>Ga0209270_1000813_pt1 | contig 54951 bp, 47 predicted proteins | sample MTBAKSrepl1MetaG_FD_187456 | JGI IMG/M metagenome (GOLD analysis project Ga0209270, IMG submission 187456) | Enrichment culture microbial communities from Arthur Kill intertidal strait, New Jersey, USA, that are MTBE-degrading - MTBE-AKS1... | ecosystem: Environmental > Aquatic > Marine >... | reverse complement strand
CCTGTCTGGGTCAGCTGGAAAAGGTCAATTTTTATACAACAAAATTGAATGTTAAAGAACCTTCAGTAACATTATCAATTGAGCTAATGGATGCCGTTCGGTAACATTATCATTTGACTTGACACGGGATTTTATCTCGGACATTATGTCACCGTACGGGCGGGTCCCAGACCGGCCCTAGCGGAATAAAAAATTGCTCTGGTCGCAGGGAAGGGTCTTGCGCAGTTCCGGGTGCGTATTGGAATCGGACAAGCCAGATTCTTCGAGGATAAAAGCTTGACACGTTTCGATGTTGGGGCGGGTCTGGGACCCGCCCGTACGGAGTTCTTATTATGAATTTGTTCAATTGATTATCGAAGAAGAAAGGAAAGATCCTTCGTTCCTCAGGATGACAGACAAAAACTCAGGATAACAATAAAAAACCTAAGACCACAGACAAACACTCAACACATACCATGGGGAGTAAAAAAAGCCAGCTCGACGAGCTGGCTTTATCTGAATTGGATTTGTTTTACGCGCCAGTATTGGTTACGGACGTGGTTTTCTTTTTCTCGTCCTTGACCTTGCGCTTCTCTTTGATTGTCAATTTGGGTTTTTTGCGTTCTTCTTTTCCTGCTTTATCTTTTGTAGCCATAGTAGCCTCCTTACTTGCTTGAGTTACTTTCCAATTATAGCGCATTTCTGCTAAACATTTCCTGGCAATGGTATCATTAACAATCGGTACCTGCCTGGTCAGGTAACTTTACTATCGAGGAGGATGGTTTGGAAGAGCTTTCAAGGCAGACACGAATTCGTTACCTGTTGACCTTGCTGATTTTAATCACCGTCCCTTGCTACCTTCTGGGCTTCATCATGCTCAGATTGGATCGCGGACCTCAGCCCAACCGACCAACCCCAACCGGCACTGCCACGATCACGCTAACCGCGACCATCACCCTGACGCCTTATCTGACGCGTACAGCCTCGATTACACCGACAGCCACAGCAACCTATCCCCCAACAGACACACCTGAGCCAAGCGCGACGCCCACGGAAACAGCAATTCCAACTGAAACACCGCTGCCTGAACCACCGACAGAAGGTCCACCGTCGGGCGAATTTACTCCAACTCCCAACCCATGAAAGAGGCTTATGACTTTTGAACTCCTTCCCTTCCTAAAGTCGATGCTTTCTGTAGCAGGATTGTCCGGCTACGAGACACCGATACGTAATGTCATCACTCCGGTATGGCAAGAACTAAGCGACCGTACCTGGGTGAGCAGCCACGGCAGTTTGCATGCCGTGCGCTATGGCGCCAGTGCTGAACCCCGCCCCAAAGTGATGATCGCCGCCCATATGGATGCCATCGGTCTGATGGTTACCGGAATCGAAGACGGATTTCTGCGCATCACCCAGGTGGGCGGCGTGGACCCACGCATTTTGCCTGGTCAGATGGTTTTGGTGCATGGCAGCAACAGCGGCCAGACAGTGGATCTGCCGGGCATGGTGGTTATGCCACCAGCTCATCTTCTGCCAAAAGACGGGAACAGTGGACCACTCCCCCAGAAATACCTGCTGGTTGACACTGGCTTACGCGCCAATGAAGTCGACCGATTAGTGCGCGTAGGCGATGTAATCTCCTTTGCGACCGAACCCTGCGAACTGAGCGGTGACACAATTAGTGGTCACACACTGGACAACCGTGTTTCTGTTGCGGCAACCACAGTCGCGCTGGACTTGCTCTCCCGTCGTAAACACCAGTGGGATGTGATCGCCGTTGCCACTTCCCAGGAAGAAGTGGGTGGGATCGGTGCACTGGGCAGCGCATTTGATGTTAAACCCGATTTTGCGATCGTGATCGACGTGACCTTCGCAAACGGTCCTGGTGGTGGCGGGGTAGGAGTTTTTGATATGGGCAAGACGGTTCCCATTACCTGGGGTTCTTGTGATCTTCCCGCTCTCTACAATGCAATGAAGGCGACCGCGGATGAATATGAGATCCCGACAACACGAGATTTTGCCCCAAGTGGTTCTGGCACCGATGCCTTTGACGTGCAGGTTGTTCAGGCCGGCATCCCCGTGGTAGAACTGGGCATTCCTCTGCGTTATATGCACACACCGGTGGAAGTGGTCAGCCTCAAAGACATCAAACGGGCTGGAAGGCTGATGGCAGAGTTTATCTGTGACCTTCCGCTTGATTTTATGAATTCGGTCAGATGGGAGTAAATCATGGCGAGAAATGTTGATAACTCGAGAAAGTATTCTCCCAAACTGGGTAAAAAGGAACTGGATCTGCTCACACGCCTCAGCAACGCCCTGGCTGTTTCGGGCGATGAACAAGAAGTACGTGAAATCGTTTATGAAGAATTGAAAGAATTCAAGGACTCCATGCACACCGACGCAATGGGCAATGTGCTGGTAACCCGGGAAGGAAAAGGCCCAGACCGCGTGAGGGTGATGATTGCCGCTCATATGGACGAAGTCGGCATGATGCTGACCAAAGAAGACGGCGACGGGCTGTTTGAGTTTGTTGTCGTCGGCGGTGTAGACCCACGCCAGCTGGTTGGCAAACCGGTGATGATCGGTCGCAAGCACATCCCTGCTGTGATCGGCGCTAAAGCGATCCACCTGACAACCAAAGAAGAACGTGAACAAGTTCTTAAACCCAGTTCTTTAAGGATTGATGTTGGGCTTGGCGGTTCAAAACTGGTGGAAATTGGAGACCGGGCAACCTTCGCAACCAGCCTGGCCGTTTTAGGTCCGAGTCTGCGCGGTAAAGCCCTGGATGATCGTCTGGGAGTGTTTAACTTGATCCAGCTGCTTAAAAACGCTCCTGACAACGTCGATCTGCTGGCTGCTTTTACGGTGCAGGAGGAACTGGGCTTGAGGGGCGCCAGGGTGGCAGCCTATCATTTCAACCCTGACATCGGCATCGCCATGGATTCAACCCCGGCAAATGATATGCCTCATTTTGATGGAGAGGCTAACACCACTCACAACACCAAACTGGATGGCGGTCCGGCAATCTACCTGATGGATGGAGCTACGATTGGTGACCGACGCCTGGTGAAATGGCTGACCGACAGCGCGGATGCCGAAAAAATACCCTGGCAATATCGCCAGCCTGGCAAGGGTGGAACGGACGCAGGTGCAATTCATAAGACCCGCGCCGGTGTGCCCAGTGTCTCGGTCTCTGTGCCCCAACGCTATTTGCACTCACCCGCCGGTATGGTCCGGATCGATGATGAGTTGAACACCTTGAAGTTAATGCATGCCGCTCTTTCACGGCTTGATAGAAGCATCCTAAACCCGCAGGAGAATAAATAATGGCAAAGAAAAGTAATGACTTGTTGGACGTCCTTCAGATGTTAGTTGAAACCCCCGGTCCGTCTGGCTCAGAGCATCTGATCCGCTCGAAAATTGAAGCAGAGATCCGCGATCACGTTGACGAGGTTTATACAGACGCGCTTGGCAACCTGGTTGCCAAAAAAGGCACTAAAAAAGCTGGCGGCAAACGCGTGATGGTCTCTTCTCATGTGGACGAGATCGGCCTGATGGTCACCCATATTGATGACAACGGCTTTGCCCGATTCATCACCATTGGTGGCGTCAGCCCGTTCACCTGCATTGGCGGCAGAGTATTGTTCATGAACGGAACCCAGGGTGTGATCGGCATGGAAAGGCTGGATAAAGACGAGCATCCCAGCCTGGAAAAACTCTTCATCGATACCGGTGCCACAGCCAAAGCTGATAGTAAAGTCGGTGTTGGTGATGTGTGCGGCTTTGAGCGACCTTTCGTCAACATGGGCAAGCGCCTGGTGGCAAAATCGATGGACGATCGCGCGGCTGTTGCGGTGGCAATCGAAGCCTTGAAAGCAGTCAAGAAAAGCCCCAATGAGATCTACTTTGTTTTCAGCGTCCAGGAAGAAGTCGGTTTGCGAGGAGCAATTACCGCTGCGTACGGTGTTGACCCGGAAGTTGGTATTGCTGTGGACGTGACCCGCACAGGGGACACGCCCAAGGGTATCAAGATGGAAGTTGCTTTAGGCAAAGGTCCTGCCATCAAAGTGCGCGATTCATCCTTTATCGCTGACCCGCGCGTGGTCAACTGGATGGTAGAGGAGGCGAAGAGCCAGGCGATGCCTTATCAATTGGAAGTTTTGGAAGCTGGCGGAACCGACGGCGCCGCCATTCAGCGCACACGCGCTGGTGTGCCGGCAGGTTGTCTTTCCATTCCCTGCCGCTACATTCATTCACCCTCCGAAATGGTGGATGCCGATGACTTACAATATTGTGTCAACCTGCTGGTAGGTTTGTTAAGTAAAGGAATCGAGATTTAGACGAAAAGCAGTCTCTCTGAGATGCTTTACAATTGATTTTATGAAAACAAAGAGGGTAGGGCTTTACAATAGCGTTCGTTCACGTGGATGGCTCTTTGCCGTTCTGCTGGTTTTGCTTTTCTCTACAGCTTGCCAGGGCTTGCCTATTAAAATCGAGCTGCCCTGGATTAACACCCCTAAACCCATTGAAGAACCGGAATCACCGTTGGATGCAGTTGGCACGCCCACTCCAGTTTCTCCTGAGCCCGAACCCACCTTGACCGCTGAGACAGCTGCTGAGAAATTGATCATCTGGCTGCCGCCCGAATTAAGTCCCCATGAAGAAAGCCTGGCTGGTTTCCTGCTGCAAGAAAAACTGAACAATTTCGCGCATGAGAACAAGATAGAAATCGTTGTGCGGGTAAAGTCTCAGATCGGAAGCGGAAGCCTGACCGATTCACTGACAGCCACCAACCTTGCAGCACCCACGCTTTTACCTGACCTCATCGTTCTTTCTGCAACTGACCTGCAGTTGGCTGCAAAACGAGATTTAATTTACCCTCATCCCCGCCTGCAGGAATTGATGAATGATACCGACTGGTACCCAATCGGGCAAGAGGTAAGCCTGGTTAATGGTCAAGTGCTGGGGATTCCCTTGCTCACCAACCCGCTCACGCTGGTTTACAACGAAGTTTCACTTCTGGTGCCATCCAACGATTGGACGGCAATTAAAGACAACTTTGGATACTTTGGCTTTGCGGCGGATGATTCCCAGGCAAAATACCTGCTGATGTTGTACATCTCGGTGGGTGGTAAAGTGATAGATCCCCAGGGACGTGCAATTTTGGAAGAGGGACCCCTGGTAGAAGCGCTGACTGCTCTTAAAGAGGGACAGAGCGCACTGCATATCAGTAACCTGACAGTCGGCTTTCAGACAGAAGACCAGGTTTGGAATGCCTTTTTGAACCGCAGCCTGGATACAGCGATTGTACCGGTTGGAACGATATTAAACCGAGGGGAACCGGTCAATAACCAACCTAAACCAGCACTAACAGAACCAGAGCTTACTTTGGGAAGCGCTATGGCGTGGGCATTGGGCAACCCTGACCCAATCAGGCAGGAACTTGCCATGAAGTTACTGGCAGAGTTGACTGAAACCGAGTTTCTTTCCAGCTGGAGCGAGGCTCTGGGTTGGCTGCCTGCCCGCCCATCAGCATTAGGCGCCTGGAAAGAACCAAACCTTAAGCCATCATTGGAAAAAATTGCACAGGCAGCCCGGCTTTACCCACCGGAAGAGATTGTCAACCGTTTGGGTCCAGCACTGCGAAACGCTACTTTATTAATTTTGAGGGACGGCGCAGATCCAATTGAGACTGCCAAAACTACCATAGAGAGCATTAAATGAAGCAGGAATCTGAAAAAAGTCAGAAGATTAATCGACTGAACGGAACCATATGGAGCATGGTCGTGCTCGGTGTGATGGTTATTGCCCTGATTGTTTTTGTGATGGTCAGTGACCGCAGCAACAGCGTCACAGCCATTGCCCTGGCACGGACGGCAACCTACTTACAGACTCAACAAGCGGGCACAACAACTCTGATCAACCAGGCTTACCCGATTGCTACCCTACCGGCTGAGGTCAATATCAACGGTATCTTAATTGCGGGTGGTCTGTTGGTTCTGGTTGTCTTTTTCACCGTAATTCGGGAAGCTATCCTTCACAAGAGAGCATAGAGAGATCAATGAACAACCGCATGGATAGTTTGCGTCAGACGATAGACCGTTTTGGGCTGGATGGCGTGGTCGTGAATCCGGGGGCGAGTTTACGTTGGCTTACCGGTCTCAACTTCCACCTGATGGAACGACCAGTGGTTCTGTACCTTGGTAAAGAGAGTAAACCACAGATCATCTTGCCAGAGCTTGAATTGGCTAAACTCGATGGACTTCGTAGTGAACTCGAAGTTTGCACCTTCGGCGATAACCCCGCTACCTGGCAGGACTTGTTTGCCAGGGCATTAGGCTTTGGAGTGGGTCAGAATCTGCTCATCGGTGTTGAGCCGACCGGACTGCGCTTTTTGGAACTGGATTTGCTCAGAAAAGCCATGCCTGAAGCCGAGTTTGTTGATGGCAGCGCCATTTTCGCCGACTTGCGCATGATCAAAGACGACCAGGAACTGGCAAAGATGCGTAAAGCCGCCCAAATTGCGGAAGCGGCATTACTGGACACACTCAAGACGGTCCGGGTCGGGCAAACCGAAAAGGAAATTGCTGCAGAACTGCTGGTGCAGCTCTACCGACATGGTTCTGACCAGGAGTTACCTTTTGCACCAATCGTTTCCTCCGGACCGAACAGTGCCAACCCGCATGCCTCCCCTTCAGATCGCAGGCTGGAAGCAGGCGATGTGCTCTTGTTTGATTGGGGAGCCGGATTTGAAAGTTATTATTCTGACATCACACGCTGTTTCTTTGTCGATTTTGTGAACGATCGCATGGTAAATATCGCTACGACCGTCCTGCACGCCAACCATTACGCCATCTCTGGTGGCCAGGCTGGCATGCAGGCAGGAGATATCGATACGATTGCCCGGAAGGAAATTGAAGAAAGCGGTTTTGTCACCTATTTCACTCATCGCACCGGGCATGGACTGGGGATGGAAGCGCATGAAGCCCCCTATATCTTCAGCGGCAACCTATTGATCCTGAAAAAAGGGATGGTCTTCACCGTCGAACCTGGAATCTATGTGCCTGGATTGGGCGGTGTTCGGATCGAAGACGATGTCTTTGTCGATTCGGACGGCTTGACCTGCCTGACCTCCCTCCCCAGGGAAGTGATGACGATCGATCGTTACCTGGATTTGATGCGGATTTTTGAGAATAGATGAAACTTGCTTACGAGACCCTGACCATCGGTTCCATGGGAAATAACGTCTATATTTTGATCGATGAGGATACGAAAGATTGTGTGATCATCGACCCTGGCTTCTTGCCCAGAACTCAACTGGAATTTATAGCGAAAAACGGCTGGAACTTACGACAGATTTGGGTCACGCATGGGCATTTTGACCATGTTGCCGGAGTGAAAACAATCAGTGAGGCTTTTAACCCTACCGTACCGATCGCCATGCACCTTGCAAGTTTCGAGTGGTCAAAGGAGAACCCCTCTGCTGGATTGTATGGAGTCAAGGTTGATGAGGTGCCGCGCGTGGATATCCCTTTGGTTCATGGAACACACCTGGCTATTAACCCGCAAAGTGATGAAAAGGTTGTAGAGGTCAGGGACGTTTCAGGACATAACCCGGGATCGGTTATTTTTTATTGTCCGGATTTGAAGATTGCAGTGGTGGGTGATGCGATTTTTAGGGAGAGCATCGGGAGGACGGACTTCGCCGGCAGCAACCACCAGCTATTGCTGAAAAACATCCGTGAGCAGATCTATAGTTTGTCTGACGATACCATCCTGCTGCCCGGGCATATGGACGCAACCACGGTCGGACACGAGAAGCGCTTTAATCCGTTTGTAAGAGGATGAATTGATTTTGATCGCACCAGTGTCCCCACCGAGTGCTTTTTTTCGTAGGGATGGCGGCTCGTCCCCATCCGGAAAGCATTTTCGGATGTAGTATTGGAACGGCCGGTGTCCGTTCCGTACATAGGACACCAAAGGGAAGGGGCTCTATTGCCCTATAAGGGTGTCTCCCTCCGCCATTCTACGCTAGCATTTCCAGGCCGCCGGTTGCAGACATCCAGTCCACGATGGTTTCGACAGCCGTGGAGACATTGTTATCACTTAAATCCACTCTCAAAACAGGCAGCATAGAATGACCGACCAACTCTTCCAATACTTCCTGCTCGCGCTTGAATTGTTCAAGATCATCATATTGCCGGGGGTTACCAGAGACCTTCAGACGTTCCTCGCGGGCGGCGGCAAAGGATTCTGGTGAACGGGTACAAAAAATCAGGCGAAAGTTGAGTGGCAGCAAGCGTTCTTCCAGCCAGGTAAAGTCATAGCGTTTACCGTGGGTGAGCAACTGCACCATCTGCGTGGAAATGTGAAAACGGTCCACCACCCAGGAGTAATAACGATTCAACTCAAAAAGTCGTACCCAGGTTTGGTAAGTTTCCATCGCCTGGGCTTCTTCTTCGGGCGCAAAGTTGATCAAACCGCGACCCCAGGGGTAATTTGTGAAGGTGCACCATTCGGCAGATATCAACGGCGAATGGTAGCGATATTTGCGCGAACCAGTGAAGCGGGGATGATCGTTTAGTTCGAAGGCTATCTCCGTCTTGAAAGTCAGTCGCGTACCTTCCAGGATCACTTTAGGTGTCAGTTTGGTCATTTTCACCTCACGATGCGAATGAAAAGCGGTACTCTAAATAGAATATCCACTTACTACATCGTACTCCCAGTAATCCTCTTCGTCCAGATGCATCGTAGCAGAGTGTGGAGCAATGATCTGCAGATTTTCCTCAACCTTGGTTAAACGCTCCATCAATTCTTTTAGGTTGCTCACGACGGCATCGGGCAGACTGGTGTGATCGAGGTCTGCTGCCATCCCAAATTCCTGTTGTTTACGCCGGATAATCTGACCGGGCACACCCACCACAACCGATTGCGGGGGAACATCCTTGACCACCACTGTGTTGGCACCGATGCGGCTGTGAGCACCAACCGTGATATCTCCTAAAATCTTTGCTCCTGCCCCCACCACCACGCACGATTCCAACGTGGGGTGGCGCTTAATTTTCTCCAGGCTGGTTCCTCCCAGGGTGACCCCATGGTAAATGGTCACGTTATCACCAATAACCGAGGTCTCACCGATAACCACCCCCATACCGTGGTCGATAAAGACTCTGCGACCAATCACAGCACCCGGATGGATCTCCACGCCTGTTACAAAGCGGGTTACTTGGGCCAGATAACGAGCAAGACCTCTGGCACCTATTTTCCAGAGCCAGTGTTCAAAGTGGTGAGCCCAGAGAGCATGCAGCCCGGAGTAGGTCATGAAAACACTGAGTTTGCTGCTAGCCGCTGGGTCACGCTCGACTGCGCAGCGAACGTCTTCGCCTATTATGCCAAAAAAACCAGGCTTTTCCACGAAGTTTTCGTCGCTACCAGGCGGGCAAAGTGAGGGTGATTTTTCATTTTTTTCCATTGAGCTCCTCCCGCAAATTTGCGAAAAGTGGCGTGGAAAGATAGCGTTCGGCGAAACTGGGCACAATCACGACAATGCGCTTGCCATTGTTTTGAGGACGGCTTGCCAACTGAAGGGCTGCCCAGATTGCGGCACCGGAGGAAATCCCACCGGGGATACCTTCGAGCGTTGCGAGTTGCTGGGTGGTCCTAAAAGCGTCTTCAGCACCAACCTGGATAATCTCATTGAGAAGATCCCGTTTCAAAACAGAGGGAACAAAGCCCGCCCCGATTCCCTGCAATGGGTGCGGTCCGGCCTGACCACCAGAAAGGACCGGAGAAGCGCTTGGTTCGACGGCGATTATTTCCAGGGATGGATTGTTTTCCCTCAAGGCTTCGCCTGTACCGGTGATGGTGCCGCCAGTACCCACACCTGCTACCAGGATATCCACTCTGCCGTCGGTATCTCGCCAGATTTCTGGACCGGTTGTGAGACGATGGATCTGGGGGTTGGCGGGGTTGTTGAATTGGTCCGCCAGCCAGTAGCGACCGTCTTGTTGGCGTAACTGCATGGCTTTTTCTACAGCCGCTGTCATACCGCCTGATGCAGGAGTGAGGATGAGCTCCGCTCCCAGTGCGCGCATAAGCAGTTTCCTCTCCGTGCTGACCGATTCAGGCATAATGATGACGGATTTATATCCGCGCGCTGAGGCGACATTGGCGAGACCAATGCCAGTGTTACCGCTGGTGGCTTCAAGCAGAATGCTCTGAGGGTTGAGGATGCCTTTTACTTCGGCATCATCCACCATGCTAACGGCGATGCGATCTTTGACGCTGTGAGTAGGGTTGAAGAACTCCAGCTTGGCGACGATTTCTACGTCCTTATTGGTGTTCATACGGTTGATTCGCACCAAGGGTGTGCGCCCAACCAGTTGGGTCATATTTTGATAAATTGTCATATTAATCTCCATGTTTAATAATGAGCCGGTTAAATGAAAACAGCAGCCTGTTACACTCCGAAAGCGGGGGAGCGCCGCTGCTGCTGGGTTTGGCTCATAAAGTTCAGCGCAGGCGGTTAGCTACCCCGCCCAGACACAAGCAAAAAATCGGAAAACGAAAATTATTCTGGCTAAACATAATTGTAATTATAGACCTTCTGTGAAAAGTAGCCAAAGGAGTGTACAACGAGGAGATTTGTTTTTGTAAGGATTGTGGCTCTATTGCCCTGTAAGGGCTTCCCCATCCGCCTTGTATGTGGAACCCTGGAAGCACAGCCTATAGGGTTCCACACATAGAGCAGGAGAAGACCGAAACAATCGAGTGATCGGTAAATTCATATCATTGTCATAAGACAAAGAAGTATAATTAGCAGGGTTTTTTTATCCTTGTTCTGTTGGAATCCGGGAGTCTTGAATGAATATCATTGATGTACAAAATCTCACGAAATATTATGGCAAATCACGAGGGGTGGAGAATCTTTCTTTCACGGTGAACGAAGGTGAGATCTTCGGTTTTATTGGACCGAACGGAGCCGGTAAGTCGACAACGATCCGCTTGTTGCTTTCTTTGATCTATCCGACCAGTGGGCAAGCGACCATCTTTGGAAAAGACGTCACCAAGGCTGGTCCCGAGATCCGCCAGAACATTGGTTACCTGCCCTCTGAAGTCTTCTATTATGATGACATGCGGGTTCGCGATTTGCTGGATTATTCAGCCAGTTTCTACCCCGGGGACCACCGTGAACGTACCGCTTACCTGGTCGATGTAATGGAACTTGAGATGAACCGCAAGATCCGTGACCTGTCTTATGGGAACAAGAAAAAAGTAGGCATCGTGCAGGGGCTGCTGCACAATCCCCCGCTTTTGTTCCTGGATGAACCCACCAGCGGGTTAGACCCACTGATGCAGCGTAAATTCTTTGACCTTATCCGGGAGGAGAACAAAAAGGGCGTTACGGTCTTCTTCTCTTCGCACTTTTTGGGTGAGGTGCAGCGCATTTGTGACCGAGTGGGGATTATTCGGGAAGGCAGAATGGTGGAAGTGTCCGACATCCGCACCTTACAGAAAAGCAATTACAAGAAAATACGGTTCATCAGTCAAGGCGCAGAGGTGGATTTGGCTCTGCCAGGCATGTCCAATCTGCAAAAGCAAGGCGATTGGACCGAGTTTTTCTATTCAGGCGATATCAACCTGGTTTTGGGACGGCTTGGCAGCCTTCAGCTCGAAGATTTAAGCATCGAAGAACCCACCCTGGAAGAAATCTTCATGCATTATTACGAGTAGGTGCGGCGTGAACAAATCTGTCTACCTACACGAATTTCGTCGGCACCTGAACTCAGTGCTGATTTGGGCAGGATCGCTGCTTTCCCTGCTTTTTGTGTTTATGGCGCTGTTCCCCAGTTTTTCTGCCGATATGGCTGCCATGAACCAGGTTTTGGATAACTTTCCGCCAGAATTGAAGATGGCTTTTGGTCTGGGACAGTTAGACCTGGCAATGCTGGAAGGTTATTTTGGCTTTTGTTTCATTTTTTGCCAGTTGTGCCTGGCTATTCAGGCTGCCAACTACGGTTTAGGGCTGGTGAGCATAGAGGAAGCGGAACTGAACGCTGATTTTTTGCTGACCAAACCTTTGAAACGCTCAACCATCCTGTCAAGCAAAATTCTGGCTGCCTTGTCCAGCCTGCTCCTGACGGATTTGATCTTCTGGTTGGGCAGCGTAGCGGCAATTGAGATTTTCAAAAGCGGCAATGCCTATGATCGCGGAACGATTTTCTTGATGCTGGGCAGCGTGGTGGTCTTTCAACTGGTCTTCTTCGGCGTCGGATTGCTAATCTCCCTGATATTGCGTAAAGTGCGCACAGTGACACCCTGGAGTTTGGGGTTGGCTTTTGGAACGTATGTTTTGAGCGTATTTAGCGGGATCTTCAAGGACATCAAACTTGAATACCTCAGCCCGTTCAAACATTTTGACCCGGGTAAGATCATCGAAAACGGATTGGATGTGAGGCTTGTTTTGGTTGATCTGGCTGTGGTTTTGGTGTCGATTGGGCTCAGCTTCTGGCTTTATCAGCGGCGTGATATCGCCTCACCTAATTAGGAGACCGGGATGAGAATGTACTTTCGTGAGTTGAAAACCAATATCAAACCCCTGTTGATTTGGACAGTGGTGATGGCGTTCCTGATCATCGTGGCATTAGGGAAGTTTGCTGCCTTTGAAGGCAATCCGGAAAGCCTGGTGGTTTTGGATACCATGCCGCCGCAGTTGCTGGAGGCTTTGGGTATGCGGGCATTCAACCTGACAACTGTCGAGGGGTTCTTCGGGGCGATGTTTACCTATTTCGTCATCATTGGCGCAATGGCAGCCGCAATGTGGGGCAGTGAGGTCATCAGTAAAGAAGAACGTGACCGCACAGTCGAGTTTGCGCTGGTACTGCCCATTTCAAGGCGAAAAATTGTGACATCCAAACTGCTGGCTGCTCTGACCAATTGCACACTGTTTGTCTTGTTCACCTGGTTGATTTCTGTCTATTCAGTCAGGATCTACCAGCCGTCGCAAGCTTTTTATGACTTTTTAAGGCTCGAAATGCTGGCAATGTTCCTGTTGGAAATGGTCTTTTTAAGCTTGGGTATAATGCTGGGGTGTGTTTCTAAAAGCCCTCGCAAGGTGGGATCTGTGGCTATTGGGGTTATCCTTGGCTTGTATTTCTTAAGCATCATCGCCGGGATGAATGAAAATCTGGATTGGTTGAAATGGCTGACCGTCTTTGGTTGGTTCAACGCCAGCGAAATTTTCAGAAGTGGAACACTTGAACTGATAGCCGTACTTTTAACTGCGTTGGTGGTGATGATCTTTCTGGCTGTTGGTTATGCGAGTTACGACAAACGGGATTTGTATATTTAAGTCAGGCAATATCGAATTTATCGATCGCACTGGTGTCGTAAAGAAGCCCGCCGCTGAAGGCCGTTTGGGCAGTATGTGGGCTGAAGTTGATCAACAGGTTTCAAGCTAGAAAAAAGAGGACACCTTCGGTGATATCGTGTGCTCGGTCTGGAGACCGGCACAATCGGTTATTTTTGTAGGGATGGCGGCTTGTCCCCATCCTGGTGTTCAATCGGAATATACGGCTTGTTTTCGTAGGGATGGCGGCTTGTCCCCATCCGTTTTTTATTTCTGTAAAGATCTCATGGAACGGTCGGTGCCCGTTCCGTACACAATCAAACACGGAAACCTAAAACCGCCTCACGCCGCCGTCTGACTGACCCTTTGAGATCCGATACCCTACACAAATTCTTCGAAACCAAACGCAACGGTCCATGCCCGTTCTATAAAAAAAGCCGGGTTCAACCCTTAACAGGGCAGGCTTCGGAACCCGGCCTACTATTTTGGTTTTCGTGATATTTATTTCGCGTAACTTACCGAGCGGGTTTCGCGGATAACGGTCACTTGAATCTGACCGGGATACTGCATGGTCTGCTCGATCTCGTTGGCGATGTCTTTGGCAAGCGTGTGCGCCTGGTAGTCATCGATCTCTTCCGGCTTGACAATGATGCGAACTTCGCGTCCAGCCTGGATGGCATAGCTCTGTTCCACGCCTTCGTGGTTATTGGCAACAGTTTCCAGTGCCTTCAGACGCTTGATGTATTGCTCAAGGTCCTCACGACGGGCACCAGGACGGGCACCTGAGATGGCGTCAGAAGCTTCTACCAGGATGGCCTCGATGGATTCCTGGTCAGTTTCATGATGGTGTGAAGCGATGGCATTGACAACCTTGGGGTTGACGCCATGGCGGCGGGCAAACTCAGCGCCTAGCAGGGCGTGCGTGCCTTCGGAATTGTGGTCCATCGCTTTGCCCAGATCGTGCAACAAGGCAGCAGTGCGCGTGACTTCTACGTCGGCGCCAAGTTCGGCTGCCAGGATGCTGGCGATCTTGGAGGTCTCAACGGCATGGGCAAGTTGATTCTGACCGTAAGAGGTGCGGTACTTTAGGCGACCCAACTTCTTGACCACTTCAGGGTGCAGCCCGTGTACGCCAGCCTCGTAGACTGCGTCTTTACCAGCTTTGGCGATATCCTCATCCATCTCTTTGCGTTCTTCTTCAAGGATTTTCTCGATGTAAGCAGGATGGATGCGACCGTCATTGACCAGGCGAGTGAGTGTACGGCGGGCAATTTCGCGCCGGACGGAATCGAAACAAGAGACTGTAACAGCTTCAGGCGTGTCGTCCACGATCACGTCGACACCGGTTGCCTGTTCGAAAGCACGGATGTTACGTCCGTTTCGACCAACGATGCGACCTTTCATTTCCTCGTTGGGCAGCGTGACCACTGAGGTGGTGACTTCGGCGACCTTGTCAGAAGCGACACGTTGGATTGCATCGGCGATCATTTCGCGCGCTTTTTCCATGCCGGTTTCGCGGGCTTCGGTCTCGATCTGGCGGATAATGCGCGCCATATCGGCGTGTGCTTCCTTTTCCACTTCAGCCAGGAGGACGGCACGGGCTTCCTCTACGCTCATTTCACTGACGCGTTGAAGCTCGGCAGCGCGTTCTTCGTAGAGAAGGTCGATTTCATTGGCGCGCTTGTCAACGCGGCTCTGGCGTTTGTTGAGATTGTTTTCCCGCAGCTGCATCTGGTCGAAACGGTTGTCCAGTTCTTCCCGGCGTTTTACCAAGCGGTCATCTTCTTTATTGAGTTCGATTCTGCGGTTCTTTATTTCGGCTTCTGCATCACGGATGATCTTGAGTGCCTGATCTTTGGCATCAAGTTCAGCAAGCCTGGCTTTTTCACGCGCTTCTGCGATGATGTCATTGCTGGTTAGTTTCAGCTTTTCTTCTTTGTTCTTGCGGATCGTGGAAAAAACCAGGTACCCAACCAGGGCACCGACCAGCAAGGCGAGACCGATCCATAAAAATTGCATGGGTCCCGGTCCGGGTGATATTTGTTGCAATAAGATTTTCATTGTGTCAGTAGCTCCATTTTCTATTGTTCCACACCTGAGGGTTCTGACTTTTCCTTCCATAACGACGGAAGGCATTCCCGGACAATTCCATAAGAGAAACCCCGGCGCTGCAGTGCAGCACCAAGTTTTCGATCGTATTCAAGCTTGTCAAGGTGTTGATAACGACGGTTCAGTTTTCTTCCGGCATCCATGGCGAGCTCGAGATCATCCAGGTTGGAAGATTGGAGAGCTTGCTCGATCTCGGGTTCCGCAACGCCTTTCTGGCGCAGTTCGAGTTTCATCAAACTCTGGCTGCGTGGGCGAAACCTCTGGCGGTTGTCCAGCCAGTTTTGAGCGAAATCGAGGTCGTTGACCAACTTATCTTCCTTCAATCGGATGATCACGCGTTCAATCAAAGCAGGTTCATATCCCTTTTTGTGAAGATAGGCTTGCATCTCCTGCTGAGAGCGGGCGCGAAAACTGAGGAAGTGCATCGCCCGGTTCAGAGCGGTCTCGAATTCATCTTTTTCCTGAAGACGAGAGATGTCTTCATCGCTCAGAGTGCGACCAACTGTCAACCAGCCGGCTGCCATCCTGTCGAGCGAGAAAGCATACTGACCGCCCAGGTAAATGTTTACCCGGTTGCGATTGCGCTTCTGCGCCTGAATGTCCGTGATCAAATTTGCCATTGTTATCAAAAAAGCCATGGTTCATGACCATGGCTTTAAAGTCCTCGTTTGAAAGGGGTAGATGCGTTTTTTGGAATCGGTTCAGGTTCCGACCACAATTAAGAGTACAGTACTAACCTATAAATGTTAACAATCAACTGCCGTCTCGCCTTATTTTCATAGCTCTTGTGCGATAAGAGCAAAAATCCCAAAAATCGGTGGGCGCTACCCATCCGTTCCACATACTAACCAATTGTCAAATGACTTAAAGCTCAAGGTCCAATGAAGAACCAAGTGCAGGTGTTTTATTCTTAAATAAATTATACAGTAATTATACAAAATAATGAACCCAATTTCATGCGGTTTTATAGAGTTCTGGTCTTTTCACGATCATACAGGCATTGAAACCCTCCAAATAGAAGGAGGTAATGTTCAGGTTGCCTTTACATCCGTCAGTATTCGGCATTCTCATGTTAAAATAGAAATATGGAAGCTAAAGAAACCAGCAGTTACTTCGAAACCCCAGCCGCCAAGGCGCACAAGCAACAACGTTTCTGGCAGATCATCTTGCCGGTTATCTTGTTTTCTGCCTTGATGTTGGCAGGATTGGTTTTTCTCATTCTTCGGAATGGACGCTTTAGCCCGGGGGTTGCAGAAGTGAGTGGGGCAGCGACTGTTTTGGTAATTTTGCCCATATTATTTATCGCCCTTATTAACCTGGCTATTTTGATCGGTATTATTTACGGTTTGACTAAACTCAAGGTGGTGATCCCGCCTGCCGGCTTAAAGGTGCTTCAGTTCTTGGAAAAGGCACGCTGGAACATCCGCAAAGGGGCTGACATCAGCGTTCAACCTATCCTAAGCCTGAATCAAAACAGTGAAAAGATAAGACAGGTTGTACGTAGTTTAAACAACAGGCTTTTGGAAAAAAGGAATTAACTCATGAACCAAAATGTAAAAACGATAACCCTGATCGTCGGAACAGTGCTGGGAGCGTTTCTTGGATATCGGGCTGCCATGAATTTCATCTCGACCTCCGAAGAAAATTCAGGCAAACTGCCCATAACAGCATCGCAAGGTCTGCAAGTGGGCTTGGCTGCTGTCAACGCGCTCAAACAAATCGGAAAAATCAGCCAAAATCCAGGATAAGCAAAGGCACTCAACACCTTGTTCGAACTAACCTTTTTAGGCACGTCTGCCTCTGCCCCTTCCATTAAACGTGGTTTGTCTTCGCTTGTCGTGCAACATGATGAGTATCGCTTCATGGTCGATTGCGGCGAGGGTACCCAACGCCAAATCCTCAAGAGCGGGATAGGCTTCAAGCGGCTTAACCATATTTTGCTCACTCATGGTCACCTGGATCATATTTTGGGGCTGGCGGGACTGCTCTCAACTTTTATGCGTTGGGAAGCGATTGATGAAGTCAATATCTATGGCAGCCGCCACACCATGGAACGGGTGGACGACCTGGTCAATGGCGTGGTGTTGCGTCGCCAACCTGCCGAGATCCCGATCAACCTGTTTGATATCAAGCCCGGCATCATTTTTTCTTCCGAAAAATTCCAAATCACAGCGTTCACAGTTGACCACCGTGGCTCTGGCTCGCTTGGTTTTCGCTTTGATGAATTTGGCAGACGACCGTTCATACCCGAAGCAGCCGAAGCGCTTGCCATCCCGCCAGGACCCTGGCGGAAAGACCTGGTTTCTGGCAAAGCGATCACCCTGGCGGATGGGCGCGTAATCCAGCCTGACGAGGTACTTGGACCGGAAGTTCCGGGTACGAGCCTGGTGGTGGTAGGTGATGTGGGCAAACCAGAGAAATTGCTGGAACACGTTCGTGGGGCAGATGGGCTGGTTATGGAAGCGACCTATTTAAATGAAGAGCGTGAAATGGCTGAGACTTTTGGACATACCACAGCCGAACAATCCGCCACTTTGGCAAAAGAGGCTGAAGTTGGGCAACTGTTTTTAACGCATGTCTCCCGCCGCTATCGCGATGAGGATATCCTGGCAGAAGCAAGAGCAGTCTTTCCCCAAACCTGGCTGGCAAGAGATTTCGACAATTACCAGATTAGAAGAGCAGAGTAAAAGCAGGCTTTTTATCTGACTCATTCACCAAAATTGAGTTGCAAACAGGACACCTGAGGAGAAATCGCGTTCACAATCAGGAGACCGGCACGATCGGTTGAGATGCGATCGCACCGGTGTCCTCACCGAGTGCGTGTATTGACCGAAAGGTCTCCAATGAAACGGAACACCAGTGATGAAATTGCATGCACGGTCAGCCACTAACGCTTTCGGCGCTGGGGTGCTAGGCACACTAAGAGTACTTGTTAAGGCCGGCACGAACAGCTGATGGGCTCCCATGATAAAATCTGCATTTGATATGAATGATGGAAAATTGATCCTCGCCTCTGGTTCACCGCGCAGAAATGAATTACTGCGTTTGTTAGGTATTCCTTTCAGCAAACGACCTGCCGATATCGATGAGAGCAAACATAAATCGGAAAGTCCCCGGCAATACGTTGAACGTATGGCGTTCGAAAAAGGGGAAACTCTTGAGGTTCTGCCCGACGAGTTGGTTCTTTCGGCTGATACCATTGTCGACCTGGAGGGGGTGGTTTTAGGCAAACCAGTTGACAAAGAAGATGCCAGGAACATCCTGAAACTGATGCGCGGGAAGACTCACAACGTGCATACCGCCCTGTCTTTGCATAATGGTGCTGACGGCACAATTGCGAACGAGGTTTGCCTGACAGAAGTGATAATGCGGGATTACTCTGATAAGGAGATCGACGCCTACCTGGCTCGGGAAGACTACCGTGATAAAGCCGGTGCCTACGCAATCCAGGATAGCCAGTTTCATCCGGTTGCAAAAATCGAAGGTTGTTACGCCAACGTAATGGGCTTACCGCTTTGCCACGTTTACCGATTATTCAAACAGGTTGGCATTAATGTGGACATCAAAATAGCGGATGTGTGTCAGCGGTATAATGACATCAATTGCGAAGTCTATCCTTCCATATTAAATGAGCAGAAAAATGAAATCGATATCTAAATGTCTGACCTTCCTGATCATTTTGGTTACCCTACTGAGCGCTTGTAACCAGAACGTTCCTGTCACCCCGACTGCAGAACCGACAGCCACAGCCCCGTTACCGACCCCGAATGTAAATATTGACTCGGGTCCGGATGTTGAAGAGGCAGCTGTCGAGTACATGGAACTTTGGAAGCTCGAAGACTACCCGGCGATGTATGAACACCTGAGCCGGCTGACCAAAGACGCCGTTACCCCCGAAGATTTTGAAAGCAGTCACCGCGATACTGCCAAAAAGCTGACCATGCAAGGGGTTGAATTTCAAATTCTCTCCACCATGATAAACATCACCACCGCCCAGGTAAATTACCAGGTGGATTACGAAACAGCCTTGATGGGTACAATCAGCCGTCAGACGATCATGAACCTGATCCTCGAAGATGGTGCCTGGCATGTTCAATGGGACGCTGGGATGATGTTACCAGAGCTTGCTAATGGCAATTACCTGGAACTGGTGATCGAAGTGCCTGCAAGAGGCAATATCTACGCCTCTGATTCTTCCGATAATTACCCTTTGGTATCGTATGAAGACGTCGTCACGGTCACGGTGACACCTGGCAGTATCGAAGAGGGCACCGAGGACGCCATGGTATCACTTTTGGCGGATATCTTTATGCGCACGGGAGACAGCATCCGGGCAGAATATGCCGATGTGGCTGGTTATCAATACGCCATCATTGGCGATATAACCGCTGAAGTGGCAGAACAGTATTATGATCGGCTGACTTCGTTTGCGGCGATTGGCCTGGAAAGTTTCAAAGCTCGATTTTTCCATGACGGCGGCATCGCACCCCATGTGACCGGCTATGTTCTGAATGTGCCGGCAGAAAACCTTGAATACTACCAGCGACTGGGCTACACTGGTGATGAAAAAATTGGTTATTCCGGATTGGAAGCCTGGGGAGAAGAGTATCTTGCCGGTACGCACGGAGCTGATCTGTATGTTAAAGATGCGCAGGGCCAGGTCCTGACGAAAATCGCTGAAGCCGATGCCAAACCAGCTCAGTCAATCTACACAACCATTGAAAGCCAGCTGCAATACTGGCTGCAGCAAAGCATGGGCGATAACGTTGGTGCGATCGTAGTGATGGAGCGCGACACAAGCAAAGTGATAGCAATGGTCTCCAACCCCGGTTACGACCCCAATGTGTTTGTGGGGCCCTATTACACGTCCTATTCCATTGCCGAAGTGACCCAGAATCCCTACAACCCGATGTACAACCGGGCAGCACAGGGCGTTTACCCGCCCGGATCGGTTTTCAAAATTGTCACAATGGCCGCTGCCCTGGAAACAGGCGTGTTTACCAAGGACTATCCCTATTTCTGCGACAGTCTCTGGTACGAGCTGGACGGTTGGGTCGGGAAAGACTGGACCTATGACAAGGGTTTTGGTGCTTCAGGCTTGCTAACGCTTCAACAAGGTCTGATGCGCTCCTGTAACCCCTGGTTCTGGCACATTGCTTATACCCTTTGGAATGATGGCTATCACACAGCCATTCCGGATGTAGCCGCTGGGTTTGGGCTCGGAAAGCCAACAGGCATCGAGATCCCTGAATTTGAAGGCAATATCAATATGACCCCCACCGACATCAATGAATACGTTCAGATGGCGATTGGGCAAAGTACGCTGCAAAACAGTCCGCTCCAGATCGCTAATTTTGTTGCTGCGGTCGGCAACGGCGGCACACTGCACCAGCCAACCGTCGTTGACCGGATTGGTCTTACTGGTCAGGACCCAGTTTACAAGTTTGAACCAAAAGAAATTGGAAAATTACCAGTTACGCCAGAAAACCTTGAAGCCATCCAACAAGCCATGACCATGGTCATCCGCAATCCAAGCGGTACTGCCAACTTCCAGTTCCAAAACTATCCCTGGAACATTGCAGGGAAAACCGGAACGGCTGAAAATTCTACTGGCACACCGCATGCCTGGTTTGCCGGATATACCTATGAGGAAAACCCCGATCGTCCGGATATCGCCATCGCGATCATTCTCGAAAACGCGGGGGAGGGCTCTGAAATGGCAGCACCGCTCTTCAGGCGGATCGTCTCGCTCTACTTCACTAATATGGAAAACGCCGGCGGCATCATGCCCTGGGAATCTGCTCCGTATATCCCAGCCCAACCCGATGAGGAATAATGCGCATAGATAGTGAGGCGCATGCCTGATCTGATCCAGGGATTGGTGGTCCGCACCCAGGCGGGATACCAGGATGTACGCACTGATGTCGGCGATTACCGCTGCCGTCTGCGAGGGCGTTTGCGCAGAGGTCGCGCCGAAGGCGACCTGGTGGCAGTTGGCGACCAGGTGCTGATCGACCCACTGCCTGATATGACAGGCAGCATTGAGGAAGTTTTACCGCGTAAAAGCGTTTTTTCACGTCAGCTATCAGGGGTCAATTACGGATATCGGCAAATCATCCTGGCAAATGCCGACCTGGCAATGCTGGTTTTTGCCTGTGCCAACCCGGATCCGCACCCAAGAATGCTTGACCGGTTCCTGGTGGTGACGGAGCGGGCGCACATTCCAGCGGTGATCGTTGCCAATAAAATCGATTTATGTGGCATTGAAAAAGCCCGTGAAATTTTCTCGCTTTATGAAGACGTTGGTTATGAAGTAGTTTACGTCTCTGCCAAAACTGGTGAAGGCGTGGAAGATATGCGCCGGCATCTGGCTGGAAAACTGACTACCCTGGCAGGACCATCCGGCGCAGGGAAGTCGAGCCTGATCAACAAAATTTTGCCGGGTGTCACCTTGGGAACTGGTGCGGTAGGGGAGGAATCTGGCAGAGGACGCCATACCACCCAGGTTCGGCAGTTATTTGCGCTTCCCGACGGAGGCTACATTGCCGATGTGCCCGGATTGCGCACGCTGGCTTTATGGGATATCGAAGGCGAGGAGCTGGATGCCTATTTCAAAGAAATCGCTCCCCTGGTTCCGGATTGCCAGTTTAATGACTGCAGCCATTCTCACGAACCCGGATGTGCTGTCCGAAAAGCGGTTGAAAAGGGTGAGATCCACCCCGACAGGTATGATTCCTACCTGAGACTGAGGTTTGGTGGCGGCCCGATCGAGGATGAGGAAGAATGAAACGATCCAATACACTCCTTGTAGTGTTAATTATCAGCCTGCTTTTGGCTGCCTGTGGTAACAACCAGCCTGAGATCAGTCCTTTACCCACGGAAAATACGGTCGTCCAAACGGCAACGCTCGCTCCAACTCCAACCGCGACCGAGGTTCCGCCCCTGGTTTTGAACATTTGCATGGCTGAGGAACCTGCTGGACTCTATCGCTATGATGGTAATGAAAGCCGGGCCAAACAGAGTGTTTTTGCAGCAATTTACGTCGACCTGCTTGAAATTGATCCGGAAACCGACCAGAGCCTGTTTTTTGAAAGCATCCCCACTGAAGAGAATGGGGGCATTTTGCTCCAGGCTGTACCAGTCAAGGTCGGTCAGCCGGTGTTGGATGCGGGTGGAAATGTGGTTTACCTGGCTGAAGGCACCAAAATTGAACACGCCATTAATGTTTCGATCGAGAACCCGGTGGTGTGGAACTTTGAGCAGGACTACCAGATGAACCAATTCATGGTCACCTTTAAACTGCTGCCTGATTTAAAGTGGTCTGATGGTGAAGCGCTGGTTGCGGAAGACTTTGTTTTTTCCTATCACCTGGCAGAACGCAGCAAGGTGGGGCACTACCAGTGGGCACTGGAGCGGACGGACAGCCTGGTGGCAGTTGATGAGCAGACCCTGGTCTGGACAGGTATCCCCGGTTTTGTACCCCGCGATCTTGACGAAATCTTGTGGCAGCCAATGCCCTCCCACCAATTAAGTGAATTGTCTGATAATGAATTGCTCACTTCTGACCTCACCACTCGCAATCCATTGGGTTGGGGTGCCTACCAGGTGACAGGTTGGAATACAGGCGACCAAATTGTGCTGGATAAGAACCCCAACTTCGTCTTGGCAGGGCAGGGTCTGCCGGCGTATGATCAGCTTATTTTTCACATCGAACCGAATTTGGATGCTGCCCTGCAGAAACTCGAGAGCGGGCAGTGCGACATTCTGGACAAAACCTATCAACTCGAAGGTATGGAAAAGAGCCAGCTGGAAACCATAGCCGCCAATAATAAATTGGTCGTGGAAGATTGGCAACCGGTGCAGCAGCTGGTGTTCGGGATTAAACCCGCGACTTTTGATGATGGTATGTATAACGCCTGGACCTCTACGCGGCAGGACATCTTCGGCAACCTTCAGACCAGGCAGGCAATTGCAGCCTGCATCGATTCGGATAGCCTGGTAAGCGAATACCTGGCTGAGCGTCTGCCGCAAGACTTGGTCCCGGTTACCGAGAAATTGTCAGCTAACAGCCCGGATGCAAATAATGCCTACCTGGAAGAAATTGGCTGGGTTTTAACAAGCGGTGATTCAGGAGTGGCGCGGCGAGCTCAGGGTGTACCCAACGTGCTCGAAGGTCATCCCCTCGCTTTCGGAATTTATCTCGGACAAAGTCAGCTTGACCAGGATATCGCTGAAGAGATTGTGAAACGTTTAGGTCGCTGTTATATCCCGGTAGCAAGACTATCAGCACCGCTGTCAGAACTTTATAAACCCGGACCAGAAGGTCCCTTATTTGGTCGTGTTTTTGATATGGCGTTAGTTTCGTGGAAGCAGGAACACAGCAACAACTGCCAGCTTTATACCAGCGACCAGGTACCCTCTTCTGTTAATAGTTGGGTGGGAACCAATATTGCGGGGCTCAGCAGCGTTGAATTCGATGAAGCCTGCTACCGAGCTTCAACGAGGTTATCTCTTGAAAGTGAAGTAGACGATGCCGCTTTGATGGCAGAATATTTGCCGGCGATCGCATTGATGCCACATTACCGCTTATGGGCAGCTTCGCTACGGGTCAACGTGCCTGAAAACGCCACTTTTGCTGATTTGTGGAAATTTGTTCCAATTCAGTAAAGAGAACGCAAGGTAGACCTCCGACGATCTATCGTTATGATGAAGCACCAAGCCGCAGTTTACCAGTAGCGGATAAATTTTATGCTCCTCAAATGAAAAACCATTGCTGTTGATACTCGTTGCGAATAACGCAAAATGTTTGTTACAATTAGCTGACTAATTGTTATGGCCTCGAAAAAATATTTAAAGGATTATGACCTAGTCGAAACCGAAGACGAAAAAGGTCGTTCCAAGAAGACCGCCGTGTATCATGGCGACTATTTTCGCCTGAGCCTGGAAGAATCCCAAATTAAACAGCTCAAATTACAGTTTATCCTGTTCTTCGCGGCAGCTTTGGCTTTACACGTTTGTGCAGGACTGGTCAACAACCCAGGGTTATACAAGGCCTATATGGCAATACCATATACCGCCGCCTTTCTGCCATTGTTTTTCCTTGCAGAAGGGATCCTGAGAATTCCGAGTAAAAAGCGAACATATCGCAACGAAGAAGTGGGATTATCGTACCAAAGGGTTGTTGGTATGAGCCGCATTTACCTGATTTTGATTGGTATTGGCGTTTTGGGAGCCTTGATTTACCTGGTTTTTGCATCCGATGGTCAGGCTCTGGAACGGGAAGCGATCTACATCGCATTGGTATTGACTGCCGCCCTGCTTGTTTGGATCATCTTCCAAAAGGCGACCAAAATTGTGATTGAAAAGGAGGAAACTCCGATAAACAGTGAATAAGTTAATGGGAAAATTAGCGAAACCGTCCGTTGTTGACACTATTTTCTAATTAATTTATAATGAACTAAATCTTAGAAGGAGAAATAGGAGAATAATGAGTAAATTTGCACGTAACCTTTCCATTTTGATTGTGCTCGTCATGTTTGGCGTTGCACTCGCCGCTTGCGGCACTCCCACCGAAGAACCGGTGGTAACTGAACCCCCAGTGGTTGAAGTCCCCACCGAAGAACCCACTGAGGAACCTACCGAGGTCGTCGAAACCGAAGTTGTCCCAGTATTTGAAGATCAGCCTTACGCTGAGAATCTACCCACTGCCCCAACAATCGACACTCCCTTCGTAGTCGCATACCAGGACTTCTCACAGAAGTTCAGCCCCTTCTTTGGCGACACCGCTTACGATATGGACGTCTCGGGTATGACCCAGATCAGCATTATGACCACCGACCGCGTTGGCGGTATTGTCAAAAATGCTATCGAAGGTGAAACCCGCAACTATAATGGCGTGGATTACCTCTACAAGGGCGCTGCTGATATCGCTGTTGATTACGATGAAGCCGCCGACACCACCAAATACACCGCCCGCCTGCGCGTTGGAATGAAATTCTCCGATGGCGAACCCGTGACTGCTGATGATGTCATCTTCACCTACTACACCTACCTGGATCCTTCCTATGTTGGTTCCACCTCCCTGGCATCTTTCCCGATCGTTGGTTTGAAAGACTACCAGACTCAGACCACCACCGAAGTCTATGACAAGTACGATGCCATGTTCGAAGAGATCTACACCGCTGGTTTGGACCACGAACATGCTGACACCGATGCATGGACCGCTGAACAGCAAGCCTATGTCTGGGACGAACTGAAAGCTGCCGGTTTGGCAGAAGCCCAGGGTATCGTTGACTATGTTGACCAAAACTACCGTGATGCTTATGCGCTCGATTACATCGGCAAAGAACCCACCGAAGTTGCTGAAAACGATGGTCTGAAAGTTGGCCTTGGTATGCTCATGTGGGGTTTTGGCGAACTCGGCGATGACGGTGTTCTGACCGCTCCCTCTGGCGCGACCTTTGACCTTACCACAACCTTCCCAACCGTGGAAGATTACTACAACGAGATCATGTTCTCCTATGAGAACGATTACCGCGCTGCATTCCCCTACGAATCTGCTGCTGGTACTGATGTCGCTGCCAATGTCAAGACCGCTTTCATCGGTCTCTTCGGCCCTCAGGATGAATCCATGGGCGAAGGTGGTGTTCCTAATATCGCCGGTATCAAGAAAATTGATGATTACACCGTCGAAGTTACCACCATGGGCTATGAAGCCCCCGCTGTTTACAGCATCCTGGGCATCAATATCACCCCCCTGCACTATTATGGTAGCAGAGAACTCTATGATTACGAAAACAACATGTTCGGCTTTGAATTTGGCGATCTGTCCAAACAACAAAGCCTGACCGCTACCCCCATGGGCGCTGGCGCTTACAAATTCGTTGAATACAACAACCGTGTTGTTTACTTCGAAGCCAACGAGAACTACTTCCGTGGTTGCCCCAAGATTCGCGAAATCCAATTCCGCGAAACCCAATCCGCCGAAGTTGTTACTGCTCTGACCTCTGGTGTCGCTGACGCTGGCGAAATGAGCTACAACAAGACCCGCTTCCAGGAAGTTATGGATGCCAACGCGAACGGCGAAATGACCGGACCCGTAATCACCTCCAGCCTGGTTGATAACCTTGGTTATGGTTATGTCGGTATCAATGCCTCCACCGTCAATGTGGCTGGCGAACCTGCTTCCGATGCATCCAAGAACCTGCGCCGTGCACTTGCCACCATCCTTTCTGTCTACCGCGATGTTGCAGTTGACAGCTACTATGGTGAAGGTGCCTCCGTTATCAACTACCCAATCTCCAACACCTCTTGGGCTGCACCTCAGCCGACTGATGAAGGCTACCAGATTGCATTCTCCGTGGACGTTGATGGAAACCCCATCTTCACCGCCGAAATGACCCAGGAAGAAAAATATGCTGCCGCCGAACAGGCTGCCTTGGGCTTCTTCGAAGCCGCTGGCTTCACTGTTGCTGATGGCAAAGTTACTGCTGCTCCCGAAGGCGCGAAACTTTCTTACGAAGTTATCGTTCCTGGTGGCGGTACTGGTGACCATCCTGCGTTCGCAATCCTGACCGGTGCCCGTGACTCATTGGCAAATATTGGTGTTGAACTCAAGATCAACGATCCTGCCGATGCCAACATCCTCTGGGATTCCCTTGATTCCGGCGCACAGGAACTCTGGACCGCAGCCTGGGGCTCCACAATTGACCCCGATATGTACCAGGTCTATCACAGTTCCAATATTGTTGGTCTGGAAGGCTCTTCTGAATCCAACCACTATCACATCCAGGACGAGGAACTCGACGGCTTCATCATGGAAGCTCGCTTGAGCGACGACCAGGCTTTCCGCAAGGCCATTTACAAACAGGCTTTGGATCGCATCATTGACTGGGCTGTCGAAATCCCAACCTATCAGCGCAAGAACGTCATCATCTTCAGCACCGAACGTGTCAATATCGAGTCTTTGACTCCCGATATCACCACCTTCTGGGGTTGGATGAACGACCTTGAACTGGTCGAGATGAATTAACCCGTGAATTGTAACGGGCAATAGAATTGATGAGCCCACCCAAATGGGTGGGCTCATTATGTCTCTCGCCACCGATTTAGCCCTTTACCCACACAGTAGAATGAGGGAGCGTTTATGAGAAATTTTATAATAAGGAGAGTCATTTTAGGTCTCTTTATCACCTTTTTTGGGGCGATGCTTTCGTATACAGTAATTCGTAGTTTGCCTACTTCTTACGTTGAATCAGTTGCCCGACAGCGAGCGTCTAATCCGCTCAGCACGAAATCGTATCAAGAGTGGTTGGCAGACTTAAACAAAGTATATGGTTTGGACAAGGGAATCATCCCCGGTTTCTTTGGCTGGATAGGCAATGCTGTCCGCGGTGATTTTGGCGATTCCTGGCATTATGGTGTTCCGGTAACCGAAAAGTTTGCTGATGTTATTTGGGTATCGGTCATTCTAAATATTATTACTACGTTAGTACAATTTTTTATCGCGATACCATTAGGCATCCTGGCAGCAAGAAAGCAATATAGCCGCACGGATTATGCAATCACAATTTTCGCCTTAATGGGTATCTCATTACCCACTTTCTTCCTCGCTACCATTTTGAAGTATGTTTTTGCGATCAAGTTACAGTGGTTTGACCTTTATGGTCTCACAGGTCGTTTTCATACAACAATGACCTCTTTCCAGCAAGTGATGGACATTGGCTATCACCTAATACTGCCTATTGTCACGCTCATGATGCTTTCTGTTGGTGGTTTGATGCGTTATACGCGTACCAATATGCTGGAAGTACTTAATTCTGACTATATCCGGACTGCCCGTGCAAAAGGTTTACCTGAAAAGGTTGTTATCAATAAACACGCCTTCCGTAACACTCTGATCCCCCTGGTGACTTCGCTCAGTGGTATTTTGCCCGGTATGTTTACCGGAGCTATGATCACTGAGACTATGTATCAGATCCCTGGAATTGGCTATATCTCCTACCAGGCGATTATTCGCGGTGATATTCCGTTTGCGATGTTTTACATGGTATTTTTAATTTTACTGACTCAGGTCAGCATTTTGTTTTCGGATATCCTCTATGCGATAGTCGATCCCCGTATTAGGGTCAATTAGGTGGTGGAAGATGAGTGAATTAGACGCAACCAAATTAACCAACGAACCCACCCAGAACCAACCACGCCAGGATCAGGGTATGGCTTTGGACGACGCCCGTCGTGTCAAAACGCTTTCCCCTGGTATGCTGGTGTTCAAACGCTTTATTCGCAACAAACTGGCTGTGATCGGTCTGATCATCCTTATAGTGATGTTCGTGTTCTCCTTCCTTGGGCCATTCCTATCACCTTATACGCAGACAGAGGTTTTTTATAAGGACGACACCATTAGTAAAGACTATGCAGGTGCCATCTATAACACTGAACTACGCTATTCAATTAAAGAAGGCGAGTTTTTTGGCGGCGCAGAACAAGCAAGATTCCTGCTTTCACTTGGCAAGAATCAGCCACAATTTAAGTCTGGTGACATCAATTATGCCTATATCGAAGAGGGTGAGAATTTTTATCGCATCGTTCAGCTGGAACTTTTCGCTGAATCTTTGATGGGAAGGATCAACCCTCGGCCAGGGAATACTTTACCTGCAGGTTTTGAAGACACATTCAAGAAAGCCAACGATGCCGGTAAAACGTCGTTTGTTCTTGACGGAACGACTTACATTCTGACCAAAGAATTGAAAGCAATACAAATCTCGACTCAACGAGATGTGGCCATAGCAAGTTACTCAATTTTTGATGCTTACAATTCCGAGGATGCGTCATTAATCAACTCTTATGATTTCCGTTTACTGAGCGAATCTGCAGGGGTAAATAACAGCAAGACTTTCACTTTTGGTGGCAAAGTATACAAAATCGTGGAAGACGAAGCTCTGATTACCATCATTGATGATAAGGGTGAGCCTTTTGCCGAAGTCTCCAATATTATTGTTAACCCTTTGGATCAGAAAGAATTCTTGTCGGTTGATTTTAAAACAGCGGCCCGGAATGCGATTAACGATCGTTTGCTAAAATTTGAATTTACAGACGCTGATGGTGTTACCACCGAGTACGACATTCACCGGGTAAACGCGAACTATTACATCAAACGTGAAACTTCCACAATTCTGATCAATATGTTCGAATTTCCCTCGGCAAAACATCCGTTGGGGACTGATAACAATGGTATGGACATGATGACCCGCCTGATGTTTGGTGGTCGGGTTTCCCTAATGGTTGGTTTTGTTGCGGTTTTCCTGGAGCTGATCATCGGTGTGGTTGTTGGCGGTATTTCCGGCTATTTTGGTGGAAACGTCGATACTGCATTGATGCGTTTCGTAGACTTGTTCAACAGTATTCCTACAATGCCTTTAATTTTAATTTTCGGTTCTGTCATGGACACGCTGGAAGTGACACCAATCAACCGTATGTTCATCCTTATGGCTATTTTGGGCTTAACAGGCTGGACAGGCATCGCCCGCGTTGTTCGTGGTCAGATTCTGAGCTTGCGCGAACAGGACTTCATGGTTGCTACGGAAGCGACTGGTATTCGTACCAGCCGGAAGATTTTCCGCCATCTTGTCCCGAATGTTATGCCGATCCTGATTGTGAGCGCAACTGGCAGCCTGGGTAGTTTGATCATCACAGAAGCAACTCTGGGCTTCCTGGGTCTTGGTATCAAGTACCCTCTGGCATCCTGGGGTAGCATCATCAACATTTCCTCAGATGCCTTCATCATGCAGACCTATTGGTTCATGTGGATTCCGGCAGGTATGATGATTTTGTTGACAGTGCTAGGCTTCAACTTTGTCGGTGATGGTCTGCGCGACGCTTACGATCCGAAAATGAAACGATAAGGTGAGATAATGACCGAAGAAAAAGATTTATCACAATACGACACGACTGATCTGGAAGACAACCGCGTAACGGAAAGAATCCACCTGACGGCAAGAGAATCTGCCCGCATCAGCCGTGAAAATCGCAGAATAACTGATGCGATTGAAAAAAAACGCAAGCGCACGAACGTACCCGAAAGCGAATACTTAACGCAAATGCGTGATCCGAACAATGTGGTCGAGTTTGACGATCTTCATACCTATTTCTTTACCGACATCGGCACTGTGAAAGCAGTGGACGGCGTCACCTATGAGGTTCCTATTGGCACAACGGTAGGTGTGGTAGGAGAATCTGGTTGTGGAAAATCCGTGACTGCGCTTTCGCTCATGCAGTTGGTTCAGCGACCCCAGGGACAAATCATCCAGGGAACTGTTCGCTTGAACACCGGAGACAAGGTATACGATATCGCAAAAACTCCGTCCTCAGAAATGGAAAAAATCCGCGGGAATGAAGTCTCGATGATTTTCCAGGAGCCGATGACCAGTTTGAACCCAGTATTTACAGCTGGTTTCCAGGTTGATGAAGTGATTCAGCTGCATAATCCTGATATGTCGAAAGAGCAAGTTAAGGTACGCACACTTGAGATGATCGACCTGGTTGGCATCGCCAACGCGGAAGGCGTCTACGAGATGTACCCTCATCAATTATCAGGTGGAATGCGCCAGCGTATCATGATCGCTATGGCGTTAGCCTGCAACCCGCGCCTGATCATTGCTGACGAGCCAACCACAGCTCTGGATGTGACCATCCAGGCTCAGATCCTTGACCTGCTGCGAAACTTGAAAGACAAGATCAACTCCAGCATTATGCTCATTACCCATGACCTGGGTGTTGTGGCAGAGATGGCGGATTTTGTCGTGGTTATGTATGCTGGTCGAATCATTGAAAAAGGAACGGCAAACGAAGTCTTCAATAACCCGATGCATCCTTATACAGTGGGTCTCATGGCTTCCAAGCCAGTCATCAATAAGCAAGTCGATAAGCTATATAGCATCCCCGGCACGGTACCTAACCCGATCAACATGCCAAACTACTGCTATTTCAGGGATCGTTGTAACCGACGATTGCCCATCTGTGATGGAGCTTATCCACCTGAATATTTCTTATCTCCAACCCATTTGGCGGTATGTTATCTCTACGAAGATGAGGAGGTAAAAGCAAATTATGGCAAATAATATCGATGGTACCCAGGAAATCGACCGTAACAGTCGCAATGTCATCGAAGTAAAGAAATTAAAGCAATACTTCCCGATCAAAGCCGGTTTGATGCAAAAGATCGTGGGTTACGTAAAAGCAGTTGACGATATCAGTTTCCGAATTGAACGCGGAAAGACCATGGGATTGGTTGGTGAATCCGGCAGTGGCAAGACAACTGTCGGCAAGACCATGCTGCGCCTGAACGAAGCTACCAGTGGTAAAGTATTGTTCAACGGCGAAGATGTTTTTTCGCTGAACCGTGCTGAGCTTCGCAGAATTCGCCCGAAACTGCAGATGATTTTCCAGGATCCTTATTCAAGCCTGTCTCCGCGTATGCCCATTAGTGAAATCATTGGGGAAGCGGTGCGTGAGCACAACATTGTGCCCCCTTCAGAATTTGAAGATCACCTGGAAAAGGTCATGCTGCAATGCGGTCTTCAACCCTATCATAAAGACCGCTACCCGCATGAATTTTCCGGTGGGCAACGGCAGCGCATCTGTATCGCGCGTTCTTTAGCCTTGAATCCTGATTTTGTAGTTTGCGACGAACCAGTCTCAGCTTTGGACGTTTCCATCCAGGCACAAATTATCAACCTGTTGGAGGAACTCCAGGTAAACAACGGTATCGCTTACCTGTTCATCTCTCACGACCTCTCTGTTGTTCAACACATTTCCGATTATGTTGGCGTTATGTATTTGGGCGATCTGGTGGAATATAGTGATAAGAAGAGTCTGTTTTCCACCCCGTCTCACCCTTATACCAAGGCCTTGTTGAGCGCTGTGCCGGTACCGGATCCGAATTACAAGATGAATCGTATTATTTTGGAAGGCAGTATTCCTTCACCCGCCAATCCGCCCAAAGGCTGTAAGTTCCACACCCGCTGTCCTTATGTGATGGAGATGTGTAAAACCCAGGTTCCACAAACACGTGAAATTGAACCAGGACATATGGTAGTATGTCATCTATTCAATGACGTAGGAACGGCAGTAGATGCAGAATCAGAAAACGCAATATGACGATGATGATGGCAGGACGATTGTCAGCATGGATGTTGACGGAACGCCCTGGCATGATCGTAACGTCAAATTTGCAGAAAGGCAGGCGCATGATTTAGGTGTCAAGCAACAGAGGGCAATGTATGGCGACCGGATGACCAATTCGGAAGCCAGGCGCTACACCTTCTATGCTTTACTGGCTGGACTTGCGCTAACAGCAGCGATTGCTGCGGTCTGGATCTTACTGGTACTGTTTATGACACAAATATGGTTTAGATAGATAGAAGAACCGCCTCGTAAGAGGCGGTTCTTAATGAACCAAGACTTGAAAAAAACCACCCTATGTATGAATACCTCCAACCTGAATAATCTTCGCGTTCTCAGTTACAATAACAACCTATGAAAAACATACTTAAAAAATCCTTAATTACCTTTCTTTTAATTGCACTTCTCTCGGCGTGTGCAGTTAATAGTGACAACCCCGAAGCCATTGCAGACCCGCAGATTAACCAGCTGAATGAAGAAAAGGCAGGCTACCAGGCCAGTGCGATCCTCAACAAAGACCTGGTTTTTACCCTTAAGGCAAATGAAGTCTTTGCCGGGAATGCGGTTATGGCGTTCTCGCAAGCACTGGAAGAAGGTAGGCAACAATTCATCGCAAATGATGTTTCTTACCATTACGAACCATTGGGTGAGTCTTCCTACCGCATTTATCGCCTGACTCCTGTTGCAGAATCTCTGCTTGGTAGAGTTGAGCCTGTTGGTGGTGCGTTGCTTTCTGTTGAATTGGTCACTGCAATCGAAACTGCCCTGGCAGAAGACGCACTCACATTCGAACACCAGGGCGTAACCTATGTGCTCTCAGAGGCGCGAAAAGCAGTTCAGATCTCAACGATGTCTGACGCAGCAATCGCGAACCGCTATTTTTTGGAAGCCTATGATCTGGGTTATAACGAGATCATTCGTGCGTACAATTTTGTCTTGAACCTGGAACTTGCTCTGCAGAAGCAAGAACGCTCTTTCTTCTATGAAGGCGACAAGTATGGCATCCTGGCTGTGGCTGGCGGCTATACAATCAGCGATTCCCAATCCAACCTTTTTGCAGAGCTCTCCAATATTTACGTCATTCCAAAAAGCAGCGACAATACCATCCCAATGGGATTCAAGAATCTTATCCGGGATGCGATCGAGAATGATAAAACGGGATTTAATTACTCTGATTCGATGGGCGTTGAAACTCAATACCAGGTAGAAAAGCTTGAAAATTCCTGGTCAGTAAACCCAGCAAAATAAGCCAACAAGAAATTGTGTTTATGATGTAAAATAGACCGCTGTGGCTAATTTGGCATGTGATCGAAACTATGCTAAAATATTGGCTACGATTTGGGGCATGGTGCAATGGCAGCACATCGGACTTTGAATCCGCTGATCTTGGTTCGACTCCAAGTGCCCCGGCTGAATTATTGTGGATACAGACTCAGACGATTCACACCCATCTGTTCACAAGATGAGACAGAAACACCATCTTGTGTTTCTCTATGTAAACTTTCGGAGCACTCAATGACAATCGCATCTGTTGTACTCGCCGCTGGCATGGGTACGCGTATGAAGTCGCGCACACCAAAAATGCTGCATAAGTTATTAGGCAAACCTTTGGTAATGTATTCACTCTCAAGTGTGATTGACATCAGCGCACTTCCTCCGGTTGTTGTTGTCGGACACGGCAGTGAAGATGTGACCCAGGCTGTGCAAGATGTTTATGGTGAGCGTGTGCAATTTGCCCTCCAGGCAGAACAGCTGGGCACCGGGCATGCAGTAATGAGCGCAGAAAAAATGCTGGCAGGGAAATCGGACCTGGTTTTGGTCACCCTGGCAGATATGCCCATGCTGCGGGAAGAAACCATCGCCGCTATTCTGAAATTCCATCAGGAATCGGCAAATGTTTTAACCATGACCAGTGTCGTGGGGGATGTTCCACGTGGTTTTGGGCGGGTCATCAGAGATGAAAATGGAAAAGTAAACGCAATCGTTGAAGAAGCGCTTGCGACCCCCGAACAACTGAAAGTACGCGAATACAACATCTCAGTTTACTGCTTTGAAGCTGACTGGCTTTGGGATAATCTGAAAAGAATCAAAACTTCACCAAAAGGTGAATACTACCTGACCGACCTGGTCGAAATGGCAGTGAAGCAAGGCAAAAAGCTGGACGCATTTGTTCTGCAGGATCCCATTGAAGGATTAGGAATTAATAACCGTGTTGACCTGGCGGATTGTGAGCTTGCCATGCGCAAGCGCGTGATCCGGCAATGGATGCTGGATGGCGTCACTTTCCTCGATCCGGACAGTTGCACTGTTGAGATCGATGTGATCATCGGACAGGATACCGTTATTTTGCCCAACACTCACCTGCGGGGAAGCACCCGGATCGGTGAGAATTGCCAGATTGGTCCTGATACGACCCTGGGTGATACAACCGTTGGCAATGATTGCATGGTCACTTACAGTGTTGCAGAAAAGGCCAGCCTTGGAAATCACGTAAGCATGGGTCCTTTCTGCCATTTGCGAAAAGGTGCCGTGCTGATGGACAGTGTTCACCTGGGCAATTATGGTGAAGTGAAAGACTCCGTGCTTGAAGAAGGTGTCAAGATGGGGCATTTCTCGTATATTGGAAACGCCAAAATCGGAAAGAACGTAAATATCGGTGCGGGGACGATCACCTGTAATTTTGATGGAAAAGTGAAGCACCCGACTGAAATTGGAGAAAATACATTTATTGGCAGCGATACAATGCTGGTCGCGCCTTTGAAAATTGGCAAAAACGCCAAAACTGGGGCAGGTGCGGTGGTAACCAAGGATGTACCTGATGACACGCTTGTGTATGGTGTGCCAGCCCACCCAAAAGAAAGAAAGGAATAACGTGACGGAACCCATTTTGCTTGGAGTCTTGTGGGTGGTGTTTTTTGTTTTCACCCTGGTCTCCTCCGCAGCTAAATCATCATTCACCCATGTTCGTTTGCCATGGCTGCTCAGCTTGCGAATCGAAAATCAAGGCAAGGTTGACAAAACCATCGAGCTGATCGAGAAACAGGGCTTACGCACTGCTTTACGGTTGGGACTCGTGGTCGCCCATTATTTGCTTGCAGGAGTAACGATCCTGCTGCTTGACCGTGTGGCAAAAATGGAAAACATCTGGTTGACACTTTTGGTTTTGTTGCTGGTATTCGTAGTCGTCACGTCATTTGAATTCTTAATTGAGCGAAAAGTATTGGCTGCGCCGGAGAAGGCTGCCCTGACCTGGACGGGTCCAGCAGGCGCAATCAGCGCCCTGATGACTCCTTTCACCAAGTTGATGACAGCCATTTTGGGTGAGTATGCCGAAAAAGTGACCCTTTCAGTGACGGACGAAAGCCTGCGCGACTGGGTCGAGCAGGAACAACCCGAAAGCACACTGGACCAGGGCGAGCGGGAGATGATCTACTCGATCTTCCACTTTAGCGAAACCATGACCAAAGACATCATGGTGCCTCGCATGGACGTGCTGGCTCTGGATGTGAACACCACCATCCGGGAAGCCAGGCAAGAATTTATCAATGCCGGGCATTCGCGCGTACCGGTTTATGACGACACAATCGATAATGTGATCGGTCTGTTGTATGCCAAAGACCTGCTGTCAGTAGTCGACGGCGATGATACCATTGCCAATCAACGCCACCTTATCAGACCGGCATATTTCGTTCCGGAAGCGAAAAAAGTGGACGAACTGCTGACCGAGATGCAATCTCTCGGCGTGCATATGGCCCTGGTCGTGGATGAGTATGGTGGGGTAGCCGGCGTGGTGACATTGGAAGACATCGTGGAAGAAATCGTCGGTGAAATTCGCGATGAATATGACCAGGGTGAGGTCCAGCTCTATGAAAAACTACCCGAAGGTGGCTACCTAATTTTAGGACGTGCCACCATCGACGAATTCAACGAAATTACTGGTCTGAACCTCTCAGATGAGTATGCCGATACGCTGGGCGGTTACATTTACGGGCAGCTCGGTCGGGTGCCGCAACCAGGCGAGGTGGTCAGGAACGAAAACTTTGAATTCACGGTTGAAGAGGTAGTTGCCCGCCGGATCCTGAAGGTCAGAGTCCAGAGAATTCCCGAACCAGAGACTAACACCGAGGAGGTCGCCCATGACAGGGTTGACAATTGAGCTCAAACAAGCACTAATCGAACAGGCTTGCCTGTATCAAAAACGCGCATACAGCCCCTACTCTCATTATGCAGTTGGTTCGGCTGTGCTTTCAGAAGACGGTCAGATTTATGGTGGCGCGAACATTGAAAATTCCGCTTATCCATCGGGTCTGTGTGCCGAGCGTGTGGCAATTTTCAAGGCTGTTTCTGAGGGAAACCGTCAAATCAAGGCGATCGCGGTGGTCACATGCAACGGCGGCTCTCCTTGTGGCGCATGCCGGCAGGTAATGCGGGAATTTGCCAGCCTGGATATGCCCGTGATTTTGGCAAATGATCAGGGTGAAATTGTATTTGAGAGCACCATGGATGGGATTCTGCCGCGCTCGTTTGGTCCGGAAGACCTGGAGAAATAAAGCAGGTCCAATGACGACCAAGGAAGCAAGGTCATATCGTGCACAGGGATTAGTGATCCGCCACCGTGAATTCGGAGAGGCGGATCGTATTTTAACGCTCTATACGCTCGAGAAAGGCAAGCTTCAGGCAATCGCCAAAGGGGTACGAAAACTCAAAAGTCGCAAAGCCGGTCACCTGGAGCCCTTTACGCAGGTCAGCCTGCAATTGGCTAAAGGACGCAATCTCGAAGTCATCACCCAGGCCGAGACAATACGCAATTTCGACAATATTCGTAAAAACCTGAAACTAACGGCTCAAGCAGCTTACGTGTTGGAGCTGCTCGATCGTTTTACTTATGAAGAAGGGGAAAACAGACCTCTTTATAACCTGGTAACAGAGACGCTTGCACGCCTGGACGGTGGCATCGCTCCCGGGTTGGTTGTTCATTATTACGAAGTGCATTTGATGGATATTCTGGGCTTCAAACCACAATTGCAGGAATGTGTGGTGTGTGGAGCTGCCATCCTGCCGGAGGATCAGTATTTTTCTGCAAAACTTGGCGGCGTAGTGTGCCCAAACTCATTGTCCGGAGACCCCTCTGCCTGGCCTGTGAGCATGAATGCTCTGCGGTACATGCGCTTTTTCCAGCGTTCCCCCTGGCCGCAGGTCAAGAATCGTACTATTCCAGAAGACATCGATCAGGAATTGAGCCAGTTGATTGAAAAATACCTGACCTATCTGCTTGAGTACAGTCTCAAAACCCCTGGCTTTCTGGACGCAGTTTCGTAGTGTTGCAATATTCGAAAGAAGTTTCAGTTGTACGGTTCGAGTAGGGTTTCGTCAATCTGACTGGGTAAGCCATTCAACGATGTTGAGGTGTGTGATGCCACCGCGACTCAAATTGATTTGGTCCATAGACAACACAAATCTACCGTAATTGTCATCCAACCCTGAAAAAGCCCCAAACTCTCTTGCAATGGTCTGCTCATCTGCCAGGAGATAGGTCACTTGAAAGTATTGAGTTCCAGCTTGTGTAGAGGCTATGAAGTCGATTTCTTTTTCAGCGAGCTTTCCAATTGTGACAGAAAAACCACGTCTTATCAACTCCCAATATACAATGTTTTCAAGAACTCCCTGGATAGAAGCCTGGTTCCCTCCCAACAAGGATTCCCGAAAACCATGGTCTGCTACAAAATACTTCTCGTTGACTGATAAAAGTTTCTTTCCAGGTAAATCGCGTCGCGGTACTCGTTTTAAGAAAAAAGCATCCTCACAAAGAGATAGATACGATAAAACAGTATCGACAGAAACTGAACGGTTTTCACTTTTAAAATACTTACTTATACTATTGGCTGAAAAAGTGTTTCCAATGTTGTTGAGTACAAACAAAATGACTCGTTGAAGCAAATCAATATCCCGTACTTGCCCATAAGAGACTACATCTTTTAGGATAACCGTGTTGTAGATGTCCCGGAGTAATTGCATGGATGGTTCATACTGAAGATCCAGGTATTGCAGTGAAGGCATGCCACCAAATGTTAGATAATCCTTAAATAACTCAGATGGCGACTTCTCCAGATGAGAAAAGAGGTCAATAAATTCTGAAAATGCAAAAGGATGTATTTGAAACCCGATATAACGACCACTTAGATATGTTGCGAGATCACTGGAGAGCAATGATGCATTAGAACCTGTGATATAGATATCTGCATTGTACGAAGTGGTGCAGGCGTTTACCACCCTCTCCCAGCCAGGTAATAACTGTACTTCATCGAGAAAGACATAGCCTTTTTGTTCCTTTTCAAGCGCGGAAAAGAATGAGGTAAGCATGCTAAGCAGGTCCTGAGAACTTTCAAGCGCCATCCCTTCGACTGTTTCCATGTTTATTCGAAAGAATTGGTTGTCTTTCACTCCAGTTGCTTTGAGGTCTTCTTGAATCAGGAGCAGCATTGTCGACTTTCCCGATCGGCGCATCCCTGTCAGGACCTTAACCATAGGAGTATTGTAGAATGGGCGTATTTGTTTGATGTATAGATTTCGTCTAATCATGTTTTCACCTTTTTATCGATTATAGTTGATGAAAGAACGAAAATCAAGAGAATTATCGATTATAGTCGATGAAAAAAGTAAATAGGTAGTTTTATCGATCATAATCGATAAAACAGTTGTTACCTGACTTTTTCTTGTAGTATCGATTTTTTCCGTTCGAGAAGTGTTTACCTCTGCTCTTGATAACAATACGGGAAAAGCCGGATTTCCTACAGAAAAAATTACTTCTTGTCAACTATTGGGCGGGTTTAGAACCCGCCCGTACTTGTTGGGAGCAGTTGACACGCCGCCCCAGCTTGGATGGTAGGACTTACTTTTCTGGTAATGTTGGGATGGGCAAGCCGCGTTCAAGAAGAGTATCGTTTTTCCGATGATAATATTTCCATTAATCGGATTATTACCGGGTTGAAATGTATAAGCCGGCATACCAAGCAAGGGTACCCGGCTACCATACGAGATAACCTTAACCTTTAGCTTTGCTCATAAACTCAATCTGGTAGAGGGCTGATGTATAATCAAGCGGATAAACATAGAGGTGTCTTATGAACCAGGGATTAGATTTTCAGTCAATCATTTTCAATTTACAAACCTACTGGGCGAGCCAGGGATGCATGATCTGGCAGCCTTATTATTCCCAATTAGGCGCGGGTACGATGAACCCGGCTACCTTTTTGCGTGTGCTCGGTCCAGAACCCTGGCGTGTGGCTTACGTGGAGCCCTCAGTGCGTCCAGATGACGGACGCTATGGCATCAACCCCAACCGCCTACAGCAGCACCACCAATTCCAGGTGATCCTCAAGCCCGATCCGGGCAACCCACAAGAGTTGTATCTCAAGTCTTTGCTGGCGTTAGGGATCGACCCCGAAGAGCACGATATCCGCTTCGTTGAAGACAACTGGGAGTCACCAGCGCTCTCCGCCTGGGGCTTAGGCTGGGAAGTCTGGCTGGATGGCCAGGAAATCACCCAGTTTACTTACTTCCAGCAAGCTGGCGGCATGACACTGGATGTGCCAGCGGTTGAACTGACCTATGGGTTGGAACGTATTGCCATGACTTTGCAGGGCGTAAGCCACTTCAAGGATATCCGATGGAACGAGCAGCGGCTCTACGGAGATGTCTACCAGGTCGCTGAGCGCGAGCATTCCACCTACTATTATGAAACCGCCGATGTACCCCGGCTGCGCGAGATGTTCAATCTCTTTACCCAGGAAGCCGAAAATGCCCTCGAAAAAGGGCTGGTTTTGCCGGCTTACGACAATGTGATCAAGTGCTCCCACACCTTCAATGTTCTGGACGCGAGGGGTGCGGTTGGTTTCACCGAACGGCAAGCACTTTTTGGAAAGATGCGTGATCTTTCCCGCAGGGTAGCTGAAGCCTATTTTGCTCAGCGCGAAGAGATGGGCTTCCCCTGGTTGAGGCAAATGGAAGCGCAGAAACCTGAAGTTAACAGCCTTGCCCGTCCCCAGTCTGATCTCGCTGAACGAGCTGATTTCCTTTTTGAAATTGGAACAGAAGAATTGCCCGCCTCAGAGTTGGACCGGGCGCTCGAACAACTGCAAACCACATTCGAAACCTGGCTGGCAGAAGTTCGCCTCGAGCATGATGGGCTGCAGGTCAAGGGGACACCTCGCCGGCTGGCTGTGTGGGTCAAAAACCTGCAAACCAGGCAGGCTGAACGCACCGTGGAGTTGAAAGGTCCACCTGCTGACCGCGCTTTCGACAGCGAAGGCAAACCGACCAAGGTTGCAGAAGGCTTTGCGCGCAGCAAGGGGCTGAACCTTGATCAGTTGGCTGTTAAAACCTTCGATAACGGTCGCTACGTAGTGGCTGAAATTTCAGAACCGGGTCGGAGCAGCATGGAACTGCTCAGTGAAAAGCTGCCGCAAATGATCACCAACCTGCGCTTCTCAAAATCGATGCGCTGGAATCAAAGCGGAGCCAGTTTTTCCCGTCCGGTACGCTGGCTGGTGGCAATATTGGGAGACCTGGTGGTGCCGTTCGAATTTGCCGGACTGCAATCTGGCAGAACAACCTGGGGTTTACGTTTTTCAGCCAAGGCGAGTGCAGCAGTCGATTCATTGGCTGCTTATGAGGCATATTTGGCTGAGCAGGGAATTATTCTTGACCCACTTACGCGCCGGCAGAATATCTGGCAGCAAGCGCTCAAGCTGGCTGAGAGCGTCAATGGCAAGCTTGCAGATGACCCGGATTTGCTGGCAGAAATCGGCAATCTTGTGGAACGTCCAACGGCGTTATTGGGCACATTTGACCGCCGCTACCTCGAAAACCTTCCGGCAGAAGTCCTGATCGGTGTGATGAAAAAGCACCAGCGCTATATCCCCGTCCTGGACCAGGAAGGAAAACTGACCAATCACTTCATCGTGGTCCGAAATGGCGACCATCAGCACTCTGAGATCGTCATGGACGGCAACTTGCAGGTCATTCTGGCGCGCTTTGCCGATGCCGAATTCTTCGTACAGGAAGATATGAAAAAGAAATTGGAAGACTTTGTGCCCAAACTGGCGCAGCTGACCTTCCAGAAGCAATTAGGCTCGATGTTGGACAAGACCGAACGCATCAAAAAGCTTAGCCTGATTTTGGCAGAGAAACTGGGATTGGACGAGGCGGAGATGGCAACTACAGCGCGCATCGCCCAATTGTGCAAGGCAGATCTGGCTTCTGAAATGGTGGTCGAGATGACTGCTTTGCAAGGCGTGATGGGAAAGTATTATGCCCGCCATTCCGGGGAGAATGAAGCCGTTTCGCAAGGTGTCTTTGACTATTACTTGCCCAGATCTTCAGATGACCTTCTGCCAGGCAGCAGACCCGCCACTGTGGTTGGGTTGGCAGACCGCCTGGACTCAATTGCCGGGTTATTCGCCGTGGGATTGACTCCAACGGGAAATAAAGACCCCTTTGCGCTTCGTCGGACCGCCATTGGGCTCGTTGGTCTTCTGCTGGGTAAAAACCTCGATTTTGACACTCGCTGGGCATTGCAGCAGGCGGGTGCAGTCCAGAGTGTTCCTTTCACCAATGAGGTGGAAGACCAGGCAGCCGCATTCATCACCGGGCGCTTGCACACCATTTTGCTCGAGCAGGGTATCGCCCATGATGTGGTCGATGCTGTGGAAGCTGTGCATGGCGAGAATCCAGCCCAGGCAAAGCGCGCCGCTGAAGTGTTGGGCAGCTGGGTAGACAAAGCTGAGTGGAGCGCCATATTACCGGCATTTAGCCGCTGCGTGCGTATGACCCGAGAGTTGGGACGGGAATTCCTGGTTGACCCCTCTGTATTGACCGAAGCCGAAGAAATCCAGCTTTATCAGGCAGTAAGCCAGGCAGAAGAAAGCCTCAACCATTCAGCCAGTTTCGAGAACGCGCTTGTCCAAGTGGAAGGGCTGGTGTCACCAATTAACGCCTTTTTTGACAAGGTTTTGGTGATGGTGGAAGATCAGGCTCTGCGGGAATCCAGGTTAGGGATTTTACAGAGGATCGCCGGCTTGTTGAAACCGTATGCGGATTTATCGAAGTTGGAAGGATTTTAAGATTTTGTCGAGTGGGGAACGACCGTTGTCGTTCCTATACTGAGAAGATTGTCATTCTGAGCGCAGCGAAGAATCCTTAGTTTCAGAACGCAAAGATCCTTCGCTTCACTCAGGATGACAAACAAAAAAAGCTACGCTAATGACGACAAAAAAAGCCGTATGGAAAACCTCCACCCGGCTTTTTGTAATTCTTACAATGTCCCCATGGTCAGGAGGCGGCGGATGCGCTCGAGGTTTGTTTTCAGAGTTTCTCCCAGATAAATTCCGCCCAGCTTATCCTGCGCACTTTCATTTTGACTGACATAGCGCCCAAAATACGCGAATTTCGGTTTCCCTCTCACGCTGTTTAGTTGTTTCGAAAAGCCATTCAAAAGAAAAGCAGTTGGTTCCGAATGGATTGCCAGGCAAATCAATTTCGGTCGGGCTATTTTTGAGTAATCAATCAGATCATCCGTTGGCAGGTCCGGTCCCAGGTATTCAACGTGGTAATTGTTTTGACGTAACAAGACAGAAAGCATCATCGCATCCATCTCGTCCATTTCTTCCGGACCACAGCCCACCAAAACCAGAGCGCCTTCCTTGATGGTTGGCAACCCCTGCATAATGCCTGCCAACCGACCCTTGAGCACCTGGGAAGCCATGTGGCGGGTGGCGATGGGGATGTCACCTACAAACCAGGATTCCTCCAGCAGTTCCAGGCTAGGCTGCACTACCTCTTGAAAGATCGTTACCAGGTCGAAGTAGATCTGGCATTCCTCAAAAATCAGGGCTGCTCTTTCTTCATTGTGGGCAACTAAGGCACCAAACATCATTTCAGCGTAATGGCGGGCAGGGCGTGGCGGCTGTTTACGCGGTTTGGCAGGGCTGAAGGTTTGGATACTCTCTGGCCAGATGCCTTTCTCGCGGAACTGATTGAATTGCTGAACTACCTGGCTGATGCTGATACCCGAATCGACCCGGCGCTGCACCCATAGTAATAATTGGATATCCCGTTCTGAATAAAGACGATAACCATTAGGTAAGCGCACCGGTTCAAGCAGCTCATAGCGGCGTTCCCAGGCGCGCAGAGTCACAGGTTTGATACCTGTGCGATGTTGCACCGCCTTAATTGTAAATTCTGGTTCTGTAGGGTAACTATCGATCTGGCTCATGGTGTGCTCCTAAGCTCTGCTGAGGCGTCAAAAATATCCTGAAGGAATTTTGCGCGCTCATCGGGGGTCATAAAGCGCGGTTTGGCGGTATCTTCCAGAGTGATGGTGAGCAGTTGCGTGCTAATGTGTCGTCCCTGGTAGAAAAAGTGCTTTTGAATAAATCCATCGTAGGTAATGTAGTATCCAGGCTGGTCGAAGAACAAGTTACCCAGACCATACTGAATGAGTGCATCGGAATAGAACTCCAATGCTTTGCCAACATGCGATTGGCTGCCATTGACAATAACTGCGCCGGCTGCGGCTAAGGGACGGAAATCCCGGATCGCCATACTGGTGGCAGTATAGAGATATTCTTCCTGGAACTGCAGTGTGACAATGGGGAGGTAACCTTCCTGCTTCAATTCGGCTATGGTGTGCTTGATCCACTCCCAATCCTCGCAAGGAGCAGAGCCACTGCTATCGTCCGTCGCCCAAGCCATATAGGGTCCGTAGGAATTGCAACCCACAAAAGCGAGTTTATTGCCATTATGCTCAATTTTTAGTGGGGCTTTGGCGTTGGTGAGGTTGGTGCCGCCAGCGTACCACTGCATATCATTCTCGCGATATAGATCGAGAGAATAGGGGACCGAGTCAACTTTATAGATCGCGCGCACATCATTGTTGTGATTGCCAGTCAACTCGACGATATCGGTTCCGAGGTCGACGAGCAGGTCCATATATTCCGGATCACTACAAAAGATAAAACCTTTGTAATCAGGGTCCGGAAAGGGGCAATCTTCGAAGAAAGAGACCTCGTTGCTGATGTGGGTCAGATCGGCACCACGCATGACCTTGCGGATGTTGGTGCCCGGATAGAGCACGCCTTCGGTTGACATCACGAAAGCAGTGTCGCGTGCCATGGCGGTCACTCCGGTCATGATCAGGCTGGTAAGTTGTTCTGTTTTGTAATTACTCTCAGGCAATAACGAGCTCAGTAGGTCAGGGTCAATTTCACGGTCAGTGGCTCCCAAGCGAACCCCAATGGGAAGGGAGAGCGCATAATCGGATGGGTCGAAATCGTCATCAAGCGGGCTGATGCCATCAATCGAAATCACCTTGAATTCGGGTTGAAGTTCTTCAACTGGCACAATCATCCAATTTTCATCGGCGATAACTGAAAGATTGGGGGTTGCAGTCAGCGTCACGCGCTTTGGATTTTTTGGGTCAATCAGGCTTTGCAGCAGACTGAACGGTTCTTTAGCATAAACAGCTTGGAATGGGGCTTCTTCCTGATCACTTTTCCCGGTCAGGATAGCAGATAATTCTTTCAGCGTGATGTTATCCTGAACTGTGAAAAATGGCGCAACCAACGCGTACACCTGGTAACTGATCAATTCGTATGCTTGTTCATCATCCGAAACTTCCACAATGATGTCTGCTTCTTCAGGATCATCCGAAAGGACCATTCCGAGGGGTGTCGGAATGGAAGCAAACAACTCGGCTGGCAGCTCCGGGCTGAGGTTCAACTTCAGAGGACCGGGCGTTGGTGTTGGAGTGGGGCTGGGCAAACTGGTAGCCGTAGCAGGTGGCGTGGTTGGAGAGGCTGTCTCGGTGACTACCGCCTGGATAGGAGCAAGGGTTTGACAGGCTGAGAACCAAAGGCTCAGAGTGAGGAAAAGCAGAATGGCTTTTCTGTTGAATGGATTAATACAGTTTTTCTTAGTCATACTTAATATTTTCTCCCGATGGATCACCGGGGAGCATCAATGGTCATTTGAACGTTCAGGCAGTTGATGCTGGCTGCATGGTTTATTGTATAAGGTTATTATAATCTCGGGTTCTCTCTATGGCAATACGGAAAGGCACGAAGAAGGACTGAATTTATGTAAATGTTTTGTAAAAAGTTTGCCAATTTAAGGATACTTACTAAGGACTCATCCCGTCAGGAGGTTGAGACCCATATTGATTGAAAAGGTCTTCCCACTGTTTGACTTCTTCGGGAGAAAGTTTGCGCTCAGCTGGGGCAGCCTGTGGTTCTTGCTCGTAAAAGCGCTGGAGCAACAGAGAAAACTCCTGGCTGGTGAGAACAGCTGCGTGATAAGAGCGGGCTGATGCCTGGACAGTGCGATCGGAACTGACCAAAGTGTGGTTTTGGCTGGCACCTTTGATTTGACGTATGTAACTAGCGATGGCAGAGTCCGCGGTCTGTCCAGCAGGGACAAAGACGGCTTTGATAAGTCCAAAGTTGCGCTGTCCAGCTTGCCCTGTAGCGGCTCGGTCAAAAAAGACCATGGCGCGAGATTTTTTGGCACGCAAAAAGGGCGTAAGCACGTCGATTAATGCCTGCTCGTCGTCCAGGTCGCTCAGAGTTAGTCCACGGATGTTTGGAATCAGGTTATGACCGTCGATAATGTATTGCATGCGAATATTGTAACCCAGGAGTCGCTGATTTCTCACATGCCACTATTTCAATAGTGATTATAATAATTAGTATGACGGTAAAACTTACCTCACTCTAACTAACACCACTAAGTTGGTCCACCACTCCCAAAACTTACTGTTTTACCGCCACACCAATTCTGAAGGGTTGTGAAAGGCCTGATTTATTAAGAACCTTATGACCCAAGGGCCAGGGATTGAATCGTAGGATAACATGTTTTTTTGTAAGCAAGAGGGAGGTTGAACATGACTCTATTACTAATTGCTTTTTTTCTTTACCTGATTGGATTCATCGGCGCCTTCTTTAAAGGTGCTGGCGAATTCTGGCTGTGGTTCCTGGCTTTGGGAATCGCGCTTGACCTTACACTGATACTATTAGCTGACCTGGGGGAAGCCCCGCTTGAGTTCATAAGAAAATGTGGAACCAAGGAGAAGAGTTGTCATTTTCTTGCTCTACTTCTGGCTGTACTGGCTGCTTTCTTGCGACTAAAGGCGGAAATTTCTTGGTTTTTCCTCATTCTGAGCATAATTCTGATATTATGGAGTTATTCCATTTTCAATCTATTCCAAACCTGGCGGAGGAAGAACCAAAATGAATAATGTCTACCCATCATCACATCCGTTAGTTGCTGCAAAACTGACCCTTTTGCGCAATGTCAAGACCGATTCAAAGAAATTCCGTGAGTTGATCCGGGAAATTGCCGCAATGCTGGCATATGAAGCAACTATGGATCTGGCAGTGGGCGAGATTGACGTTCAGACCCCACTGATGATGACCAAAGGCACCACGGTTTTGGAACGCATCGGACTGGTGCCAGTTTTACGGGCTGGACTGGGAATGGTGGAAGGCTTCTGGGAATTGATGCCCGGAGCCGAAGTCTGGCATATTGGACTCTTCCGCGATGAGCGAACACTCAAACCCGTCTCTTACTATAACAGGCTACCAGTTGAACCGACTGTCTCAGTCTGCCTGGTTTTGGACCCCATGCTGGCAACCGGTGGATCTTCGGTGGCTACGGTGGATATTCTCAAGCAATGGGGTGTGAACAAGATCAAGTATGTTGGCATCCTGGCAGCGCCAGAAGGGATCGAACGCCTGCACGGCGCTCACCCCGATGTTCCCATCCATATCGCGGCAATTGATCAGTGCTTGAATGAATACGGATATATTTTGCCCGGTCTGGGCGACGCCGGCGACAGGCAGTTCGGGACGTAAATCTCTTGAACGATTACGGTATATCGTTGACTTGATTGCTGATTAATCGAGCTACCTTGCCCATTGGGAAGGCGGGTAGATCTGCGGGTGAGACCCAACGCAAATTTTCGGGCAAGTTGACAGGTGCAGTAGCTAATGGCTGAACATGCCAGGCATGGACGGTGATCTTAAAATGCGTGTAGGCGTGTTTGAAAACCCCAATTTTCTCACCGATTGTTACTTCCATACCTGTCTTTTCCAGTATTTCTCTCTTCAGGCAATCCTCCAGGTTGTTGTCACCTGGCTCCAACTTTCCGCCGGGGAACTCCCACAAGCCTGCCAGCATGCCGGTTTGTTGCCTTTGACTTAGCAATATCTTCCCGTCAAGCGTGATAACCGCTACACAAACTTCATAATGAGGTACTGGTACTTTCTGAACTCGAACAGGCAGATCGTTTTGCACGCCTTGCTTGAACGCCAGGCAATAGTCCTGGACTGGGCAAGCCAGGCAAAGGGGCTGACGGGGGAGGCACAGGTTCGCACCCAGGTCCATGAGTGCCTGGTTGAAATCTCCAGAGCGTTCTGATGGTAAGACAGTCTGCGCGTAGTCTTCGACAACTTGTTCAAAGCGGGCGGAACCAAGCGCTTCCTGCAAGGAAAGAATGCGGGAATAAATGCGCTTGATATTGCCATCCACCGCTGCTACTGGCTCTCCAAAGGCGATGGATGCAATCGCTGCTGCCGTGTAATGACCGATACCAGGCAAACCTTTCAACTCGTTGGCAGTGCCTGGGATTTGTCCATTAAGGTCCGAAACAATAATCTGGGCTGCCTTGTGTAAGTTGCGAGCCCGGCTGTAATAACCCAGCCCTTCCCAGAGCCTGAGGACGTCTTCCTGGCTGGCTGAAGCCAGGGCTTCCAGATCCGGAAAACGGTTTATGAATCGCTCAAAATAGGGTAAGACGGTTTCGACCCGGGTTTGTTGAAGCATGATCTCGGAAATCCACACCAGGTATGGGCTAGGAAAGGAACGCCAGGGCAACTGCCTGGCGTTCGCGTCATACCATCTCAATAGGTCAATCGAAAACGACATCTAAAACTGAAAACCGCCTTTATGCGGTGCTAATTTGAACTGCAGGTTGTCGACATAATCCAACAACTGCTCGTTCAGATGCTCCCACTCGTTGGACCCCAGCACAGTTCGCGCTTTAAGTCTCGAAGCCATGACAGCGCCCAGCAAAATCTGGGGACGGTTGCCATAAACGGTTACCCAGGCATCAGTTACCTCAAAACCGAACTTGTTTACTTGCGGCAAATATTCGTGTAAAACATATGCGAAGTAATCCTGTTCGTGTCCTGGCTTGATGTCCCAGGTCAAAATGAGCTTGATCATCAGTTTAGAGTGGCGATAGTTTTGGGTCCAGCGCAATTACTTGCGTGCCTTCTTCACTGAACCCCCCTGTGGGTGGGATTTTATAGCTTTCCATCGTCTCCAATTCGGTGAGCCCCATCTCCTTAAGGAACTTACTCAATGGGTCAAGCTCCAGCTTGGAATAGGGAGTCTCATAGTGCATGGGGATGACTATGTTTGGTTCGAGCATGCTGATCACTTCAGCAGCTTTAGAGGCGTTTAGCCCGCCGCCAGAACCAACTGGGACAAGGGCGATATTGATGTTGCCCAACTCTTCGACCATGGTCTGACTGGGAACCACGTTAGTCTGCCCAAGGTGCAAAATGGTGATGGCACCGTAGTCGAGCACGTAAATGGTATTGCGTAATTCCTTGTGTTCCGACAAAAACGGGGTGGTCTGAATACCCGTAAGAAAAACGCCTCCGCGTTCATACTCACCGGGACCTTCAATCACAAAGGGGTTGCCTTTGACAACACTGACATTGTTGTGAGAAAGGTCGTTACTGCTGATGGTGACAATCTCAGCTTTCAATTTGAGTGGATTGTAGCCAGCCACTGCCGAATCAAAAGGATCGGTAATGACAGTAGCAAAATTGCGTTCCGTGATCCGAAAACAAGAATTTCCAAACCAGGTAATTTCCATAAGTTAACCTCCGATAAACAACCCTATTGTTAAGGATCTGTTCTCAAGGTTCTATTATATCAGGTCACTTCCCGTTACCGGACCAAGTGAAACCTGTCTTACTGAAACAGATAGGAGGAAAGCTTTTTTGTGAGTGCCTTGGATAGATACGTGGAAAACAAGAATAGATTCATTGTCATCAACACGGCTTACCGTTTCGCCCTCAAAAACCTTCGCAACTTGGCTCCCCACAGCATTCCCTTGCCCCCTCCAGCCTTTTTTGGCGGAGGGAGGGGGGTGGGGGTGGGTCTTTGATTTGTGTAAGAATGCATGAAAGGAAAGGCTGTTTGGGTGAGTCTGCAACGACCGAGTCTATTGGTAAAAACATGCACAATTACTCCACTTTACCAATTCGTCGGTTAATACATCTTGCCCCCTCCAGCCATTTTTGGCAGAGGGAGGGGGTAGGGGGTGGGTCTTTGATTTGTGGGGAATATAGAAGAAAGGCTTTTTGGGTGGGTCTGGACCCACCCGTACGATTGATTCTACGTTTTACTTCCAGGCTGGCATGACCGGCTGGTTGTTCTCATCTTTCCACCACATCCTCATCGTGTCGAACATGATCGAGAATGTTTCCGCTCTTTCTTCGGTTGTCATCAGGCGCGGCTGGACTTTATCGATAAACTGAATCGGGATCAGCTCGACCCCCAAATACTTGCCCTCATAAAAAACGTGCCGATCCAGGAAGCCAATGTCCGTGTTCTCGGCAAGACCGTACTGGTCAAAAAACAGATTTCCCAACCCATAATGGAAGAATGTATCGCCATAAAACTCAGCATAATGCGGTACGTGCGATTGGCTGCCGCTGGCGATGACTGCGCCTGCATCGGCAACGATTTTGAAGTCGCGCTCGATGGCTGCAACCGGTGACCAGGTGTAGACCTCTTCATGCTGAAAGGTGGCGATAGGCAGATAGCCTTCAGCACGAAGTTCGCGAATCGCCTGCGCCATAGTTTCCATATCGCAATGATATGCCCCGAACGTAGTCTCGCTCGCCTGGGCAAAGTTGGGCGATTTGGCATTGCAGCCGATGAAAGCGATTTTATTGCCATTCACTTCCATTTTGACCGGAGCGCTGGCATCAAAGATATCTTTGCCTCCGCCGTAAACCGGCCAGCCTTCTTTGGCATAAAGTTCAAGTGTGTAAAGCATGCCTTCTTCGCCATAATCCTCAAAATGGTCGCCAGTGAGCTCTACGATATCTGTGCCAACGAACCGGAGGAGGTCCATATAACTTTTAGGCGTACAGAACACCAGGTAGCCTCCCATGGTATGCGGCGGGCAGTTTTGGGCGAAGGGAACTTCATTGCTGATGTGCAAAATATCCGCCTCTTGCATGATGCTGGCAATATTCTCACCCGGAACGAGCACCCCACGCTGGTCCATTCCCACAGCTGTGGCGCGCACCATTGCCGTCACACCGGTAAGCATGACGGTCGTGATTTTAGATGAATCAAGGTTGGTGAAGTGCAAAACTGCGAGTTCGGTTGGCAGACTGAAGTCTTCGTCCTGTTCAAGCGGGCTGGCAGAGATAAACACATCCAGAGGATATTTTTCGGCAGAGAAATCTTTGTGAATGGGGGACTGCCCATCGATCGCCAAGACCTTCCAACGCGGTTGGATCTCTTCAAAGGGGATGATCGCCCAGGTGTTTTGCGTCGTCCAGGTGGTCTCGAGAATTTGATCTCTTGGCAGAGTCCGGATCGTCTCGCCAGGCTCACCCAAAATACTGGTGAGGGCAGGTAGATCACTTTCATTGATAAGTAAGGTTTGAATTTTGCCTTCTGGTTGCCCCTGCCACAGGCTTTGCAGCCAGGTGGCACTGACCTCATCGGTGACAGTTGGGAAAGGCGCCACAAGGGTATATACCCAGTCGCCAATTGGGTCGGCACCGCTGAATTCGAAGGTGTAAGCGATTTCATTAGCATTGCCTTGCGGTTGATCCAGAGCTTGCTGCTCAATCAGCTGGTTGAGAGCAACAGGCAGGTTTGGGTTGGGTTGGTAGACATAGACCGGTGGTTCGACAATGGTTGCTTCCGTGGGTTCTGGTTCAATTTCAGCCTCTACTGGGGCAGGTTGCGTTGAGGTTGATTGGACAGGAGGTTTTGCAGGCGGTAAGAGCGTAGGCCCAACCTGGCAGGCTGTCAGAGCCAGGATCATGATCAAGCTGAATAGAGAGAAGGTGGGCTTTATTCTTTGCATAAATATGCTTTCTAAGCAAAAGGTCTCACTAATTTTACTCAATTCAACCAAGGGTGTGAAAACTTTGGTTCATACACAAGTTTCAATAACAAATAATGAGAACTAACGCTCAAGGTTATTTCTTAGTCCAATTTAAAAGGCGGAATAGGCAAAATGCCTGTTCCGTCGATTAACTAATCTTTCTGCAAAGATTATGCTTTTGTAAAATTCAAACCTGTTTCTGTTGCATCAATTCTGATCGTGTCGCCTTCACTGAAGTCGCCACTCAGGATCATGAGCGCCAGCGGGTCCTGGACCTCGCGCTGGATCGCGCGCTTAAGCGGGCGAGCACCAAACTCAGGGTCGTAACCCACCTCCGCAAGCCAGATTTTAGCAGCGGGGCTAATATCGAGTTTGAGCCCTCGATTGGCAAGCAATTCACTTACATGCTTCAATTGAATTCCCACGATCTCACCCAAATCCTCACGCGTAAGTGGCTTGAAAATTACAATCTCATCCACACGGTTCAAAAACTCGGGTCTGAAGAAGTTTTTAAGAATGTCTACAATTTCATCGCGACTTACCTGCCTTGGCATTCCAGTTTCGTCATTCATCCACAACTGGCTGCCCAGGTTGCTGGTCATGATGATTAGGGTATTTCGGAAGTCCACGGTTCGCCCGTGGCCATCGGTCATGCGTCCATCATCCAGGACTTGTAAAAGCGCATTGAAGATTTCGGGGTGGGCTTTCTCGATTTCATCGAACAATACCACGCTGTACGGGCGGCGACGTACTGCTTCAGTGAGCTGACCGCCTTCCTCGTAACCCACATATCCGGGGGGCGCACCAAAAAGCCGGCTGATGGTGTGACGTTCCTGGTATTCACTCATATCAATACGAACCATGGCGTTTTGGTCGTCAAACAGGAACTCCGCCAGGGCGCGCGCCAGCTCGGTCTTACCAACGCCCGTTGGACCCAGGAAAATAAAGGAACCGATCGGTCGGTTAGGGTCTTGCATTCCAGAACGTGAACGGCGCACCGCGTTGGAGACAGCATTGATAGCTTCATCCTGCCCGACTACTCTTGCGTGTAAGCGTTCTTCCATGTGCAAAAGCTTTTCCATTTCACCTTCCAGCAGACGACTGACCGGGATACCAGTCCATTTGCCAACCACAGAAGCGATTTCTTCGGCATCCACTTCCTCCTTGAGCAGGGCACCCTGTTTTTGTTGGCTCTGGAGTTTGGCTTCTGCCTCAGTGATCTGCACCTGTAGATCGCGGATCGTGCCATAACGCAATCTCGACGCTTTTTCAAGGTCCGAGTTACGTTCAGCCTGTTCCATCTCGTGCTGAGCTCCATCCAGTTTTTCCTTGAGAACTTTAAAGCTTTCAATAGCATCCTTTTCTGCCTGCCATTGAGCTGTCATTGCCTTCGATTTCTCACCCAGATCTGCCAAATCTTGTACTATCTTTTCCAAACGTTCCTTGGATGCTTTGTCCTTTTCTTTTTGCAATGCTTGTTTTTCAATTTCAAGTTGCATGATGTCACGATCGACCTCGTCTAAAGCCTGGGGTTTGGAATCGATCTCCGTTCGCAAGTGAGCTGCAGCTTCGTCAATCAGATCGATAGCCTTATCTGGCAGATGTCGATCCGTAATGTACCGGTTCGAGAGCGTGGCAGCAGCGATGACTGCTGAGTCGGTGATGCGGACACCATGGTGTACTTCGTACTTCGATTTCAATCCGCGCAGAATGCTGATGGTGTCTTCCACGTTTGGCTCTGCCACATAGACTGGCTGAAAACGGCGCTCGAGAGCGGCATCTTTTTCGACATACTTGCGATATTCGTTGGTGGTGGTAGCTCCGATCATATGCAATTCGCCGCGAGCAAGCATTGGCTTGAGGATGTTGCCTGCGTCCATGGCACCTTCAGCGGCTCCTGCACCAATGACCGTGTGCATTTCATCAACGAACAGGATGATCTGCCCATCAGATTCGGTAACCTCCTTTAAGGCGGCTTTAAGGCGTTCTTCAAACTCACCACGATACTTCGCACCAGCTACCATGGCAGCCATGTCAAGTTGAACAATACGTTTGTTCTTCAAGCCTTCAGGTACATCACGGTTGACGATTCGCTGCGCCAGCCCTTCGACAATGGCGGTCTTGCCAACACCAGGTTCACCAATGAGAGCGGGATTGTTCTTGGTACGGCGGGAAAGAATCTCAATTGTGCGCCTAATTTCTTCGTCGCGCCCAATAACCGGGTCCATTTTGCCCTGGCGGGCTAACCCGGTAAGGTCGTGCCCATATTTTTCGAGTGCCTGGTAAGTGTCTTCAGGGTTTTGGCTGGTGACCGATTGGCTGCCGCGGATATCGCGCAATGCTTTGAGTACGGCATCTTTGGTCACGCCAAAATTCGTGAGTTGTTTACCTTCCGGGCTATCTGTCAGACCAAGCAGAATATGTTCGGTGGACGTGTAATCGTCGCCCATCCCTTTGGCATAGCGTTCGGCTGCATCCAGAACGGTTGTTGCGGGGCGAGAAAGAGAGGCTTCGCTGGTGGAACCCCCATAAATTTTTGGTCGGTCTGCCAACTCTTTGCGAACCTCTTCTTTTAATATATCAACAGAACCCGCAATTTGCGTAATTACAACTGGTACTGTGCTGTCCGATTGGTTAAGCAGCGCCAGCAATAAGTGGGCAGGCTCAATGGTTTGATGGTTGAACTCATGAGCCAGTTGTTGAGCGCTGAGCACTGCTTGTTGAGCTTTTTGAGTAAATTTATTTAAGTCCATAGTAGTCCCTCCAAAATCTCTCTTTATTACTTATGTAGAATAGGACATAAGTGTTGATTTTTTGTTGGAAATCAGGCTGAATTGAAAAAAAGTCGCCTGGATAATATGAAATTTGGTTTGTAAGCCATCATTTGGTTGAACAGATTGGGTCGGTGAACTGTCCAGTGGTTTGTTACTACCATCAGACATGGGTCTATCGATGTCCTTGCATCGGGACTTTTATAGTACGCTTTGGGGCGCTGACAAGCAGAAATGTCAAGGCTAAATAGAAATGTCCTAATGCTGGCTAAATAGAAATGTCCTAATTGATCACAGCAGTAGGCTTGCCATTCAGTTTTTTTCCATAGGTTCTCCAAGGGTGGTTGACAGGCGGAGATACA
>Ga0209270_1000811_pt1 | contig 55317 bp, 47 predicted proteins | sample MTBAKSrepl1MetaG_FD_187456 | JGI IMG/M metagenome (GOLD analysis project Ga0209270, IMG submission 187456) | Enrichment culture microbial communities from Arthur Kill intertidal strait, New Jersey, USA, that are MTBE-degrading - MTBE-AKS1... | ecosystem: Environmental > Aquatic > Marine >... | reverse complement strand
AATCCATCGGTTGCTGCACGGGAAACGCCTGCAGGAGGATCCAAGCAGAGTGCCGCAGAGAAGTCGGCGTCAAGAGATCCGAAGAGAGGGGACGCACATTTCTCCTACTCTCTTTACCTCGGATCTGCACCGTACCCGGATCAAGCGGAAAGGGGGGTGTCCCGATATCGGCGAAGAGGTATCGATGCGTACTGGGTCGAGGTCGAATTGAGCAAGGGGATCTGGTACAGGCTCTACACCGGGTATTTTGAGAGCGAGGAGCAGGCTGAAAATTTTAAAGAGGACAAGAAACTGCAAGAGGCTGAAGTGAAAGAACTGCCCTATGCCAACCTCATTGCCGCCTATTCCTCAAAGAAGGAGGCCCAGGACAAAGCCCGAGTCCTCAAAGAACAGGGCTATTCACCCTACGTGGCAAAAGACGGTCATGAAAAATTTCGTGTTCTCATCGGGGCCTTTTACAGCGAAGACAGGGCACAACGGCAGTACAGCGAACTCAGAGCAAAAGGCATCGAGAGCGAGATCGTCAGACGATAGGCCGGGGCATCCCACCGCAGAGACCGCCGAGAACGCGGAGACAAAAACAAGGAAAATAAACCACGAAAACACGAAAATTGATGCGTTCGTAAAAAGTCCCAAAACACCGGCTTGGTCATTGCGAGCGAAGCGAAGCAATCTCGTAACTAGCCGGATATCCGTGAGATTGCCACGGCGCTTCGCGCCTCGCAATGACCGTGTGGGACTTTTTACGAATTCATCAAAATTGGAATGCGCGATAAAGAAAAACTTTTCTTTTCGTGTCTTCGTCCTTTCGTGCTTTCGTGTTTGCTTTTTGTTGTTCCTTTTTTTTGTCCTTGTCTGTGTGGGCCTGCCCGCCGAAGTTTTAACGAAGGCGGGTCTGTGGCTAAATGTTTCGCACGAACTCGATGACCCGCGCATCGGGCAGGAAACTCAGCTCAAAGCATGGGACTCTTTCCGCAAGGCGATGGCAGAAGTCCATGGTGAAAGCCATGCCTTCTTTGTCCCAGAGGGGCGGAAAACACCGGGTCAAGAGCATGGACACGGCTTCCGCTCCACGCTTCGGGCAAACCGAATTGCCTTTGCCACGGGACAGGAAAAAGACCTTTTGAATCGGCAAACCCTCGGCGGAGTGCTTCTTGAAATCCCCGTGCCAGGGCGTGCCGTACATCCAGAGCTCGCCGTTTTGTTCTCTCACGATGATCCTGTCATCATTAAGAACGGCTGCCCCTCCTTCGGACCAAAGCTTTGCCATGGTGGACTTTCCATCCCCTGAATTGCCCAAGAAAAGACAGCCTTTTCCCCGGTCTTGTGCGCCGCAGGCATGAAGCAGCATTCCTTTTCCCTGTGACAGGAGAAGGATCATCAACACCTGGTTGAGGGGATAGGGCAAAGGATCATCAGGCGAGATCGGAAGATCATCCGGCGCATAAAGGTCGCCGGAACTGAAACCGGGCTCAAGGGCGAGGAATGTGTCCGGGGATGAATTCGACACGGGGGCATCATTTTGAAGTACATGACGGCCACGGCTTTTGAACAAAGCCCAGGTCTGAGCCGAGTCGAACAGGACTTCCCTGTTCTCGAAGTCAGGCGGCTTTCCTCGATGGACGACCAGTCTGATGCCGTCATGTGGTGAAGACATGAGGTTCAAGTGCGCGGAAAGATCATGATCGAAGAGCAGAGAGATTCGTATGTCAGCGATGGTGGTGGTTATGACCGGCATGGCAGGCTCACCGGATAATAGGAATACAAACGTAAACACTCATGGCCGACCGCACATAAATGCGCCAAGGCCTGTAAAAATCCCCCTCAAGAGGCTGTCCGACAAATCCATTACCGCTCACTCGGAACGGGCATTGCGAGGGAGTGCAACGACCGACAAGTCCTCCGTAGCATCCATCCTCCGTAGCAGTGCTACTGCGGAGGACGGAGGCTACTGCGGAGGGTGGAAGCAATATCGTAAGCACTTTCAAGGACGGGATTGCCACGCTTGCGCGCCGTAGCGCTCCCGCCTGCCAAAGTCTTGGACGGCGGGCAGGTCAGCGCGCAGGCACGCCCTTCGGGCTTGCAATGACATCCTGAAATCGTCGGTGCGTTTAAGTCAGGTTCGCTCCCCGGTTGCGGCTATGATCCTATTTCGGTCTTGCAACCGGGGTGGCCGCAGTATTTGGTCTTCGTGGCCGCTACACCGGACCCTGTCTTGCAGGCCTGCAGAACGGCTTCCTCCATCAGGAGTTTCACCCGATGGATCCGGGGTTTCTGATAAGGTTTCAGGGCTTTCCTCATGTCGCAACTCACCTCCCTATATCGGAATGAACGATTATCCTGTTCCCCCTCCCCTTTATCCCCTCCCGCCGGGTGAGGGGAGGCTGGTTATCAGACCGGCTCCCCTCTTGTGAAAATATCACCTCTGGAATGCCCGGGCACGCAAATGGGCGATCCGGCAGAGGTGCTCGACCGGGGTCTGGGGATCACCGTTCTCGATCCATGCCCAGCCCGGGCACTGATTGCACAAGGAAATCAAGTCGCATGATTTGCAGGGGTAGTCGTCCCCGGCTTTCACAGACAGGAATCGCGGAAACGCGTCATCCCATCCTTCTCGAAAGAGCCCGCTCCGCAAATCAAAGAACTGGTGCCTGGTCATCTCGCAAGGGCTCATTCTGCCATAGGGGTCAATGTGAAAGGTGGAAATTCCGGCACCGCATATGTAAAGGCTATTCGAATCGGCAGGTTTTGAAAAGGCGGCGCAGAACTCCCTCCATTCTTTCACCCTGTTTTCATCCGCCAGATCCAGGGCCAGCACCTCTTCAGGGGACAGGCGATATTTGCAGGGTTCCCTGGATCGGTCCAGTCTCGGATTGAGCACCGGATCGAATCGAAACTTGAGACCGCGATCTCGGGCAAAGGTTTGAATCTGAAAAACTTCATGGCGATTCAGGGTCATGGCCATGGTCTTTAGAGCGAGAGGCAGCTCACGATCGAGAAGTAAATCAATGCCTCGCAGGCATTTCTCGTAGGAGCCGGGAACCCTCGTTATCTTTTCATAGGTTTCCGGCGTTGCACCATAGAGGGTAATCTCGATGGCGTAGGGCCTCCATTCGGCCAGGAAGTCAGCCGTCTTGGGGGTGATGAGTGTTCCGTTGGTGAAGAGGGTGAGAATGAATCCCCTCTGTTTTGCCTTGGCAAATGCTTCCTGAAAGTCCTTTCGGAGAAGGGGCTCCCCGCCTGTGATGAGAAGCCAGAAACATCCGGCCTCCGCAATCTGATCATAGATGTGGAGCAATTCCACGGTCGTGAGTTCCCGACTCATGGCATTTCGTTCGCCGGCCGGGAGATTGCAGTAACAGTGGACGCAGTTGAGATTGCAGCGGTGGGTGAGTTCGATGGACCCGGTTAACGGGATTCTTTTCGCCAGGATCTCCCGATTGAGTCGCTCGGCGAACTGGGTGATGGAGAGTTCAGGCAAGGCCATGGCGATTTTCCTCGATCACAAGCTTGATGCTCTCCAGTTGCTGAAGATGCTCGATGAGATCCTTCTCCGCTTCGTCATGGCTGATTTCGAACTCCTCGAGGAGCGCCTCCCTTATTTCCCTGACGCTCCTGCTGCCGTCGACCATTTCCCAGATCCGTGCCGCGGTCTCGTTCAGAGTGTAGATGCTGTCCAAGTCTCCAACGCCCTGCCGGATGGGAACGAGAATGCATTCATCTCCGATCTTCCTGAACACCACGGAATCGCTCCTGCTGTAAACCCGATCGAGAAAATCCAAAGCCCGCCCCTACATTTTATTAGTCTTTCAGAGGACTTGTATGAAGCAATTATAGGCGAAACGGCGCGGGGTGTCAATGAAGAGCTCCAGAAGAAGAGAAAATCAAGAACCGGTCTCTCACAGAGCCCACGGAGGCCACGGAGAGAAAAAGAATGGAGAGAAAGGCAGTTATGAATTTTTCCTTTTCCAATGCTCCAGTTCTCGACTCTTCCTTCTTTTGCTCCTGCCTTCTGTATTCTTTGCTTCTCCCGTTTTTCGTGCTAAAAAAGCCTGGACTGCAAACAGCGCGAGGGTTCGAATATGGAAGACCATGTCATTCCTGCCATCAGGAAGCAGGTGGAGAAGGAGAGCTACGCAAGAAAGCTGGGACTGAAGCTCGTGGAGCTTGGGCCCGGGCACGCGGTCGTGGAGATGGCCCCCCAGGATGACAATGCAAACATCTTCGGCATGACGCACGGAGGAGCGATTTTTTCTCTCATCGATGAAGCTTTTCAGGTGTCATGCAATTCCTACGGCACGGTGGCCGTTGCCCTGAACATGACCATCACCTACCACCAAGCCCCGGGGAGGGACACCGTTCTTCGTGCGGAATCCATAGAAATCCACCGCTCCAGAAAGACCGCCACCTACGACATTAAAGTCAAAGACGATCAGGGTGGATTAATCGCCTCGTGCATGGCCGTTGCCTACAGAAAAAGCGAGAAGTTGCCTTTTCTGGAATAGCCACAGACCCGCCACACAAACGGCGGGCAAGCAAAGACGGACTGTTTCACCACCGAGGCACGGAGAACACGGAGAAATGCTTGAAATCGACATGGCGCCATCCTTCGGCCGGACAAACAAAAAGATTTGTTTCTCCAGCCTTCAGACAGCGCCATTGGTCGCCCGGCTTCGCCGTGCGCCCCGTGCTTTGCCCGGATTTCAAGCAGGAAGAGAGCAAGAAAAAGAACAGGAATACAACCACAAAAGCGCGAAATTTGATGACCTTGGAAGAAGCCAGAAAACAGCGAAACGGGGCTTTTCTGTCATTCCGGCGAAAGCCGGAATCCAGCAATGGGAAGGATTTCTGGACCCCGGCTTTCGCCGGGGTGACGCCCCATCGACTCCGGCCATGGCCTCCGGCCTTGGGCACTGGCTCGGGGTGGCATCCTGAGTGACGGGGAGTCCTCCTCCTGTCTCCTGTATTCCCTGGCTCGCCGAAGCCTCGGCGAAGGCGGGGCCTGCCCGCCGTAGTTTTAACGAAGGCGGGTGTCTCCTGCATACTTCTTTTCCCATTACTCCACCACTCCGGTACTCCAGTACTCCAATCTTGACGGCCTCGTAAACCCTCATGGCCGACGAATTGGCCGCACCCGCGCATGAAATCCCCCTCGATCCCCCTTTATAAAAGGGGGAGGTCTAATGATGAGCAGAAGCTTTCCCCCCTTTGAAAAAGGGGGGCAGGGGGGATTTTCACGGTAAAAAGTCCGAAAACAGCGACTTGGTCATTGCGAGAGAAGCGAAGCCGTTCGGCCCCGAGCTCACGGCCGAGGGGCAATCTCGTAACCAGCCAGATATCCGAGAGATTGCCACGGCGCTTCGCGCCTCGCAATGACGCTGTGGGACTTTTTACGAATGCATCAATCTTCCATCATTCCAGTATTCCTTTTGATTTTCGGCCCCACTTAAGAAAAGTTTTTGCTTTTGAGCTAGATTAGTGATAATAATAATCCATTTCAGCTCGTTATCGGTTATTCCTCTGCCGGTTCGCATGCATGCTTGCACCCGAAAGGGACCGAAAGACGGACAGGGCCGTATGGAAAGAAGGGTTCTCATATCCCATGACAGGATCCTGGAGCGGGTTCGAGATCTCGGCCGGAAGATATCCGAGGATTACTGCGGGAAAGAACCTGTTCTGATCGGCATCCTGAACGGCGTGGTTTTTTTCTTCGCCGATCTTGTCATGGCGCTTTCCGTTCCCGTGCGAATGGATTTTATCAAGGCTTCCAGCTACGGTTCCTCCATGACGTCGAGCGGTCAAATCAAGATGATCAAAGACGTGGGTCTGCCGGTAAAGGATCAGGACCTGATTCTCGTCGAAGACATCGTGGACACGGGCCTGACCCTGAAAAGCATCATAGAAGCCCTTCGAACACGTGAACCGTCCAGCATCAAGGTGTGCGCCCTGATCGACAAGCGGGAGCGTCGCGAGCAGCACGTGGAGATCGACTACCTCGGTTTCACGGTGGAGAAGGGTTTTCTGGTCGGCTATGGCCTGGACTTTGACGAGAAGTTCAGATACCTGCCGGACATCTGCGTGATAGAGTAGCAGAAAGCAAAGAGCTCGGAGCGGGGAGCAGGGAGCAGAAAGAAGTGTCCAAAGTGCGCCCTTCGACAAGCTCGTGGTGCGGGGCCGCAGGTCCTCCAGGCTGGAGGCTAAAGTCGAAAACGATCGAAGATGGAGTGTTTGCGTGCCGGAGTGAGCATCTGATCTCGAGGAGGAGGCAGAGATGATCATAGAGTGCCAAAAATGCAAATCCCTTTTCAGGCTGGATGAGGGCCTCTTGAGAGAAGAGGGCTCGAAGCTGAGATGCTCTGTATGCAAACATGTCTTCATCGCTTATCCTCCGGGATTGGAGCCCATGGAAGAGAAAAAGCCCAGACCAAAGGATCAAGCCCTGGGGGAAACGGTGACGTTGGAGTCTCCGCCTGTCCTGGAAGACGAAGAAAGGGAGCCTCTGCTGGAGGACGTCTCAGATTCGGATTTCGAAGCCGCCTTTGAAGAGGAGGCTGAGACAAAGAGAATTCAGGCTATTTCGCCGGACCAGATCCCTGAAGAAGAGGAAGAGGAGGAGGAGGAAGAGTTCCATCTGGAGATGGACTATCAAGAGGAGGAAAAGGCCGAACCAAAACAAGAGGTGGCCATGCCCGCGGTCAAAAAGCGGCCCCCGGTGGAAAGAAGAGTTCCAGCACGGGCACCTGCACCGGCACCGGAAAGACCTGGCCGTGAGGTTCGGCCGAGGGCGAAGAAAGCGCGCCGTTCCAAACTGCCTATTGTCATTCTCATCATCGTTCTTCTTCTCATCGGCGGCGCCGGGGCGGTCATTCTATTCGCTCCAGACCTTGTTCCGGAGCAGTTGGCTTTTCTCAAAGGCACCCAGAGACCGGAGTCCAGGGATCCGGGAGTGCTCCGACTCCGTTTCACAGCGGTGACCGGTTCCTTTGTTCAAAACCCCAACGCAGGGCAGCTTTTTGTCATCCGAGGAACGATTTCGAACAACTATTCCGACAGCCGGAGCAATGTTCTCGTGAAGGGCTCTATTCTCGACGACAAAGGGAAGGTCGTAAAGACCAAGGTTGCCTATGCCGGGAACGTCTTTACTGAAAATGAGCTCAAAGACCTTCCGATGGATCAAATCAATCAGGGGTTGAGAAACAGGGCCGGGAAAGGAAACAGCAACGTGAACATCAAGCCGCAGGCATCCGTTCCCTTTATGATCGTGTTCGAGGAACTCCCTGAGAATCTGAGCGAGTTCACCGTCGAGCCGGTCAGCTCATCCCCCGGCCAGTAGTCCTCCCCATCTTCCCATGACCCGAGCCGAACCGAGGAACTTACCATGAAAGACGGGGATGGAACGTTGTATTCCCCAGGGGCGAGGAAGATCGTCAAGGGGCTGACCATCCTTCTCGCTATCCTTTTTGTTGGGACCGCCGGATACATCCTCATCGAGGGCTGGAGTGTTCTCGATGCCTTGTACATGACGGTCATCACCATCGCCACCGTGGGTTATCGGGAAGTGGGTAATCTCTCGGAAGAGGGAAAGGTATTCACCATCTTCATCATTCTTTTTGGAGTGGGCATCATCGCATACCTTTTGGGTATGGTGGCCCAAGCGATGGTTGACCTGCAGGTAAGGTCCATCTTCGGGAGGCGCAAATTGGGACAGAAGATCCGATCCATCAAGAACCACTACATCATTTGCGGCTACGGCCGCATCGGCAGGATTATTTGCCGCGAGCTGAAGGCGATCAATATGCCCGTGGTAGTGATCGACAGCAATGGGAACGCCATGCAAGGCCTTGAGGAGGAGGGCATTCCTCACATCGTCGGCGATTCCACCAGCGAAGACATTCTCGTCGAGGCGCACATCGAAAGGGCCAAAGGACTCGTGTCCGTGGTGGCCTCGGATGCGGACAACGTGTTCATCACCATGAGCGCAAGAGGATTGAATCCGGGACTCTTCATCCTCGCCCGGGCCGAAGAGGAGCATACGGAGAAAAAGCTGATCCGGGCGGGCGCCAACAAGGTGGTCATGCCTTATCTCATCGGAGGGCAAAAGATGGCGCATATCCTGTCGAAGCCGGTCGTGGCTGACTTCCTGGAGTTCACGGTTCACAACCGCAAGATAGGCCTCGAAATGGGAGAGGTGGCGGTGAGCGAGCAATCAACCCTGAACGGCGTGACGCTCATCGACTCCGGGATCCGGCAGAAGATGGACGTCATCATTGTGGCTGTCAGAAAAAAAGAAGGAGACATGAGGTTCAATCCTTCTTCCCAGACGCGCATCGAGGCCGGCGACATCCTGATTGCCCTGGGCAAGAGCGAGGAAATCACCAAGCTGGCCAAGATCCTCTCCGGCGAGGGATAAAGGGCCTTTCACCGCAGCCGCCTTCGCGACCAAGCTTCCGCCTTCGTAAGCCAAATACTACGGCGGGACAAGTCGGCGGGCCAGGGAGACCGCGAAGAGCGCAGAGAAAGCAAAACCAATTATTTTCTCCTGTCTTCTGAATTCTGTATTCTTCTTTTACCAATACTCCATCACTCCATTCTTCCATTACTCCATTCTTTTGAGCATCTGAGAGGAATAAAGAGGGATCCTGAGGATTCCCGGCCCTTTTGTAAGTAAACAAATGCTCACGATCTATCAGAGGGCCTTTCAAAGGATTTGCCGGTTTGACAGGATGGGACGAATTGTGAAGAAAATGTCATCATTCCCTACCCTGATGAATCAATTTCTTCAAAACGATGGAAGATATCCTTGCCCAGATTGCCGCCAGATACAAGACGCTGACGCCACGGCAGCGCAAGGTCGCTGAATATCTTTTTCACAATCTGAACCAGGCGATCCTGCTCAATTCGCGGCAACTGGCTGCTAAAGCCGGCGTCTCCGAGGCTACGCTCATCCGCTTTATCACGAGCCTCGGATTTGCGGGATTTCCGGAATTCAAAAAGACCGTGGGTCAGAGGATCCTCGAGGATTCATCCACCTCCAAGAGGTTGGCGGAGTCGGCCAGGACCATGAAAGGGCGGATGTCCATGGTCAAAAGAATTCTCAACGGCGACGTGGAGAACATCCGGGCGATGAACGCTCGCATGACGGAGGAGGTTTTCGAGAACGCCGTTACAAGGATCTGTGGGGCGCGCAGACTTTATGTGCTTGGACTTCGGTCCAGTTACTCTCTCGCGTTCTACCTCGCGTTTAACCTCCGGTTTTTTTTGACTTCCGTGACCCTGATCGAGCTCGGTATCGGGGATATCCCCGAGCAGGTTCGCGACATGGCCTCGGCCGATGTGCTTGTGGCAATCAGTTTCAAGCGATACACGAGAGAAGTGGTGAGAATTACGGAAAAGGCAAAGGCCAAAGGAACCTATGTTCTCGCGGTCACAAACAGTGAACTGTCGCCGATCGCCCAACTGGCTGATGGAGTCCTGATCGCACAGACCGGCATTCCTTCTTATTTCGAATCTTTCGTTGCTCCCATGAGTCTGTTGAACGCGCTGATCACGGCCGTGGCCGTGAAAAAGAAACAAAAGGCCGTATCTGCGCTCGAACGCCTTGAAACAGAGTTCGAGCGATTCGAAACTTTTGTGCATTGAACGACCCTGCCGCAAGCTGTGGGGCATCTGTGCTCTCGTCAAAACCGTCAGACCCACCCCTTCAACTTCGCTCAGGATAAAGGCCGGTGGGTGTTCAGAAACAATGGCAATCCCTAAATTCCCGCCTTCGCAGGGAATGACAGGTGCCGGCAAGAATGAAGTTTCATGCAACAATAGGGAGATCTGAAAGGAAAGGAGGAAATACGTTTAGGCACGATTGAGATCAAAACCACCCATCATTCACTTCTAACAAACCAGAAGGAGGTTACCATGAAAAAGGCACTCGTTTTCGTAATGACTCTGGCGTTCGTCTTCGGCATCGCCCTTTCGGCAGACACTCTTACATCCACCGCCCAGGCTAAGACGCTCTTTGTCACCATCGGGACGGGAGGAATCACAGGGGTCTACTATCCCACCGGGGGAGCGATCGCCAAGATCGTGAACAAGAAAAGAAAGGAATACGGCATTCGGGCAACCGTGGAGTCCACGGGCGGGTCGGTCTTCAATGTCAACGCAGTCATGGCCGGAGATCTGGAATTCGGCATTGTTCAGTCAGACCGGCAATATCAAGCGTGGTACGGTCTGGCGGAGTGGAAGGACAAAGGCAAACAGGAAGACCTGCGAGCCGTGTTCTCCATTCACCCGGAGGCCATCACCCTGGTCGCTGCGGATGACGCAGGGATCAAGAGCATTCAGGATCTGAAGGGAAAGCGGGTGAACATCGGCAATCCGGGATCGGGGCAGCGCCAGAACTCCATCGACGCGCTGTCGGCTGCGGGGATCGACTATGAAAAGGATATCAAGGCGGAGAGTGTTGTGGCCGATGAAGCCCCGGGGCTTTTGCAGGACGGCCGGATCGACGCCTACTTCTACACGGTGGGACACCCGAGCGGAAATATCAAGGAGGCCACCGCGGGGCGGAGAAAAGTGCGCATCATCGATGTGGTGGGTCCGGGGCTGGACAAACTCATCTCAGAGAAACCCTATTACGCAAGGGCCATCATCGAGATGTCGAACTACCCTACGGCGCTCAACAAGGAAGATGCGAAGACCTTCGGGGTCAAGGCTACGTTTGTCACTTCCGCCAAAGTCCCTGACGAAGTGGTCTACGCCATCACCAGAGAGGTTTTCGAGAACTTCGATGAATTCAAGAAACTCCATCCAGCCTATTCAGTCCTGACCAAGAAAGGCATGCTCGAGGGGATGACGGCCCCCATTCATCCGGGCGCCATGAAGTATTACAAAGAGGCAGGCATGATGTAGGCCCGTGCATCGCCGTGTCGCCCCGCCCTCTCCCTGACAAGGGAGAGGCGGGGCGGGACGGAAGTCTAACACCTGTGAGCAGGGGGTCCTATGAAACAGGAAGATGAGCGTCAGAGGGATGAAGGACTCGAAGTGGCCAAGCGCATGGCCGAGGAAGAGGAAGGCATAAGCCGCAAACCTCTGGGTGCGGAGCGCTACGTGGTCCCCGCTGTCGCCGTCGTATGGTGTTTGTTTCAGTTGTCCATCGCCAGTTGGTGGATCCTGGACACGATCTTCATCCGGTCCGTGCACCTGGGCTTTGCACTTCTCATCGTCTATTTGAATTACCCCATGTTCAAGGAAACCCACCGGGGGCTGAAATTTCTTTCGGTCAAGCACAAGATTCCCATGATGGATTACGTGGTGGCCGTGATTGCGGCCTTGTGCGCGACTTACATTGCCTTCGACTACGAAGGGATCTGCGGCCGCTACGGGGCCCCCATCCTGAGGGACATGGTGATCGGATTCGCCCTGACCGTGCTGCTTCTTGAGGCTGCGCGCAGGGTGATCGGCCCGGCCCTTCCCGTCATCGCCATAGGTTTCTGCATCTACGCCTTTTTCGGGCCTTACATGCCCGACCTCATTGCCTTCAAGGGAGTCTCTGTGGGCCGCTTTGTAGGCCAGATGACCATGTCCACGGAAGGCATCTACGGCATCCCTCTGGACGTGTCCGCCACCATTGTTTTCCTCTTCGTGCTCTTCGGCGCCATGCTCGACCGGGCCGGCGCAGGGCGGTATTTCATTCAACTCGCCCTGAGCCTCCTGGGCGGGTTCAAGGGTGGACCGGCCAAGGCGGCGGTGCTGGGCAGCGGCTTGACGGGCCTGGTCTCCGGTTCGAGCATCGCGAACATCGTGACCACTGGGACCTTCACCATCCCCCTGATGAAGAAGGTCGGATATCCGGCCAAGAAGGCCGCCGCCGTTGAAGTGGCAGCAAGCACGGACGGCCAGCTTGCCCCTCCCATCATGGGTGCTGCGGCCTTCATCATTGCAGAGTACGTGAATGTGCCGTACATCGAAGTCGTGAAAGCGGCGGCGGTGCCTGCTTTCGCCTCGTACGCCGCTCTGTTCTATATTACCCACATCGAGGCATCCAAGCTGGGGCTGAGAGGCTTGGCCAGGCATGAGCTGCCTCCGTTTTTCAAGACCCTCGTAGGCGGCGTCCACTACCTCATCCCCCTGGGCTTTCTGCTTTACCAGCTCATGGTTCTGCGCCATTCCCCGGAAGCGGCTGCATTCAATGCGATCTGGGTCATGGCTGTGATCATGTTGTTTCAGAACCCGGTGAAAGCCTATCTGAAAAAGGAACCTCTTCTCCCGGCGTTCAAAAAGGGTATGGTGGACATTTTCTCGGCCCTGGCTTCCGGCGGCAGAAACATGGTTTCCGTGGCCCTGGCCACAGCAGCAGCAGGGATCATCGTGGGCATCGTCGCCATGGGACTCGGGCAACTCATCACCCAGATCATCGACACCCTTTCCATGGGCAACATCTTTCTCATGCTCGTGATCACGGCCATCGCCAGCCTGATCATCGGCATGGGCCTGCCGACGACGGCGACTTACATTGTCATGGCTTCTCTCACCGCGCCGGCCATCGTGACGATCGGCGGCTACTACGACTTCATCGTTCCGCTCATGGCCGCCCACCTCTTTTGCTTTTTCTTCGGGATCCTGGCCGATGACACGCCACCCGTGGGCCTGGCAGCCTACGCAGCAGCGGCCATTGCCAAGTCCCCTCCGATCCCGACAGGCATCCAGGGATTCATGTACGACATACGAACAGCCATCTTGCCTTTCATGTTCATCTTTAATCCTGATTTGATCCTGCACAACGTGGACAGTTGGCTACAGGGTTTTCTCATCTTCGCCATGGCCTGCTTCGGAAATTTCGCCTTTGCCTCGGCCACGCAGGGATGGCTGATTGCCAGGAACAGAATCTACGAGATCCCCCTCCTGCTTTCCGTCACCCTGGTGCTGATGAGGCCGGATCTCATTGCCGAATGGCTCACGATACCGCATAGCCAGCGTTACTGGACTTATCTCATCGGGATGGCACTGTTCGGCCTTATTTACCTGATGCAAAGGCCGAGACGGGAGAAAGCGTGATCCTGCGAACTAATACAAACGCCAAAACTAATTTGTCATTGCGAGGAGCAGAGCGACGAAGCAATCTCAATACGGCCGGGATTGCCACGCTTGCGCGCCGAAGCGCTCCGGCCTGCCAAAGTCTTGTACGGCGGGCAGGTCAGCGCGCAGCCACGCCCTTTGGGCTCGCAATGACTTTGCAAAATAGTCAATGCGTTTGTGTTAGATTGAAGAAGGTCTAGAAACCAAGGATAAAAGGAGACAAAATGGGGAGGCTGAGAAACTGGGTCGCAGGAGCCGTCTTTGCGTGGGCTCTTTGTGGTTTCTCTTTTGCCGGGGAGCATGAGCGGTTCACGGATCACGGGGACGGCACGGTTACCGATCACGTCCTGGGTGTGATGTGGGGGAAAAGGGATAACCAGGGCAACCTTGACTGGAAAGGGGCTGAACGATGGGTCAAGTTTACGTTCCCCTATTCCCTGCCCCAGGAGAAGAGAGAAGACTGGAGACTTCCCACAATGAAGGAACTTCAGAGCCTCTACGTGGAGGACGAAAGCTATAAGGGGTATGAAACAGATTGCGGCCAGCGGGTCAAGATCGTGCCGGAGATCGAGCTGAGCTGCGGATGGGTCTGGACATCGGAGAAAAGAGCCATTTCAGCTCGCGTTTTCAACTTTCAAAGGGGGTATCATTACACGGACCGGATGGTTCACAGCCGAGGCTATCGGGCCCTGGCCGTCAAGAACCTGAAGTGACGGATTCGATAAGAGGAATCTGTTGGATCGAGGTGGGAGAATGAGCGCAATCAAGAAAATCCTGGTGGCTCTTGCGTTTGCACAATACTCGAAGGATGTTTTCAACTATGCGGCGAAGCTCGCTCTCGACCTGGAGGCGGACTTGCTGGCCGTGCACATTATCGACATCCGGTACGTGGAAGCCATCAGCCACGTGGAAGCCATGGGGTACGAGGTCTCGGCGGAGAAGTACATCGAAAGCTCGAAGGAGGAGAGGCGCTTGCAGTTCGACGACCTGGCAAAGGAAGCCTCCTTTCCCCTGCAGAAGATGAAGAAAGTCATCATGGTGGGGCACCCTGACGATCAGTTGATCAAAGTCATCTCCCAGGAGAGGGTTGATCTCGTGGTCATGGGAACGCGATCTCACAGTGAAAGCCCCCATGTCCTGGTAGGGTCGGTGGCGAACAAAGTGTTCCACCATTCACCGGTCCCGGTGCTGTTTTATCGCTTTATCTAGCGTGGCGTCTTCGATATACCGACCACTCTCCAAGCTCGGTGGCGGTATTGTATTAATGGTCTCATAATAGAGTTGACATTCATTGCCTCCTCGATCTTGTAGGAGCAAGCTCCTGCTTGCGACAGGGTCGCGACCGGGAGGTCGCTCCTACAGCGACGCGTCAATACTATTTCGAGACGGTTCATAATTCACCCGGTCCATTTCGCAAGCGGGGCGATGCGGGCCTCAATGATATGATTTATTCTTTCTGGATTCCGGATCTCGCTATGCACAGCACAGCTTGTCCGGAATGACGGGTTGTTGGCTTTGCGACACAGCCTATCATGGGGGAGGGATTTGGGGTCGCCCTCTTTCGTCATTCCCCGGCTTGACCGGGGAATCCAGGATTTATACAAACTTACGAAATTCCTGGACCCCGTTTTACAACGGGGTGACCGCCTCCAGGTTATGAGTGTTTACGAGTTCATCACGCGTTGGTGGATGCGGGAAATGTCGAGGAGGATGATCGATGGAGAGGTCTCTGGAAAGGGTGTTCAACCCCCGATCCGTGGCAGTGATCGGAGCTTCGGAGGTACCTGGGAAGGCTGCTGAAAGAAGAACGAGGAGTCTGATTCAGGGAGGGTACCAGGGTGACATCTACCTGATCAACCCGAAACGATCCGAGCTGTTCGGCAGAAAAGCCTATCCGAACATCACGGCCGTTGAAAAAGAAGTGGACCTGGTCATGGTCGTGGTGGCCCCGAAGTTTCTTGTGCCGGCGGTTGCGGACAGCGTGAAGATGGGCGCCAAGGGGATAATCATCATCACGGCCGGCCTCGGAGAGTCCGGAGAGGAGGGGAAGAAGATCGAGGCCCAGGTCCTCCAGGAAGCGGCAAGGACCGGCGCCTGCGTGATCGGCCCCAATTGCAGCGGCATGTTCAGCGCCTCAGCGGGGATGAACCTCCTCGGCGTACCCCCTTTGAGGGAGGGATCGATCTCGGTCCTTGCCCAGAGCGGGAACGTCATCGATTCGCTCACCCACTATGCCGGAGTCAGAGGGGTGGGGTTCAGCAAGATCATCAGCCTGGGCAACGCGATCGGGGTCAGTTTTCCCGAATACATCGAGTACCTGAAGGACGATCCGAACACCAAGGTCATCATGATCTACCTGGAGGGAATCAAGGACGGAAACCGTCTTGTCCAGGTAGCCCGTGAAACAGCTAAGGAGAAGCCGGTCGTCGCCCTCAAGGTGGGACGATCCAAGGCCGGGGCCAGGGCGGCCGCTTCCCACACGGGATCCCTTGCAGGGGACGCCCTCATTGTCGATGCCGCCTTCAGACAGGCAGGGATTGTACGCGTGGGCAACGTGGATGAGCTGTTCGACATGGCCCACGCCTTCAGCACCTGCCCGGTTCCGAAGGGCAACCGGGTGGCCATTCTGTCCGAAGGGGGCGGGGACAACTCCATTGCGGCGGACAATGCGGAGATCCACGGGATGGAGGTGCCCGTGCTTTCCAGGGAGACGCAGGACAGAATGAAGCCTTTTCTCCTGGAAGGGATGCCGGCTTCCAACCCCATCGACTACGGCGGCACAGCGGAAGAGAACCCTCACATGATCACGGAGTGCGTCAGGGTGTGCCTGGAAGACGACCAGGTGGACGGGATCTACATCACCGGGTTCTTTGGCGGCTTCAAAGACATCATCGCACCCCATGTGGCCGAGTTGGAAGAGCAGACCTCGATGGACCTGGTGACCCTGGTCAAGGAAAAGAAAAAACCGGTCTTTGTCCATACCAGTTTTGCCAGAGAGCCCATCAAATCCCTCGACATCCTGAAGGCCGGCGGTATTCCGGTCTTCGAGTCCTCCGAGAGGACGGCCCAGTGCCTGAGCGCGCTCATGAAATTCGGATTGAACCGGGAAAGGTTCGGCGCCGCGCGCCTGCCTGGAAGCGAGACGAAGGAGAGACCTGAGGTCAAGGCCATGTTCCAAAAGGCCCGGGCTGAGAGGAGGACCAGCCTCCTGGAGCCCGAGTCGAGGGAACTCCTCCAGGCTTATGGGGTTTCGCTGTCCCAGGCCAGGTTTGTCCGCAGCGCTGAAGAGGCGGCCGGGGCGAGCACGAAATTGGGTTTCCCGCTGGCCATGAAAGTGGTGTCGCCCGACATCGTTCATAAGTCGGATGCAGGGGGCGTGAAGCTTAACCTGCAGGATGAGGAGGAGGCGGAGCGGGCCTTTTCGGAGATCATGGAAAGAGCCTCGACCGTGGCGGCGAAGGAGCGAGTCCTTGGAGCCATGATTTCTCCCATGGCTCCAAAGGGGCAGGAGTGCATCGCGGGCGTGATCAGGGACCGGCAGTTCGGGCCGGTGATCATGTTCGGCCTCGGGGGGATTTTTGTCGAGGTGCTCAAGGACGTGTCTTTCAGGGTGGCTCCCATGACCGAACAGGACATGGATGAGATGATCAGGGAGATCAAGGGGTACAGGCTCCTCACCGGAATCCGGGGAGAAAAACCCAAAGATATCGGTGCCGTCAAGGACATCCTGGCCAAGCTGAATCAGATTGCGCTTGACAACCCTGAGATCCGGGAGATCGATCTCAATCCCGTGATCGTCCACGAGAAGGGAGCCTCGATCGTGGATTCGAGGGTCATTCTAAAAGAGTAAGCAGTAGGCAGTAAGCAGTGAAAAAGGGCGAAGCAAAGAGTCTATACGACAGCCTACAAGAGCGTAAGATGCAGGTGGCTCTGTAGAACCCAGGAAATAAGGGGAAGAAAAATGGAATTCGAATGCATCATCTACGAAAAGGACAAAGAGGAAGGCATCGCGGTGATCAAGCTGAACAGATTCAAGGTCATGAACGCGATGAACAAACAGCTCTGGCTGGATTTTCAGGTAGCCCTGGAAGACGTGAAAGAGGACCCAAACATGAAAGTCCTGATCATCACCGGTGAGGGCAGGGCCTTTTCCACGGGAGCGGATCTGAAAGAATCGAAGAACAGGACGGTCGAGCAGTACCGGGACTACCTGGTGGAACTCCAGGAAACGTCGAGGAAAATCATCCGCTTCGAGAAACCGACCATCGCGGCGGTCAACGGCTACGCCCTGGGATCGGGCTATGAGCTGGCCCTGGCCTGCGACATCCGGATTGCAGCGGATGAAGCGCAGATCGGGTCTCCGGAAGCCAGGGTGACCTCGTCCGTGACCGGGGGGGCCATGCGGCTCGTGCAGGATCTGATCGGCCCCGGCAAGGCCAAAGAGCTGCTTTTCACGGCGGAGTATATTGACGGCAGAGAGGCCGAAAGAATCGGCCTGGTGAACAAGTCGGTGCCCCAGGAACGGCTCATGGACGAGGCCCGGGACATGGCTCGAAAAATTGCCAAGAATTCCTCCTTTTCCATCACGATGATCAAGCGGGGGCTGAACATGGCGCGGGGCGAGGTGAGCCTGGAGGCGCTGATGGACTTCGAGATCGAGGCCTGTCTTGCCTGCGTCTTCACGAAGGAGAGGCAGGATTCCCTGAAGGCTTTTGAGGAAAGGAAAAAATAGGATGCAGAGGAGCGCCATCCCCGGTCCTTCTTGCTTTTTGATCGGCAGGGATGGTAGGATTACCTGAATTTGCGCCGAAGGAGTGCGGGAGGGGGGTAAACCGCTCCCCTACATAAAACTGTGGGCTCAAGGCCTGAACTTGGTGTAGGGGCGGGCTTTAGGCCCGCCCGCGGGAGGGAAGCCCCGAAGGGGCGTTGTATGAAATCCGCCATAGCGGATTTCATTGGGGAGCGAAGGGGTGGTAAAAAAACCGAAAAAGAAAAAGACGGCAGCGATCGTCATCAACGAGGATTTCTGCAAGGGCTGCGGCATCTGTGTCGCCTTTTGCCCGACCCACGTGCTGGAACTGGGCGAGGACGAAAAGGCTTTTGTGAAGCACCTTGAAGACTGCACGGCCTGCGGGCTCTGTGAGATGCGTTGTCCGGATATGGCGATTGAAGTGCAGACCGAAGCAGGGAGTAGCGTAGAGCCAGGAGCAGAGAGCAGGGAGCAAGAATCCTCCCTTGCCCTTCTTTAGTAAAGGGGAGCAAGAACAAATGCCTAAAGTGTCTAAAGTGCGCTAAAGTGCCTAAAATCGGAAAAGAAGAATACAGAAGACAGCGCTGAGCACAGAGCGAAAATTCCCACTTCTCCCCCTTTTTGATAGAGCAAAGCTGCTGAAAGTCCTCCCCTTTGCAAAGGGGAGGCAGAAAGGATTTTCGATGGATGAACCATTGACGGCTTCGTAAAAAGCCGTCACCCCGTTGAAAAACGGGGTCCAGGCATTTCGTAGGTGGCCAAAGATAATGGATTCCCCGGTCAAGCCGGGGAATGACGGAAAAATGGTTTTTTGGACTTCTTACGAAACCATCAAGGTTGAATTCTCAGTTGTGTAGGAGCGATCTCCAGATCGCGATAGAAAAGTCGAATTCTTTCGCTCGGCCCTGTGGGCCGAGCGAGAGGTCTGCGTCGGTCGGCGGTAAAAGAAAGCAGAGAAGGGGTCTATGGGCGACAAACTTCTTTTTGTACAGGGCAATGAGGCCTGCGTGGAGGCCGCACTTTACGCAGGTCTCGGCTTTTTTGCAGGGTATCCGATCACACCGTCCACGGAAATCGCCGAACTCCTCTCCATGCGGCTTCCCCAGAGAGGGGGGAAATTCATCCAGATGGAGGACGAGATCTCTTCCATGTGCGCCATCATCGGCGCCTCCCTGACAGGGCTCAAATCCATGACCGCCACGAGCGGTCCCGGTTTTTCCCTGAAACAGGAAGCCATCGGCTATGCGATCATGGCCGAGGTGCCCTGTGTGGTGGTGAATGTGATGAGAGGGGGGCCGTCGACCGGGCTGCCGACCAAGGTCAGCCAGGGGGACGTGATGCAGGCTCGCTGGGGAACGCACGGAGACCACGCCATCATCACGCTCACGGCTTCGAACCACCAGGATCTTTTTGCCGTGACCGTCGAAGCTTTCAATCTTTCCGAGACCTACCGGACTCCCGTGATCCTGCTTTTTGACGAAGTCATCGGTCACATGCGGGAACGACTGATGCTCCCCGAGCCGGGAGAGATCCCGCTGGTTCAGCGGCTGCGAACGTCGGTGAGGGAAGGCACGGACTATCACCCTTACCTGCCTCGGGAGGACGGGAGATTGCCCATGTCCGATTTTGGAGGAGTTCATCGCTACAACGTGACCGGGTTGATGCATGACATGTGGGGGTTTCCCACGGACAACCCCCAGGTCGCTTACGGGCTCATGCGCCACCTCGTGGACAAAATCGAAGGGCACGTTCAGGAGATCACCCGGATCAAGGAGTTTTTCCTGGACGATGCTGAAACGATTCTCATTTCTTACGGCTCGGCCGCCCGGTCCGCCCTTCACGTGGTGGAGAACCGAAGAGCGAGGGGCGAGCGAATGGGTTTGCTGGAATTGCAAACCCTGTGGCCTTTTCCGGCGGGGCTCGTCCGCGAGCGCTGCAGCCACGCCAAGTTTGTCGTCGTCGTGGAGATGAACATGGGCCAGATTCTCCTGGAAGTCAGGAAAGCGATGCAAGACTCCGAGAGGGTATTTCTTGCTAACCGCATCGACGGCACCTTTATCAGCCCCACGGACATTCGCAACATCCTCCGGGTCATTCAAGGGAAAGGAGTCTGATCCATGCCGGTGAAGGCCTATCTCCGTGAACGGTTCATGCCCCACATCTGGTGCCCGGGGTGCGGCCACGGAACGATCATGAACAACCTTGTGAGAGCTGTCGACTCCATGGGTCTCAAGAAGAACGAGGTGGTGATGGTCACAGGGATCGGGTGTTCGTCCCGCATTTCCGGGTACCTTGATTTTCACACCCTTCACACCATCCACGGCCGGGCCCTGGCCTTTGCCACAGGCGTAAAACTGGCCCGTCCCGAACTGACCCTGATCGTCCCCATGGGCGACGGCGACGCCCTGGCCATCGGCGGGAATCACTTCATCCATGCGGCGCGCCGGAACATCGACATCACGGCCGTCATCATGAACAACAGCATCTACGGGATGACGGGAGGCCAGTTTTCCCCCCTCTCGGGCTACGGCAAACTGGCCACGACAGCCCCTTACGGCAATATTTACGAATCCTTCGACATCGTGGAACTGGCCAAGGGAGCCGGGGCCTCTTTCGTGGCCCGCACAACCACCTACCATGTGGCCTCCATGAAAGAGATTCTGGAAAAAGCGATCAGGCACAAAGGGTTTTCCGTGGTGGAAATTTTGAGCCAGTGTCCCACCTATTTCGGGAGAAAGAACAGGGTCGGTGACGCCGTGGACATGCTCAACTACTACAAGGATCAGACCGTGCCCATCGGGTCGGAAAAGAAGAACGAAAATCCGGCCCTCATCGAGAGAGGGATCTTTGTTCAGGAGGAGAGACCGGAGTACTGCGCTGAATACGAGAGAATCGTGGAAAAGGCAAAGAGAGGCGTGGGAATCTGATGGAAAGATATCGAATCGTCTTCTCGGGATCGGGCGGCCAGGGCGTGGTCACCGCCTCCATCATCCTGGCCGAGGCCGCCGTGCTGTACGAGGGGTTAAATGCCGTGCAGTCTCAAAGCTACGGTCCCGAGGCGCGGGGCGGTGCGACGCGGGCGGATGTGATCATCTCGGACAGGGAGATCCGGTTTCCCAAGGTGAACCAGCCGAACGTCCTCATATGCCTCACCCAGGAGGCTTACAACCGGTTTGCCAACACCATCCGGCCGGGGGGGCTTCTCCTGACCGACAGCCACTTCGTGAAGCCGGCGCGAAAGGTGGATGCGCGGCAGGTGGAACTCGGGATGTACAAGGAGGTCATGGATCAGATCGGCAAGCCCGTGGTGTTCAACCTGTGCGTGTTGGGGGCCATGCTGGGCCTGGTGCCGATCGTCAAAACGGATTCGGTCATCCAGGTGATCGAGGGCAAGATCCCGCCCGACTTTCTGGCGATGAACCGTAAAGCCCTGGATCTCGGCTTTCAGCTCGCAGAGGCTTCCCCGTTCAAACCGCGATAAGACCTTCACCGCAGAGACGCAAAGACCGCAAAGAAAAGTAGCCACAGACCCGCCTTAGCCCGTTCGACAAGTTCAGGGCTTCGGCGGGCAAGGCGCACGCAGACAAAAACAGGTTTCTCACAGAGCCCACAGGGGCCACAGAGAAAAGATAAAAGCAATCACGAAAGCAACCCGTTTGAATTCCTTTGGGTGCATTCCCTGCGGCTTTCCGCGGTTTTGTCATTCCGGCGAACGCCGGAATCCAGAAAAAGAAAGACTGGATGCCGGATCGAGTCCGGCATGACGGAATACCTCCGATACCCCGTAGCTTGCTGCGGGGTAGTTCAATTCGTGGTTTCGTCCTTTTGTGATCGTTTTTCTCTGTGCTCCCTGTGGCCCCTGTGAGAGACATCTTTTGGGTTCTGGTTTTCCAACATTCCACAGTTCCATTATTCCACTCTTCCCTCCTTTTTCCCGTCTTGCTCTTTTGGCGAAAATGGAATAATTTTCAAGGCACAAGAAAAGGGTGCCACGGAGGGAGTCCGGGCATGGGGAAGAAGATGAAAGTCGTTTTCCACGAGGACTTCTACCAGGTTTACACGATGGACCCGGCCGCGGAGCAGGGGAGGATGGAAGCCATCGTGGAAGTCATCGATCCGCACGTGGAGTTCGTTGCGGCAGAAGCGGCCGCGGAGGAGGACCTCCGGGCCGTGCATTCCGATCTGCATATCGAAAGCGTCAAGAACAGGGGCCTCTACCCTATTGCCGCCCTGGCAGCCGGAGGCGCCGTGCAGGCCGCTGAGATGGGCCTCACGGAACCGGCCTTCGGACTCATCCGGCCGCCGGGCCACCACGCCTCTTCGAGTTCCTCGTGGGGATTCTGCTATTTCAACAACATGGCGGTTGCTCTTGAAAAGCTCAAGAGGACCGGCAGGATCAGCACCGCCTACGTCCTCGACATCGACCTTCACTATGGAGACGGGACCGTGAACATCCTCGGAAAGGAGGCGTGGCTAACCATTCACAACGTGACAGCCTATGACCGGAAAGCCTACATGGACGAGGTCAAGGGGGAAATGGCCCGTTGCAAAGCCGGCATCATCGGCATTTCGGCAGGGTTCGACAATCATGAGCGGGACTGGGGAGGAACCTTGCGGACCGAGGATTACCGGGAGATCGGCCGCATGGTGAGAGCCGCGGCCGAGCGGTCGAAGGGCGGGTGTTTCGCCATCCTGGAAGGGGGCTACAACCATTTGGTGCTCGGCCATAATGTCATGGCCCTCATGGAAGGATTAGAGAATTGAGGAATTGCGAATTGAGGAATTGAGCAATTGAATTCGAGATTCGCAATCCCAGAATTCCCAATTCGGTAATTCGCAATCCGCAATCCCAGAATTCGCAATCCGTGAGGTCTAATAGATGCCATCCTGTTCATCTTATCATCCTGTCGAGAACGTCGTTTTCATCGTGAATCCCAATGCCGCCATGGGCGCCGTGGGGAGGGAGTGGTCCAGCATCGAAGCCTTGGGCAAGGAAAGACTGGGCTCATTCCGGTCTTTGATCACGTCAAAGCCGGGAGACGCCCGGGAGTTTGCCCGGGGTGAGTCGCTCAGGGGCTCGAACCTGATTGTCTGCGTCGGCGGGGACGGGACCCTCAATGAAATCGTCAACGGCCTCATGAACGAGGGCGGCCTTGTCAGGGACAACACGGCCGTCGGTTTCATCCCTTTTGGAACAGGGTGCGATTTCAGAAGAACCCTGGGCATCCCCAAAGACCCCCGAGGTGCTGTCGAAGTGATCGCCAGCGGCTGCACGGATTTGATCGATCTCGGGCGACTCACCTACGCAGACCACGAAGGCCGAACGTGTGTTCGCTATTTTCACAATGTGACAAGCTTCGGTCTCGGAGGGGAGGTGGATGAGAGGGTCAATCGCGGCAACAAGGGCATGGGAGGATTTTTATCCTTCCTGAAAGCGACGCTGATCTCTCTTCTTCTTTATGACAAGAAATCCATCCGCCTCAGGGTCGACGGAACCTTTGATGAAACCGTAGTCGTATGGAACATTGCGGTCGCAAACGGACAGTATCACGGGGGAGGAATGAAGATCGCACCGGAAGCGAGAGTTCAGGACGGCGTCTTCACTGTGACGATCCTGGGCGACCTGACCTTGCCCGAGGTCTGCTATCACTTCCCCAAGCTCTACACCGGGCGGATCGGAGAGGTGAAGAAGGTCCGCATGCTCGAGGGCAGAAAGATCGAAGCGTTTTCCGAGCAGCGGGTCCTTCTCGACGTGGACGGGGAACAGCCCGGGAGACTCCCGGTGAGCATCGACATGGTCCCGGGAGCCTTGCGCTTCATCGTTCCCTTGATGAAATCTGCCGGGGCAGATTTCATATGAGGAGGCCTCTATGCAAGATTTTGAGAAACTGGGTGCTTTTTATCTGGGCAAGGTGTTCGACAGCGCGGCGGACCGGCTCACCGAGGATCTTCTTCTCTACGATTCGAAGGATCTGACCACCCATGCGGTTTGCGTGGGCATGACGGGAAGCGGAAAAACAGGGCTCTGCATTTCCCTGCTCGAAGAAGCGGCTATCGACGGAATACCGGCGATCGCGATCGACCCGAAAGGAGACCTGGTAAACCTGCTCCTTCTCTTTCCTGAGCTCCTTCCGGCCGATTTCAGGCCTTGGATCGACGAGGCGGAAGCGGTGCGCAAAGGCCTGACGCCTGAAGCGTTCGCAGCCAAGACCGCGGAGTCGTGGAGACAGGGCCTTTCGCAATGGGGGCAGGGTCCTGAGCGCATCACCGATCTGAAAGGCAAGGTGGACATCGCCGTTTACACCCCGGGCAGTCAGGCCGGCCTGCCCCTCACCGTGCTTCGTTCCTTCGATGCTCCGGGTCCGGAGATCCTCTTGGACGCCACGGCTTCGAGGGATCGCATCCTCAGCACCGTGTCGGGGCTGCTCAGTCTCCTGGGCATGGACGCCGACCCGGTTCAGAGCCGCGAACACATCCTGATTTCGAATATCCTCGATCGGGCCTGGCGTGAAAATCGTCCTTTGGACCTGGCCGGCCTGATCCAGGAAATCCAGAAGCCGCCCTTTGAAAAGGTGGGCATATTCGATCTTGAGTCCTTCTTTCCTTCCAAGGAGCGCTTCAGCCTCGCCATGAGGGTCAACAACCTTCTCGCTTCGCCGGGGTTCTCTTCATGGCTGGAGGGAGAAGCGGTGGACATACGCAGACTGCTCCACACGCCCGAGGGCAAGCCGCGACTGAGCGTCATTTCCATCGCCCACCTTTCAGACTCTGAAAGGATGTTCTTCATGACGGTTTTTCTGAACGAGGTGCTTTCATGGATGCGTACCCAGCCGGGCACAGGCAGTCTCCGCGCTTTGCTCTACATCGACGAGATCTTCGGGTACTTTCCTCCCACGGCGAATCCTCCCAGCAAAATGCCCATGCTCACGCTCCTCAAACAGGCGAGGGCCTTCGGCCTCGGGATCGTGCTCGCCACCCAGAATCCCGTGGACCTGGACTACAAGGGGCTGGCCAACACCGGAACCTGGTTCATCGGCCGTCTCCAGACCGAAAGAGACAAGCTCCGTCTCATGGAAGGCCTGGAAAGCGCAGCCGGGTCTTTTGATCGCAAGAGTTTGGAAGCTCTTCTTTCAGGGCTCGGGAATCGGGTGTTCTTCATGCACAACGTCCATGACGACAAGCCCGTGCTCTTTCAAACCCGTTGGGCCTTGTCTTTCCTGAGGGGACCCATGACGCTCCCACAGATTCAGGCGGTCATGAAAACCGGGATGCATGGCGTCAGCACCCGAGTCGAAGCCAAGCCGGCACCCCGGTCGGAGCAGGCGGCCACGGGCTTTCAGGAAAAACCGATGCTTCCTCCCGGGATTCAGGAGTTCTACCTGAAGCCCGAAGCCGGCGCGTCGTCTTCCGGAAAGACCGTCTACAGGCCGCAAGCTTTGGGACTGAGCAAACTGCATTTCACGGAGGCCAAGGCCGGGATTGACTGCTGGCGGACCTATTCCTTCATCGCGCCGATTTCCGAGGACGGCCACGAGGCATTGTGGGAAGAGGGAACCCGTTACGGTGATTTGAAACACCGCCTCGAAAGGAAGGGCGAGGGCGGCGCCATCTACAGCCCTCTTCCTCCCGGTACGCTTAAGCCGAAGAACCACGCCACGTGGGAAAAGACCCTGCTGAGCCACCTCTATCAGCACGTCACGCTGGAAATGCTCAGAAGCCCGGAATTGAAACTCGTGTCCCAGCCGGAGGAGGGCGAAGGGGATTTCAAGGGCAGGATCACCCACGCCGTCCATGAAATGAGAGACCGTCAAATCGAAAAACTCAGGCAGCGCTACGGCCCCAAGTTGTCCATGCTCCAGGAGCGAATCCGGCGGGCCGAAGACAAGGTGGAAAGGGAGGAAGCGCAGGTCGGACAGCAGAAAATGCAGACCGCCATCTCCGTGGGGGCCACCGTGCTGGGCGCCCTGTTCGGTCGCCGTGTCATGAGCACGGGCAGCGTCGGCCGGGCCACAACGGCCATGAGGGGAGCGGGGAGAATTGCCAGGGAAAAGGACGATGTGAAGCGGGCCATGGAAAACCTGGACGTCATGCAGCAGCAGTTGCGGGACCTTCAGGCGGAGTTCGACGGCCAGGTGCAAAGCCTTCGCGGCAAGGTGAGCCCCGATCAGGTGTCCGTCGAGGCATTTCAGATCCGGCCCAGAAAAGGAGACATGACGGTCCAGACCGTCGGCCTTGTTTGGACGCCCTGGCGCTTGACGGAAGACAATGTTCTGGAACGACTTTACTGAGATCGCATGGAAATACCTTTACTGAAAGATCTCCTTCTGATTTTTGCCCTGGCTATCGCCGTGCTCCTGGTGTGCCATCGTGTCCGGGTGGCGGCGACCGTGGGATTTCTTCTCACAGGCGTTCTAGCCGGCCCTCACGGTTTTGGCATCATTCATGCCTCGGAGGACGTGGAGATCCTCGCGGAGATCGGGGTGGTCCTTCTGCTCTTCACTATCGGCGTGGAGTTCTCACTTCAGAACCTTTTCAGAATCAAGAGGCTTGTTCTCGTCGGAGGCCTGCTCCAGGTTTGTTTGACCATCCTGATCGTTTTCCTGATCTGCCGTGAATTGGGGTTGCCGCCCAATCAATCGGTTTTCATCGGGTTCCTGGTCTCGCTGAGCAGCACCGCAATTGTGCTCAAGCTCTATCAGGAACGGGCCGAGGTTGAAAGCCCCCACGGCCAGACCGGCCTGGGCATTCTCATCTTCCAGGACATCGCGGTGGTTCCCATGATGCTCCTGACCCCTCTCCTTGCCGGCAAAGGCCTCCAGATGCAGGGCGCCGTGTGGATCCTGATCCTGAAAGGGATTGCCTTCCTCGCCCTGGTGTTCGTGTGCGCGAAGTATGTCGTGCCGGAAATGCTTTATCGGGTCGCCCGCACGAGAAGCCGCGAGCTGTTTTCCCTGACCATCCTGGTGATCTGTTTTGCCGTGGCCTTTTTGACCAACGAACTAGGGCTGTCGCTCGCCCTGGGCGCTTTCCTGGCCGGGCTCATCATCTCCGAAACCGAATATGCCCACGAGACCATGGGCAACGTCATCCCCTTTCGCGACGTTTTCACCAGCCTCTTTTTTGTTTCCATCGGCATGCTCCTGGATGTGAAGTTCTTGTTCGCACAGCCCGCTCAAATCGGCCTGATCGCCTTGGCGGTGATGGGCATCAAGAGCGGCCTGGTGCTTCTCGTCGTGCTCATGCTTGGATTTCCCCTGCGCACAGGCGTTCTCACCGGGCTTGCCTTGTGCCAGGTGGGGGAGTTCAGCTTCATCCTCTTCCTGAGAGGCGCCGAAGTTGGGTTGTTGGGGAGCCGGTTCTACCAATTGTTCCTGGATGTTTCCGTTCTGACCATGGGGGTCACCCCCTTTATGATCGCCCTTGCCCCTCGACTGGCCGACGCAACCATGAAGGTTCCCCTTCCTGTGAAAGTGAAGGCGGGTTTTTCAAAACGGGAGACGGCCGGTTCCAGGAAAAGACTGAGGGACCACCTGGTCATCGTGGGCTACGGCTTCAACGGAAGGAACCTGGCGTCGGCCGCAAAGGCCGTGCGGATCCCTTACGTGGTCATCGAGATGAACCCGGAGACCGTGAGAAACGAGAGGAAAAAAGGGGAACCCGTCCACTACGGGGATGCGTCGCAGCAGGCGGTCCTTGAGAGTGCGGACGTCAAGGATGCCAGGGTGGTGGTGGTCGTGATCTCGGATCCCATGGCGTGCCGAAGGATCACATCCACGGTCCGGAGGGAGAATCCTGATGCGCACATCATCGTGAGGACCCGGTTTCTCAGCGAAATGCAATCCCTCTACGACCTGGGAGCAAGTCAGGTCATCCCCGAGGAATTCGAAACGTCCATTGAAATCCTGAGCCGGGTTCTTGGGAGATATCTGGTCCCGAGGGATGAAATAGAGACCTTCATTGCTCAGGCCAGGGCCGGCGGTTACCAGATGTTTCGGAGCCCGTCGACGGACGCGGCCGCCAATGTGGACCTCAAGGTCCAGCTTCCGGACATGGATGTGGGAACCATCCGGGTGGACGAGAAATCCGTGCTGGCGGGAAAATCATTGGGCGAAATCGGGCTGCGGCGAGAGCACGGCGCGACCCTGCTGGCCGTCAGGCGGGAGGGAGCCATCCTGTCCAACCCGGACGGCCGAACCGTCATTCTGCCTAACGATGTCCTTCTCATCCTCGGCCACCCGGACACCCTGGCGAAGGTGAGCCGGCTGGTTGCAGGGCAAGACGAGTAACAGCCTCACCACAGAGGCACAGAGGACACAGAGGGACATTGATTTTATCGTCTATCGGGAGATCCGCCTTTGCTGAAGCTACGGCGGGACAAGGACCTATAGAACAAAATTATGAATCGTCTCGAAATAGTATTGATGCTTCTCCCTGTAGGAGCGACCTCCCGGTCGCGATATCGCAAGCAGGAGCTTGCTCCTACAAGGATGGGCTTAAGGCGATGCGGTCTCTTCGTGTCAAAACAATATATAGGACCATCAATACCTCTGTACTGAATGATTCTGAGGCAGAACCGTTTTGTTTGTCCCGGTCATCTGACCGGGACAAACAAAACTTTCTCTCCGCGCTCTCTGTGCCTCTGTGGTGAAAAAATGCCTCCCGATCACGCCTTCTTCGTCTTGGCGACCTCTTCCTCCTTGAGGACTCTGCGCAGGATCTTGCCCACCATGGTAGTTGGGAGCTCGTCCCTGAACTCGATGACGGAAGGGATCTTGTAGCCCGTCATCTTGTCTTTGGCCCACTCCTGAATATCTTCGGGCTTGATTTTTCCCCGCACGGCCGGATCAAGGACCACGAAGGCCTTCACCACTTCTCCCACCTTCTCGTGGGGCACGCCGATGACGGCCGCGCCCTGGATGTGGGGATGCTTGTGGAGCATGTCCTCGACCTCTGCCGGGAAAATGGCGTAGCCCTTGAACTTGATCATGTCCTTGGCCCGGTCCCGGATGATGGTGTAACCGTCTGCATCCACGCAGGCGATGTCTCCCGTATACAGCCAGCCGTCACGGATGGTCGACCGGGTTTCCTCCGGACGGTTGAGGTACCCTTTCATGACCTGGGGCCCTTTGATGACGAGCTCACCGGTGTAAGCTTCGGCCTGTTCCGACTGCTCTTTGGTGAGCCCTCCCGTATCCGCGACCGCAAAGGGAAGGGGCGGCAGTTCCTTGGTGCCTGTTTCCTTGTCCATGATCTTGATGTCTGTGTCGGGGAAAGGCAGCCCGATGGTTCCCAGCTTTCGATGCCCGTATATGGGATTGGCATGGGTGACCGGTGTGGCTTCGCTCAAGCCATAGCCTTCAACGATCACCGAACCGGTCAGGGTTTCGAACCTGTTCTGAACTTCCAGAGGCAGGGGGCCGGCGCCTGAAACGGCCATTTTCAGCCCGCTGAGGTCGTATTCCTTGACTCTGGGGTGGGTGTTGATCTTGTTGAAAAGAACGGCCACGCCCGGCATGATCAGCCCGCCTTTTGCAGAGTACTTCTGAATGGCCGCGCAAAGCTCGGCCATGTCGGTCGGCGGCCTCGGGAAGAGAAGCTGAAAGCCTCCGACGCGAATGGCCGTGTTCATCACGGTGGTCATGGCAAAGGAATGGAAAAGGGGAAGGACGCCCACGATTCCCGTGACCGGGTCTTTCTTCCAGAGCCACGCGTCGCACATGCACGCATTGGCCACCACGTTTCGGTGGGTGAGCATGGCGCCCTTGGGCAAGCCGGTGGTTCCTCCGGTGTACTGGAGGACCGCCACATCAGACGGATCCACGTCCACCTTGGGCGGATTGGGCCCGGTCTTCAGGAGGTCTTTTAGGTGGAGCGCTCCGGCCGGGAGTTCCCCTGTGGGAATTTTCTTGAGGAGCTTGCCCAGGAAGATTTTAACAGGCGAAAAACCGCAGAGGTCCACCACGTTGGTGCCGATCACCGTCTTGACCTGCGTTCCATCGATGCCGTTACCGACCTCGGAGGCCACCGCATCCAGGACGATAAGCACCTTGGCAGCCGAATCCTTGAGTTGATGCTGGATCTCGAGAGCCTTGTACGTGGGATTGATGGCCGTCACGGTCACGCCGATAAGCTGGCACGCGTAATAGGATGCAACGAACTGGATGGAATTGGGCAACATGAGGGCACACACATCGCCCTTCTTGAGCCCCAGATCGGCCAGGGCCGTGGCCAGGCGCTGCACCATGTCCCAGAGCTGGTCATAGGTAATCTTGGCGTCCAGGAAATAGATCGCGGGCTGAGAGCCGTGCTTTGCAGCAGACTGCCTCAAGAACTCCGCGAGCGTGCAATCAGGATAGTCCAGACACTTGGGAACCTGCGCGGGCCAGTGCTTGTACCAGATGCGATCCCCCAGAGATTCCTTGGCCATAATTTTCTCCCTTCCTGCTAATCACGGAAATGAGCCTCCGTGAGCTGAGAGCCCCGCCTCAACGGCGATCAGGCGAACCTGCTGCTCGGAAAAACGGGGCATGAACGGATCCAAAGAAAGCCTTTCGCCTTATGGATTTACGGCGGGATGATAGGAACAAACCCTTCGGAATGTCAAGAAAAACCCATATGAAATCTGCTGTTGCAGATTTCATAATGCTCAATGCTCAATGTATCGTCGCCGGTGTGCCTCCTGAGCCCTAGTGAGGGAATCCATGTCGTCGACGCCCATCACTTCTTCTTCGTCCCGGGCAACGGCAAACCCCACAGAGAGACCGTCTTCGACCATGTATTCCACCAGGTCCGTGAGGAAGAACTCTTCCAGTTCCACGGTCTTTCCGTTTCGCTCTTTGAATACTTTATGAGGCCTGGAACGAAGAACGGGAATGTAGGTCAGGAGTTCTTCCCGGCGGGAGGCATAAATTCCGGAATTAAAGACGTCCAGGAGGGATTGCCGGTCCTCCGAAAGTGCGCGCCAGTACTTCCACTCGATGATTCTCTTGACTTTCTCACGTTGAATATCCAGGGCGCCGTATTGTCGCTTGTCCCGAGGCCGAAATCCGAGGACCGCAAAAGCATGGGTCGAGAGCATGCCCGTCAAACCGAGGTAGGTCTCCCTGCGCACAAGAGGCACGTCTCCCATGGTGATGATGACGCGGCCCGCCTGAAGGCTTTCAATGAACGAGGCGGCGGCAAGGAGTGCTCCCCCTGTGCCGTTGAGCACCGGCTGTTCGATGTAGGTGAGATCGAGCGATCGAGTGGCTTCCATGACCGCATCCTTTGCGTAGTTCACGACGAGAGCCTTCGGTCCGGGAGGAAGGCTCTCGAGGATGTGGAGCAACATCGGATGCGTTCCCTGGTACGGGGATGTCAGAGGCCCCAGGGGTAGGAGGGTCTTGTTTCCTTCAAAGCCTTTCATTCGACTTCCCCTGCCTGCGGCCATGACAATGGATGCGATCGGTTCCACCATGGGACTCCTAATGAAGTGTCTCAAGAGTTCTGTACCTGAGAGTGGCAATTTGAAATTTGGGGTGAGCTTTCTCTTTACCCCACTTCCCAGTGCGAAAATTCGAATATCGAAATCCGAAATTCGAAACAAATTTCGGATTTAATCTGGAGACGATGCACTGTGAGAGTTACCCCCTACAAAAAGGCAATTTACAATGTCCCTCGGCCGTTGTAAAATCCTATCTGAATCCGGAGGAGGCAGGGCATGGCCGGGCGAAAAGCACGCATACTCCTGGGCAGGCTGGGAGAAGGGTACCAGCAGTCCCTTCTCAATCTTGCCACCGCTTTTGGAGATGCCGGTTTTGAGGTGATCTTCACCGACCTGCAGGATCCTGAAGCCATCGTAAAATCGGCGGTTCAGGAATCCGTGGACCACATCGGGATCACCACGCTACCCGGAGCCGACCTCCAAGCCTTTGAGGACATGAAGCAAATTCTGAGCCGCGAGGGGATGGATGATGTCACGATCACGGCAGGAGGATTCCTGGAGAAAGAGGAAATCCGCCGGATCATGGACATGGGTGTGGCCGAATTCTTCCCCAGGGGGACCTCCTTGAGGGAACTGATTGAATGGGCCAAAAAGAACATTCAACCGAGAGATCGGTGAGTTCTTTTTTTTGTCGCTTTTCAGTTGACCGGTCTTTTTCAACCTGCTAGTACCGTGTCTCAGAAGTTCTGCACCTAAATATGGCAAGTTGAAATCTTGCAATCAGTTCCATATTTGACCCACTTCGCGCAGACACGGAAATTCGAAGCACGAAATTCGAAATGCGAAACAATGCCAAAAGGACAATGTCCAAAATCTAGAACAAACAGGAACCAAGCCCGCTTCCATCGTTTTGGTTATTCGTATTTTAATCATTCGAATTTGTTTCGAATTTCGATATTCGAGATTCGAATTTAGAGAATCCATCTGATTTTCGCATAGGTTGAATTGCCAAAAAACGACACAGAACTTATGAGACGTGATACTAGAGAAAGAAGCGTCGTTCTTTTCAACATTTCCTTTACCTGCAAGCACTCTACGTGATCCAGGTACCCTTCTCATTCAGGTTTGGTGACGGAAGCTCATCGAGCAGAGAGATGCGTCTCGCGCTTTCTTCCTGAGTGATCGATTCTGGATTGATGCGATATTTCAACGGAACCCGGAACGTAAGGTTCCTCTAGAGCCGACCCTTGGGGAGGTCTCTTCAGAGCCACAACCACTTTTACGGATGCTGGAACCGGCGCCAAAAAGTCAGGGCGTCTTCGTGGTAGCCCCAAAGGGCGCCGGCTCCGTTTGGGATGAGGCGATGCGCCTGCGCTGCGGATGACTTCAGTACACCAGGGGAGCTTGAAACCTGTGAGCCTATTTCCGGTTGCGATCTCTTCAGAGACCTCCCCAAGGGTCGGCGGTGCGCGAGCTCAATACATCTCTCGAAGAACTTGGAAGATACGACTACTCAAGAGGTAAAAACGATGAACTGCGCCTTTTGCCGTGGAGTTCTGGACATCAGCGCCCAGATCACCAGGAGTGACACGTGTCCCCACTGTAAACGGGATCTTCGCTGTTGCAAGCAGTGCAAGTTTTATGACCCCAAAGCGTACAACCACTGCCGCGAGGTTCACGCCCAAAGGATCATTGACAAGGAGAGGGCCAACTTGTGCGACCACTTTGCTCTCCGGGGCTCACCGGAAACGGCGAGCAAGGGGTCCAGAGTGAAGGAAGCGAGAAAGGCCCTGGAGGCCCTTTTCAAGAAGAAATAGCCCGGCATGCGATCACTATCCCTCGCCTCTCCGGCTCACAGCCTCAAGCTTTGTGTTCCCCGCCTCAAGGTCTTCTGAGATGGAAAAACCCCTCTTCCTATCCTGTTTTTCGGGCATGTGTGGGTTGACGCCTCCCAGGGCATTCTTCCTGTGGCTTTGATGAAGTTGAAAGAGGTCTTTGCCCTCTCCTACTTTCAAGTCGGAGAGGTGACCGCCATTGTCAACTTTACGTCATCCGTCATCCAGCCGATTTTCGGTTTCGGTTGAAAGTCAGATGAATTTGAATTAATTTGCAAGCATCACCTCTTGATTCGGAGTGGAAAGGCATATATGACGTCAAACGCGCACTTTCAATCCATCGATCAGGTTGTGGAGGAACTGAACAGGAATCTCTACATTGCGGATCGGGCCCTGGCTACCGTCATTTTCCTTGCCCACCGGCTCCAGAAACCTCTTTTCCTGGAAGGCGAGCCGGGTGTGGGTAAGACGGAAGTGGGGACGGTGATGGCCAAGCTGCTCGACACGGAACTGATCCGCCTCCAGTGCTATGAGGGTCTTGATGCCTCTGCGGCCCTCTACGAGTGGAACTACCCGAAACAGCTCCTCCACATCAAAATCGAGGAAGTGGAGAAGAGAGACAAGGAGGAAATCGAGCGGGTCATCTATGGCCCGGAATTCCTGATCAAGCGGCCCCTGCTCCAGGCCATTTTGAGCACCAATGAGAAGCCTCCGGTTCTCCTCATCGACGAGGTGGACCGGTCGGATGAGGAGTTCGAAGCATTCCTGCTCGAGGTCCTGTCGGATTTCCAGATCACCATTCCCGAGATCGGAACCTTGCGGGCCAAGGAGCGACCCATGGTCGTGGTCACGTCCAACCGCACCCGCGATGTTCACGATGCTCTCAAGCGAAGATGCCTCTATCACTGGATCGACTACCCTTCCTTTGAAAAGGAATACGAGATCGTGATGACCCGCCTTCCCGGGATCAAGGAAGGCCTGGCAAGGCAGGTGGCTCATTTCATGAGAAATATCCGGACCCTCGATTTCCTCAAAAAGCCGGGCATCTCGGAAACCCTGGACTGGGCGAGCGCGCTGATCGCCCTGGAGAGAGACCGCTTGGATGATGAGGTGGTCACGCAAACCCTGGGGTGCATCCTCAAGTACCAGGATGACATCAAGCGGTTTGAAGAAGAAGTCTGGTCCCTGGGCGAAAGACGGCAGGAGTACCTCGGCAACCATGAATAACACCGGGCTTACGGAGCGAGTCATCCTTTTTTCCCGCTTCCTGAAGACGCACGGGTTCAAGGTGTTTTCTTCGAGCGTGGTGGACGCTTTGCGCAGCCTGGAAGAGGCGGGAATAGGGGACAGGCGGCATTTCTTCCACGTCCTGCGGGCAAATTTCGTGAGCACGGATGTGGAATGGAAGGTTTTCAGCGAGCTTTTTGAGGAGTTCTGGCAAAGCGCGGTGAAGGAACCGGAGAGACAGGAAGAGAGAAGGACGGAGAGTCTTCCGGAATGCCGGGACGACACGATCCTGGAGAAAATGCTCGAGGCAGGCCGTGAGGAGAAGGCCGATCGAGGCGTGAAGAGCGAGAAAGAGAGGCTGGAAGGGGCGCTTTACAGCCCTGTAGCCCTCCTCGAGAAAAGGGACCTGTCCTGCTTCGATCGCAGAGACATCCAGATCGCCCAGCTTATTCTGAAGACCATGATGCTTCCATTCAGGCTCTCGGCGACAAGGCGGTGGAATCGGTCCAGGAGGCCGGGGGACATTCACTTCCGCCTTATTCTGAAGAAGAGCCTCAAGGCCGGAGGCATCCCGCTGGAGCTGTTTTACAGGCGGAAAAGGAAGAGGCTCAAGAAGCTGGTCATCCTTGTGGACGTGAGCGGTTCCATGGACCGCTATGCCCGGTTCGTCATGCCCTTCATCATGGGGCTGAAGGGTGTGGGCTCGCGGGCCGACGTGTATGTGTTCTCCACCTCTCTCACGCCCATCACCCGGTTCGTGCGAAAGCTTTCCCTCGACAAGGCTCTGGACATGATCAGCGACGCAGTGCCGGACTGGTCCGGAGGGACGAGGATCGGAGACTCGTTCCGGCAGTTCAACGAGCAGTATGGGGCCAGGCACCTCAACAAGCGGACCATCGCGGTGATCATGAGCGACGGCTGGGACCTGGGGGCGAAAAACATTCTGAAACGAGAGATGGAGACTCTGGCACGCAAGGTTCACGCTGTTCTGTGGTTGAACCCTCTGGCAGGAGATCCGGAGTACAGGCCCCTGTGCCGGGGCATGCAGACGGTCCTTCCCTATGTAGACTACCTGCTGCCCGCGGACAGCCTGCAAAGTCTGAGAAAGGTGGGCAAAACCCTGTCGCGTGTCATGATGGGGGGATAGTTTTCGCCGCGAAAATACGCCGCCCTCACCCTTCCCCTCTCCCCCCAATCGGTTGGAGAGGGGATGATTTTCATGGGTGCGGGTGGTTTTTTGAGAACCTCCACCTATCCAGGATCCAGCCTCCAGGATCCAGCCTCCAGTTTTATTCTTCTATAATCTTTGCGCCTTCCGGAATCTGGAGCCGGAAAAAATCCTCCTTGAAGCTTTCCTCCTTGATCTTGTCACCGAGCCGGAAGCGAGTCAGGCCGCCCAGAATATTGAAGATCTCCACTCTTTGAATCCGGTAATCCCCCGGTTTCACGTACAGGTCGATGTGGGTGACGTCCGGCCACGGAGGATTCGGAGTCAGCTCGAGCTTGAGCTCCTGGGAGGCCTCTTCCTCTTTCAGAGAGACGACGAATCCTTCTTCAACCCCCTTGAGCCCCCGAAAGACATCGCTCAGCAGCCGCAACTCAGGGCCCAGCCGCTCTGTGGGATAGCGGTGAACCTGATTCTTCTGGGGAATATACCACCACAGGGTTTTCCCGTCCGTGGTGAGAATCTCCTGGTTCGGCGTCTCCTGCTGAACTTTCAGGAAATAGGGGGGCATGAAATGAAGCCGGCCCGCGGCCACGTCCGACTTGACCGCATCCCCCAGCATCGCCATGGACTTGGTCACGATCTCCCGTTCGTAGCTCATGGTCAGACCGGACAGGGCCCCGTAATTTTTTTTGATGCCCTCGAGGATGTTGCTCAGTTGATCCTGGGCATAACAGGGCGTTGAATGGATGAGCACCAGGGTGATGACCCATGTAAAGAAGTATTTTACCATCGGCATACCTTTCATGAAATCTGCTGCGCAGATTTCATATAACGCCCCTTCGGGGCTGAAATATTTCTTTTATGACGACAAACAAACTCTTGGCTGAAGCCGGCCCGTGGGGAAGTCTCTCAGGATCAGTAAGCAGTATGTAGTAAGCAGTAAGCAGTGGGCGATAATCTTTACTGCATACTGCCTACTTCTTACTGCTTACTCTGCTGGGCCGTCGCCAGAGCCCTCAGCCCAATTTGTAAGGGTACGAGTTATGCTTCTAAAGGTCTCTCCGGCCGTACACATCCCTCGGCTTGACACCGTCCGACGGCCCCACGATGCCGTTTTTTTCCATGGCCTCGATCATGCGGGCCGCCCGATTGTAACCTACCCTGAGTTTACGCTGGATCATGGAGATGGATGCCTGCCCGCTTTGAATAACCAGCTCCACGGCTTTTTCGTATTTTTCGTCCAGTTCAATGTCATTGTCCTCTTCCGTGTCCTCTTCCTTCGAGACCTGGGTCATGATGGTTGAATCATAATCCGGTCTCATCTGGGTCTTGAGAAAGTCCGCGATTTTTTTCACTTCCTCCTCGGAGATGAAGGCGCCGTGAATCCTCACGATGCGGCCCACCCCGGGAGGCAGGAAGAGCATGTCGCCCTGACCCAGGAGGTTTTCGGCGCCGATGCCGTCCAGGATGGTCCTGGAGTCCACCCTGGATGAGACCTGGAAGGAGATGCGGGCAGGAAAGTTGGCCTTGATGATGCCTGTGAGGACGTCCACGGAAGGTCTCTGGGTGGCGATGATGAGATGAATGCCTGCGGCTCTCGCCATCTGAGCGAGCCGGGTGATAGCCTCTTCCACATCCCGGGATGAAGTCATCATGAGGTCGGCCAACTCGTCAATCACCACAACAATGTAGGGCAGATTCTTGTCCACTCCCCGCGACGGGTCTTGCGTGGCTGGCTTCTTTTCTTTCACGATCCTGCGATTGTAGGCTTCGATGTTTCTCACCCCCCGATCCGAGAGGAGCATGTATCGCCGTTCCATCTCCTCCACGGCCCACTTGAGGGCCCGGGTCGCCTCCTTGGGCTGGGTGACCACCGGATGGAGCAGGTGAGGGATGTCGTTGTACATGGTGAGCTCGATCCTCTTGGGGTCGATCATGAGGAACCGCACCATGTCGGGCGAGGCCTTGAAGAGAAGGCTGACGATCATGCTGTTGAGGCACACGCTTTTGCCTGTTCCCGTGGCTCCGGCCACCAGAAGATGGGGCATCTTGGCAAGGTCCGTGACAAAGGGGGCGCCGGTGATGTCCTTGCCCAGGGCAATGGTCAGGCGATGGGGCGACGTCTTGAAAGCCTGGGAGGTGAGGATTTCCTGCAGGTACACGAGGCTCCTCTGGTTGTTCGGGATTTCGATGCCGATGGCCGCCTTTCCCGGAATGGGGGCTACGATACGCACGCTGGGCGCTCTGAGCGCGAGGGCAAGATCATCGCAAAGGCCGGCCACCTTGCTGATCTTCACCCCGGGCGCAGGCTTGAGCTCGTACATGGTGATCACCGGCCCGGGCAAAATCTCCACCACCTCGCCTTCCACACCGAAGTCGGCCAGCTTGCGCTCGAGGCGACGGGCGTTCTGCTCCAGGCTTTCCTTCTGGATCTCTATGCCCTTTTCCTCAGGCACGTCGTTGAGAAGGTCCAGGGGCGGAAGCTTGAACTCTCCGACCAGGCTCATGAAAGGGAACGCTTCCTGTTCGGGTTTCTTGGGCGGCTCGGGTTTGGGTTCAATGATGGTCACCTTTCGCCGTGGCTTTGCCTTCTCCTTTTCCACGAACTCTTCGCGGACTTTTCTCTTCCTCTTCCTCTCTCTCCTTTTCAGCATGAACTCTTTCACGTGTCTGTGAAGGAGAGTGAACCAGAGATGGATTCTCGAGAAAACCCAGCCGAAGGAGATGTTGGTGCAAACCATCAGGGAGATGACAAAGACCGCAGAGAGGAGCACATAGGCGCCGAAGTCATTGAGAAAACGTTGGGTGAACGTGGCCGTAAAATAGCCGACCAATCCGCCGCTGAGCACCTTCCCCTCCCGGTAGATCACCTCTTTGGGCAGGTAAAGGCCGAGAATTCCTGCAAAGGAAACGAGAAGACACAACACGGCCCCAAGGCTTTTGATCGGCGAGAGAAGAGGCATGTTGCGGAAGGAGAGAACGGCCATGGCAAGGAACACGGCCACGAGCCAGAAGGAGGAGAATCCTAGAATCCTGAAAATCCAGCCTGAAAGGTGCGCTCCAACCGTGCCGAAGAGGTTGTGAGCCTTTACGGCATGGCCGGTCTTCAAACCGAAGACCGGGTCTGCGGGATGAAAGGAGAAAAGGCTTACCCCGAGCATGATGACCAGGAGCAGAAAGAAGATGCCCCAAATCTCCTTTCTCAAGGGTTTGCCGGCTTTTTCGGTCCTGTTGGCCGCCCTGGATCGATTACCCAATGAAAAGTCCTCCAAACATTCCGATACACGGCGCACGGGTCACGGCAGAAGAAACGCAACTTGCTGCATCGAATCAACCAAAACTTTGACCCTGACTGGTGGGTTCCACGTTCAAGGTTCAAAGTTCAAAGGTTATAACTGCTTAAGATTGCATTCAATATTGGTGAAGACTTGAGATATTCAACTTCACCGATTGGGTTTAAAGTTGCCACAAGCACGAGCAAGACGGAATCCCATAACAGCAGATAGTTTGATGTTTTTCACGCCCAAAACCCTGAACCTTTGAACCTTTGAACCCTTGAATGGTTCCATGAGCTTTTCACATGCTGAACCTGTTACAAGCTTTCTTGTTCCCGTGGCCCGTGCGCCGTGTGCCTTGCAGCGTGCCCCTTCACACCGGCAGGATGATGGGCAGGATCAGGGGTCGCCTGTCCATCCTGTTCTGGAAAAGGCGCTTCAGATTTCGCTTGATCTCCGTCGCCACCTCGGTCCACTCCATGTGTTTTCGGTTCTCAATGGAAAGAACCACTTGCAGCACGGCGGCCTTGGCCTCTTCCAGAATCACCGCGCCTTGACCCTCGAACACAAAACCTTTGGACACAATGTCCGGCCCATAGGTCACTTCGCCGGATTGCTCGTCTACGGCGAGGAGGACGATCACCACGCCGTCCGCGGAGATTCTCCTTCGGTCCCGCAGAACGACTTCATCCACATCGCCCACACCCTTGCCGTCCACGAGAACCCTGCCCGAATGAACCCTGTCGCCGGTGCCCGCCTCGCCCTTTTCAAAAACCACGGGGGTTCCGTTCTCGACAAGTAAAATGTTCCTTTCATCCAGACCGGTCGCCACCGCCAGTTGCCCGTGTTTGACCAGGTGCCTGTATTCCCCGTGAATGGGGATGAAATACTTGGGCCTTACCAGGTTCAGCATCAGTTTGAGTTCTTCCTGGTAGGCATGGCCCGAGGAATGGATCTGGGACACCTTTTCGTAGACCACTTCCGCACCCATGCGGTAAAGGCTGTTGATGATGGCGGTGATGGCTTTTTCGTTGCCGGGGATGAACCGGGAGGAGAGGATGATCATGTCTCCCTTTTTGACCTTGATGCTCTTGTGCCGGTTCTGGGCGATCCTGGTGAGCGAAGACAAGGGCTCCCCCTGGCTTCCTGTGGTGATCATGGCAAGCCGGTCATCAGGCAGGGCCTCGATTTCCGATTCCGACACCTCCAAGTCCGCAGGCACGTCCAGGAGACCTTCCTCCCTGGCGATTCTCACGTTGGTGCGCATGCTCTTTCCGCTGAAATGCACGTTGCGCCCGAACTTTGCAGCCAGCCTCACGATCTGCTGAATCCGCGAGATGTTGGATGCAAAAACAGCGACAATGAGCCTGCCGTTGCAGGATTCAAAGAGGGTTTCGAGGGTCTTCGTCACCTCCTTCTCACTGAGGGTGAAACCCTCCTTTTCCACGTTCGTGGAGTCCGAGAACAGAGCGAGGACGCCTTGCTCGCCGTAATGGGCGAACCTGGGGAGGTCCGTGGTCCGCCCGTCCACGGGCGTCTGATCAACTTTGAAGTCCCCGGAATGGATGAGAAGTCCTTCCGGTGTGCGGATGGCCAGGCCCACGCCGTCGAGGATGCTGTGGTTGACCCTGATATATTCCACGACAAAGGGGCCGAAGTTTGTCTTTTCTCCCGGCTTGACCTTGTGAAGCATGGCAGATTGCAGGAGGTTGTGCTCCCTGAGTTTTTCCTTGATGAGTTCGATGGTGAAGCTGGTTCCGAAAACAGGGATGTTGAAATCTCGAAGAAGGAACGGCATGGCACCGATGTGGTCTTCGTGACCGTGGGTAATGAGTATGGTTTTCACCTTGTCCCTGTTTTCTCTCAGATACTGAACATCCGGGATGACTACATCCACGCCGGGCATGTACTCCTCAGGAAACATGAGGCCCGCATCGACGACCAGGATATCCCGGTCGTACTCGATGACCATCATGTTTAACCCGATTTCTCCGAGCCCCCCGAGGGGGATGACTTTTAACATCGCAAAATCCCTGTCATTCGTTCCTTGCCATTTTTAATGCATTAACAAGAGCTTATCTTTTCGAGGCCCCGTCGTCAACCCGGAAATCTCCAAAGGCCTTGATCGGTTGAAAAGAACTGTGATAAGAGATTCAGGAACGTTTCAGCCTTTTGAAATCAGGATCTCTGGTGTGAGGCATGGGGGAAGTTTGGGGGTGACCCGAGTGCCAATCTCTTAACCTGTCGGCTAGTCATGAGATTGCCACGGCGCTTCGCGCCTCGCAATGACGGTGTGGGAGTTTTTACGAGATCATCAAAGTAAGTCGTCTAGGGAGGTTACGGCATGGCAAGTGTCAACAAAGTGATTCTTGTAGGCAATCTTGGCGCGGAACCGGAGGTGAGATACACTCCGAGCGGGAGGGCGGTGGCCACGTTAAGGCTGGCCACGACAGAGCAGTGGACCGGCAAGGACGGCGAGAAGAGCGAAAAAACGGAGTGGCACAGAGTCGTCGCCTGGGCCAGGCTGGGAGAGATCTGCGGCGAATATCTCCACAAAGGCAGCCAGGTTTACATCGAAGGGAGGCTGCAGACCCGGAGCTGGGAAGACCGTGACGGGAACAAGCGCTATATGACGGAGGTCGTTGCGCAGACCATGCAAATGCTCGGATCACCCGGAGGCAAGGGAGGTTCGGCCAAGACAACGGAAGAGAAGTTCCCTGACGAAGAGCCCGTGTCCATCCCGGACGACGACATCCCGTTTTAGGTCTCTTCGTCCGGCTTGCCCTTCTTTTCATCAGGAGCGCCGATCTCGTCGGTCTTCTCGTGGGTGGCTTTCTTGAAGTTGCGGATCCCTTTTCCTATACCGCTTCCGATTTCCGGGAGTTTGCCGGCCCCGAAGATGATCAGGATAATAATAAGGATGACGATTAATTCAGGCATGCCCAAGCCAAACATGGGTCACCTCCAATCCTATGAGTCGCCCTTCATTTCCTCCATGAGTAACCTGAACTCACGAGAGTTCATGAAGGCGGCGACCGCTCTTCGATAACTCAACCAGGACGACCAGACGTTGAGCCATTCCGCGTTGTGCCAGAACACGTCCGGCTGTTTTCTTCCCTTGGACAGGTCCTGGTACTCCTCAAATTCCAGTCTGCACCCTTCGCAGAAAGTCAGGCCCGGAGTAGACTTCACGCTTCGATGCGGTTCGACCTGAACGCCGCACATGGCGCACCTGAAATGGCACGAAGAACACTGGATCATCTTCTGGACCGTCTCCACGCGGCCCCGATATTTTTCAAGGAGCTCTTTCTCCTTCTTTTTCTGGATCTGATCCTGCATGTCAACGATTTTGGTCGTCATGGCTTTGCCTTATGAAATCTCCCCGTGCAAGCTTGATGGCCTCGTAAACACTCATAACCTGGAGGGGGTCCCCCCACCCATGAATGCGCCCGAGGCGCATAAAAATCCCCCTCGATCCCCCTTTAATAAAGGGGGAGGACAAAAAGGAGAGGAGCAAGTTCCCCCCTTTGAAAAAGGGGGGCCAGGGGGGATTTTCACGGTAAAAAGTCCCAGAGCGTCATTGCGAGGCGCGAAGCGCCGTGGCAATCTCATTAATATCCGGCCAGTTACAAGATTGCCCCTCGGCCGTGAGCTCGGGGCCGAACGGCTTCGCGGAGTTTATCCTGAGCCTGTCGAAGGGCTCGCAATGACCGAGTCAGCGTTTACGAGACCGTCAAACCTGGTGGATGGTAACATCATGGGAAAGGCCAGTCAAGGTGCTATCGATTCATGATTTCCATAGCCGCCTCGCCGAGCCTGCCGAGGTTCCGGACCACGGTGATGCCCGCTTCTTCGAGGGCCCTGATTTTGTCCTGGGCCTTGCCCTTTCCCCCGGAAATAATGGCGCCGGCATGGCCCATACGTTTGTCGGGGGGGGCAGTTTGGCCGGCAATGAAGGCAATCACCGGTTTTGGGAACTCCCTGTGAATGAATTCGGCGGCTTCTTCTTCGGCTGAGCCTCCGATTTCTCCGATGAGGACGACGCCTTCGGTCTGAGGGTCGTTTTTGAAGCGCTTCAGATGGTCGATAAAGGTGGTTCCGATGATGGCATCGCCCCCGATGCCGATGCAGGTGGACTGGCCCAGCCCAGCCCTGGTCAACTGATCGACCACCTCATAGGTGAGCGTGCCGCTTCTTGAAACAACGCCCATGCTCCCGGGCCTGTGAATGTGGCCGGGCATGATGCCTACCTTGGTTTTGCCGGGTGAAATGATGCCGGGGCAGTTGGGGCCTATGAGCACGCTCTCCCGGTCTTTCAGAAACGCGGCCACTTTGATCATGTCCAGGGCCGGGATGCCCTCGGTGATGCAGACGATCACGGCCAGATCTTCGGAGGCTGACTCCATGACGGCGTCCGCGGCAAAGAGCGGAGGCACGAAGATGCAGGACGCATTCACGCCTTCGTACTTCACGGCCTCGTGAATCGTGTTGTACACGGGGACACCCTCCACCTTCTGTCCCCTCTTGCCGGGTGTCATGCCGGCAGCCACAACCGTGCCGTACTTGAGCATTTGGATCGTGTGGAAGGTTCCCTCCCTCCCTGTGATCCCCTGCACCACAACGCGCGTCTTTTCATCAACCAGGATGCTCATCGTCTCACCTGCTCCTCATTCGAGATGAAGTCTTTGGAATTCTGGAATGCTGGAATTCTGGAATGCTGGAATGATGGATTGAAGACCGTCATTACTCCATTATTCCATTATTCCGTTACTCCATTACTCCATTCTCTTGATTCCGTCTTCCGCTTTTTGGTTTTGAACTTTAGGCATTTTAGGCACTTTAGCGCACTTTAGGCACTTCTCTTCACCTGCTCCGTGACCATGGCCGCGGCGTCCGCCATGTCCTTTGCGACCATAAACGTTAAGTTCGATTCCTGAAGAATCTTTCTCCCTTCTTCCACGTTGGTGCCTTCAAGCCTGACAATCAGGGGCACCTTGATCGCTGTTTTTTCGGCCGCAGCCAGAACGCCCCGGGCGAGGACGTCACACCTCAGGATGCCTCCGAAGATGTTGATCAAAATGGCCTTTACCTTCTTATCCTCAAGGATGATTTCGAGACCCCGGGTGACCATTTCCTCGCTCGCCCCGCCGCCCACATCGAGAAAGTTCGCAGGTTCCGCGCCTGCCAGCTTGATGACATCCATGGTAGCCATGGCGAGTCCGGCCCCGTTGACCATGGCTCCGATATTCCCGCTCAGGCGTATATAGTTGAGGTTGTGCGCTTCCGCTTTTGCATCCAGGGGATCTTTTTCTTTTGGATCGTCGAGGGCTTTAAGCTCCTTCTGTCGTGCCAGGGCATTGTCATCCACATTGATCTTGGCATCGACGGCGAGCACTTTTCCATCCCTGGTGATCACCAGGGGATTGATTTCGGCAAGGGAGCAGTCGAGGGAGATGAACGCCTTGTAGAGTTTTCCCATGAGGGCCATAAGGTCCTTCAGGGTGTCCGGTCCGGGCAGAGGCTCCACACTGTAAGCCAGGGTCCTCGCCTGATAGGGCATCCAGCCTGTATTGGGGTCAACGAACTGTTTGAGCACAAGCTCGGGCGTTCTTGCAGCCACCTCTTCGATCTCCATGCCTCCTGCCTGACTGAAGATCATGACAGGCCTCGCCCGGGCTCGATCGACGACCACGGCGAGATAGAACTCACGGTCGATCTGTACGCCTTCTTCCACCAGAACCTGATGAACCTTCCGGCCTTCCGGGCCGGTCTGCTTGGTCACAAGGGGAGTTTCAAGGATGGCTGCGGCAGCTTTCCTTACATCTTCGAGAGTCTGGACGACCTTGACACCCCCTCCTTTACCCCGACCGCCCGCATGAACCTGGGCTTTGACGACCCAGGGAGGCCCTTTCAGTTCCCCGGCGGCCTGGAAGGCTTCGTCCCCTGTGTGCGCCAAGCGACCTCCGGGCACAGGGATGCCGAACCCCTTGAAAAGCTCTTTTGCCTGGTATTCGTGCAGTTTCATGGCTTTCCGCTCCGAGATATCGTTTAAAATCGTTGCGATTGAGGTAACTTATTGCGTTTTGGGCGCTTAATGTCAAGCAATAAGGGCGGGGTGAGGAAAGGCAACAGCGATTCCAAAAAAAAGCACCCCGCCATGGGGCGGGGTGCTTCGTTTGCCGGCAAAGTCGAACGTTATGATCTCACGACGTTGACCGCTGCAAGACCTTTGGGGCCTTTTTCGACGTCAAAAGTGACCTGCTCACCTTCAGCCAGGGACTTGAACCCGCTTCCGGTGATCGCAGAATGATGAACGAAAACATCCGTTCCATCATCCCTCTGGATGAACCCAAAGCCTTTGCGGTCGTTAAACCACTTCACGATTCCTTGTGCCATCGGACGAACCTCCTTTCCTCCACGAATTCTATAGTGGTTACAAACCTGAGGTCGTCTCTTTGCAAAAGGAACAATCTACAGGATGAACCGGCCCGATTACTAGCACCGGGTACTCTATATTAGGCTCCAAAATAAACCTTTTGTACGCAATGTCAAGAAATAACGTTCAACCGCCCGGCGAAATTCTTGAGGGATCTGTCATTACGAGCGAAGCGAAGGAATCCGACTTGCGAGCCAAGTCGTACTGAGGCCGCCGCAGGCGGATCGAAGGATCTTTTCGCGCCATAAGGAGATCCCTCGCTGCGCTCGGGACAGTGCGTTGCACTGGATTGCCACGGCGCTTCGTTCCTCGCAATGACGGTATCGGACTTTTTACCGCGAAAATCCCCCCTGGCCCCCCTTTTTCAAAGGGGGGAAGTTTCCTCGTTTCCTTCGTCATCCCCCTTTAATAAAGGGGGATCGAGGGGGATTTTCATGGGCGGGGGCGACCCTCGTAAGGGTCATGAGCGTTTACGAGGCCGTCAACATTCATCGGGTGAACCGTACCGGATCATCAAGATCTCAGGGGTTGAGGTATTTTCGAAGATACCGGGCGGTATGGGAACCGTTGGAAAAGGCCAGCAGTTCCACCGGCGACCCTTTGCCCACCACCCGTCCGCCGGACTCCCCTGCTTCAGGCCCCAGGTCGATGATGTAATCCGCCTCCTTGATCACTTCCATGTTGTGTTCAATGACGGCGACCGTGTTGCCCCGGTCCACGAGAGCCTGAAGCACGGACAAGAGTTTCTTGACGTCCGCCAGATGCAGTCCGGTTGTAGGCTCGTCTAGGACGTAAAGCGTCTTTCCCCGGGAGTTTTTTGAAAGCTCCTCGGCCAGCTTGATTCGCTGCGCTTCTCCCCCTGAAAGGGTCGGACTCGGCTGGCCGATTCTCAAATACCCCAGCCCGATGTCGCACACCACCTTCAAGGCCCGCCGAATCTGAGGCACCGCGGAGAAAAAGGCCTCGGCCTCCTCGAAGGTGAAGTCCAGGACTTCCGCGATGTTCTTGCCCTTGAAGGTGATGTCCAGGGTTTCCTGGTTAAACCGTCTGCCGTTGCAGACCTCGCAGTGGACGTAAACGTCGGGCAGGAAGCTCATCTCCACCTTGACGGAGCCGTGGCCTTTGCAGGCTTCACACCTTCCGCCCGAGGTGTTGAACGAGAACCGGCCCGGCAGGTAGCCCCTTGCTCTCGCTTCCGGTGTCATGGCAAAAAGCTTTCGAATATCCGGGAGAAAACCCACGTAGGAAGCCGGCACGGAGCGGGGTGTGTATCCTATGGGGCTGTGATCCACCTCCAGGATTCGATCCAAGGTTTCCCATCCCTCGATGCTTTTCCACGGCCCTCCGTTCTTCTTTCCCCTGGAGAGGAGCCGGGAAATCCCCTGGAAAAGGGTTTCCTTGAGAAGGGTGGATTTCCCGGAGCCGGACACGCCGGTCACGCAGGTGAGCAACCCCAGGGGAAAATCCACATTCATGTTTTTCAAATTGTGCTCCCGTGCACCCCTGACGCTGATGACCGGCCGGCTTTTGTAGGGCCGGAGGCGGGAAGTCATTTCATGGGGGTGTCCGTTGAAAAAGGCCCCTGTCACGGAGGCCGGGACTTTCTGAAGGTCTTTCAGTTTGCCTGAAGCGACGACCCTGCCTCCTCCCTGTCCTGCTCCGGGGCCAAGGTCAATGATGTGATCGGCTTCCCGGATCGTTTCTTCGTCATGTTCGACCACGAGAATGGAGTTTCCCCGATCCCGCAGTTCCCTGAGCGCGTCAAGAAGTATGCGGTTGTCCCTGGGGTGAAGGCCGATGGTGGGTTCGTCCAGGATGTAGCAGATTCCCGTGAGATTCGAGCCGAGCTGCGCAGCCAGCCGAATCCGCTGTGCCTCTCCTCCCGAAAGGGTATCGCCGCTTCGGTTCAGGGACAAATAGGACAGGCCGAGACGGTTCAGGAAAGCCAGGCGCATCAGGATTTCCGCCATCACAGGCCCGGCAACGGGCGCCTCATGGGCTGAAAAGGAAAAGGACGTGAGAGCCTCCAGGGCCGCATCCGCGGGCAGCCGGACGATGTCCCAGATGGACCGGCCTTTCACCTTCACACTGAGCGCTTCCGGCCTGAGGCGGCTGCCCCCGCATTTTGGGCAGACCGTTGTCTTGCCGTTGTTCCCGTCTCCCAGTCGACCCAAGCCGTCGCATCTCGGGCAGGCCCCCTGCTTGCTGTTGAACGAAAAAAGGCGCGGGTCCAGGGCCTGAAGGCCGATGCCGCAGCGGGGGCAAAGTCCGCGGAGGCTGAAAATCTCCTCGGCCCCGGACTTGGGAAGAAGAATCATGCTTCCGTTCCCCTCGTCGAGGGCCTGCCGGACCAGGTTGTGGATCTCGGAGGAAGGCAGCCTGCCAAGAACGAGATCAATGGTGTGCTCATGATAGCGACTCAGAGCCATGCCCTCCCGGAGGGGTGTCAGGCGACCGTCGATGCGGGCCTCCGTGTATCCTTTTTTGAGCGCACGAGCCAGGAGATCCTTGTGAAAACCCTTGCGGCCGGCGATCTTGGGGGCGAGGAGGAGGGCTTTTTCCCGGGCAAAGCGATCGCCGACCTGCGCAATGATCTGCTCCATGGTCTGCGTCTTCAGGGCCCTGTCGCACCCGGGACAGTGCTGGACGCCCAGCTTGCTGTAAAGAAGTCTGAGAAAGTGGTAAATCTCCGTGAGGGTGGCTACCGTGGAGCGAACGCTGGCATGGCTGATGCGCTGCTGGATGGCCACCGTAGGTGAAAGGCCGGCCACGGAGTCCACATCGGGCCGCTCGAGAACTCTCACGTACTGTCTCACGTAAGGGGCCAGGCTTTCCAGATACCGGCGCTGGCCTTCTGCAAAGAGGATGTCGAAGATGAGCGTAGACTTGCCCGAGCCCGAGATGCCCGTCACCACCACCAGCTCCTTCCTCGGGATGGAAAGGGTCAAGTCTTTGAGGTTGTGCTCCCTGGCGCCTACCACGGTGATCCGGGGTTCTTCACACACGGGTGAGATGGGGCTTGCAGCCGGCCGGCCGGGTTTAACCCGGGCAGGCTGGAGCAGGTATTTTTTCAGAAAGGCCCCGGTGTGGGACCCGGGGTGTTTTGCCGCCTTTTCGGGAGGTCCGGCGACCACGACCCGTCCGCCCGCATCACCGCCTTCGGGTCCCAGGTCGATGACCCAGTCCGCGGTCTTGATCACATCCATGTTATGCTCGATGACCAGGACCGTGTTGCCCTGATCCACCAGCCTTTGCAGGGCCGAGAGCAACCGCCGGATATCCTCGAAATGAAGACCCGTGGTGGGTTCGTCGAAGATGAAGAGGATTCGCTTGCTTGACCTGTTTCGAAGGTGCTGGGAGAGCTTCAGCCGTTGTGCCTCTCCGCCGGACAGGGTGTTGACAGGCTGGCCCAGGCGCATGTAGCCGAGCCCCACGTCCAGGAGGGGCTGGAGAGCCGAACAAACGGCGGCCTGATCCGCGAAAAATTCCATGGCTTGGTCAATGGTCAAGGAAAGGATGTCGTGGATGTTCTTGCCCCGGTAACGAACGTCGAGAACCGGCTCTTTGAACCTCTTGCCTCCGCATTCCGGGCAGGTGATGAACACGTCGGAGAGGAACTGCATTTCCACCTTCTCGAACCCTGTTCCCTGGCAGGTTTCGCACCGTCCGCCCGCCACGTTGAAGGAGAAGTGCTTTTTCCCGAACCCTTTCTTGCGGGCCTCGTCCGTTTGGGTGAGAAGGGTTCGCACGGGGTCCATGGCCTTGACGTAGGTGAGAGGATTGGCCCTGGGCGTGCGGCCGATGGGCCTCTGATCCACCAGGACCACGTCGTGGATCGAATCGAGACCGCGGATACCTGCATGACGGCCGGCCGCGCCCTGGGGGTCTCCCTTGGCCCGCTTGATCCCCCTGTAGATGATTTCCTCGGCCAGGGTTGACTTTCCCGAGCCCGAGACACCGGTGAGGCACACGAAGCATCCCAGGGGAATCCGCACGTCGATTCCCTTGAGGTTGTGCTCCGCAGCGCCCCGGACCTCGAGCCACCCCGTTTGCCGCGGCTTTCTTCTTTTCCGGGGCAGGGGGATGGCGATCTCGCCTTTCAGATACCGGCCCGTGAGCGAATTCCTGACCGCGGCGGTGGGGCCGAAATACATGACCCTGCCACCCTCCTCGCCTGCGCCGGGCCCCAGATCGAGCATGAAATCACTTTCAGCGATGATTTCCGGATCGTGCTCCACGATAACCACCGTGTTCTGAAGATCCCGCAGGTTCTTGAGGATGCGAATGAGGCGGTGGTTGTCCCTCGGATGGAGGCCGATGCTCGGCTCGTCGAGCACGTAGAGGGTGTTCACCAGGGATGAACCCAGGGCCGCAGTCAGGGCCACCCGCTCCACTTCACCCCCTGAAAGCGTGCGCGACTGGCGATCCAGGGTGAGATAGCCGAGCCCCACCTCCCTCAGATACCGGAGGCGGCTTTTCACCTCCTCCAGAATCATGTGAGCCGCCTTGTCTTCGGCGGACACGGCAAGGGCATCGAAAAACCGGGCTGCGTCCTCCACGCTCAGGCGATAGACCTCACCGATGTGCAGATTGCCGACCCGATAGAGCAGGGCGTCCTCCTTGAATCGTGTGCCTCCGCAGTCCGGACAGGTCAGGGTCGTGCGGTACCGGGAAAGGTAGACCCGAACGTGCATCTTGTAGGTCTTGGTTTCGAGCCAGTTAAAAAAACCGCGGATGCCGTAGTAGTCCTTGGTTCCTTCGATGATGGCCTGCCGCTGGTCTTCGGCCAGGTCCTGGAAGGGCACGTGGGTAGGAATCTTCCTCCGACGGCAGAAGTCCTTCAGTTCCTCGTATTCGATTCTGTTTTCTCTGCGGCCTCCCCAGGGTTTGACGGCCCCCTGGTCAAGGGAAAGGGAAGGATCCGGGATAATGAGCCCGAGATCAATGCCGAGCATGCGGCCGAAGCCCCGGCATGTCGAGCACGCGCCCACGGGACTGTTGAAGGAAAAGAGATTGGGAAGGGGAGGGCGGTACGTGATTCCGCACTTTGCGCACTCCAGGCGATTGGTGAAAGCACGGTGAAGGTCCCTGCCCTGGGACCCGGACCACACATCCAGTCTTCCTCCGCCGAAACGAAAGGCCTGCTCCAGGGAATCGATGATCCGCTTTCGGTCCGAGGGCCGGAACACGAGCCTGTCCGCCAGCACGTGCCACGGCCGATCCGGCGCGGCCGAGGCTGAATCTTCCAGGGGAATCATCCGGCCGTCCTGGAAAATGCGCGTGTATCCCATGCGGCCCAGCTCTTTTTTGGCCTCCTCCAGGGATCCCGCGGCCGGGCCGGGAAAGGTGATGAGGAGTTCTGCTCCTTCCTTTAGATGAGAAAGGGCTTTCCAGACGTGCTCCGGCGTTTCGGGCATGACCGGCTCACCGCACCGGCGGCAATGAAGCCGGCCGATCCTGGCATAGAGGAGCTTCACGTAGTCGGTCAGCTCGGTCATGGTGCCCACCGTGGATCGGGAGGTGCGAACAGGGTCTTTTCGATCGATGGCAATGGCGGGCGGGATGTTTTCGATCCGGTCCACGTGAGGCCGGTCCATGCGGTCCATGAACTGGCGGGCATAGGGAGAAAAAGTCTCCACGTACCGGCGCTGGCCTTCGGCATAGAGGGTGTCGAAGGCCAGGGACGACTTGCCCGAACCGCTCAGGCCCGTAATCACGGTGATCCGGTTCAGGGGCAGATCGAGGTCCAGGTTTTTCAAGTTGTTTTGACGGGCACCCCTGATTCGGATGACCGAGGTGTTTGCTTTTTTGCGTTTCATCATTCCAAAGATGAAATCTGCCAAGGCAGATTTCATGTAACGCCCCTTCGGGGCTTTAAAAGATAACATACTAACGAAAGGTCCGGAGGCAAGCAACGTTTTGAGGGAAGGTTCAGGGTTCAGAGGTTCAGGGGTTCAGAGGTTCAGGGGTTCAGAGGTTCAAGGGTCAGGAATGGAGGGGAAAAAGCTTTTAGATCCAAAAATGTTTCTCTCGAACGCTGAACGCTGAACACTTCTTACCACGTTCGTGGGTTACATTCTGCCCCGTCTCAGGATGGAAACGAGGAGCCAGAAACCCATGAGGGCGGCCACCAGATATCCTGCGAGGCCGATGACGGGAATGTCGTGCCACTTGGGGGGAATGCCCGAGTGAATAATGAGGGAAGAACCAATGACAAGGGAGGCGAGAACCACGGCAAAAGAGAGGCGGCTGCTGAACCGCTCCAGGGTTTTGAGCAAGGGTTCAAGACCGAGATGCTCGAACTCGAGCTTCAGTTTTCCCTTTCTCGCCTGTCTGAAGAGGGTCTGGAGGTCCCTCGGAAGGGAACGGAGGAGCTGCATCACCTCGGAGCTCGAGCCGATCACGTCTTCGATGATTCGGCGGGGATAGAAGCGCTCTTTGTGTATCTGCTCGACAAAGGGCGTTGCTTTATGAATGATGTCAAATTCGGGATCGAGCTCCCTTCCGAGACCTTCGATCAGAGAAAGGGCTTTGACAAAGAGAAGAAAGTCGGGGTTCACCCTGAGACGATGGGTGGCAGCCATCCTGAAAAACTGGCTGAGCAGCTTTCCCACGTCCAGCTCCTTCAGGGGCCTGTAAAAATGCCGGTCGATGAATTCGGATGCGTCCTTTTCAAGGCTTCGCCTGTCCGGTTCTTCGTCCCATGCCGTCATTCTGAGAAGGGCTTCGGCAAGGGCCGAGGGATCGCGGTTCGCAATCCCCATGACAAGGTCGACGATGTTTTCACGGCCTTCACGGTCCAGGCGACCCATGTTGCCCAGGTCGAGAAAGCAGATCACGTTCTCGGGCAGGATGAGGAGGTTGCCGGGATGGGGATCGCCGTGAAAAAAACCGTGCACGAAGACCTGCTTCATGAGCAGGTCGGCCCCGCGCTCGGCGATCAATGGGAGGTCATAGCCCTCGGCCCTGAGTTGACGGATGGATGAAGATTTGATGCCCGCCACATAATCCATGGTCAGAACCCGGTCCGTCGACGCTTCCCTGTAAACCTTGGCCACGTAGACCGTGGGCTCGTCGAGGAACTGGGAGGCAAATCGCTCCATGTTGGCCGCCTCGTATGAGAAGTCCAGTTCCTTGCCCATGACACGACCGAACTCTTCCACCACTTTGGTAGGGCGCTGGATCTCCCAGCCGCCCACGTGCTTTTCCATGAGGGTGACCAGGTGAAGGAGAATCTCCAGATCCACTTCGATGATTCGCCGGATGCCGGGCCGCTGGATCTTGACGGCCACGTCTTCGCCGTCCAGGAGGCGCCCCCTGTGAACCTGGGCGATCGATGCAGCGGCCACGGGCGCGGGATCGATGTGCTGGAAGAACTCGTCGATCTCACCCTTGAGTTCCACCCGCATGATTCTCTGCGCGTCCTCGAACGGGAAAGGGGGGATCTCATCCCGGAGTTTGACCAGTTCGTCAACGAACTCGGGGGGCAGGAGATCGGCCCGGGTGCTCAGCAATTGGCCCAGCTTGATGAAGGTCGGCCCCAGTTCCTGAAGAGCCATTCGAAGCCTTTCGGCCGTGGAGAGGGTTTTCAGCTTCTCGTCGCCTTTGCCAAAGACTCTCCGGCCGAAGTCGAGATACTGCTCGATCTTCGCCTTGTGAATCAGGTCATCGAACCCGTATTTGAAAAGGACCCCGAGAATCTCGGCGTAGCGCTCGATATGACGGTAGGTCTTTCCGATCAGCCCGATCTTTCGAATAATCATATCTAAGGCTCCAGGGCCTGGGCAAAGTCCGCGATCAGATCCTCGGCCGCTTCGATGCCCACGGACAGGCGGATGAGCCCGTCCGAGATTCCGAGCCGCCGGCGTTCCTCAGGGGGCATGCCGGAATGGGAAGTTGTGGCGGGCCGGGTGAGCAGGGTTTCAATGCCTCCGAGGCTGGGCGCGATCACCGGCAGCGTCGTTTTTCCCATGAAACGTTCGGCCCCTTCCATCCCTCCCTTCAATTCGAAGCTGAGCATGCCGCTGAATCCGTCGAAGAGCTCTTTAGCCCGAGAGTGTCCAGGATGATTCTCCAGACCCGGGTAGTTGACCCGCGTCACCGCTTCGTGGCCGTCGAGAAATCGGGCTATCTTCAAGGTGCTTTCGTTCTGGTGCTTCATACGCACGGCAAGGGTTTTCATGCCCCGGTGCAGGAGAAAACAGGCGTGGGGGTCGAGGGAGCCGCCGAGATGATTGAGCTTGCGGGTGATTTCTTCCACCAGGCGGCTCCGGCCGATGATCGCGCCTGCCACGATATCGGAGTGGCCGTTCAGATACTTGGTGCAACTGTGAAGGGAAAGGTCGAAGCCGATTTCAGGGGGACGGAAATTGATCGGACTGGCAAAGGTGTTGTCCACCATGGAGATCAGACCGTGGGCTTTGGCGAAGGAGACGACCGCCCTCAGATCGGCCACCTGCAGGAGAGGATTCGTCAACGTCTCAACGTAGATGACCTTGGTGTTCGGCCGCAGCTTGGCCTTCCATGAATCCGGATCGTTCCCGTCGATGAAATCATAGGCGATCCCCATGCCTGGCAAATCCCGGGTGAGAAAATCGTGGGTCCCTCCGTAAAGGCAATCCTGGGCCAGGAGGTGATCTCCCGCTGAGAGGAGCGCCAGCAACGATGTGGAGATGGCTGCCATGCCGCTCGCGGTCACCAGAGCCGCTTCACCGTTTTCCAGGGCCGCCAGCTTTTCGTGCAGGGCCGCGTGGTTCGGCGTGTTATTCAGGCGAATGTATTTGAGATCGTGATAGGTCTTTTCTCCCTTGTATTCGAACATGGCCGACTGAAAGATGGGCATGGCCACGGCTCCAAGGATGCGGGGATCCGGTTCTCCTGCGTGAATCAGTTTCGTTTCGATGTGCTTGTAGCGCTTCGCCATCATCCCTCCTTCATCCCAGCTAAAATGTTTCGCCCCTTCTTGTTCCTTTTCCCATAATTGTTTTGAAATGAATAGACCGCATCGCTTTAAGCCCATTTTTGTAGGAGCAAGCTCCTGCTTGCGATATCGCGACCGGGAGGTCGCTCCTACAGGAAAAATCGTCAATACTATTTCGAGACGATTAATGATTCACGTAACGCCTCTGGCTCCTGAGAGCAAAAGATTGTCCATCGATTGCCCTGGAGACGGCCAGGATCCCGTCGAGGTGATCATATTCGTGCTGCAGGAGCTCCGACAGGTCATCCGTCAAGGTCATGGCCCTGTCCTTCCATTCGAGATCTTTGAACCGGATGGTGCACTGCTTGTGCCTTGGGACCTTGACAAGCAGGTCGGGAAAACACATGCAATCATCCCAGACTTCGATCATCTCCTCGCTCAGATTCTCCAAAGAAGGATTGATGAAAACCACGGGCTCGTGAATGAACATATAGATCATCCGCTTGGCGAAACCGATCTGGCAGGCCGCGATGGCCCTTCCGGCGCCGTATTTGCTCCTGAAACCCAAAAGGGTGTCGTGGAGATCTGCAACCACAGGAGGCAGGTCTTTCAAATCGCCCTCTTTGATGGGTTCGGATAGCTCGTATAGTTTCGGATTCCCGAGCAACAAAATTTCTTTTACCGCCACGGTTGGCTCCCTTTTACCGCGAAAATGCCTCGATGAAATCTGCATGAGCAGATTTCATCTCCGGCTTTACGCAAACAATCTGGGCGATTGCCCTCTTGGGCTGTTCTTTGATTCCTTCAAAGGCGTGGATGACTGTCCATTCCTTGAACCAGTCCAGAAGTTCACCGGTATTGAGAAGATGGTCGGGATTTTTCGGTCTTCCAAACCGGGGCTGTTCAACGGTGAAGGTTTCGTAGAAGAGCGCGCCTCCCGGGGCCAGCGCTTTCTTGATACAGGGCATAAGGGGCCTGTGCAGGTAGCGAAAGACCATGATGACGCCGTAAGACTCCGATTGCAGCGGATTGTCATCGCCCCTTTCCAGATCCACCTGCCAGAGCGTTACATCGCCCTTTATACCTTGTGCCGCGATTTCCGCGTTTTTCAGCGCGGATTCGGAGATGTCGGCAAGAATCACGGAGCATCCTTTTTCTGCAGCAAAAAGGCCGTTGTGTCCGTCCCCGCAAGCCAGGTCCAGCACCGGTCCTCTC
>Ga0209270_1000809_pt1 | contig 55364 bp, 50 predicted proteins | sample MTBAKSrepl1MetaG_FD_187456 | JGI IMG/M metagenome (GOLD analysis project Ga0209270, IMG submission 187456) | Enrichment culture microbial communities from Arthur Kill intertidal strait, New Jersey, USA, that are MTBE-degrading - MTBE-AKS1... | ecosystem: Environmental > Aquatic > Marine >... | reverse complement strand
GCCGGGTATTATGGAAACGTCACGCCTGACCCGTAACTCTCCATCAAGGAAAATGAGCCTGGGAATCAGGTAGACATCATAGGCTTTCATGACCTTCTGGCTGTCGTCCTGGAGAACCACGTGTTCAAGCGCGCCGTAGTCCCTGTTCCGGATGTAATCCCGGATCATGGCCTCCGAATCCTGGACAAAAACCTCCATCACGACGACCTTGTTCTTGGAAAGAAAAGAGCTGAGATCACAGATCTCCTCGGTCGCTTGTTTGCAGGTCGGGCACCAAGTGGTGGCAAGCTTGAGCAGGACGATCCGGCCCTGGTAATCGGAAAGCCTGACATCCTGGCCATCCAGGGTTTTTAATTGGAAATCAGGGGCTGTTGTCCCGACCTCCAAAGCAAAAACTGAAACCGAGAAGATAAGGAAACAGGACAAAAACGCGTGGAGGGCAAACCATCTTTTCCGATTCATGTATCCTCCTTGAAGCGCAGGCCGAAGACCCCGGCAAAAATGACAAGGTCGAATATTAAAAAGAGGTCTCCAGCAATATTTGTCATCCCCCCGGAAAACGGCCTCGGGAGGGCGAAACTGGGAACCATTCTTTTTCAAAACAAGAGGGAACAGGGCCGATGACCCTTGTCGGGCGATTATAGAAATATACCCAATAGCCTCTCCCAAGACAAGGCCAATTTCCTTCTTATCACGGAATTTCAATGAATTACCTTTCGCAGATGATCCCTGTGGGAGCGGATCAACAATATTTGCGAATGATAAAAATCACAAAAACAAATAAAAAGGTTTATGGTGGTGGGAATTTTGCAAAGGATTGACTTTAAAAAATGGATCGTAATAGAGTAGGCAAATTGTGCTCAAAACTCTATGCGCTCCCAGCCGCCTGCTCCTGTTTCATTGCCGGCCACAGAGCCGATTCGCCTGGAAAGGATTTTTGCTCTTGGAAAAAGTACTTTTTGAAAATCCTGTTGGAATTCGCATGAGGCCACTCAACAAAACACGCCTCCAAAAATCCCTGCGGGAAGGTTACATGTTCTCTCCGCTGGAGGATTCGGAAAGCTGTTATTTTTTCAGCGCCCTGGTCGGCGCCTCCAAGGTGGAAAAAATTTTCCGCCATTTTGCCGAGTACTTTCCCGAGGAAGCCTTTCTAATCCTCGAATGCTACCAGCACGGCTCCAAACAGCAAGCTGCCCAGCCCGCCACCTTTTACTCACCCTATCTTCCGGTGGAGGAACTGCTGCAGGAGCTGACGCCTTTTTTTCCGCGTTTGATTCATGACGGCTTCGTTGGCTTCGGCATTGCCAACAATCGTTTCGGCCTGGAGCTTTTTTACAGTGAAGATAAAATCCTGACCTGCTTTACCGGCAATCACATCCGTTACATGGACCTTATGGGGCACCACAACATCCCTTTCGAACCACTGCTCTGCTACCCGGATGAATTCACTCACGACCACCTGTCCCTCGTCGCCTTGTCCAGAGAGTCGTTACCGGGACCTCTCGGGCCTTTGAATGATGCCGAACTGGATTCCCAGAAATTTTGTTCCGACCTCATCGACCTTTTCGAAATGTATCCCGTTGATGAAAGCCTCTCTTTCTTTCTTTCGAAAAAAGAGCAGGATCAGATCGAGGAAGTCCTCACTCGAAAGCCGGCTTACAGTGCATTTGCCCTGGAAGATTTCGGCGACCTTATGCTGGACTGGAACATTTTTGTGGAGGAATGCACCCAGGGATTTGAAGGAGGGCTTTGGGAGTACTGCCAGAATCTAAAATGCCGCGATCTCATTCAATACGTCATTGAGTCCGTTCCCGCGCCATTGGCCGAGAAAATTCTCAACGTTATTGAAGAATCGGACCACAAGTTTTTCGAAAAGCTGCTTGACCGGCGCAAGGGCCTTGACCTGCCTGAGGAGATTTATTTTCAGGCCAAGCCTTTCTGGTACGAGGGCGTGGTTGCCTGTCAGAGTGTCAGTCTGCGCCGGGACCTGATTCGGAGCGGCTGGTATGGATCAACGGGCTGAAAGCCCTGACAAGAGATGGCCATAAAACAAAGGGAGCATCCACTGGATGCTCCCTTTGTTTTATGGCAGTTTTCAGAGCTTCGGATAAGACAAAAACTGTTAACTCAGGCCGCGCTGTTCATATCCACGGCCTTGACATATTTTGCTTCAACGGCTTTTGCCAGTTTTTCCAGGGTCGGCTCGTCAACGGGACTGTCCACCGAAAAAACCACCATGGCCTCGCCCGCTTTCTCCTTGCGGCCAAGGACCATGGCTGCGATGTTGACGTTGCTTTCGCCCAGAACCGTTCCGATTTTCCCGAGCATGCCGGGCCGATCCTCGTAGGACATGACCAGCATATGCCCTTCGGGCTGAAAATCGGTCTGGAAATCGCGCATTTTGACAATCCGTGGGATCCCTTCGAAAAGCGTCCCCGCTATAGTCCGCCTGGATTCCGGCGCCTCCAGGGTGATGGTGACAAGATTGGAAAAGGAGACGGACTCGGTGGAGCGGATCTCCTCGACGGCAATTCCGGCATCCTCGGCAATCATCCTGGCATTGACCATGTTGACTTCATCCTCTGACTGCCGTTTCAGAAATGCTGCCAGACCGCATACCGTCAGCGGCTCACAGTCATGTTCGGCAATTTTGCCGTTGTAGGAAAACGTTATCTTATTGGGATTGGCGGGAGCGATCTGGGAAATGAAACGCCCCAGCTTATCGACCAGGTTGAGAAACGGCTTCATATGTTCCATCAGGTCGGGATCGAATTTCGGCACATTGACGGCATTTTCGAAGGGCCGCCCATCGAGATAGTTGATAATTTCCCGGCTGACGTCCACCGCGACGTTCTGCTGGGCTTCAAAGGTGTTGGCTCCAAGGTGGGGGGTCACGACCATGCGGGGATGGGCGATAAGGTCCCGAACCTGGGGGGTGATGGGTGGCTCGCTCGACCAGACGTCAAAAGCCGCCCCCCGGACCTTGCCGCTGTTCAGGGCCGCCAGCATCGACTCCTCGTCGATAATGCCGCCGCGGGCGCAGTTGACGATGTAAACAGCGTCCTTCATCTTTTCGAACTCGGGACCGGCGATCATGCCGCGCGTCTCGTCGTTCAAGGGCGTATGCACAGAAATAATATCCGAACTTGCTATCAGTTCGTCCAGAGATACCAGGCGCACCCCCAGATCGTCCCCGCGTTTTTTGGCGATATAGGGGTCACAGGCGATAACCTCCATCTCGAAGGCCTTACAGCGCAGGGCAACCCGCCCGCCGACCTTGCCGAGGCCGATAATCCCCAGGGTTCGGCCCTTGAGCTCGCTTCCCGTAAAAGGTCCGCGCTTCCAATCCCCGGCCTTCAGACAGTCGTTGGCCTCGACAACTTTGCGGCATAACGCCAGCATGATTGCCATGGTGTGTTCGGCGGCGGAATTGGTATTGCCGAAGGGGGCGTTGACGACAATAATGCCTTTGCTGCTGGCATAATGGACATCGACATTGTCGATTCCAACACCGGCTCGGGCAACGATCCGGAGCCTTTTGCCGTGATCGAGAAGTGGCGCATCGACACGGGTGCCGCTGCGGGTGATGATGGCGTCGTAGTCACCGATTTTCCGATGCAGCTCCTCTTCGGAGAGACCCAGGCAGATATCCATTTCAACGCGCGGGTCTTCACGGAGAAGTTGCAGGCCATTGGCAGAAATTTCATCGGTAACAATTACTTTCATGGGAGTACCTCGGGTTTTAATTTTTGTTGGTTCGAAAAAAATGTCTGATTGTAATTCCAACCCCCACCGCTGTCAATGCCGGGAGGCTGTTTTTCAGGCTCGGCGGCAGCTTATTTGATAACTTTCAGGCCGGGCTTTTTTGCGGATTTGCTGTCCTTTTTTTCGGTAGCACCCTTTTCATCTTGGGATTTTCCCGTTTCGCCGGCCGAGGAGGCGCCGGGGAGGGTGCCGGAAGCGAACATCCGGTCAATGGCCTCGCCAATGGCAAGGCACTGCTTCATGCAGACATGGGCGGCCGGACAGCTGGAACAGTCGGCCTTGCCGCCCGCCATGCGCAGGGCATGTATTAAAAGTTCGACACTCTCCCGCTGCGAAAGTGGTATCAAATACATGGCGATTCTCTCTTTTTGGAAATAATCAGCCCCTCACCACGTCCATCAAAAAACCGAAAACTGTTCACTTGACAAAAAAGAACTCAAAACCGGAATTCGGACAAAACGCCGTTTTTCAGTTCGCTCCTAAAGCTCCCGCTCAGCCACCTTAGCAAACTCCTTCAGTTTTGTCATCAATCGCATGAAATCCTCCGGCCTCAGGGACTGGGGCCCGTCACTGGCGGCTTTTTCCGGGTCGGGATGAACCTCGACAATAAGGCCGTCGCAACCGGCGGCCACGGCCGCGTAACTCATGGACGGCACCAGGCTGGCGTGACCGGTGGAATGGGAAGGGTCGACAATTATCGGCAGGTGGGTCTGCTGCTTGAGGACCGGCACGGCGGCGATATCCAGGGTGTTGCGGGTGGCCGTCTCAAAGGTGCGGATGCCACGCTCGCAAAGAATCACCTGACGGTTTCCTTCGGAGAGGATATATTCAGCACTCATGAGGAATTCCTGGATGGTGGTCGACATGCCGCGCTTGAGGAGCACCGGCTTGCCGAGCTGGCCGAGGATCTTGAGAAGAGCAAAGTTCTGCACATTCCTCGCACCGACTTGAAGGATATCGGCATACCGGCCTACCAATTCGACATCCTTGGGATTGACAACCTCGGTTACAATGGCCAGGCCTGTTTCCTCCCGGGCCGCATCCAGGAGCTTCAAGCCATCCTCTTCCAAACCCTGAAAAGAATAGGGGCTGGTCCGGGGCTTGAAAGCACCCCCGCGAAGGACCGTTGCACCCGCCTCTTTGACCGCCCGGGCCGTCACAACAATCTGCTCTTCGCTTTCCACGGCGCAGGGACCGGCCATGACTACCAGTTTTTTGCCGCCGATCCGAACCCCGCGCCCCACGTCGACGACGGTAGGCACCGGGCTGACTTCGCGGCTCGCCAGCTTATAGGGTTTAAGGATGGGAACGACGCTCTCCACCCCCGGCAGGGTTTCCAGGGACTGAAGCACGGTTTTTCCCCGCTCGTCCCCGACCGCGCCGATCACGTTGCGGGTCTCCCCATGGATAACATGGGGATGGTAACCCAGCTCGACGATGCGTTGCGTCACTCTTTTCAACTCCTCTTTTCCAGCACCCTGCTTCATGACGATAATCATTTTTTTGCTCCTTTCAATTAGGCGGTTGGCGTATTAAACAAAAAAAACCGCCGGTTAGCTCTCCGGCGGTTTTGGAAATCTCGAAAAAAACCACGGGAGGACCGGAAAAGGTCTGCCCGTGGCGGTTTTTTCTATGTCATTTCTGTTCAGTCGGTTTTCGCAAAATGCATAGGTCCCCGGGCAGACGGCTCAAAATAAAAGCCGGACCAAAAAAAGGAAAAATAAAAAAATCGCCCGCTGGATTGCAGCATTATGAAAACATCCTGATTTAAATACAAATTTGATTTACCCCGATCTTCTAGCAGAAACCATGTAAAAAGACAAGAGAAAAGTCAAAGCCTCATCTGCCCCACGAATCTCTCCACCCAGCGGTGAACGTCATTGTGTTCGATGGAGCTCCTCAGCCGCAGCATTCGCTCTTTTCTTTCCTCCACGTCCATGCGACAGGCAAAATGGATGGCATCCGCCATCCCGTCCACATCGAAAGGATTGACCAGCAGGGCGTTGTCCGCCAGCTGTTCAGCCGATCCTGCAAATTCACTGAGAACCAGAACGCTGTCCAGGTCAACAGAAGCAGCGCAGAATTCCTTTGCCACCAGATTCATGCCGTCCCGCAACGGGGTGATCAGGGCAATCTGGCAGGCACGGTAGTGGGCCAGAAGCTGGTTCCGGCTGAGGCTGCGGTAAAAATAGTGAATCGGTGTCCAGCCGGCCTCCGAAAAACGGGAATTGATGCGGCCGGCCACCTGGTCCAACTCCTCCTTGAGGTTCTGATAATCGGGAACCAGGGTGCGGCTCGGAACCACAACCTGGACCAGGGTGATCTTCTCCCGCAGCTCCGGATATTTTTCCAGAAGTCGCTCAAAAGCATAAAAACGCTCAGGAATTCCCTTGGAGTAATCGAGCCGGTCCAACCCCAGAACCAGTGTCTGGCCCGGGTAATTGGCCTTGAGCTCCTCGGCCTCCCCGGCCACCTCCTGCGATCGCGCCCCTTCGTTGTAACCGGCGAAATCGATGCCGATAGGAAAATGGCCGGCCTTCATGGTCCGGTCGCCGACGCTCAGAAGCGTATAATTGCGGCGCCGGGCCTTCACTTCGACGCCCGGGACAAGGGCCAGGGCACAGTTGACGAAATTCCGCCAGTCCCGCCGGGTCTGAAAGCCGACGAGGTCGTACTGAAGGAGACCTTCCAGCACTTTTGTTTTCCACGGCAGGCGCCAGAAGAGGTCAACCGAGGGGAAAGGGATATGGAGGAAAAAGCCAAGGGTCTGCTGCAAATCCCGCTTGCGGAGGGCCGCCCCCACCATGAGCAGTTGATAATCATGGACCCAGACCAGATCGTCCTCGCGCAGAGTACGCTCCACGACCTCGGCAAAACGGTCATTGACATCGAGGTAGGTGTGCCACTGGTCGAGGCTGAAGTGGCAGTAGCCCAGGAGATCGTGAAACAGCGGCCATAGGCTCTGGTTGGAGAAGCCCCAGTAATATTTTTCCGTTTCCTCCTCAGTCAGGGGAACACCGATAAGGGTGAAACCTTCCCTCCGGCTGAATTCGCCGAGAAGCATTTCATAGGGCGCACTTTCACCGCAGCCGGGCCAGCCGATCCAGACCCCCCGGTTTTTTTTCATGACCGGTTTGAGAGCCGTTGCCAGGCCGCCTTCCCCACCCCGCACCCGCCATTCCCCGTCCTCCTCGAAAATGGCCAGAGGCAGGCGGTTGGATACCGCGACCAGCCTTTTTTTGATATTTGACCCCATTAACTTTCTTCCCCGTCCGCAAGATCGGATTGTATCGAAAGCGGTTTTTCCTCTTTAATTAAAAACGGATTCCTTTCCAATACTACCAGACCGGTCGGGGCTGGCAAGCCACCCGCCCCGAAGCTTTAAGAGGACGGCGTTAACGCAGGCCAATAAGGGTAGCTGGCGAAAATCATTTTAACTTGACAGCAATGAGAGGTTCGGCTATAAGTCACTTCTATCCGCCCAGGTAGCTCAGTCGGTAGAGCAGAGGACTGAAAATCCTCGTGTCGATGGTTCGATTCCGTCCCTGGGCACCACTGAAAGCAAAGGATCGACGGATTATTTCGTCGATCCTTTTTTCGTTTTTCCTCCCCGTCCCCAAGTTTGCCTTCGCCATAATTTCTATCTGTTTTAATTTTTCCTCATTTCCTTCATATTTCTTCCTTATTTGTAGCCGAAGAGTAAAGAGAAATTTTATGCGGGCAGTTGCCATGGCAAGCGCCATCTCATGGCAGGGTCTGATTAAAACCCAGCAGGGCCTTCTCACCCAACGGCTTGGAAAGCAAAACAAGCATTCGTTTGTAAAAAAATTGGACATACCACCAGCCAATGGAGATTGAAATGCCGGAATTTTCGTCATTATCCACGACAAAAGGAAAAAGTCTGTTTCTTTTTCTGGAGGACGATGGCAAAACCTCTCCTCTGGCGGATATGCTCTGGGCCGAGGGCTTCATAGTTCACTGTTTTCAGGAACTTCCCCCTGACGCCATACCCTTTGAAAAACTGCAGCCCGATTTGGTGCTGATCGACCGCACGTCCCCTTCCATGGAACTCATCAGCACCTGCCGCTTTCTCAGACATCATTATTCCGGACCGATTCTGTTTCTTGCCGGACAGATCGATGAAATCTTCCAAATCCTGGGCCTGGAAATGGGCGTCGACGATTTTCTCATCAAACCGTTGACGCCGGCCCTGCTATTGGCAAAGGTCAGGGCCTTGCTGCGCCGCAACTTTGAGCTTCGGCAAACCAGTCAAGCTGTTGTCCACCTTGGTGAACTGGTCATCGACGCGGGCCGGCGGGAGGTTCAGGCCATGGGTCGCCCCATCGAGCTGACAACACGCGAATTTGACCTGCTCTGGTGCCTGGCAGCCAACAACCGCAAAGTCCTGACCCGGGATGATATCCACAAATCGCTTTACAATTCCGAATACAACGGCTTCAGCCGCTCCATCGACATCTATATCTCGCGCATCCGCCAGAAAATCGGGGACGATCCGCAACATCCCCGCTATCTGAAAACGGTGCGGGGCGCTGGCTACCTGCTTACCGAGGATCACCCCCAATAATCTTTTCCGTCGTATGATTCCAGGCAAAACGGAAGTTGATGGTCTTGCGGCACTCAAGCCATCTTCATTCTTTGAAACTGCTCAACTCCCTGGACCCTCACTGTCCACAACAAGACCCGTATATGTTCTCCCTTAGTATCGCCGGCGTGCTCATGGTTTGCTTCTTTAGGGTTAACGTGGGAAGGGGTCAATCTTCACTTTGGGAGCTGATCCAGTTTGTGAGATAGTCCGACTGACTGTTGAGTTCACTCAACAATGTTTCAAGAGCCGTAAACTGCGCGTAAAGGCTTTCCTCGCGCTTTTCCAGGCGGGCTTCCAGGCGCTCGATCTGCTCATCGATCCTGTCAATATTGGCTTCCGTACTGTCCTCTTTTATAGCCAGCATGCCGGTCCTGGAATCCGTCTTTGCATCCAGATACTTCTGAATCCGGGTGGTAATCCCTTCCGTTTCGCCGTTTCCCAGAAACAGCTTCTGGACTCCCTCAAAATCAGATTCAATGGCCTCTTTGAACACCTTGGTGTCGAGGCTGATCTGCCCGGTCTTGTAATTGGTTTCGAGGCCCAGGTCGGCCAGAGCCGTAAAACTACTGTCCAGATCAAGGCGGGTTGAGAGAAAATTCTGCAAGCTGCGCCTTATGGAACGGAATTCGGTTTCATTGCCCCAGTCGGCATCGTTCTGGTCGGCAATATATTGGATGACATTGTTGTAAGCGGTGACAAAATCCTGAACCGTTTCGGCAATGGCATCTCTATCCAAAGAAACAGTCAGGGTAATGGCTCCGTTCGTACCGCTGACATCCATAATATCCAGGGTAACGCCGTCAATGGCGGTGCTGATTACGTTCTGATTACTGTAAATATCGATGTTGTCGACAACGATGTGGGCTTGGCTGCTTTCCTGGGTGTGGCCTTCCGCAGCCGTTTCCATGACGATGCTGCCGGTGGCGACGATTTCGATCGCGGTTCCGGACCGGTCGGCGGTCAGAACCATGCGATAGCCGTTTTCGGTGCCGTCGTTGATCAGGGAAGCGCTCACGCCATATTCGCCGCCGTTGATGGTTTCGACCAGCTCAGACAGCGACAGGTTTTCATATCCCAGCGTCTCTTCACCGATAGTGATCATCCCGGCAAGGTCTGCGGTGACAGTGTCGGCAAAACCTTCGGCCGTGACATCCTTCTGCTGACGGGCCAGGCTGAGAACCTCAATGGTATAGGTCCCCGCCTGGGCGGTGCTGGAGGCCGTGGCGGCAATTTCGTCACCGCTGAGATTGGCGGTGCAGGCATTCAATTCACTTGACGAATCGAGAGCTGCGACCGCTTCCAGCAGAGAATTCAGATACGTGTCGAAACTGGTATAAGCGTCCAGTCTGCTTTGCAGATATTCCTGGTCGTTTTCGAGGCGGGCAATGGGCACCCTTTCGATCTCCATCAAAGAAGAGATGATCGATTCGGTGTCCAGTCCCGAAGAGAGCCCGCTAAAAGAAATGGTCGACATAGAATCCTCCCACGGTTCGGTTTTGGGTTGATCACCTTTTCGACCCGCGGGAGAGAAAAAATTATTGTGGTTGTGTTCAAAAAGAGTTTCCTTTTGTAACATCATGATTCAGGCCGGATACAAAGGCGGCTGTTGCAAATTACGGCAGCCGACTTTCAATGATCAGGCATGAGCGGTTTTCCAACAGGTTTCAAACCGGGGGCATCTCGAAGGACTTGGTGAAACTCCGGCCTGTTCGTTTCTTTGCGGCCGTGAGGAATTTATGCTAGAAAGGGAAAAATGCCTAAAAGCGGGAAACGGGGCAACATGTCCTCAAATGAAAAAGATAAAATATTCATGGGCGAAGCCCTTCGCGAAGCGCGCAAAGCCGCCGACCTCGACGAGGTGCCGGTGGGAGCGGTCATTGTTCATAACGGCGAGGTGATCGGGCGCGGTTGCAACCTCCGGGAGACGAGCCAGGACCCGACAGACCACGCCGAGATGATCGCCATCCGCGAGGCGGCCCGCCACACCGGTTTCTGGAGGCTATGCGACTGCACCCTCTACGTCACCCTCGAACCATGCGTCATGTGCATGGGGGCGATCATCCTGGCCCGCATCCAGCGCCTGGTATTCGGCTGCCGCGACCCGCGGGCCGGCGCGGTCGGGTCCATCTACAACCTCGCGGAAGACGAACGTTTCAATCATCGGGTCGAGGTGACTGAAGGGGTGGAGGAGGACGCCTGCAGCCGGATCCTGAGCGGATTTTTTGCCGATCTCCGGCACCGCAAAAAGAAGTGACGGGTTTTCAACCGCGGCATCAGGCTTCGGCCTTTCTTTTCCTTGCGCGTGATGAAAAAAACTGTTAATTAATTCGAAAAGATGACCCACAGGAGAGGTGTCCGAGTGGTCGAAGGTGATTGACTCGAAATCAATTGTGCCGAAAGGCACCGGGGGTTCGAATCCCTCCCTCTCCGCCATAATTAAAACAGGGGGTTAGCATAATTGCCAACTCCCTGTTTTTTTGTTCAAAAAAGTTATTTTTTAAATTTTGTCCCGCTCCTGTCCCGCTTCTCCGTAAAAACGACCTTGGAATAATACCCTCCATTATCCGAGAAGTTTGTCTTCTGGCCCAAGGTTTGTTCCCTCTTCTCTTTCTTTTATCAAAAACCCCGTTAATCCATTTAGTATTTCATAAAAATAGCCGCCACTATCGCATAGGTACAGTTCTGTGGGAGATTTCCAAGAACGGGAATAATTCTATCAAAAGAACCCCAAATCACTTTTTGATAGGCCATTATCAGAAGATCCAGGATTTTATTGATAGAAAAGCTCCCCAAATTAAGGGTCACTTTTAAAGTTAGGTTTTGTTTTACGAAGGATAACCTCCCGATTACCTGGGCACAGCTACCAGTGCCTATATTCTGGGAACTTATCCTCTTCATCAAGAACCGATGGAGGGCTTTCCACCAAAGGATCCAGACGATCGGCCTGCCGGGTTGCCCAATCGACCCATTCGCTGAGTTCGACCGCTGAGACCGTATCGGCGTTTTGATGGCTAAGACGTACTGCCTCTATGAACGCCCTGAGTTTTTGGCTTCGGTGCCAGTTTTCTGCCTGGGTCTCCAACTGAGAGAGTCGGGCTTTTTCCTGGCGGATTTCCTCTTGTTTTTGCTGCCTTAACCTTTGATACTCTTTTCTTGCTCGTTCTTCTCTTTCCCTTTCGGCACGACGGCCTTTTTCCTTAAAAGCAGCATCTATCAGGGCGACAATGACGGCATTCAGGCAGTCTTCTATTCGACGATTTTTGCCGTCATTCCATGATCTTTTGGAACCGTAGGAATCCTTATTGATTTTCAATGATAATTTGCCCGAAGGGATGTAGTCATATGCGGGCGGCTTCATCCAGGGATGCTCTTTCATATCCTTGAATTCCTGCTGCGTCGGAACATGGTCAATTCTTGTCGAGAGTTCGTCGAGGGAAAGCCAAAACTTTTCTCCCAAGATAGTGACCCATGTTCGTCCGTCATCTATCTTGATGAAATGTTTTCGTTTTACCAGGGCGGCTATGAGGGCATCCATGATTTGAATAGCCCTGTCGATCAAAGCCGGACTCACGCGTATAGCCAGGGCGTTGATTCCACCGGTTACCCATGATTGCTCGGAGACGCTTTTTTTCGACGCCGCATTTATTAATCGCGTCCGGGTTGACTGTATCAGGCGGTGCAGGTCTTCCGTTCTTTCAGTCACTTGGATATGATTCTCGGGAGACTTCTCCTGGTCAATCAGTATTTCACGTTCAGATTTTTGAGAACTATCCAGTTCGATTTCCGGTTCCACCCATTTATGAATTACATGTTCCCCCTCTCCCTTTGTGGGCGGCAGGGCAGGCCTCCGGCCTTGTCTCTTTCTGGCCCAATACCCTTGGGGTGGACGGGGAACATTCAGTTTCTTACAGATCTTCGCCAGTCCGACATCTGAAATACCATACTCCCTCGCCACTTTTATCATTGGCTGAGACCAGATTTTTTCGAACAGCTCTTCTCGACTGACCCGAATGTTTTCCCACCCCATAGAAATCCCTCCGTTACTTCAAATTTTTCACGAAAGGATAAAAGGAAATTTTCAGAATGACCAGATCAGTTTTCCTGGTGTTGTTTTCAGATTGACAAGGTAAGAATTCTTCACTTCTAACCTAAGAAAAGGTCCGGGAAAACCTGCAAAAATTCACGTCGGCGCAAACGTATTGTATGTATTATTTGCAAAAAGCGCTGAAAAGTGGTTCGCTCTGCAAGTAATACATACAGGGTATCCAACGTTTTCCAAGGCCATTACCAATTTCGCTGCCAGCGGTGAGACAGCTTCCAACCAGGGGAAAAATGAACCCTCAATTGAGATTCAAGCTAACCTGAAAATTCCCCTTAAAATCCCTGAACAGCAAAATCGAGGTTTTCCGATCCTTCACAATCCTTCCGCTTCGGCTAAACTTTGGAGATGAAAGCCTGCAACCTGCTGGTCACCATGGCGGAAGGAGCCCATTTCGGCTACCTGCTGAGAGAGCTGTCCCACTACGGCGAGTTTCACAAGACTGAATTTTTTGGGGTCATTCTCGGCCAGGTCGAGAACCTGCGTGAATTTCTGGAGGACATCCGGCGGCGTTTTGCCGAAAACGACCCGTTCTGCCGCGAGATCGGCCGAATGGTGTCGTTCGACTGTTTCTTCGTTTTCCGGATCGGCGATTTTCCGGACAAAATCCGCGCCGCCGTCATGCCCTATCTGGAAAAATTGGTAGGAAAAAGTTTTTATGTGCGCCTGGAGAGGCGCGGCCTCAAGGGACGAATCGTTTCCCCCGAGGTGGAGCGTTCCCTGGATGCCTTTATCGTGGAAAAACTGGCGGAAGAAGGGACTTCCGCAACGCTTGATTTCGACCGCCCTGACGCCGTCATCGCCATAGAAACAGTCGGTGACCGCTGTGGCGTTTCCCTTTTGACCCGCGAAACGATGGATCGCTATGAATTTTTGAAAGTCCCTTAACCCGGGGCGAGGTCCCGGCACTTAACACACAGAAACGCCCTTTGCTGGGAGTGCTTTTTTCTCGTTTCAAAAAGAATTTTCAACAAAAATGAATTATGACCAGGCATATCTTCTTTCCTCGTAATCTTTGTTAAAATAAAAAATAAAAAAGGTCGATTTTGAGCAATATGCGAAAGAAACGGAGGTCTAAAATGAGAAAAATGATGCTGTTTTCCGTGATTTTTCTGGCCGCATGCGCCCAGCCGGCAACACAAAAAACAAATACCCTATCCATCACGGAGGGTGACTATTATTACGCCGGGGAGCTGAAGGCCATCGACAGCGTTCGAAAGGTAAAGGTGGGGGACAAGGCGCCGGACTTTACCCTGCCAACCTTGTACGGCAAAAAGGTTTCCCTTGGTCAATACCTGAATAATAAAAACGTCCTGATTACCTTCGTCCCGGCTGCCTGGACGCCGGTCTGTTCAGCCCAGTGGCCGAGTTATCACGGCGGGAAAAAGTTCTTCGACCGCAACGATACGGTCATTCTGGGAATCACCGTGGACAACCTGCCGACCCTGTTCACCTGGACCCGACAGATGGGCGGGCTGTGGTTTCCGATCCTCTCCGATTTCTGGCCCCATGGTGCTGTTGCCGACCGTTACGGCGTACTGCGTTCCGATGGTATGACCGAAAGGGCGCTTTTTCTCATTGACAAGCAGGGCATCATCCGCTACATCGACGTGCACGACATAAACGAAAGCCCCGATCTCGATGTCCTTGTTGAAGAGATGGGAAAATTGAACAAACCAGGTTAAAGATTTTTTCTTACTTGATAAGAATTAAATTGAAAAGGGGCATTCAACTTTGCGCTGTGTGGCAAAGCCGGTTGATCATGCCCCTTTTTTATGTGGTAATTGTTGAGGGATACGTTTGACGGAGCTCTTTTGAAAAGGTATTTTACAACAAATCGAAAACCAGCCAGGAGAATGTATGCCGAGATTCATGTGCCGGATTTCCACCTGCCCCGGGTTGCCTGCCAGCCAGCGCTTCTGGGATATGGTCCGCATCGATGCAAAGCCCCGCACCATCCCGCTGGATCTTGACCAGAAAAAGGAAGCCCTGATCCTGGACCTCCAAAAACAGGGCATCATCGGCAAAAATGCGAAACTTAAGAGCTACACCCTCGAAAAAATCGATGACAACCTGCTGCTCCTGGTTTACGTAAGCACCAAAAAACCCACGTCGTTGCTCCAGATCCAGCTTCCCGCCGACCGCCAGCAGGAACTATTTTGAAGCTTCCGGCGGAGCATTTTCCCAATTGCCGGCCTAATCATGCCCGCCGCTGCGGTGAACCTCAATTTCCCCATGGCCGGGCCTTCGAAGCTCCTCAAACTCGAATTCGCCGTGATGCCCCGGATGTTCGACTTCAGACTCCCCGCGCAGCTAGCCCGCGAACCCCAATCCTCACCTGTCCATGCCTTCCGTCATAATGGTGGCTGTAATCGCCATAAACGACCGACCAGCCGGAACTACCGCTGCAATAACCGCTGCTATAATCGTCGTTCCCGCTATTCCGGGCTTCTTTTGCCAAAACCAGAGAAACCGACGCTATTATCAATGCCCGTAGAATCAAAAATATGGTTGTCAGACCTGCCATTTGAGCCTCCTGAAAATTGTCTGAACAACCCAATCATTATGTATGACTATTTTAGCAATATTCTCGCTTTTTGGAAAAACCGGGACCTGCAGCTGAAGGAAATCAAAGGCTTTGACCTCCTGCAGGCGCCGTATTGACAAACGCCAAATGCTCTTTAAATTTAAAAACAAGAGTTTGAAACCGCTCACAGGAGGGATGACTGATATGCCTGTCTATGAGTATCGCTGTGAAAAATGTGGGGAAATATTTTCGCTCACCCTGCCCATGAAAGAACACGACAAAGGCGGGATTACCTGCCCGAACTGCAAAAGCACTTCCGTGGTGCAGCAGTTCACATCTTTTTTCGCCAAGACAAGCAAGAAGAGCTGATTTTAGAATTTGGTTCTGAAAGACATCGCCTTTTTCCCGGCAATTCCGCTGGGCGGCAGGGGGAAAATGCCTTAGGAAATAAATGGGGTCGGGTCTTTAAAAAAATACTTCTGGTTTTCCAACCCATCAAAAGCCGTCATGGCTTCCGCTTCTTGTTCACTTCCTCAAACAAAGCGATCTGCTCAGCCATGGAAAGCTTCCTCTTGCGGCAGCCGCCTTTGTGCTTCAGGCACATGCGGCAGCGCTCGTCCGAGCACCATTGACATTGCTTGCAGTCCTCGCAGGAATGTTTTTTATCCAAAAAAAGGCCTTTCCAAAAATGTTAGCAATGGAGGTTTTGGTTGTTTTTCCAGTATTTCAATGGCCCACCCCCTGACAACATCAGACGGGAAAAAGACGCATCAGGTCGGCCGGTGTCTCGGCCAGAAAATCATAAGAGATGCCGCCGTCTTCACCGATTCCCCAGGCGCAAAAGCAGGTCCTGATGCCGGCGCCTTGTCCGGCGAGCAGGTCGGTGTGGTGATCCCCGATCATGACCGCCGCATGAGATTCGGCCCCTAACGCCTGGAGTGCCTTCAGCACGGGGGCGGGATGGGGCTTTTTTTCGGGGCAGCATTCCGGCCCGATAATCGCTGCGAACCATTCTCTCACCCCGAGCTTTTGTAACAGCTTCTCACTGAGAACGGTCGGTTTGTTGGTAACAACAGCTAGCTGAAAAACCTGGCGGGATTCGAGAAACTCGACAATTCCCGGATAAAGACAGGTTTCGTCACAGACATGCTCCTCGTACAAATCGAGAAACCTTCCGAAATACTCCTCGGAAAACATCCCTTTCGGCAGGGACCGTTCCAAGAGTTTGCGGGCACCGTCACCGACGCTTGAGCCGACCTCCGCCCGGCTCAACGGCTCCAGGCCGAACTCTTTGCGCAAGAGGTTGACACTGGTGGCGATGTCGGCCAAAGAGTCGACAAGGGTGCCGTCCAGGTCGAATAGAAAGGTGTCTATTTTCATCATAACCATATCAGCGTTTGGGGAGGCGCGTACCGAAGATAGCAGTCCCGACCCGGATCAGGGTGGCACCTTCCTCAATGGCGATCTCGAAATCGTGGGTCATGCCCATGGAGAGTTCGCGCATGCCAACCCCCGGTATTTCCAATTCGTCGATATACCGGGCCAGTTCGCGCAAATGCCTGAAAAACGGCCGGACATCTTCGGTGTTGTCGAAATAAGGGGGAAGCGTCATCAGCCCCTTGATCCTGACATGCGGCAGCCGCACGATGTCCCGCACCAACATTTCGAGTTCCTCCTCGGAAGTTCCGGACTTGCTGATCTCGTGGCCGAGATTGAGCTGAATGAGGATATCCGCCGCCTTCCCGATCTTTCCCCACTGGCGGTTGATCTCCTCGGCCAGGTGGAAACGGTCCACGGAATGAATCAGCGCGACCTTGCCGGCCAGGTATTTCACCTTGTTGGTTTGGAGGGCGCCGACAAAATGCCACTCTACCGGCTCCTTAATGGCCTCGGCTTTATCCACGAATTCCTGCACGTAGCTTTCGCCGATCATTTTCTGCCCCGCCGCGAAAGCTTCCCGCACCATCTCGGCCGGCTTGGTCTTGGCAATGGCTACCAGCCGGACCTCTTCCGGTTTGCGTCCAACCCGGGTACAGGCCGCGGCCAACTGTTCCCGCACATGTTCGAGATTTTCCCGCACACTCATTTTTTGTCCCTCCCTCCATATCCGTCAGCTCCTCCGGCGGAAAGGTTCCCTGAAAAACAATTTTCAAATCCAGCGTTCAGTGACTTGCTGTGCCCACGAAAAGGGCATCTGGCGCCCGGATGGCGACCGTTACTAAGGCGAAACTTGTTTACTCGACATCAGACAATAGCAAACCATGGGGTTGGGCTGCCCATGAAAAGGGCATCTGCCGCCCGGACGGCGGCAGTTAAGCGCCCATGGATGGGTTTATGCGGCCCTTTGAATGGGGAGCCCAGCCCCATAACAAAAGTGTGGCTAATAATTAACGTTCGCCTTAGTAAGCCCACGGATGGGTTTATGCGGTCCGTGGAGTGGATACAGCAAGTCAGTCACGTTGGCCAGGCGCAACAACCCGACTTCACTCCTTTTCCCAGGAAAAAAGCTGTGCTGCACCGGCCCGTTCCAGAAGGTCCACTACTTCGCACAGGGGCAGACCGACAACATTAGTATAACTCCCTTCGATATTTTTCACCATAAAAGCGCCGATGCCCTGGATGGCGTACGCTCCGGCCTTGTCGAAGGGCTCCCCTGTCGCTATATAACCATCGATTTCTTCCCTGCTAAGCCTCTTGAAGTTTACGGTGGTCGTCACTGCCCCGGATTCCGCCTCCCCGGTTTCACGATCGAAAAGCGCATAGCCGGAAACCACCCGGTGGCCACGCCCGGAAAGGGATTGAAGCATGGCAAAGGCCTCCTCCGGACTCCGGGGTTTGCCGAGAATAGCCCCATCCCGCAGGACAATGGTGTCGCTGCCGAGAAACCAGCGCCCCTCGACCGCGCAGTTCAGGGCCACATCCCGGGCCTTGTCAATACTCAGACGGATGACGTGCTCTTCCGGGGTCTCGCCGGGGACTTCCTCTTCAGGAGCGTTGCTGGGAACGACGGCAAAGCGGATTCCCACGGAGCTCAGCAGATCCCGGCGGCGCGGCGATGCCGAAGCCAGTACCAGGGGGCAGGCAGACATCAGATCATACTCCTTTGCTCTTCGATGGTTTTCCACCAGACCTCCAGGTCGCCCAGGGCCCTTTCGGCCAAGGCCAGGCGGCGGTCAGCCCTTTTCCGCAACTTTTTCCCTTCTAGGGGGGGAAAGAGACCGTAATTGACATTCATGGGCTGAAAGTTCTCCGCGTCGGAACCGACCAGGTGCGAAATAAGGGCACCCAGGGCCGTGGTTGCCGGGGGCCGCTCGATTTCCTGCCCGGCCAGGTAGCGGCCCGCAAAGATTCCCGCCAGAAGCCCGCAGGCGGCCGATTCGACATAGCCCTCAACACCGCTAATCTGCCCCGCGAAAAACAAGCGGGGATTGGTTTTCAGCTGTAAAGAGGGGGACAGACAGCGCGGCGCGTTGATGAAGGTGTTGCGGTGCAGGCTCCCGAGGCGGGCAAACCGCGCATTTTGGAGCCCGGGAATGGTGCGGAAGATGCGGCGCTGCTCGGCATAGGTCAATTTGGTCTGAAAGCCGACCATGTTGAAAAGACTCTTGTGACGGTTTTCCTGGCGCAACTGGAGTACCGCAAAAGGCTCTTTGCCGGTGCGGGGGTCGGTAAGGCCGACCGGCTTCATGGGCCCGAAAGCCAGGGTCATCTCCCCGCGTTCGGCCAACACCTCAATGGGCATGCAGCCTTCGAAATGGATGCCCTTTTCGAAGTCGCGGAAAGGGACCTTTGCCGCCCGGCAGAGTTCCTCGACAAAATGCAGATATTCCTCCTTGTCCAACGGGCAGTTAAGATAATCCTTTCCCCCTTTGTCGTAGCGCGATGCCCACCAGGCGACACCATAATCGATGGAGTCCGCTTCGACAATCGGCGCTATGGCATCGTAGAAATAGAGGTGGTTTTCACCGGTCTCACAACAGATCGCGGCGGCCAGAGCCTCGGAGGTCAACGGCCCGGAGGCAATGATCACAGCTTCCCCGTCGGGAATTTCAGTGACTTCCTCTCGTCTCAAGGCAATCAGGGGATGCTTGCCGATTTTCTCCGTGATCCAGGCTGAAAACTCATCCCGGTCCACGGCCAGGGAGCCGCCGGCCGGCACTCGGCAGGCATCAGCCGCTGCCATGATCAGGGAGTTGCAGCGCCGCAGTTCCTCTTTCAGACAGCCGACGGCATTGTTCATCCCCATGCCCCGGAAGCTGTTGGAACAGACCAGCTCGGCGAGTTGTTCATTGCCGTGGGCGGGCGAAAAGCGCTGCGGCTTCATTTCCAATAAAATTACCGGAATCCCCTCCTGCGCGGCCTGCCAGGCAGCTTCACAACCGGCCAGACCAGCGCCGACGACAATTATCCTGGATTTTTCAGGGTAATGGTTGAACATGTTTGGTTTATTTCCCGGTGTCAATTTTATGCTTCACAAGTTCAAAAAAATTGAAAGCCTGTTGCTATCCCGGAAATTTTCCCGGGACGAACAGGCCTCTGACTTTAACATAGGGTTCAAAAGAATTTTATTTCTTTTTGGCTGTCTTTTTTGAGACCGCCTTTTTGGGTGCGGCTGGCTTTTTTTCCGGCTCTTCCAGCTGCAGGCGCCAGTCGCACTCCTCCCGGCTGCACTTCCGGTATTTCCCTTCTCTTTTGGTTGTTTTTTCAACCACTATCGGAAAACCGCATTTGGGGCAGGGTTCGTTGACCGGCAAATCCCAAAGGGCGTACTTGCATTTCGGATAACGATTGCAGGAGTAAAATATTTTCCCGTAACGGCTTTTTTTCTCCTGCAACGCACCTTCCCTGCATTGGGGACAGACAATCCCCAAGGCTTTCGGCTTCACGAGGGGCTGAATGTTCTTACATCCGGGATACGCGGAACAGGCCAGGAACTTGCCGTAGCGCCCGCTCTTGACCAGCATCTGAGCACCGCAGCGCTCACATTTTTCGTCGGAAAAAACGACCTCTTTTTCTTCTTGGGGCGCCAGGGATTCGGTAAAGCGGCATTCGGGGAAACCCGAACAGGCGAGGAACTTGCCGGAGCGGCCCAGCTTGATGACCAGCGGCTTGCCGCACTCGGGACACTCACGGTCGGTCTGTTCGGTGGTGACCTCCTGCTTGCTGACTTCCACTTCCTTCTGTTTCAGCAAAGCAATGAAAGGCTCCCAGAATTCCTTCAGAACCGGCCGCCATTTTTTTTCATCCCTGGAAATGGCATCCAGATCCTCTTCAAGGTGGGCCGTGAAGTCGTAATCCACGTATTTATGAAAATGTTTGACCAGCAGGTCGTTGACCACCATACCGAGGTCTTCGGGGAAAAAGATCCTTTTTTCGAGGCGGACGTAGTTCCGGGTTACCAGGGTGTTCATGATGGGGGCATAGGTGGAGGGCCGGCCGATGCCGTTCTCCTCCAGGGCCTTGACCAAACTCGCTTCGGTAAAACGCGGGGGCGGCTGAGTGAAATGCTGCTCGGGAGTCAACTCCCGACAGGTCAGCGGCTCGTTTTCGGAAAGACCGGGGAGAAGCCTGTCGTCGTCCTGCCCGCCGCCGTTTTCGTCGGTCCCCTCAATATAGAGTTTCATGAAACCGGGGAAACGGATAATCTGCCCCGAAGCCCGGAAAAGGAACCGCTCGCCACCGCGGATATCGACAGTGGTTACATCCAGGATGGCAGCGGCCATCTGGGACGCCAACGCACGGCGCCAGATCAGATCGTAGAGCCGGAACTGGTCAGGAGCCAGAAAAGGCTTGACCTTGTCCGGGGTGTTGGTAAAGGTTGTCGGCCGGATTGCCTCATGGGCCTCCTGGGCGTTTTTGGCCTTACTCTTGAAAACCCGCGGCTTGTCCAGGCAGTAGTCAGGTCCGATGACCTCTTTGATAACATTTCTGGCTTCCGAAATCGCCTCTTTCGAAAGAGCTACGGAGTCGGTTCGCATGTAGGTAATGAGGCCTTCAGCACCATTGCCGATATCCACCCCTTCGTAGAGTTTCTGGGCGACACTCATGGTTTTACGGGCCGGGAAACCAAGTTTTCGGCTGGCTTCCTGCTGCAGCGTACTGGTTATGAAGGGAGGCGCAGGATTGCGTTTTTTCTCTTTACAGACAACGGAAGAGACCAGAAAGTCCTGCTTTGCCCGGACTTTTTCGAGATCGGAAAAAAGTTTCCGGGCCTCCGGTTCCGTCCGGATAGAGAATTTTTCCAGTTTTTCGCCATCCACGGAGAAAAGCCGGGCAGGGAACCGCTTCTTTTCGTGGTTTTCAAAAACCGCTTCAATGGTCCAATATTCTTCGGGCGTGAACGCCTTGATCTCTTTTTCTCTTTCACAGATCAAACGCAAGGCCACGGACTGGACCCGGCCCGCGGAAAGCCCGTAGGAAATCTTTTTCCAGAGAAACGGCGAAAGGTTAAAGCCGACCAGATAATCGAGAATGGAGCGTGCCTGCTGCGCATCAACCAAGGGGTGGGAGATACCGCGCGCTTCCTCCATGGCCCGGCTCACAGCACTCTGGGTAATTTCATGGAAAGCGACCCTTTTGACTTTCGGGCTGGAACCTTTTTCGGAGATACCGATGGATTCCAGGAGATGCCAGGCGATGGCTTCGCCCTCCCGGTCGGGGTCGGTGGCCAGAATCAGCTCTTCCGCTTTTTGGGATTCCTTCCTGATGTTGTCGAGGTAGGTTTTGCTTTTGGGCAGGATGGCGTAGTGGGGCTCAAAATTGTTCTCAACGCTGACCGAGCCCTTTTTGCTCGGCAGGGCCCTGACATGGCCGTAGGAAGCCAGAACCTTGTAGTTTTTCCCCAGGAACTTCTCAATGGTTTTCGCCTTGGCCGGCGATTCCACGATCACCAAAGATTTTGCCATTTAGACCTCGTTTTGCCGGATGCATGCAACTCCCGGCCCGGAAAATGTTCTCAAGAAAAAAACGGTCGTACAAAGCCTAAACGAAAAAGGCTGCAGTTTCTGCAGCCCTCCCACGCTCAATGGTAGAGCAGGGACCACTCATCTTTTAGTATACACTCGATTTCCCTTCCATACTGTTCCAAGGAACGGGAAAAAAGCGTCAGAGCGACGACGGCTTTCAGTTCCTGAAAGGATATGCCGTCCTCCTCAACCGACATCACCTGGCCGATGATCTCCTCCATCTCGTCACAGGAGAGCATACCCATGTTCCGCATCTTCATGAGAAGGCCCTGGGCCTCAAGGGAAAGAGCGCGTCTCTCTTCCGGGGTGAATACCCGCGTCGCCCCCTCTCGGGTTTCGGATTCCCCGTCTCCCGGCTGGACGTTATCGACAGAAAGGTTTTCAATCCAGTGAAAGGCGGCGTTAATTTCTTCCAGGTCGAAACCGGTGTCCAATAATTCCTGAATAATATTACCCTCGCTCATAAGATCGCGCTTTTCGAAAACATACTGGGCGATAATATTTACAATGGCCAATACCCGGTCTCTCAAAAAACCTCCATTTTGAACAGCATTCCTGCTATTGATTTTTACAGAACTGCATGCCGGGAAGTCGGGAAACCAACCCCGCGAGTTCTAAGTGCAGTAACGTAGCGGAAACCTCACTGGGTGTCAAGCCGCTTTTCCGGACAAGGTCATCCAGGCTGGCAGGATATTCGCCGACCAGCCGGAGAAGTTCGGCCTCCACAGGATCCAGGTCGGGGGGGGCTTTGCCGCGCGGTTTCGGAGACGGGATATCCACCCTTCCAGGCCAGAGAACATCGAGAAGATCCCGGGGTTCGGTCACCAGATGCGCGCCCTGGCGAAGCAGGCTGTTGACACCCCGGCTGTTTGAGGAAAGCACCGAACCGGGGACGGCAAAGACCTCGCGGCCCTGCTCCAAGGCAAGTTCGGCGGTAATCAGGGAGCCACTCTTCTCAGAGGCCTCGACAATCAGGACACCACGGCTCAAGCCGCTGATAATGCGGTTGCGAACCGGGAAATGATGGGGCAGAGGTTGGGCGCCGGGAGGGTATTCGGAAATGATTCCTCCCTTCTCAATAATCTGATTGTAGAGACGCCGGTTTTCGGCCGGATAAATCTGGTCGATGCCGCATCCGAGAACGGCAAGGGTCTTGCCGTTTGCGGCCAGGGCACCCTCGTGGGCCGCCGCATCGATGCCGCGCGCCAGGCCGCTGACAACCGTCAGGCCTTTTGCCGCCAGGTCGCTGCAAAGCTCCCGGGTAAAACGCAGGTGTGAGGTGGATGCCCGGCGTGAACCGACTACGGCAAAAGATTCCCCCGGTTCACAGCTTCCACGTACAAACAGCAATGCCGGAGGATCGTGTATTTCACGCAAAAGTGCCGGGTATTTTTCCTCATCGCTGAAAGCAATCATTTGCGCTCCGGTTTTTTGCAGGGATTTCAGAGCACTGAGGAATACCGGGTCGTTTTCAGAAATGACGTTCTTTTTGAGTGAAGCGGGCAGGCCCGCCAGCCCAAACCATTCTTCAGGCAGAGCGGAAAACACCGCTTTGCTATCGGGGAAGGCGGACATGAGCTTCACTAGGCTGGAACGTCCCAGCCCCGGAGAAAGATACAACCGCAACCAGCCGTGGTTCGATTCTGTTGTCATAAAACCTGCCCAAAAACCTGAAAAGGGATTGAAGAATACCTCCAATCCCTTTTCGGAAAAACCATTGCGCTTAAATTCATCTTAATGTTTTACCGTAAAAACCTTGTCTCCCACCTGAATGTTTTCCCGGGATTTCAACACGAGGGCCGAGGAGGTATGGGGCCCGGTTTCCAGTACCAGTGCACTTCCCAGAAATACATCGGGTAGCTGCAGGTCTTCTTTTATAATGGCCCGCTCGGTAACTTTTCTTTCCCGCGAAAGATAAACCAGATTGCCGGCCTGAAGGCTGTCTTCCGAGCCCAGATCCAAGTACAGGAGGTCGTAAGCGCCGAGTGCGAGTTGATCGCTGGCGGAAGAAACCACATAGCCCGAGAGGGATTTCTCCGTTTTTTTCATAACGATTTCTTTAACTTTCGAGCGCAGGGCAACAATTGCGTCACCCCGCTCGATTTCCTGGGTAGCGGCCGTAATCTGCGCGGTGGCAACGGTACCGTTCAACCCGCGGATAACAACCTCACCGACATCGATAACCTGGTAGCCCAACATTGCCCCGGTACGAGGATGTTTGACATCTTTGCCTTTACGGAAAACGGAAAACCTGTCCCCGACTTTTATCGCGGAAAGCTCCTTCATCTTCAGAAAAACGAGATCGTCCTTGGTAAGAAAAAGCCGATTATCCGTGGCATCGACGAGAACACCGCTGGCGTCCAGCTCATCCGCAGTGATGAAACCTTCGGGACCACCCATGGTTTTCAAAGTAATGACCTCAGGCTCGATGGTCTGCTCAAAAACGCTCCCGCCAGGGACCTCTTTCTGTTCACCGATCACCAGGGTGCGACCATCATAAATGGTGATTTTCTGGCCGGGAAAAATGAGGTGCGGATTGGTAATAAATTCATTGTAGGACCAGAGATTGGGCCAGTATTGCGGGTCTTTGAGAAAACGCTCCGACACCCCCCAAAGAGTGTCCCCCTTCTTAATGATATAGGTTCTCGGAATGCCTTTGCCGGCAATAGCGAGACAGGAACCGATCAGTACCAGACCCAACGAAATTGCGATCAATCTCTTTACAGTCATAACCTTCCAATCCTATACAGTTATTGGTAGTCCGGGTTGAGGCTTTCCTCGGTCATGGTCCGAGCGGCACCGCTGTCCGGATAATTATCCAAAAGAAAACGAAGTGTTTCAGCCGCTTTGTCTTCCTGGTAGAGTTTTTTGTAAGCCTGAACAGTCTTCATCAATGCCTCAGGCACTTTTTCATTATGCGGATAAAGATTGACAACCTGATTGTACTCATCCACGGCCTTGCCAAACCTCTCTAAGGAAAAATAGCATTCCCCCAGCCAGAATCGGGCATTGCCCGCATAGTTGTTATCCGGAAACTTTTCCAAAAAGGTTTCAAATTTCCCGATGGCGTTTTCATATCGGCCGGCAGCAAATTCCCCAAAGGCCTCCAGGTACACCGATGTCGGGGTAACCTCGCCACCGGCTTCTTCGCGCCCCAGTACCCGGGCGAAGCCTTTTGGAGTTGTCTCGGTGACTTTTTTCGCAATCACACTGTCAATGAGCCGCTGATGATCCCGCATTCTGGCTTCAACCAGGAGCAGATTATCCCGGTTTTTTTCAACCTGCTCGGAAAGTTCCTGGACCTTTTTCTGGAGAGAAACCAGATCACCGCTCGTCCCGTCAATATTTTGGGACAATGGAGGGACCGCACATCCTGCGAAAGCAAGACCCAAGCCAAAAACACATAAAAACCGAACGAACACCTTTCCGCACTGTGGATTTCTCATTGATTATTACTTTCAGACAGGTTAGAAAATTACAGATCCAAAATGGATCAGACCAAACGGCAAATTCCCTCGGGAAGCCCCTGACTTCTGCCAGAGCGTTTGGCAATTTCAATCAATTGCCGGGTTTGAATAACTCTAAGCATAATTAACATAACCTAAAGAGCAATTAAAATACCAAAATTCCTTTTCAAAGGGCCGACGCCCCTGGGCAGGCGGCATATTAGGCCCTCTTCTTCCGACCGGATTTGAGAAAAAAATGATGAAAGAAACACCGGAACTTCTGGTCCCGGCCGGCGACCTCGAAAAACTTGATTCCGCCCTCTATTTTGGGGCGGATGCCGTTTACCTTGGCGGAGAAAAATTCAGCCTCCGGGCGGCAGCCGGCAATTTCTCCCTCAAAGATCTTGCGCAAGCCCGGGAGACAACCGCAAAGAAGGGAAAAAAATTATATCTGACCCTGAACGCCTACCTGAGGCAGGAAGACAGCCAAACCTTCTGCGATTTTCTCAAGGAGCTGATCCCTCTCGATATGGACGCCTATATCGTCTCCGACCCCGGGATCCTGGCCCTGATCGGCGATATAGACCCTGACCGTCCCCTGCATCTCTCGACCCAGGCCAACACCACCAACGCGGCAGCCGCCGAGTTCTGGCGAAAAACGGGCGTCAGGCGCATCAACCTGGCCCGGGAACTGAGTTTAGATGAAATCCGACGAATTCGCTCAGCCTCCCCGGTTGAACTGGAGGTTTTTATTCATGGCGCCATGTGTGTGGCTTATTCCGGACGCTGCCTGCTGTCCGCCGCCCTCACCGGCCGCAGTGCCAACCAGGGGGCCTGCACCCACCCGTGCCGCTGGAAATATGCCCTGGCCGAAGAGACCCGGCCGGGTGAATACCTGCCGCTGGAGGAGGATATGAACGGGACCTACATCATGAACAGCCGGGACCTGTGCCTCATCGACCATCTTCCCGAACTTGTTGCCGCCGGAATCGACAGCCTGAAAATTGAGGGGCGGATGAAAAGCCGCTACTACCTGGCAGTCGTCACCAGCGTCTACCGCAATGCCCTGGACTCCTGCCTCGCGGATCCACACAACTACAAACCCGATCCGCTCTGGAAAAAAGAACTGGAAAAAGTAAGCCATCGCCCCTACGGAACCGGCTTCCTGTTCTCACCCGAAAACCAGGAGATTCAGCCTCAAAATTCAAATTATATCCGCACCCATGATTTTATTGGCGTTCTGATAACCTCCGAGGACGGCCGGACCCTGGTTCAGGTTCGCAACCGGTTTTTCCCCGGGGAAATTCTGGAAACCGTTTCCCCCCGGATGCAACGAACGGCGTTTAAGACCACCATCATCTACAGGCACGACGGCACCCGGCTGGAAGTGGCTCAACCCAACGACCTGGTGCAGATAGACCTTCCCTCCGGAGCCCGGGCAGGCGACCTGCTGCGTCGGGAAAAACCCCAAAAATCAGATTGATCGTTCTTTTTCGCAGCCCCTGGAATCCCAGAAATAGCGACGTCGAACGTCGCAGCAGGTCAAATAGCGGCCATAAACCGCACCTGTATCCAAACCGATCTTATCTTTTTCCTGAAGTGGATCGGACAACGGGGTGTGACCGAAAACTACGGTTTTTTCAAACTCATAGTCCGCATCCAGAAAATCCCCCCGGATCCAGAGAAAATCCCGCTCATCATGATCTTCCAGGGCAACTCCCGGCCGCAGGCCGGCATGAACAAAGATGAAAGATTCCTGCTCATAATAAAGTTGAAGGTGCTCAAGAAACTCGAGGTGCTCGGGAACCACCCTTATTCCAGCCTCGGTCTCGTAACTCTTCAGGGTTTCCCAGCCGCCGTTGGCCATATAAAGGAGCATATTCTTTCCCTGAAGGTAATCAAGCAACATTCCTTCATGGTTCCCCTTCAGAAAAACCGTTGCCGGGTAGCGGTTGCGAAATTCGAGGAGAAAATCGAGAACTCCACGGCTATCGGGTCCGCGATCGACATAGTCGCCGAGAAATACAAACCGGTCGTTGTCCTGGGGCTGGACCCGGGAAATCAGACATCGGAGCTGTTCCAGGCAGCCGTGAATATCCCCGACCGCCAGAAGCCTTCCCTGTCGGGCATCCCTTTCGATCTCTTCCCTGCCAGCACCTTTTTCCGCATCCTTCCCCTGTTGTGAACTCCGGGACGAAAGGGGCCCAGAAAAAAAACGGGGAAGCCATCGCTTCCCCAGTTTCAAGAATATCGGTCCGTTTTTGATCCTTTTCATACCATCATTCTAGCATAATAAAGCCCATCTGCCGACCGGTGTTCCCGCCGTCCCGGCGGTAGGAGAAAAAAAGCTCCCGATGGCTGAACGTGCAGTAATCCGTCCTTGCAATATGCTCTGAAGTTACACCCTCAGCCTTCAGCTGGAGCACACAGCTCGTTCCGATATCGAGATTCCAGTGCCCGTAGGATGTCTCTACGGCAATATTTTTCCAGGCATCACCGCCCAGCTGAAAACCATCGCGAACCAGCCGGTCCACTTCATAGCACTTTTGGGAAATCCCGGCCCCGACGGCGCAATAAAGGTCCGCCGGCAAGCTGCCGAACAAATCGAAAAGAGTCTTGACAACCTTGCCGATTATGCCACCGGCGGCTCCACGCCAGCCAACATGGGCTGCCGCAATCACGGCATTGGCTGGATCATAGAAAAGAACCGGATAGCAGTCGGCAACGAGAATGCCCAGTATTATTGCCGGCTGGTTGGTGATGACCGCGTCGCATTCCAGATTCAGAAAATGGGAAAGGTCGGTATTCGGCTCATCGACAATCAGGATGTCGGAACCATGCACCTGTTTTATGGTCAAAAGTTGCCGGGGAGAGAGGTCAAAAGCCCGACAGAATGTCGAACGATTGCCTTCCACGTTATGACGAAGATCCTCGGTCCCGAAACCAAGGTTCAGAGAGTTGAAAGGGGGGCGGCTGACACCGCCGTTGCGGGTGCTGAAGCCCGCGCAAAGGGAAAACCTGTCGGCCCACTCAGGCTTGAGATAGGTGATCTTGCCCTGCCTTGCTAATACCATCCTGCTAAACCTCATGACTATGACAATAACATTAAACCAAACTGAAGTGGGGGCGATTCAAGCCCGTATTTCCGGCAAAGATACTCCAGAATTTCCATTATATCCAGTGGTACCGGACTTTCAAATTCAAGAAAGACCTTTTTCATGGGATGTTCAAAGCCAAGAATCCGGGCATGCAGAGCCTGCCTCCCCAGGCTGGAGAGTAATCCCCGGAGTTCGCAGTCGTCGACCTGCTTCAACCAGCCGCTGCTTCCGTAGACCGGATCACCCACCACCGGATGACCCATTTTGGCGAAATGAACCCGGATCTGATGAGTACGGCCGGTCTCCAGCCTCAGTTCAACCAGGGAGAGACGGTCCTCTTCGAAAAGCTGCAAGGTTTCCCAGTGGGTGACGGCGCGCCGTCCGGAAGACTCCAGAACCGTCATCTTTTTCCGTTCTCTGGGATGACGTCCGATGGGCTGGTCTATGGTGCCGTTTTTCTTTCTCACCAGGCCCTGCACCAAAGCGATATAACGCCTTTTGACCGTATGGTCCTTAAATTGGCGGGACAAGGCGTTGTGGGTCATTTCATCCTTGGTGGCGACAAGGACACCCGAAGTATCCTTATCCAACCGGTGGACAATGCCCGGACGCAGCTCACCGCCGATACCCGCCAGATCCTGACAATGGTTGAGAAGAGCATTGACGAGGGTCCCGCTATGGTGGCCAGGAGCAGGGTGTACAACCATTCCGGCCGGTTTGTCAATAACAACCAGATGGGAATCTTCGTAAAGGATTTTCAGGGGAAGGGGTTCCGGGACGGCTACAGCCGGAGCAGGATCGGGAATGGTAACGGTAAGGTATTCGCCCCCTTTGAGTTTTTCCCCGGCTTTGGCTGGATGTCCGTTTATGCAAACGAACTGGTTTTCGATGAGTTTTTTTATCTGAGAACGCGAAATTTCAGGCAGACAGGCGGCCAGAAAACAGTCCAACCTTTCCGGAGGCCGTCCCGCTTCAAAAAGAAATTGACAATTTTTGGTCATCCGCTACCAGATGGGACTTTCAATTACCCCCGCCTGTTTGATCATAACGTCGACAATGGCCCGATCGTACAAATGATCGCGGTCGGGAATATCCGAAGAGACCCGGTTACAGAAATGCTCGCGTCCTTCTGCCAGCTCTTCGCTCAACAGGTCAAAAATACTGTCGTTTTTAATCCCTTCCTGCACTTTGTCCTGATTGTAAAGCGCAATGTCGGAGACAATCGCCCTGGCCAATCGGAATGCCAGCTCAGGGTTGTTAACAAGCCTTGCCATACAACCTCCAGAAAAATGAGATTACTTGCAGTTGCATTTTTTCATTCAAATAACATACCGACAAATCAAGGCTTGCTTACCGGAAAAGCCAGGTAAAGGGTGGTCTTGCCCCTTTTCAGCAGGATCAGAACCATATCAGAATCATTAATGCTTTCAAGAACTTCTTCAAAATCCTCCAGGGTTTCAAGTTTTTTCTTGTTCAGCGCCAGCAGAATATCGCCTTTGCGAACCCCAAAGGAGGCCGCTGAGCTTTCAGGATCGATTTCGGTGACAACCAGACCCGAGCCCTTCTCATTGGGCACCAAAGTCATCCCCAGGCGGGGGCTTTTCACCTTGGAGCCGGAATTTTCCTGCACATCTCCGCGGCTCGCAATTTTCACGACCAGGTTTTTTTTCTCCCCCTGGCGCCACAGGACAAGGTCCACGTCCTTTCCCGCCGGGATACTGGCAACCAGCAGCTTGAACTCGCCGACCCCTGCGACCGGCTTGCCGTCGATGGAAAGGAGGATATCACCCCTTTTCAGCCCCCCTTTTTCGGCGGGTGAGTCGGGCAGGATGCCGCTGACCAGAACCCCGCCGTTTTTCTCCAGGCCGAAAGAACCGGCTAGTTCCGGGGTCAGGGCCTGAACCCTCACCCCCAGCCAGCCGCGCTCAACCTTGCCATTGGCAATCAACTGGTCAGCGATCAATTTGGCCAGATTGATGGGAATGGCAAAACCGATTCCCTGACCGGAAGCAACAATAGCCGTATTGATGCCGACCACGTCACCGTAAATGTTGATCAGCGGCCCCCCCGAGTTACCGGGATTGATGGACGCATCGGTCTGGATGAAGTCCTCATATTCCTCGATCCCCATATTGGATCGCTTGGTGGCTGAAATGACCCCCACGGTCAGGGTCCCTTCCAGGCCGCAAGGATTGCCGATGGCCAAAGCCCACTGGCCGACCTGCAACAGGTCTGAGTTTCCCAGAACCACCGGGGTCGGCAGAATTTCATCCGTATCGATTTTCAAAACCGCCACATCGGTGCGCGTATCCAAACCGATCACGGTGCCGCTGTAAACCTTCTGATTCGCCAGCTTGACCTTGATCTCCTCGGCTCCCTGAATGACATGGGTGTTGGTCAGGATGTAACCTTCACGACTGATAATGAATCCGGAACCAAGGCTTTGCTCCTGTCGTTCAGGCGTACGCCGACGGTCCTTAAACAAATCCCGAAAGAACTCGTCAAAAAGCATCCCGAAGCGGTCGGTTTTGACCTTCCGCGCGGCGCGGATATTGACCACCGCCGGGATTACCCGCCGGGAGACTTCGACAAAGGCTTTCTGCGTTTCCAGAAGTCCCGGGGAGGGCTGAAAAGCCGGCTTTTCAATAATTTTTTCCTGCTTGGCCTGTTCATGCGGGACCATTTCCTGCCGGCAGGCAACCAGGGTGAATATTATTAAGAGATATAAGCAGATGTTGCTGGGAGGCCGGGAAAATATTTTCATCATAAAAGTCCGTTGAATAAAAAAGATGCCCGAATCTTAATCCGAAAATGCCGTGGGTGTCAAACAGGGCGGCATCCACCCCCCCTCACTTCCGGATAAAAAATGGTTTAATCTTGGGCTCATTGCGTTTATATTTTTAAAGTGGAAGCATTTGAAAAAATCTTTTTCCTTAGGAGGCTGACAATGGCGAGAAATATTGGTGTTATCCTGTCCGGATGCGGCGTTTATGACGGAACTGAAATCCACGAAGCGGTCATCGCCCTTCTGGCCCTGGACCGGGCCAGGGCAAACGCAGTGATGATGGCTCCCAATATGGAGCAGATGCATGTTATTAACCATTTGACAGGTGAAGTCGCTGAAGGCGAAACCAGAAACGTTCTCGTCGAATCCGCTCGCATTGCCCGTGGCAACATCAAGGACATCAAGGATGTGAAAGCCGATGATCTGGATGGCCTTTTTATTCCGGGTGGTTTCGGCGCAGCAAAAAACCTGACTACTTTTGCCGAAGACGGTATGGACTGCTCAATTCACAGAGAAGTTCGCCGCCTCATTAAATCAATGGTGGTTAAAAATAAACCCATCGCCGCCGTCTGTATCGCGCCGGTTTTGCTTGCCAGGGTTTTGGGCGACGAGCACATGAGTCACGAACTTACCATCGGCAACGAAAAAGAGGTCTCTCAGACTTTGGAATTGATGGGCTCCACCCATAAGGAATGTGCCGTGGACCGGATTGTTGTTGACACGTATAACCACCTTATCACGACGCCCGCCTACATGCTGGCTTCCAGTATCAGTCAAGCCGCTGAAGGCATTGAGAGAGCCGTGGAAAGGCTGCTTGATATCGTTGAAGAGCGGGCTGAAGTCCACCGCTGAATTTGAATCGATATCTACAGCAGGCGTTGAAAAACCGGGTTTTTCTCCTTCGGCAAGGCGCTCGGTTTCTGAAAAGCGGGGTATATACAAACCATATGTGAGCATTTGAAAAAGCCGGGCAACCCCGGACGAGAGCCAAGGGCGGCGTTTTTCATGAGCCCGGCAGACCGGATTCGCGCCGGTGCCGCCTCGCCATCGTCCGAATTTTCCTGTTTTTCTGACAACAGCCGGCAGCAAACCATCCCAAGCCCGGCAACTTCTGAACTTTCATAGAGTTGCCGGGCTTAATTTTTTCGAAATAATTTGACAAAAAGCCCTACTCTTAATAGCCTAAGGATTTCCAAAATCGTCATGAATCAAAAACGTCAAAGGAGCGCTTTCAATATGTCCCAGAAACATAATATTGCTGTTCTGCCGGGAGACGGGATCGGACCGGAAGTCATGGTTGAGGCCCTCAAAGTCCTGGACATGGTGGAAAAAAAATACGATGTCAGCTTTGTCCGCACTTTCGGCAATCTTGGAGGGGTGGCCATCGATAAGGAAGGCAAGGCTCTGCCGCAAACCACCATCGACCTTTGCCGAGCTTCGGAAGCCGTTCTTCTCGGCAGCGTGGGTGGCCCCAAATGGGAGCACCTGCCCCCCATGGAACAGCCGGAAAGAGGCGGGCTTCTGCCGTTGCGAAAACTTTTCGGCCTTTATGCCAACCTCCGTCCGGCCATTATTTTCCCCTCCCTGGTCGAAGCTTCGGTCCTGAAAAAGGAAATTGTCGGCGGCGGGCTGGACATTCTGGTCATTCGCGAACTGACCGGCGGCCTCTATATGTCAGAACCCAAGGGGATCGAAGGGACAGCTCCCAACCGCGAGGGAATAGATACGCTCCGCTATACTGAAGCGGAAATCAAAAGAATCGGGCACGTTGCTTTCCAGGCAGCCATGAAGCGCCGGAAAAAGCTGACCTCGGTGGACAAGGCCAATGTTCTTGCCTCCTCGGTTCTGTGGCGGGAGATCATGATCAGTCTCTCGGCCGAATATCCCGAGGTCGAGCTTAACCACATGTATGTGGACAACGCCTCCATGCAATTGGTGCGAAACCCCAAGCAGTTCGATGTTCTGCTTACCGAAAACATGTTCGGCGACATCCTTTCCGACGAGGCCTCGGCACTGACCGGATCCCTGGGCATGGTGCCTTCCGCGTCCCTGGCCGAAGGAAGCTTCGGCGTCTATGAACCGGCCGGCGGGACGGCCCCGGATATTGCCGGCCAGGGCATCGCCAACCCCATCGCCCAGGTGCTTTCCGCGTCCTTGATGCTGCGATTCTCCTTCAACATGATCGAGGCGGCCGACCGTGTCGACGCAGCCGTGGAAAAAACCCTCGAGGCAGGCTACCGCACGGGCGACATCTTCTTCGGCAATCCGGGGGAGAAAAGGGTATCCACCTCGGAAATGGGTGACGCCATCGTGAAAAATTTTTAAACATCTAGAGCAATAAGGCATTTCAGGAGGCTGGTTGCATGGCGAAAAAATTCAATGTAGCGGTGGTCGGCGCCACGGGCGCAGTTGGCAACGAAATGATCCGGATCCTCGAGGAGCGCGATTTCCCGATTCAGGAACTGCGCCTCCTGGCTTCCGAGCGCTCGGAGGGAAATGTCCTGGAGTTCAGGAATGAGGCGATTATCGTTCAGAAACTGACCAAGGACTCCTTCCAGGGAATAGATATCGCTCTTTTCAGCGCCGGGGGAAGCCGCAGCCAGGAATTCTGCCCCATTGCCGCGGCCAGTGGAGCGGTTTGCGTCGACAATTCCAGCGCCTGGCGCATGGACCCCGATGTGCCGCTGGTTGTTCCCGAGGTCAACCCTCAGGATATCGCCCAATACACCCGAAAGGGGATCATAGCCAACCCGAACTGCTCCACCATTCAGATGGTGGTCGCTCTCAAGCCTCTATACGATTACGCGGGTATCAGGCGGGTAGTGGTTTCGACCTATCAGGCGGTTTCCGGCAGCGGCCAGAAAGCCATCGACGAGCTTCGTATTCAGACCGGTGAACTTCTCAACGGGCGGCCCGCCAAAAACCAGGTTTATCCTCACCAGATCGCCTTCAACTGTCTCCCTCACATCGATGTCTTCCTGGACAACGGTTATTCCAAGGAAGAGATGAAGATGGTCAACGAGACCAAAAAGATCATGGGGGACGACAGCATTCAGGTCACGGCAACCACCGTCCGGGTTCCTGTTTTTTTCGGCCACAGCGAATCGGTCAACGTGGAAACCGGGAAAAAGGTCACGGTCGAAAAAGCCCGCGAGCTTTTCTCCGGCGCCCCCGGCCTGAAGGTTCTCGATGACCCGGGCAAAAACGCCTACCCCATGCCCATTGACGTAGCCGGCCAGGATCTCACTTACGTGGGACGCATCCGCGAGGACGAAACCATTGAAAACGGCTTGAATCTGTGGGTGGTAGCCGATAATCTGCGCAAGGGCGCGGCCACCAATGCCGTTCAGATCGCCGAACTGCTGGCCGGAAAATACCTTTGACCCCTGTCCATGGAATAGTTGATAAAAAAGGGGCTGCCAGGCCCCTTTTTTATCTCACGGATCTGATCGCATGAGCCTCATCGATGACATCACCCTCGGTCGTTTTTATCCCCGGGATTCCATGCTTCACCGCCTCGATCCCCGGGTCAAGCTGATCGTCCTCCCGCTTTTCGTCATCGCCTCCTTTTCCAGTGCCGGCTTTTCCCGCCAGTTGCTTCTCGGGTGCGCGGCGGTGCTGTTGTTCAGTCTCGCCAAAATTTCCTTCAAGGTCTGGTGGCGCGGCATTTGGATTTTCCGCTGGCTGTTCCTGTTCACCCTGCTCCTGCATCTCCTCCTCTCGCCGGGACGAACCCTTCTGGGGCTGACTTGGCTGTCCCGGGACGGCTTGCTGCAGGGGGTCCTGGTCTGCCTCCAGCTCACCCTGGCGGTTAGCTTTTCCTCCCTCATCACCCTGACCGCCCCCCCTTCGCAAATTGCCGCGGCCATTTTGAGTTTTCTTTCGCCCCTGAGCCGCATCGGCGTACCGGCGCAAAAAATATCCTTTTTGTTCCGTCTGGTTCTGGAATTCATTCCGGTCCTGCGGGACGAAGGCAAAGACCTGATCCTCGAATGCGGTTACATCAGAAGCCGGGACGACAGCATTCTCCATGCCGTCCGGAAAAAAATCCAGGTGCTGCGCAAAATTACTCCGCTGCTCCTGCACCGCCTCGTAGAGCGGGCGGACAAGATGGCCCTGGCCTATGCGAAAGGGGAAATTGCCACGGAGGCGGAAGAGTCCCTTCCGCCATTTTTCGAAAACCGAAATAATATCATCGCCCTGACCTCAGGGTTGCTGTTCCTGGCCCTGGTCTTCAGCGAGTTGTTATGAACACTGTCAAATTGACCATTGAATACATCGGGACCCGCTACTCAGGCTGGCAGGTTCAGGAAAACGGTCTTTCCGTCCAGCAGGAAATGGAGACGGCACTGGCTGAAGTCCTTGGGGAGAAGGTTCGTATCGTCTCGTCCGGGCGCACCGACGCAGGCGTCCATGCCCGTGGCATGGTTGCCCATTTCCGCACTGAACGGGAGCTTCCCCTGGCCGCTTTTCGGGAGGGGATCAACCGTAACCTGCCACGGGATATCGCCGTACAGAAAGCGGAATTCGCACCGTCCGATTTCCATGCCCGCTACAGCGCCAAGGGTAAATGGTACCGTTATTCCGTCCTCCAGGCGCCGGTTCCTTCGCCTTTCGCCTGGCCGTTTTCCTGGTATGTCCGTGCGCCTCTCGACATCGAGGTCATGGCCAGCGCAGCCCAAACTTTTGTCGGCCGCCACGATTTCGCCGGTTTCCGCTCCTCATACTGCGACGCCCGAACCACCATCAAGGAGATTTTTTCCATTTCCGTTAATCGGGAGGAGCGGATGGTGATTATGGATGTTCGGGGCGATGGCTTTCTCAGAAACATGGTGCGCAGGATGGCCGGGACCCTCGTGGAAATCGGTCTGGGGAAAAAAACGCCCGACATCATCGGAACCATACTTGCCCAAGGCAAAAACCACCCGGCGGGTCTCACCGCTCCGCCCCAGGGTCTTTGCCTGATGGAGGTCTGGTATTGAAAAGTTTTTCTGAAATCCTTGCCGAGATCAACAGGCCGTCCCGCTACCTGGGCGGCGAGCTCGGAAGCATCCGCAAAGAACCTTCGAAAGTGGACGTCCGGGTAGCTTTGGCTTTTCCCGATGTTTATGAAATCGGCATGAGCAACATCGGCCTTGCCATTCTCTACCATATCCTCAACAAGATTGAATGGGTGGGAGCCGAACGGGTTTACGCCCCCTGGCCCGACCTGGAGGAGAAGCTGCGCCTGAATGGCCTGCCCCTCTCTTCACTGGAATCGGAGTCACCCCTGAAGGAATTCGATATTCTGGGCTTCACCCTGCAGTACGAGCTTTCCTACAGCAATGTCCTGAACATGCTCAGGCTGGCGGGAATTCCCCTCCAGGCCCACCGGAGAAACGAGGATTTTCCCCTGGTGATTGCCGGCGGGCCTTGTGCCTTCAACCCCGAACCCCTGGCTGATTTTCTCGACTGCGTTGTGATCGGCGACGGCGAGGAGGTTTTCCCGGAGATCTGCCGCTCGGTCCGGGAGGCGAAACGGGCCGCCATGCCCCGAGCGCTTCTCCTTCAGCGGCTGGCAAAAATAAAAGGGGTCTACGTCCCCGCGTTTTTCAGCGTTGAATACGGCCCCGATGGCCGCATCTCAGGTATTCATCCCGAGCATGACCAAGCACCCCGCGTCAGCCGCAGCATTCTCGCAAACCTGGAAAGCGCCTCTTTCCCGGACAGCCCCATTGTGCCGTTTATGAATACCGTCCACGACCGGGTGGCGGTTGAAATTTCCAGGGGCTGCACCCGCGGCTGCCGCTTCTGCCAAGCCGGCTTCATCTACCGCCCGGCCCGGGAACGCAGTCCGGAAAGGATATCTTCCCTCATCGAGAATTCTCTGAAATATACCGGCTACGGGGAGGTCTCCCTTCTGTCGCTCTCAGCCGGGGACTATTGCCACATGGAGATGCTTTTGAAACATCTTATGGCCAACCTCTTCGAGCGCAAGGTGTCGATTTCACTTCCCAGCCTGCGGATCGGCTCCCTCAACCAGACCATCCTCGATGAAATCCGCAAAATCCGCAAAACCGGCCTGACCCTGGCTCCGGAAGCGGGAACCGAGCGCCTGCGCAAAGTCATCAACAAGGACATCAGCGAAGATGAACTGCTGCACGACTGCCGGCTCGCCTTCAGCCTCGGGTGGCGACTGATCAAGCTTTATTTCATGATGGGACTGCCGACCGAAACCGAAGAGGACCTGGCCGCCATCGTCAAGCTTGCCGCCAGGGTCAAGCAAAGCGGAAAAGGGACCCAGGGCGGGAGTGACGTCAACGTCTCGGTTTCCACTTTCGTCCCTAAACCCCACACCCCTTTCCAGTGGGAAGCGCAGATCGATATCGAGACCACTCGGGAGAGGCAGCAGTTCCTCTGGAATGCCTGCAAGGACAGGAAGCTGCGCTTCAAGCATCACGACGCGCGCCTGTCATTCCTGGAGGGGGTTTTTGCGCGGGGGGACCGGCGCCTGGGAAAGGTGCTGGAAAAAGCGGTGGCAACAGGCTGCCGCTTCGACGGCTGGACGGAACATTTCAATTTTGAACGCTGGCTGGAGGCATTTCAGGCCTGCGGAATCGACCCTGGCTGGTATCTGCGCGGGCGGGAGGAGAACGAAATCCTGCCCTGGGACCACCTCGACTCCGGCATCGACAAGGCTTTTTTCCTGGAGGAAAGGAAAAAGGCCGGGCTCGGGGTCACGACCCCTGACTGCCGCTTCAGCCGCTGCAGCCATTGTGGCATCTGCGATTTCCAGGAAATCCGGAACCGGCTATCCAGGGACGAGTCTTTTCAATTAGAACCTTTTGCCGATCTCACCGGCCCCCCTGAAGCTGAGGCCGGACAGCGCCACAGGATACGTCTGCGCCTGGCCAAGGGAGGGAAAACCCGCTTCATCGGCCACCTGGAATTCATGACCGTATTTCATCGCGCCGTGCAGCGGGCCGGGATCCCGGTAAAATTTTCCGCGGGATTCCACCCCGCGCCGCGCATCTCCTTTGGTGACGCCCTTTCCGCCGGGGTGGCCAGCCGTGCCGAAATCATCGACCTTGAACTTCTGATCGCTGTCCAACCTCTGGAGATTGCGGTACAATTGAACCAACAGTTGCCCGAGGGGCTGGAGGTTCTTGACGCCTGGGAAATCAAGGCCGGCACCCCCTCCCCGGGTGAATCCATTGAGGAAAACCGCTTTCAGGTCGAACTCCCCCCGAACCGCCCCTCGGACCTCGACCGGCGGATAGCGGATTTCCTTCGGGCGGAAGAAATTATCGTCGCCCGGGATCAGAAAAAAGGCTGCAAACCGTCGGATATCCGCGCCAATGTACGCAACATCGAGCGCCATGGGGAGGCCCTGACCCTTGACTTATCCAAGGGCAATCCCCTTTTTGTACTGGGCTTTCTTCTCGATTGCAGCCTCGAGCAGACTCGCGCTCTGACAATTTCTAAAACCAGTGTAAAACTGAAATCGACTTAATCCGTTTTTTCGGCTACATTAATATATATTGAATTATGTTTCTCCCGGATTCTCCCGAATCCTTTAGGAGGTGTCATGACCAAGGAACTGGTGGTCAGTTCAACGTCAAATGAAACGCGGGTCGCCCTGCTGGAAAACGGCCATATCGCGGAACTCTACATCGAACGGGGCCATGAAAAGGGCATCGTCGGCAATATCTATCTGGGCAAGGTCATACGGGTTCTGCCGGGGATGCAAGCGGCCTTTGTCGACATCGGCCTCGAAAAAGCCGCTTTTCTTTATGTCGCCGACGTCCGCTCCGAAATAGAAGCACTGGAAGCATTTATCGATGAAGGCCACCGCAAGGTCGGCGAAGAGGCCGAGGTGGAAAGCCCCCCCCATCCCCTCCCCCCCATTGAGGATCTCCTGCAGGAAGGCCAGGAACTCCTGGTCGAGGTGGCCAAAGAGCCTATCGGCACCAAAGGAGCACGCATCACATCGTATATCACCCTCCCCGGACGCCACCTCGTTTACATGCCCACCGTCGACCATATCGGCATTTCACGGCGGATTGAAAACGAGGAGGAAAAGGAGCGCCTGCGTCAACTGATTGAAAACTTTCGCCGCCCGGGAACCGGTTTCATTGTCCGCACCGCCGCCGAGGGAAAGGGCGAAGAAGATCTGCGCAACGACGTGGATTATCTGGTCGGTTTGTGGAAGGACATACAGCAGCGCAAGGAGAAAAAGGGCTCGCCCGCCCTCATCCATTCGGACCTCGATGTGACCAGCCGGGTCCTGCGTGACATCCTCACCGAAGACGTCGAACGTTTAATTGTCGATTCAGGCGAAGAGTTCAATAAAATTAACAATTTCATCCGCAGGTTCATGCCCAAGCTGGGAGTGACAGTGGAACTCTACCAGGGCAAGGAACCCATCTTTGACGCCTTCGGCCTTGAAATCGAGATCGCCCGCGCCCTCGGCCGCAAGGTCTGGCTGAAAAGCGGCGGCTATATCACCGTTGAACAGACCGAAGCTCTCACCGCCATCGATGTGAATACCGGCCGCTACGTCGGCAAGCACAACCTCGAAGACACGATTTTCAAAACCAACCTGGAGGCGGTCAAGGAGATTGCTTTCCAGCTCAGGCTGAGGAATATCGGGGGCCTCATCATTATCGATTTCATTGACATGGAAAAAGAGATTCACCGCGAAAAGGTTCATTCGGCCCTGGAAGAGGCCCTGCAGGACGACAAGAGTAAAACCAATATTCTCAAAATTTCCGAACTCGGCCTGGTCGAGATGACGCGTAAACGGGTTCGTGAAAGTATCGGCCGGACCCTCTGCGAATCCTGTCCCTATTGCGAAGGCAAAGGATACGTGAAAAGCCGCCCCACCATGGCCTATGAAATCCTCCGCGAACTGGAGCGGGAAATGCAGGATCTGGATAACCAGAATCTGACCCTGGTGGTTCATCCCGACATCGCCGCGTTTCTTTACGACGAGGAACACGACGGTATTGAAAATCTCGAACTGCGGTATAATAAACAGATAACCATCAAGGCCCGCCAGGGGTTCCATCTCGAACAATACGAAATTTTTGAGGATTGAATTTTCCCTTGACAGGCCTCTTTCTTGTCCATATAGTGCTGTATTCTGTAGGTCAACAACGTTAAGCGGGGTGAATTCCAATGTATGCCATTATTCAAACCGGAGGAAAACAGTATAAAGTTTCCGAGGGTGATTTTTTAAAGGTGGAAAAGCTGGATGGAAATGTCGGTGACACCATTGAGCTGAGCGAAGTACTCATGGTCGGGGACGCCGAGACGAAAATCGGCAACCCTCTGATTGCCGGAGCCAAAGTCAAGGCCCAGATCGTCGAACAGAAGAAAGACCGAAAAGTCCTGGTATTTCATGCCAAAAGACGGAAAGGTTACCGCAAAACCTACGGCCATCGCCAACCGTTGACCCGGCTGAAAATACTGGGTGTTGAAGCGTAAGGAGAAAAAACCATGGCACACAAGAAAGCAGGCGGAAGTTCACGAAACGGCCGGGACAGTTGTGGCAAGCGCCTTGGCGTCAAACGTTTTGACGGCCAGGCAGTAACAGCAGGTTCCATTCTGGTCAGACAGCGCGGTACCACTTTTCACCCCGGCACCAACGTCGGTTGCGGCAATGACTATACCCTTTTCTCTCTTATTGACGGTGTGGTGAAATTCGAACGCAAAGATAAAACCCGCCGCAAGATCAGCGTCTACGCCGGTTGACGGACCGTCGACAAAGCTGACTGACTCAGCACATTTTCAAAAGCCCGAAGTTTTCGATACTTCGGGCTTTTTTTAACGTTTAAAGCCAATTCTTGCTATAGTTGGAGGACAACCGTCTCAAAACTCCAGCAGCCGGGCAACCACATCATGAAATTCATTGATCGCGCCAAAATTTTTGTCAAAGCCGGTGACGGCGGCAGGGGCTGTGCCTCCTTTCGCCGGGAAAAGTTCGTTCCCAAAGGCGGACCTGACGGCGGCGACGGCGGCGACGGCGGACATGTCTATGTCCAGGTCGATCAAGGCCTCTCGACCCTGGTCGGTTTCCGGAAAAAAGTTCACTTCAAAGCCGCCAACGGAAGCCATGGAAAAGGCAAAAACATGCACGGCAGGAGAGGGGCCTCGCTGGTCATCGAGGTCCCCCCCGGAACCAGCCTCTACGAAGCCGATACCGAAAAGCTGGTGGCGGATTTGACCGATGCCGGGGACAAGCTGCTTCTCTTCAAGGGAGGACGCGGGGGGCGCGGCAACACCTCCCTGTCCTATCGGGGGAAAAACGGCCGTCTGGTTGACTACGCCGAGGATGGCCGCCCCGGCGAGGAGGGTTGGCTGCGCCTCGAACTCAAGCTTCTGGCCGACGTGGGCCTGGTCGGTCTCCCAAATGCCGGCAAATCGACTTTTATTTCGGCTGTTTCCGAAGCCCGGCCGAAGATTGCCGATTATCCATTTACCACCCTGACCCCACAGCTGGGCGTAGTCCGCTTTAATGACTTCAAAAGTTTCGTGCTGGCCGATATACCGGGACTTATCAAAGGAGCCAGCCAGGGTCAGGGGCTCGGTTTCCATTTTCTGCGCCAGATAGAAAGAACCTCCATTCTTCTTCATCTCATCGACCTGTCGGTTCCGGAAGACCAGGACCCCGTCACCAATTACGAAACCATCAATCGCGAGTTACAACAATACGGTGAAAATCTTCTGCAAAAACCTCAATTTATCGTTTTTACGAAGATGGATCTTCCTGACGCACAGGAAAGGATTGCTGAGATTCTCCCGTATTTCCAGACCAGGGGTTTGCCCATCTTTAAGGTTTCGGCTGTCACCGGCCAGGGGATCAGGGAGCTGGTTCTGGAAGTGGGGCGCAAGGTCGAGGAACTCAAGGCTGCTCAGGGGAAAGCCCAGGCCTCGCCCCAACCTTGACAAAAACCTTGCCTCGAAGCTAAGATGTGGAGCCTTTCCGCGACCGGCCGAAGCTTCCTGAACAAACTCTTTTCAGGCCGGAAAATTTCATCCATCAGGACAATGCGATGCGGGATAAACTCCTTCCTACCGTCAAACGGATCGTCGTAAAAATCGGCAGCGGCGTTATTTCCACGGATACCGGACTTGACGGCCCCATGATCGACGCAATTTCGAGCGATATCTGCGGCCTGATCCGGGAAGGCTATGAAATCACCCTGGTTTCCTCAGGTGCTATTTCAGCGGGTAAAAAAGACCTCTTCATCGACGGCAGGCCCCCCTCCATCCCCCTCAAACAGGCGGCCGCCGCCATCGGCCAGAGCCGCCTCATGCGCTACTACAAAAGGGCTTTTCGGAGCGAGGACTTCAAAGTCGGGCAGGTGCTGCTGACCCGCGAGGACCTGGCCGACCGGAAACGCTACCTGAACGCCCGCAACACCGTTAAAACCCTCCTCGACTACCGGGTGACCCCCATCATCAATGAAAACGACACGGTTGCCGTCGAGGAGATCAAGTTCGGCGACAACGACAATCTCTCCGCCATGGTCACGGCCCTGGTGGAAGCCCAGCTTCTCGTCATTCTTTCGGATGTCGACGGCCTTTACAATCGCGACCCGAACAAATATCCCGATGCCGAAAAGTTTGCCGTCGTCGAAAAAATCACCCCGACAATCGAGGTCATGGCCGGAGACTCCGGTTCCACCCTCGGAACCGGCGGGATGATCACCAAACTCCAGGCCGCCAAAAGAGCGGCGCTGTTCGGTGTCGGCACCATTATCGTCAATGGCCGGACCCCCGCTATTCTGCGCCGCGTCATGAATGGCGAATGCGTCGGCACCCTGTTCCTGCCCGCGTCCCGGAAAATGGCGGCCAGGAAACACTGGATCGCCTTCACCAAAAAAACCAGCGGCAAGCTATTTCTCGACGAAGGCGCGGTCAGGGCCATTCTCCATCAGGGAAAAAGCCTGCTGCCTTCAGGGATCAGGCAGGTCGAAGGAAGGTTCGGACGGGGGGACATGGTCAGCCTCTGCGACCTCGATGGCAAGGAGATCGCCCGCGGGGTTACGGATTACTCACAGGGGGAAATCCTCCAGATAATGGGCCAGAAAAGTTCCCGCATCAGGGAGATTCTGGGCTATAAATATCATGAGGAAGTAATTCATCGCGATAATATGGTTATCAAAAGCGCAACCACCCATCAGGATGGAGAGACGAATGAGTGATTCCGAGATTCGCCGGCTCGCCCTGGAAGCCAAAAAAGCGGCCAGGATCATGGCCAACGTTTCCCAGGATGTTAAAAACACCCTTTTGAACCGCATGGCGGAAGCCCTTGAGGCAGGTCTGGCTGAACTTCTTCCCGCCAACGAGAAGGATATCGCCACCGGCCGCGAAAAAGGCCTTTCTTCAGCCATGCTGGACCGCCTGGCGCTCAACGAAAAGCGCATTGCCGACATGGCGTCGTGTCTGCGCGAGGTTGCCGCCTTGCCCGACCCGGTCGGCGAAATAACCGGCTTCAAAATCCGCCCCAACGGCATCCGGGTAGGACGGATGCGCATTCCCCTGGGGGTCATCGGCATTATTTACGAATCCCGCCCCAACGTCACCTCCGATGCGGCCGCTCTCTGCCTCAAAAGCGGCAATGCCGTGGTGCTCCGGGGCGGCTCCGAGGCCATTCACTCCAATACCGCCATCGGCGCTCTGCTCAAAAAGGAACTGCTGGCGGCGGGCCTCCCCGCCACCGCCCTGCAGGTAGTACCGACCACGGATCGCGATGCGATTACGGAAATTCTCAAGCAGGAGGACTGCATCGACCTCATCATCCCCCGCGGCGGCGAGGGCCTCATCCGCTTTGTCACACAGAACTCCACCATCCCCGTCATCAAGCATTACAAAGGGGTCTGCCATACCTTTGTCGATGCCGGAGCGGATTTCGGTATGGCCGAAGACATCTGCATCAATGCCAAGGTCCAACGGCCGGGGGTATGCAACGCCATGGAAACCCTGCTCGTTCACCAGGACGCGGCAAAAGAGTTCCTGCCCCGCATGGCCGACACTTTTGCCCGGCACGAGGTGGAGCTGCGCGGCTGCGAAAAAACCTGTCGCATCCTCCCCCGGATCAAGGCTGCCACGGAAAAGGACTGGGGGGAGGAGTACCTCGACCTGATCCTGGCCGTGAAGGTCGTTGCCGACATGGATGAAGCCATCAGGCATATCCAGACCTACGGTTCCGACCATACCGAGGTCATTGTCACCCGCGATTATTTCAATGCCCAGAGATTCCTCAGGGAGGTCAACTCAAGCGTGGTGATGGTCAACGCCTCCTCGCGCTTTTCCGATGGCAACCAGATGGGGCTCGGGGCGGAGATCGGCATATCGACAACCAAGCTCCACTCTTTCGGCCCCATGGGCCTGGAGGACCTGACCACCCGCAAGTTCGTCATTCTCGGGGAGGGACAGATCCGCACCTGATCGTGTTGAGCCGCTTATGAAAATCGGTCTTCTGGGAGGGACATTCAACCCGATTCACCTGGCTCACCTGCGCATTGCGGAAGAAGCCAGGGAAGCCTGCGGGCTGGATCGGGTTGTCTTCATCCCCGCCGCCACCCCGCCCCACAAGGCAACGGCGGGAGACGTCCCTTTCAGAGACCGCCACGCCATGACCCAACTGGCCACGGAAGACAATCCAGCCTTTGCCGTAACAGATCTGGAAAGCCGCCGGCCGGGAAAAAGCTACTCCATCGACAGTCTCAGTATTCTCCAGCATGAAAATCCCGATGCGCACTTCTATTTCATTCTCGGCCTGGATTCCTTTCTGGAAATCCATACCTGGAAAGACTTTCAGGGGCTTTTTCGGCTGGCCCATTTCGTCATTGTCGCACGGCCCGGCTTTTCTCTTCCCTCTTCCCCGACGGAACTTCTGCCGGTTGCGGTCCGGGAGGAGTTCTGCTATGATACCAAGTCTGGAAATATCGTTCATAAATCGGGTAACTTGTTAATTTTTATAAAAGAAACCCGCCTGGACATATCTTCCACCCGCATTCGCCAACTGGTGGCGGAGAAACATTCCATTAAATATCTCGTAACCCCGGCCGTGGAGGACTACATACTCCGGCACGGTCTTTACCTGAGCGGTTAAAGGATTTCATTTTGGAGGCAAAACAAAGGGCTTTACTTTGTGCCCATTACGCTCTTGAAAAAAAAGCTTTTGACATTACCATCCTGGATATCCGGGAACTCTCGAGCCTCACCGATTTTCTGGTAATCGCTTCGGGAAACTCCGACCGTCAGGTACAAGCGATTGCCGAGGCCGTACGCTTCGGTTGCAAAAACAATGAGCGCTTTTCCCCTCTGGGCATGGAAGGGATGAAAGAAGGCCGCTGGATTTTGCTCGATTACGGGGACGTCATGGTGCATCTGTTTCAGCCGCCAGTGCGGGAATTTTACGATCTTGAAAGCATGTGGAGCGAAGCGGCCCGGATCGAGCTGCCCTCGGAATTTTTGGAAAAGAAAATGCGACTCCGGTGAAACTCCGCCTGATCTGCATCGGGAAACTGTCGGCGCCTTTTTTCAAAGCCGGAGTGGAGGAATATCTGGCCAGAGTCCGGCGTTATGGCAACATTGAAATTCTCGAGATAAAAGAAGGGGGCCGCACCTCGGGGAAAAAACCGACCCCGCAACTTATAGAGCAGGAAGGGGAAGCCATCCTGGGAAAACTATCCCCCGGCGCTTTTATTGTCGTCCTTGATGAACACGGAAAGGGGATAAGCTCACGAAGCCTGGCCGTTCTTTTGGAGAGGCACATGCTGGAGGGGACAGGCGAAGTGATTTTCATAATCGGCGGTGCGTACGGTCTCAGCGACAAGGTCAAGAAGCGCGCGGGCCTGATCCTTTCCCTCTCCGAAATGACGTTTCCGCATCAACTTGTCCGCCTGTTATTGCTGGAACAGATATATCGAGCTTTTACTATTATCCGGAATGAGCCCTACCACAATGAATAAACAAGGCTTGGAAAGGGCGGGCCGGCCAAAAATAATTACGGCTAATCCGCATTCGGGGGTTTAAAAAATTTTTCATTCCACTATAGTTAAGATATTTTCCATTGCTTCTCTTTGAAATTTTCGCACATGTTTTCCGGTAAGCTTTCCCCTGGCAAGAAGGGGCTTGTCCGAGGAATTACCCAGGAGGATGCCATGACCCTGACCGTTATATTGCTGCTGATTATTTCCCTGCTGACGTTTTACATCTTTTTTTCCACCCTCAACCCTCAGGAAGTGACCATTCTTTACTTCTGGGATCACTCCCTGACGACCACCGTAGCCATTTTGGTGGTCGCCTGCATCCTCTTGGGTCTGGTCCTGGGTCTGGTGGTACATTTTTACTCTCTTCTCACCCACCAGTACTCCCAGATAAAACACAACCGGCGTGAAAAACGCGAAAGGGAGACCAACAAACTCTACCGCGAAGGAATCAACCGCCTGCTCTCGGGTGAAAAGGACGAGGCGCTGAAGCTTTTCAATAAAAGCTTGACCCGTGACCCCTCTCGTATCGACATTGCCTTGGCTTTGGCGGATGTCCACAGCAAAAAAGGCGAGACCCGGCAAGCCGTGGAAGTTCTTCAGAAAGCCAAGGATAAGGAACCGAAATGCCTGGAAATTCTTTTCAACCTGGCAGCTGCTCACGAAGAGCTGGACCAGTTTGATAACGCCCGGGATATTTACGAAGAGATCCTGAAAATCGAAAGCGGAAACCGCATTGCCCTGGAAAAATTCCGTGATCTTCGCATGAGCCAGAGTCTCTGGGGGGATGCCTTGGAGCTCCAGAAGCGGCTCCTTAAAGTTGTCCAAGGAACCCCCCAGTACGAAGAGGAAAAACTCAAGCAGACCTGCCTCCGTTATGAGCAGGCCATGCAGAAACTGGAAGCCAAGAACTTCCAGAACGGCCACGCCGAACGCAAGGAATTCCGAGAGCTGATCAAGCAGGCTCCTGACTTTATTCCCGTCCGCGTCGCTCTCGGTGACTCTTACCGGGCCGATGACCGGACCAAGGATGCCGCCCAGGTCTGGCAGGAAGCCTACAAGGCCACAGGAAAGAGTATCTTCCTGGCAAGACTGGAAGATCTCTACATGGAAAAAGAAGACCCTGCAACCCTCCTCTCTTTCTTCCGCTCCGCCCTGATCGAAAGAAACAGCGACCTCCTGCTCCACTTTTTCTTCGGAAAGCTTTGCCTGCGCCTGGAGATGGTGGATGAAGCCCTCGAACAGCTTATCTTTGTGGAAAACGCCGGCCTCGAACTACCCCAGCTTCATCTTCTGCTGGCCGAAGCCTACCGCCGTCGGGACCGGACCGACGAATCCAACAAGGAGTTCCAGAAAGCCATGGTCCTCAAGCAGGACCAGGGAATGGGCTATCTCTGCGGGACATGCGGCACCTATTCCCCGGCCTGGCAGAGCCGTTGCCCGGAGTGCAAAAACTGGGGAAGCTACCGGCTGGCTGATTACGCCGTCTTTCAGAACGTCAAACCTGCCGAAGGACCTCCCCAGATGGGGTACAGCGGCGAAGGGGCCGAGAAGGCTCAATGACCGGACAAAAGCGGTCGCCGACTGTTCTTCTGATCCTGGATGGCTGGGGTGTTGCGGAGCCGGGGGAGTTCAACGCCTTTTCCCAGGGGAAAACACCCTGTCTCGAGGCCCTGTTCAAAACCTGGCCGCACACGATTTTAAAAGCCTCCGGCCTGGCTGTCGGCCTCCCCGAGGGGCAGATGGGCAATTCGGAAGTGGGTCACCTCAACATGGGGGCCGGCCGGGTTGTCTATCAGGATTTCACCCGCATCAATAAGGCCATTGAAAGCGGAGAACTATTATCCAACAGAGTATTTCTCGATCTCTTTTCCGCCGTCCGCAACAAGGGAGGGAAACTCCATTTCATGGGCCTTCTTTCCGATGGCGGCGTTCATTCCCATATCCACCATCTGTTTGCTCTTCTGAACCTGGCAAAAAAGCAGGGTCTTGAGGACATCTGTATTCACGCCTTCATGGATGGCCGGGATACTCCCCCCACCAGCGGTGCCGGCTTTCTGAAACAGTTGGAACGCCACCTCGAGAAACTCGGCTGCGGACGGGTGGCATCCATCACCGGCCGCTTTTATGCCATGGATCGCGACCAACGCTGGGCGCGGGTGGAAAAAGCCTACCGCGCCCTGACTCTTGGCGAAGGAAAAAGAGTTCCGTCCGCCCGGGCTGGTATTGAAGGCGCATATCAGGCCGGCGAAAGCGATGAATTCATTCAACCGCTGGTTGTGGTTGCGGGCCGGGAACCTGCCGGAATCGTCAGCGACGGGGACGGCATCGTTTTCTTCAACTTCCGGGCCGACCGCGCCAGGGAAATCACCCGGGCCTTTACGGAAGTCGCTTTTAACGGCTTTGAGAGGCCGGAAATGCCGAAGCTTGCAGGTTATGCCTGTATGACCGAATATGATGAAGGGTTTGACCTTCCCGTCGCCTTCCCCCCCGAAACCCATGTCAACATCCTCGGCGAAACCTTGTCCAAAGCGGGCCTGTCTCAACTACGGATTGCCGAAACCGAAAAATACGCCCATGTCACCTTCTTTTTCAACGGTGGCGAAGAACAGCCGTTCCCGGGGGAGGAAAGGGTGCTCATACCCTCACCCAAGGACGTCGCCACCTATGACCTGAAACCGGCCATGAGCGCGCCGGAGGTTACGGACGAGGTTATGCAGCGCATTCAATCCGGGGCCTACGATTTTATCGTTCTCAACTACGCAAATTTCGATATGGTCGGCCATACCGGCATTCTTGATGCCGCCGTGGCGGCCGTGGAAACAGTGGATAGCTGCGTCGGCCGGGTCGTTCAAGAGGTTCTTGATGCCGGCGGCAAAGTGATTCTGACCTCCGATCACGGCAATTGTGAAAAAATGCGGGACGAAACCAAGGGTCCCCACACAGCCCACACCACCAACCCGGTTCCCCTTCTTCTCATTGACCCCGAACGCCCCGGCTGCAGCCTGCGGGAAGGGATTCTGGCAGATATCGCCCCTACCGCCCTGGAACTTCTGGGCCTTGAAAAACCCCTTGAAATGACCGGGAAAAGTCTTATTCTCCCGTAGCCGGAAACAGCTTTGAAGCTTCTCCCTTTTTTCAAAGAAGAGCTCCTCGGTTTCGTCAAACTTTTTTTCCCTCCCACCTGTCCCGTCTGCCGAAGCCACCACCCTCTCAGGGCTTTTGAGAGCGGCTTGTGTGATGCATGCCTGGAAAACATGAGGCCGCTTTCCTCGCCCTGCTGCACTATCTGCTGCCTGCCTTACGAAGGTCCCGCCGGCAGCGACCACCGCTGCGAAAGCTGCCTGAAATACCCGCCGCCTTTTTCCCGGGTCATCGCCTTCGGGGTCTACACAGGGTTACTTCGCGAGGCCGTTCACCGCTTCAAATATGAAGAGGCTTTCTACCTGCACCGCCCCCTGGGCCGTCTTATGGCCACGGCCGTCACGGAGAAACTGCAAGCCGATCTTCCTGACCTGATCATCCCTGTCCCTCTCCACCTGAAAAAGCTCAGGGAACGCACCTACAACCAGTCTCTGCTGCTCGCCCGGACCCTGGGGAAAACCCTGAAGATTCCGGTTAAAGCCCAAGGTCTGGAAAGGACCCGGCCTACCCTGTCCCAGCAGGGGCTCAAATCCGAGGAGCGCAAGCGCAACCTGAAGGGGGCTTTTTCTTTAAATGAAGAGGTCAAAGACAAACGGATTCTGCTGGTGGATGACGTTCTCACCACCGGCACTACCGCCCGGGAGTGCAGCCACATTCTCATCAAAAGCGGAGCCCGGGACGTGTACGTTGTCGTTCTGGCCAGGGCGGCAAAATATTTTTAAGCTAAAGGAAGCTTTTCAGGATAATCGGCTCCCGAAACCGTGAAAAAGGGGCGCAAACCCATCCGCCCTGAAATGGTAAAGCTGATGCGAAATCAATTACTGGAAATTTTTGAGCTCCTGCTCAGCGAATTCGGGCCCCGCAACTGGTGGCCCGCCAGGACGCCCTTTGAAGTCATGGTCGGGGCAATTCTGACCCAGAATACCGCCTGGACCAACGTGGAAAAGGCCATCCGGAACCTGGTTGGGGCTGACTCCCTGACACCATCCGCTATCGCCGCCCTCCCCCCGGAGACCCTGGCAAAGTTCATTCAGCCTTCCGGCTATTTCCGCCAGAAGGCTGAACGACTTCAGCTTTTCGCCTCCTATCTCATGGACCAACATGACGGCGATCCCAACCACCTGTTCAAAGGATCATTGGAAAATATCCGCCAGGAACTCCTCGCCCGAAAGGGCATCGGTCCGGAAACGGCGGATTCCATCCTCTTGTATGCCGGACATTTTCCCTCTTTTGTGGTCGACGCCTATACCTTGCGGATATTCTCCCGCCTGGGTCTCCTTAAGGGCAGGGAAAAATACGAGGAAGTCCGTTCCTTTTTCATGAACCACCTGCCAGAGGACAGCCAGCTCTTCAACGAATACCACGCTCTCATTGTTGAGCACGGCAAAAGCTTCTGCAAAAAGAGAAAGCCGCTCTGCTCCGCCTGCCCCCTGGGTCACAGATGCGCGTTGGCCTCCCATCCGCCCGGACCATAGTCTCAGGGGGGCCTATGGCCCGGGTGGGTAAAATGCCCGCCACCGCTCGCCAAAAAACAGGGAACCATCCGGGAAAAGACATAATTTCTGTTGTGATTAACTTTCACCTTCCCCTATAATCTTTTTTTACCTTATGTTGAGTTAGGGCCAAACAGCGAACATCCCCATGAAAATCGATTTGCCCCCGGAAAAACAAGTCAGCCATTTAACCCTGCTGCGCCAGCCCCGGTTAATCAGCACGACCGAATTTAATGCTCTTTCATTTAAAGAGCGTCTGCAAATCGTCAGTGCCCAGGAAGGCAAACAGAAATATCAGTTGATCTTCGAAGCCAAAGACAGCGAGCGCATCGTCGCCAGCCTGGCCTCCCAGGATTTGCTGCTCCTCGCCAAGGATCTTGGCTTTCGGGACTTTTCCGATATCCTGGGCATGGTGACACCTGAACAGTTCACGAATTTTCTCGACCTGGACTGCTGGGAAAGGGATCACTTCAATCCTGCTTCAGCCCTCGAATGGCTTGAAGCTCTTCTGGAAGGTGCGGAAGCAGACCAGGCATTCGGTCTGCTCAAGGGAATGGACCGGGCTCTTCTCACCCTGATCGTCAAAAACCTGCTGGGGCTTCTGGAGGAAAAGGCAGCGGATAGCGAGGGCAGCGATGACGAAGAAGCGGAGGAAGGGGAAAACCCTGAAGCGTTCAAAACCGCCGAGGCAGTTCTGAAACTCCTCCAGAGTAACGACCCGCAACTCTTCCATGAGCTGTTTTTCGCGGCGGTCTCGGAATGCGAGTCGAGTCTGGAAGAAGAGGTTTACCAATTTCAGCAGGGAAGGCTGCTGGACCAGGGTTTTTGTGATTACTGGGAAGCCCGGAAAATATATCTTTACCTCGACCCTGACCGCTTCGTATTGAAGGGGGGGAATAAAACCGCAACCGGTTATCCGGTAGAAAAAAGTCCTCCCGGTTTTGTGATCCGATCCAAGGACGACAAAAGTTTTTTGGGGCTGCTTGAAAATGAAGGGCCCGAAGTACCGATGTGGGAGATGGCATTTCTGGTCAATAAGGTACTGGTTGCCGACGGCCTCGCTTTCGGTGACTCCGAGCAGGTCAGAAGCGTCCTTACGGAAATAGGGGACTACCTTAGCATCGGGAGGTTGTTTATCCTCAAAAACCATAACCCGGGAGCAGTATCCCTTGACCCTGATCTTTCCCTGGAAACCCTTTTCCGGCTCGGCTTCAGCCTCACTCTCAGGCTGGGGAGGAGAGCCAAAGAACTTGAGAAAACAGCCATCGGGCCTTTCCTGGACGGTCCCTTCCATGAATTCATCAAGTGCCTCACTCAAGCCAAACCCCGCTTTTATTTGGGCATCGAAAACAACTGCAACAGCGGCAACCGGCGTTTCGTCAGCCTGGAGGACATCTGCAGGGCCGAACAATGGCTGGGCAGGGTTGAGACCCAGAGGCGCCTTTTCGAGGATCACTTCGGTTTTGACCTGAGCTTTTTCACTCCGCCGGAAGGCCCCAATCAGCCCGCCAGCGAACTTGAGAAAGTCACCCTTTCCGACATCTTTCTTACCGCCCTGGCCAACCGCCTTCTGGGCCGGAAGTTTTTTCCCGGCCCGCTGTCGCCGGAAGAACTGCCGGTCCTGCATCAGCAGGTTTCCAGTGAAGGCAACCTGACCCCGGAATTCAGGGAAAAGACCGTTGCCTGGCTGGAATCCCTGGAACCAGGGGGCGGCAATTTTGCTGATTTTTGTCTCGAGGTTTGGGCCGAGGAATTTTGTCCCGTCAAACCCGACGCTCTCAGCCCCGACCATATTGGCGGACTTTTAATTGCCGGGTGTTGAAGAACGGGAACCTCCGTCTCCCTCCGCCAGAAATATCTCTTTCACTTCCATCTTCCGGCCACTGCCGGTCAAATAAAGGAAAACCAGAACCGTCGGTCCGACAAGCTCCGGAAGGCGCCTGAAAACAGCCGCGAAATACTGAATTTTTATCCCTTGCCCACGGACCCGGAAGGTATTTTGGCGAACCAGGGTGGTGACGGCGTCACGTTGCGATGAGGTCAGATGCGTATCGAAAAAACCGGGCGTCTTGCCGGGGACGACCCGTTCGTTGCGGGCATAATCCCGGGCCAGGAGTTCGCTTAACAAGGCGGCCTCCTCGCCGCCGAACGCGGAGCGGATAAAAAGCCACAGGTTTTGATAGACATCCCGGCGCTGAAGGGGATGGCGAAAAAGGTTGTGTTCTTCCCAATAAAGGGCGACTTTCGCCAAAGCCTCGGAAAAGGACCCCCGTACCTTCTCCAGGCCATCCAGAAAACCCTGGAAGTTCCCGCTGTTATAGGTCATATCCACGACCCGGCTGAGCCCCCGCAAACGATTCAGATCGGCGAAACAGAGCTCGCGGGTTTTCAGGACCGTATAAGGGGGATGAGGATCATGATCGATGCCCAGCCGGCGGGCCTCTTTGCGCAGGATAGACCCGGGAAGAAGCTTGACCAGTTCAATCTGCAGATGGTCAGGCCGCAAAACGGCCGTGCGCTCAAGGGAGTTCAGGAAATCGGCATAATTTTCCCGGGGCAGGCCGGCGACCAGATCGAGATGGAGAGCGACGCGGGTCTCCTCCCGCAGGCGAGCGATATTTTCCAGGACAACCTCCAGGGGCATATGCCTTTCCACGGCTTTCAAGGTTTCGGGGGAACAGGACTGAACGCCGATTTCGAACTGAAACATATGCTCCGGGACCTGCTGCAAAAGGCGGATAGTCTCATCGTCCAGAAGCCCGGCCCCGATCTCGAAATGGAAATGGCTGGCGCGGTTGTTTTTGAGAATATGGGCAAAAATTCCCCGCGCCCGCTCCGGATCATAGTTGAAAGTACGGTCCACAAGTTTGATTTTAGGGACCCTGCGGGACATGAGGAAATCAAGGTCGCGGCGGATACGAACCATGGAATATGAACGGACCCTGTTCTCCAGGGCACTCATGCAGAACAGGCAACGGAAAGGGCAGCCGCGGCTGGTTTCGAGATAAACGAAGCCCCGGGACAGATCGACCAGACCGGCCTCAAAGGGGGAGGGAATGGTGTCGAGATCTTCCAGGGAAGGCCGTTGCGGCCCTTCTATGGCCTCCGGATAGGCATTCCACAAGATTCCGCCAGTTCCGGCAGGGTCCCGGCCCGCCACCAGGCACTTAAGAATGTCCCGAAAAGAGGCTTCCCCTTCCCCCCTCACAATGGCGCTTATGCCGGGATGAGAACGGAAAAAATCCGGGCCCTCGAAAGAGATCTCCGGACCGCCCAGAACGATGGTCAGAGCGGGCGCGGCAACGCTCAGGACATCGGCCAGTTCCAGGATAGCGATGCGGTTCCAGATATAGACCGAAAGCGCCACCAGGTCCGGAGCCGGAGCCAAAATGGCCGCCAGGATATTGTCCTTGGGTTCATGGACCGTGTACTCCTGGATAATTAGCTCACATTTTGGGATTTTCCGGCAATAAGAGGCCAGGCAGGACAAAGCAAGGCTGGAATGAATATATTTGCTGTGAAGGGTCGCCAGAATTACCCGCATGGAAGGCCCCCCGGGCTCAGGCCGGAGCCCGGCATTTCTCAAACTGTCGCATTCAGTACTCCTGATTGTTTAAATAATCGAAACATGCTATGTTTTATCGGCATTCGAATGACAGGAAGTCCGCTTACAGATGCCTGGAAAAAAAACCATATTGGCTGTTGTGGCCAACTCCCGGGGAGAGGTATTCGAACACCCCGATCTTCTGATGGTCGGAATGAACGGCCCGAAGATTCGTGCGCCGCACCCTGATGAAATGATTCCTCTGCCCGAGGGCAGCCGGCTTTTCACCCTCCCCCAAACGGCTCCCACCGGTATCGACCGAAAAACCCGCCAACTGAATACCGTCGACCGCCTGCCCCGCCGCTGGGGGGGAGGGAAAATCCAGGCCGTCGCCGCCTTTCCGGCGCCGGCTTACATGAGGACCCTCCTGCCCGCCATGGATTGCAGTACCAAAACCGGCAACCTTTCCCTCTGGGCCTACACGGCCGTCGGCTGGTGCCTGGAGGAGGAACGTTTTTATGCCGCGGCCGTTCGGGTCGACAAAAGCGACCAGTGGAATCCGGATAATTTCGACGACCGCCTGGTCGAACCCAGGGTTCGGAAAGCCTTGAAGGAGCACCCCCGGAACCGCCTCCTGGAACAGTTGGCCCGATGTGCCCTCGATTATCATTGTTTTGCCGCCAAAAACCTTTTTCTGCAGCGCTGGGAGGCACCGCTTCCGACCTCACCCGTCTGTAACGCCAACTGCCTCGGCTGCATTTCCCTGCAGGAATCGGATTGTTGCCCCGCCAGCCAGGAGCGTATCACTTTTGTTCCGACCGTGGAAGAGCTTTGTGAAGTCGCGGTGCCACACCTGAAGAACGCCGAAAACGCCATTGTTTCCTTCGGTCAGGGATGCGAAGGGGAGC
>Ga0209270_1000807_pt1 | contig 55452 bp, 35 predicted proteins | sample MTBAKSrepl1MetaG_FD_187456 | JGI IMG/M metagenome (GOLD analysis project Ga0209270, IMG submission 187456) | Enrichment culture microbial communities from Arthur Kill intertidal strait, New Jersey, USA, that are MTBE-degrading - MTBE-AKS1... | ecosystem: Environmental > Aquatic > Marine >... | reverse complement strand
CGGGCCAAGTGGTGTACCTGACCGCCACGCCCGACGCGGGCTATCGCGTGGATCATTGGGGCGGCGGCACGGTCAATGACGCGGCCGACAGCCTGACCAACGTCGTGGTGATGGACAGTGACAAGCACGTCACCGTGCAGTTCAAGCAGCCGCGCGTCCTGGTCGTGGGCAGCACGCCGCGCTATACGAGCATTCAGCGGACGATCGACGAGGCCGAGGACGGCGACATTGTGATGATCAACCCCGGTCTGTATCAGCCGCCACACTCCTTCGATGCCGTGACGTTCATGGGCAAGGATATCACCCTGACCGGCGCCAACCCCGATGATCCGGCCGTGGTCGAAGCCACGGTGTTGACGGACTACGACCTGCTGGTCGTGGGCGTGGGCAAGAAGGGCGCGATCGAGGGAATCACCTTCGAGGCCAGCACGATCACCGTGTCCCACAGCGAATTGACCATCCGCAACTGCAACTTCCGAGATGGTCAGTGGTTCGGCGCCGACGGCGACGATGGGGATGGTGACGGTTACAACGGCACCAGCGTGTACGGCGGGGCGATCACCATGTACTTCAGCTCCCCGCAGGTCCTGAATTGCCATTTCGAGAACATCTCGCTGACCGGGGGTAACGGCGGTCGCGGCGCCGACGGCCCCGACGGATTTGATGGTGGCTGGGGCGGCCGGGCCTATGGCGGGGCCGTCTACATGGGCTTCTTGAGTAATCCCGTGTTTGACGGGTGCGAGTTCGTGGACTGCTTTGTCCAGGGCGGCCGCGGCGGGGACGGCGGCAATGCCACGGCTCCTGACGGTTACGGCGGCCGCGGTGGAAGCTGGCAGTGGGCGGATACCATCGAGTATGAGTGGTTCTACTGGTGGGACGGCTGGCAGCGCGGGACCCGATTCTACAACCCCTACGTTCTCGTCTATCCGGGTCTGACCGGGCCGTCCGTCTCGGTGAGCATGATCAACATGTACCCGTGGGAGCGGTTCTCCAAGTGGTTCGGTCTGGAGGACTACCTCGGTTGGGATGACTGGATCGCCCGCGGCGGCTACGACCGTAACCTGAAGGCGTATGACGATTACTGGCGCTACACCGGGCTGGGCGGAGCGGTCTATTGCGAACTGGACAGCAATCCCACGTTTATCGATTGCCATTTCGAGAATTGCCGAAGCTACAGCGGAATCTCCGGCATCGGCGGCGACGGGGTGCAATTGCCGACGCGGTGGCCGGAGCGCAATCTGCTGCTGGAAAACGCCGGCGGGGCCATCTTCGCCACGCGGGGCTGCAAGGTCACGATGGTGGATTCGACGTTGCAGGCCAACCTGGCCGATCCGTCGACCGTGATCGATCTGGATGGGCCCGATGGCGAGGACCCGATCGACCTGTATGACGATTACTACGTCGGCTTCGGCGGGGCCATCGCCTACACCGATGATTGCCGCCTGCACGTGACCAACAGCACCTTCCGCGACAACCAGGCGGCCGTCGGCGGCGCCCTGTACTGGGACCGGTCGCACATGGACGTGGTCGACTGCAATGTCCTGGGCAACAGCGCCTATCACGGCGGCGGTCTGTACGCGGCCTATTCGACCGGCTCGGTCGAGCACAGCTTCGTCTGGAAGAACGTGGCCAACGCCCCGGTGGTCCTCGGCGACGATGATCCGGATGTCGGTCAGCCCACGACCGTGCCTCTGCCCCACGATATTCGTTCGGGCAAGGGCGGCGGGTTCTACAGCCTGGCCTCGCGGGTCGAGGTTCGCGACAGCACGTTCGAGGAGAACCGGGCGGTCGGCAGCGGCGGCGGTATCTACTACGCCGGCGCCGACGACGACGTGTCGTATACGCAGCGTTTGACGAACAGCCTGTTGAATAACAACGCGGCCGTGCGCGACGGCGGCGGCGTGTCGGCCAACTGGTACGCGCGCCTGTGGGTGGAGAATTGTACCATCGCCGACAACCAGGTCAGCGGATCCGGCAGCGAAGGGTCCGGCGTGGGCGGCGGTCTGTATGCCTCGTACTTCAGCCACGTCGACGTCATCAACAGTATCCTGTGGGACAACGTGGCCCTGGACGGCGCCCAGATCGCGGTGGCCTCGGGCGATCCCTACGGACCCAAGCCGTCCATCGTGAACGTGACGTATACCGACGTGGGGCCGATTCCGGATCCGAACGCGGTATACGGCCTTCCGGAAATCGTGCCGGATATCCCCATGCCGCCGGCGGGTACGGGCGTGGTCATTGACGCGGCCACAATTCAACAGCAGTACGCCGAAGGGGCCGCGTTTGCGGACGTGATCGTGACCCTGCGCCAGCCGGTGGAATTGCGCAAGACGATGAAATGGGACGTGCCGGCTTCGGTGGAGGTCTATCGCAACGAGGTATCCCGTCGGATCGACGGCGTCCTGAGCACGCTGGCCCCGGCGCAGTACACCCTGAAGTATCGGTATGAGAATATCGCCGCGTTCAGTGCCTCGGTGACGCCGACGGCGTTGAATCAACTGGCCGCCAACAGCATGGTGATGTCCATCGAGCCGGTACGGTATGTACATTGGATGCTGCGACAATCCATTGCGCTGGCCAATGCCATCCAGGCCCGGCAAGTCTATGATGGCACGGGTGTTGCCATAGCGATCATAGACAGCGGTGTGGATTACCGGCACCCCATGCTTGGCGGCGGGACGTTTCCGAACGACAAGGTCATCGGCGGATATGACACCGCCATGGACGATCCGGATCCATTGCCTGTCGGCGAGGCCCACGGTACGTGCTGTGCCGGTATCGCGGCGGGCACGTTGGGCGAGGTGGGCGACTACATCGGCGGCGTGGCCTACAACGCCAAGCTGTACGCCCTGAAGATCTCGGACGACGATGGAGCGATCTCCACCGCCGGTGCCCTGGCGGCCTGGGATTGGTGCATTACCCATCAGTACGACGATCCGGAGAACCCCATTCTGGTCATGAGCAACAGTTGGGGCGCGGTGGGATTGCCCTTCGATGACGCGACGGTGGCCGATACGTTTGCTCCGGCCTTTACTCAAACCGCCGCTCTGGCGCTCGAACGGGGCATCACGATCCTGGCGGCCTCCGGTAACGACGGCTTCGCCGGACAAGGCATTTCTTGGCCGTCGGCCATGTCGGACGTCGTCAGTGTGGGTGCGGTCTATGACACGACCGACCAGGTGACCGAATACTCCAACACCGCTGCGATCCTGGATATCCTGGCGCCCGCCGATCCGATGTACACGACGGACATCATCGGGGTCGAAGGGTACGATCCGGGCGACTACTTCCCGTACTTCAACGGTACCAGTTCCGCCTGTCCGTTCGCGGCCGGTTCCGTGGCCGTCGTCCAGCGGGCGGCGCAGCAGCAGATCGGTCGATACCTGACGCCGACGGAGGTACGCGATGTATTGATCAAGACCGGCGCGCCGGTGACGGATACCAAGGTGCCGATCACCAAGCCGCGGGTGAACCTGGGCGCGGCCGTGGGAGGGATGGCGCCGACGCCGCCGATCTACATCGAGGATCAGTGTCTCGTGCCCGGCTGGGACCCGAACAGCATGACCTGGGCTCAAGAGACGTACAACTTCGCGGCCGACCCGTTGTTTGTCGGGCCCTATTTCCTCAGCGAGATCGTCTCCGGTCAGCTTGAGGACAGCCCCTGCCTGAACGTCGGCAGCGATTTGGCCGAGGCGGTGGGCCTGGGTGAGTACACCACGCGGACCGACAGCGTCTTCGACGACGGCGTGGTCAATCTCGGCTTCCATTATCGTCCGTTCGAGCCGGAGTTCTACCGGCTGCGGACGAACGTCAACGCCTACGGCCTGGATCTGCTCTACGGCTACGAGCCGCAGATCATCCCGCACGATCCGAACGGTCTGTGGGTACGGCAGTACTCGCAGTTCGCGCTGCGGATCGAGCCGCCGCCGCCGTTCGGCTACGACGTGGTCTGGACGGGCACCGACGACGACACGGTGACCGCCCCCGAGAACGTCGTCACGGTGGACCGCGACCGGGCCGTGCTGGCCGAGTTCGCCAAGACGGCGTTCGAGCTGATCACCGCCGTGGACGTGGATCCGAATATTCTGCCGGACTTCGAACCGACGATCACGCCGCCCAGCGGGCTGTTCATGCCGCTGGAGGTGGTCGAGGTGCGGGTCACGCCGCCGCCGCCCGGTTTCCAGGTGCGGTGGCGCGGCACGGACAACGACGGCATCGTCGAGCCGGTGAACACCGTGACGATGCTCCGCGATACCAAGGTCTGGGCGATCTATGAGCCGGTCGAAGTGAAGTACTTCGCCGTGATTGTCGGCATCAACGAGTACCCCGGCGTCGCCAACGACTTGCAGTACGCGGTGCGGGATGCCTCGCAGGTGCACCAGAAACTGGCGGCCACGTCGCTGTGGGATCCGCGGAACATGCGGTTGCTGCTGGATGCGCAGGCCACCAAGGCCAACGTCCAGTACGTCATCGAGAGCCTGATCCCCCTCATGGACCATGACGACGTATTCCTCTTCTACTTTGCCGGTCATGGCTATGCCGACGAGGACGTGGCGCCGATCGACGAGTTCGACGGGTTCGATGAGTATCTGGCGATGGCCGATGGCGTGGATGACATCCGCGACGACGAGCTGGCCCGATGGATTCTGTCGTTGCCGACGCGCAACTACGTGGTCTTCCTGGACGCCGGCTTCCATGGAGCCTCGCAGCCGACCTACTTCCGGCCCAGAGGCTTGGGGGTGAACGTGCCCAAGCCGGGTGATGGCTTCGCGGCGGACATGGTGGCCCATACGGCGATTCTGCCGGATGGTACGACCTTTGTGTCCGACCCGAACGGCCTGGGTGTGGCCGTGAGCGGGGCCGATGCCTCCGAGGTGGCCTGGGAGACGGCGTATCTGGAACATGGTGTATTCACGTATCACCTGCTCAAGGCGATTGAAGGCGCGGCGGATTGGGAAGGCAACGCCGACCTGTGGATCAGCGCCGAAGAGTGCTTTGCCTACACGGCCGCGGCGCAGAGGTCTCTGTTGCAGACCTGGGAAGACTTGGGCGAGCTGCCGATCGAGGTCGAGCAGCAGGTACGGCTTTACGACGGCCGTCCGCAGGTGGATCAGAACTTCGCGACGGCGCCGCCGGTGGATGGACCGCGGCAGATATTTTACGTGCCCGCGGACGTCGATAACCTCCAGGAGGCGATCGAGCTGGCTCGGCCGGGCGATACGATCATCCTGGCCGCCGACACCTATGAGGGCGGCCGGATCATCATCGACAAGCCGATCACCATCACCAGCACCAATCCGGATGATCCGGCGGTGGTGGCCTCGACGATCATCAACTGCCAGGGCTACCATGAGGGCTGTATTTTCTTCACGAACAACGCCGGCCGGGACACCGTCTTGAACGGCGTGACGCTGCAGAACGGCGACTGGACGCCGACGCCGCCGGATCCGGGCGTCTTCGACGGACGTCACATCGCCGGGGGCGGCATCGTCGTGGGCTACAAGGCCGCGCCGACCATCAAGAACTGCCTGATTCGCGGCTTCACGCTGACGGGGGGCAACGCCGTGGGCGGCAGCCTGCCCGATGGGGCCGACGGCGGGTTTGCCCTGGGTGCCGGCGTGTTCATCTCGTCGGAGTCCAGTCCGCGTCTGGTCAACTGCGTGATCACCGACTGCCACGTGATCGGCGGGAATGCGACCGATGGCGTGGACGCCACCGCGGGTGATCCGGGCGCCAACCCGCCCGTGCCCAGACAGGATACGGCCGGGCGCGGCGGATGGGGTGGCGGTGCCCGTGGCGGCGGCGTGTACATCGGACCGGGCGCCACGCCCGTGTTCGAGCACTGCATCATCAGCAACTGCAGCGCCACGGGCGGCAACGGCGGTGACGGCGGCGACTACGCCACCGTCGACGGCATTGACGTGCCGGGCGGCTATGGCGGCTTGTGGAGCAGCGATGACGTCGCGCCGTGGCAGGCGTGGGGTTACTTCGCCGACTATCCGTATTACAGCGGCATGGGGGGCGGCGTGTATTGTGAGCAGGAGTCGGCGCCGACCTTCATCGGGTGCGAGATCTACGGCAATAGCACCCGGGGCGGCGTAAGCGGCCAGGGCGGGCTGATGCCGACGGGCTATAACCGCAAGCAGCCGCTGATCGCCTACGAGTTGCCCAGCTTTGGGGGCGGCGTGTACTGTGGCGCCGACGCAGAGGCGCGTTTCGTGAAGTGCAAGATTTACGACAACGTCGCGCCCAAGCCGACGACCAACTACACGCTCAGCTTCGAACTGGGTCACGGCGGTGGTGTGGCCTTTGAGGACACCGCCGCAATCACCTTTGAGAACTGTCTGCTGGCACGGAACGAGGCGTCCGTCGGCGGCGGTCTCTACTGGCGGCAGGATGACCCCGTGATCGTGGACTGCAACCTTCTCGATAACCGGGCGTACAAGGGTGGCGGCCTGTGTGCCAAGGGCGGCGCCGGCACGATTATCGGCGGCCTGATCCGCGGCAACCTGGCGCATCCGTTGAATATCCTGCCCGGTGGCGGCACGGTCGACCCGAACGCGCCGGGCGGTGGTGGCACGGGGACCACGGCCGGAGAGGTGCCTACCGACTTTGTCTGGCAGGGCGGTGGCGCGTGTCTGATCGGTTCGTCGATCGAGATGCGGCATACCCAGATCCTGCGCAACCATTCCGGCGCCAGTGGGGGTGGCGTATTCATGACCGGTCAGAACCAGAGTACGCCGCGGCTGCTCAATGTGCTCATCGCCGAGAACCGGGCCAGTCGCGACGGCGGCGGCGTGAGCGTCAACTGGCTGGCCGAGCCGTACCTGTTCAACTGCACGATCGCCGAGAATGAGGTGCTCGGCAACTATGGCAGTTACGACGGCGGTGGTGGCGGGTTGTATGCCGGCTATCACTCGTACGTGCACGTGCTCGATTCCATTTTCTGGAACAACACCGCCGCGCTCGGCCGACAGATTCTGGTCGGTACCGGCTTCGAATATGACCCGAGGCCCTCGACTCTGAGTATCGCCTCCACGATTGTGCAGGGCGGCGAGGCGCCCGATGCCCTCCTGCGCGAACCGGGTTGCACGGTCGACTCGGAGGGCGTCATGGCCGACAATCCCTTGTTTGTCGTCGGTCCCCAAGGGGCGTACTACCTGAGCCAGAGTGCGGCCAACGATCCGACGGATCCCTGGGCCGACAATCAGGTCGACAGCCCCGCGGTCGATGCCGGCAGTGTTCCGGCCAGTGAGCGGGGCCTGGATCGGCGTACGACCCGGACCGACCGCGGCCTGAATCCGGATCGCGGCATGGTGGACTTGGGCTATCACTATCCGCTGTCCACCGAGGTCGATGAGTGCCAGTACTGCGATCTCGTTTTCGACGGCTTGGTGGGACTGGAGGATCTGCTGGTCATCGCCGATGCTTGGTTGAGCATGGACTGTGCGGCGGGGACCGGCTGGTGCGGCGGCGCCGACATCAATACGGACACCGCCGTCGACCTGCTGGATTACCTGGCCTTCGCGGCGTGCTGGCTGGTCGAGGACGTCATGGCGCCGCTGCCGAATCCGGCCGAGTGGGGCACCCGCGAGGCCAACGAGGATGGCCGCCCGGCGCCCGTGCCGGGCAGCACGAGCCGCATCATCATGACCGCCCGCAAGGGCTGGGATGCGTGGGGCTGGCCGGTGGCGTACCAGTTCGAATGTGTGGAGATCAACGGCGTCGAGGGCCATTACCAGAAGAGCCCGTGGATTTACTTCCCCGTTCGCGAGGACGTGTATCCGACGTGGATCGACACCGGTTTGACCGATCTGACGCGATATACCTACGTGGTCCGGGTCGGCGAGGTCAAGAGCCTGGGCAAGATCGGCGACGGCAACACCGAAGTCAACCTGACCGATGCGGACATCCGGCTGCGGACGTTCGATTCCGAGCCGATCGAGGCGATCGCGGGCTGGGAGAACGATCCGCCGGTGCCGGTGGTCAACGATCCGGCCACGCCCGATCCCGATCCGGTCCGGTGGGCCACCGTGGCCCTGGACGGCGTGGATGGTTTGCCCACGCCGACGGCGGTGCCGACGGAGTTGCGGATGATCGCCGCGCTGTGCACCGATGTCCACGGGCCGGTCGAGTACCGGTTCATCCGCTACGCCGACATGAACACGGACATCGCGCTGTTCGAGAGTCCGTGGCAGTTGAGCAACACCTTTGTAGACACCGGCCTGGTCACGGGTACGACGTATTACTATGTGTTCCGCGCGCGTGACCAACTGGGTAACGTGACCGAGAGCCCGCGGGTGGCCGGTACGCCGGCTACGGTGGACCTGAACCCGCCGCTGCCGAATCCGGCCGAGTGGGATCCGGCCAACGCGCCGCTGCGGACGCAGGACCGGATGGGCAACTACGTGGACTACATGGTGGCCGCGCAGGCCCAGGATCCGGAAGGCACGCTCGTCGAGTACCGGTTCGTCTGCGAGGATTCGGCGAGTCTGAGCAGCCCGTGGCGGTCGCAGCAGTGGATCGACCACAACGGTGATGTCCGTGAGCCTTGGGAGTACATCGTGCAGGTGTCGCGTTTCGGCGATCACTTCTGGCACGTGGTCTATCGCGATACGTCGCCGAACCTGAACCAGACGCAGCCCAGCACGACGATCCGGACGCAGGGCCAGAACTGAGGTCGGCGGCCGGGCGCCTTGTAGAATGAACAAGGGCCGGAAGAGCATGCTCTTCCGGCCCTTTCCCTATCCGTCTGCGGTGCGTCGGCGGGGGGCGCTCACGGCTGGCCGTAATAGGCGCCCTCTCCATGCTTGCGGAAATAATGCTTGTTCAGCAGGCTTTCGTGGATGCCCTTGGCATTTGGCTCGATCTGAATGGTGCCCAGCGCCATCCGGGCGACCTCCTCGAGCACCACCATCGCCTCGACGGCCTTGGCCGCGGTCGGCCCCCACGTGAAGGGGCCATGCCCGGCGACCAGCACGGCGGGCATCTGCATCGGGTCGATCCGGTCCTCGACGACCCGTCGCACAATCACCCGGCCGGTGTTAAGCTCGTAATCCGTCTCGATCTCCTCCGGCCGCATCGGCTCGGTCACCGGGACCGCGCCGTAGAAGAAGTCCGCATGGGTCGTGCCGAAGCAGGGAATCGGGCGGGCGGCCTGGGCCCACATGACCGTATGCCGTGCGTGCGTGTGGCATACGGCGCCGATGCCCTCGAATGCGCGATACAATTCCAGGTGCGTGGGGGTATCCGAGGAGGGGCGCAGATCACCGTCCACCACCCGACCGTCGGGGTCGAGGACGACGATGCTATCCGGGGTGAGCGTCTCGTAGGGGACTCCGCTGGGCTTGATCGCGACCACTTGGGCCTCGCGATCAATCGCGCTGACGTTGCCCCAACTGTACATCACCAGGCCACGACGCGGCAGCTCCATGTTCGCCTCGTAGACGGCCTGTCGCAACGCCTTGAATTTCATGGTTGCCATAGTCACCCGTTTGCGCTTAGGCGCGGACACGTTCCTTGATCGCCAGCAGGTCCTTCATCACGTTGGCCAGCGCCGCCTGGTGCCCGGCTACGCCGAACGCATCGTGCACTTGTTTGTAGAGGCCGTATAATTCCTGGTAGACGGCGTGGTTGTCGGCCTTGGGCTTGAAGGTGGTGGGCTTGACGCCGCACATGGCCTTCTGGGCGTCGGCGAACGTCTCGTACCCGCCGGCGGCCCGGCCGGCCACGACGGCGCCGGCGATGGCCGCCCCCAGGGCGCACGTCTGGGCCGAGCGGGATACCTTCATCTCGCGGCCGGTCACATCGGCGTAGATCTGCATGAGCATCGTGTTTTTCTCGCTGATGCCGCCGCACGCGACAATCTCGTGGGTCGCCACACCGTATTCCTGGAACCGATTGATGATCGTCAACGCGCCGAAGGCGGTCGCCTCGACCAGGGCCCGGTAGATCTCCTCCGGCCGCGTGTGCAGCGTCTGTCCGACCAGCAGCCCCGTGAGCCGCTGGTCCACGAGGACCGTGCGGTTCCCGTTGTTCCAGTCCAGGGCCAGCAGACCGCTCTGGCCGGGACGAAGGGCCTCGGCCTTGACGGTCAGGGCCTCGTGTGAGCCGGCCTGCGGTCCGCCCGGCTGGATGACGTTCACGAACCAGTTGAAGATATCCCCCACCGCCGATTGGCCTGCTTCCAGCCCGTAATAGCCCGGCAGTATCGAGCCGTCCACGATGCCGCAGATGCCCGGGATATCGGGCAACGGCTCATCGGTTGGGGCCACGGCCATGTCGCAGGTGCTCGTGCCGATGATCTTGACCAGCACGCCCCGTCGGATGCCGGAGCCCACCGCGCCAAGGTGGGCGTCGAAGGCCCCCATCGCCACGGGGATACCCGCCGGCAGGCCCAGCCGCCTGGCCCATTGAGGCGTCAGGGTGCCGGCGGCCTCGTCCACGGCGTAGGTCCGGTCGCCCAGCGTCCGGCGCAGGTCGGCCAACTTGGGATCGAGCCTGCCGAGGAACTCGGCATCGGGGTATCCGCCCCACGCGTCGCTGAACATCGCCTTGTGGCCCGCGGCGCAGCGGCACCGCCTGAGCCGATCCGGTGCATCGGTGCCGGTCAGCACGGCCGGGATCCAGTCGGCGTGCTCCACCCAGGTCTGAGCGGCGTCGTAGACCTTCGGAGCGACCCGCAGGCAGTTCAGGATCTTGCTGAAGAACCACTCGGAGGAATACGTCCCGCCGCACTTGGCCAGGTACTGCGGCCGGTCCTTTTTCGCCAAGGCGGTGATCTCGGCGGCCTCTTCATAGCCGGTGTGGTCCTTCCACAGCCACGCCATGGCGTTCGGATCGTCCTTGAAGCCGGGCAGCAGGGCCAGCGGGGTGCCGTTCTTGTTGACGGGCAGGGGGGTCGATCCGGTTGTATCGACGCCGATGCCGATGATCTTGTTGGGGTCGAAGTCCTTTTCGCCTCGGGCCTGCTTGATGGCCTGCCGCACGGTGACCTCCATGCCTTCGAGGTAGTCGGCCGGATGCTGCCGCGCCAGGTTGTGGTCGGCTTCGTCGAGCACGATGCCCGCTTGGCCGATCTGGTAGTCATAAACCGCCGTGCCGACCTCGCGGCCATCGGCGGTGTCCACGATCACGCACCGCACCGAGTTTGTTCCGTAGTCCAGTCCGATTGTGTACGCCATCTGCCGTCCTCTCCGCAACCGAAGACCGAAGTGCCGGGCGTCCGCCACCGGTGCGCACGCCTCGACTATTGCCCCCTGATTATAGCGTCAGCAGCCGACATGCAAACGCCATTTCGCGCAGAATGCCCGCCCGAATACGAACGGCGGCCGACGGGCGTCTCAGGATGGAACGCCATTCTCTTGATGGGATCGCTATAGCCACTTCTTCGTCCGGAAGTACCACAGCATCGAGAACACGACGACCACGATGAAACCCCAGAAGCCCAGGGGGTACGCCCACTCCCATTTCAGTTCGGGCATGTCCTCGAAGTTCATGCCGTACACGCCCGCGAAGAAACTCAGCGGGATGAAAATCGTCGCGATGATCGTCAGCACCTTCATCACGGCGTTCATGCGGTTGCTGACCGCGGCCAGGTGCAGATCGAGCAGGCCGGCGGCCATCTCGCGGAAGGTCTCGACCGTGTCGATGACCTGAATGGTGTGGTCATACACGTCCCGGAGGTACACGCGGACCGATTCGGACACCAGCGGGCTGTCGGTGCGCTGCAGGGTGCTGAGCAGATCGCGCATGGGCCACACGCTGCGGCGCATCAGGGACAACTCCCGCCGCAATCCATGGATGCGGCCGACCACCGTCGGGTCCGACTCCGAAAGGGCTTGGTCCTCCAGGCTCTCGATCTGGGCTCCCAGGCCCTCCAGCGTGGTGAAGTAGTGATCCACGATCGCGTCGATCAGCGAGTAGGCCAGGTAATCGGCGCCCATGGTCCGGACGCGCCCCTTGCCGGCGCGGAGGCGGGCCCGCACCGGCTCAAAGACATCGCCGGGGCGTTCCTGGAAACTGAGGACGAACCGTGGCCCCAGGATCAGGCTGACCTGCTCGAAATCCAGCCCTTGCCTGGCTTCGTCGAACCGCAGCATATCCGTGACCAGGAACACGTAGTCGGGGTACTCCTCGCACTTGGGCCGCTGGCCGACGGTCTGGATGTCCTCCTGGACGAGCGGGTGGAGCCCAAACGTCTTGCCGATGGCCTCGATCGTGTCGGCATCCAGGCCGTCGATGTTGATCCAGGTCACCGTTGGCCGATCCTTGAAGGGCAGGGCCTGGGCGATCGTGTCGAGGGTTCGTTCGGTCGCCTGGGAGGCGTCGTAGTCGATGAGGGCCAACGGCACCTTGGCCGGCGGACCGGCCGTCTCGCGAATCAGCGAGCCGGGCGGCAAGGCCGTCTTGTCGACCTTGCGCCGGATCAGTCGTGAACCTCGCTTCTTGGCCCGATTGCGTTTACTCATGGGCGTCCTCCCGGCCATCCATCCAAGTATCCGATGGAGATCATCCGAGGTCGTTCGTGACCTGTCAAGACCGGTCCGTCCGTTCCTCTTTGAGGGCGATCCGTCGCCGGGTGGCCTATCTGTCCGTTGAAAAACGTACGGGCACAGAAACCGGCCCTTGTTGTCATTCCCGCCCGCCTGCGGCGCGTTTCCACTCCAGCGGGAATCCACGCTTTGCGGGCAGAGTACACACCACGCGTCGAGCGTGGACCCCGGATCAAGTCCGGGGTGACACCTTTTTCAACAGGCTGCTATCCGCGTAGGATCCCCGTCAGCAGGGTGCTGTCGTGCAGCCGCCATTCGTCCAGGTCCTCGGTGGTTACGGCGAAGTACCGCTCGGTGCGACCGCCGGGTGGGCGGCGGTTTTCCAGCACGGCGGCGACCCGCTCGCCGATGAACTGTCGCCGAAAGGCCACCTGAAGCTGCTCGTCCAGTTCTCGAAGCACACGGGACCGCTCGCGGATGATCGCCGGTGGCACACGGGGCCGGAACTCCGCCGCGGGGGTACCTTTTCGGGGGCTGAACGCGAAGACGTGAATCTTCGCGAACCGGACTTGCCTCGCCACGTTCAAAGTCTGCTCGAAGTGGGCATCGGTTTCCTGGGGGAATCCGACGATGATATCGGTGGTGATCGCGGGCCGATGCAGGATCGCCCGCACCCGCTCGACGGTTTGTAGGTATTCGGCGAGGCGGTACTGTCGGGCCATTCGACGAAGGACGGCGTCCGAGCCCGACTGCAAGGGCAAGTGCAGATGGGGCATGATATTGGTGTGTTTGCCGAGCACATCCAGGAGTGGGGCCGTGACGTCGCCGGGTCCGAGGCTGCTCAGCCGCAGCCGTTGCAGACCGGGGATCCGGGCGACTTGGTCGACGAGATCGGCGAAGTCCCCGGTCCGGTCCCGGGCCCATCGCTTGCGCCGGACGGTGTCCTGCCCGTAGGCCCCCAGGCAGATGCCGGTCAGGACGATCTCCGGATGCCCGGCGGCGACCAGTTGAGCGGCCTCGGTCAGGACGGTCTTTACCGGTTTGTTACAAACCTTTGTTCGGATTCGGGGTATAATACAATAGGTGCAGGCGCCGTCACAACCGTCCTGGACCTTGAGAAAGGCGCGGCTCTGGCCTGAGAAGCGCCGAATCGGCTCCGCCCAGGCGTTGCAGGCCGAGACCCCCTCAGTTTTCTCCTTGATTTCGCCGTCTTTTTCTGGTTTATTCGAGCCTGTGACGGTAGGGACATCCGGATGTTCGTAACAGAAGGGTCCGTGTGAGGCTCTGACCAGCGAGTGCAGAACGCCGGGCAGATCACACCGGTCGCGAACGAGGTGTAGGTGGTCCGACGATTCCTGGGGCGTCTCGATGAGTGTGGCCGGCAGGCATCCCGTAACGACGACGGTCGCGTGGGGATAGGCATGTCGGCTTTTTCGAGCCTGCTGGCGGCTTTTGGCCGAGGCTACGTGGGTGACACAGCATGTGTTGACCACCACCAGATCGGGCGGACAACCCGGCGCCGCCGCGTTCAGACCCAGGCGTTCGAGCAGCTCGCGAATCTGCTGTGATTCGTACTGGTTGACCTTGCAGCCCAGAGTTTCGATGGCGAACGTGTGCATGCCCGGCATGATAGAGGACCGATTGACGATCGGCAAGGGCGTCCGTTCGGGTCGCCCGGTGCGGTAAGACGGGAGAGCGAATATGGCGGTAACCAATGGCGTGTGGGCGATCGACATCGGCTCCAATGCCCTTAAGGCGTTGCACTTGCAGCCCGGCGAAAACGGGTTGGAGGTGATCGGCTTTGACTATGTGGAGCACCGCACGATTCTCAGTGCCGAAGGGGTGGACGAGGTCGAAGCCGAGGAGGTGATCGAGCAGAGTCTTCGCACCTTCGTCGAACGCAACGAGATCGGCCGGGAGCCCGTGGGCATTTCCGTGGCGGGGGGCAACAGCTTCGCCCGTTTCATCAAGCTGCCGCCCGTTGAGAAGAAGCGGATTCCGGAAATCGTGCAATTCGAGGCCGTGCAGCAGATTCCCTTCGACATCAACGAGGTCGAATGGGATTGGCAGATCATGACCCGCCCGGACAGCCCGGACACCGAGGTCGGCCTGTTTGCGATCAAGAACGAGGTCATCGGGGCCTTGCTGGGCCACTTCACGCGGGAGAAGATGCAGGTCACCCACGTCCAGATCGGGCCGATGGCGCTGTACAACTACGCCCATTATGACCGGCAGGACGTGCGTGAAGACAGCGGCAAGGCCGTCGTCGTGCTCGACATGGGCACGGACAGTACGACGCTGGTGGTGTGCACCCCGGACACGGTCTGGCAACGCAGCATCCGTATCGGCGGCAACGCGTTCACCGAGGCTATCCAGGAGGCGTTCAAGCTGCCCTTCCGCAAGGCCGAGAAGCTCAAACGCACCGCTCCGATGAGCAAGTACATGCGTCAGATCTTCACGGCGATGAAGCCGGTCTATACCGATCTGGCGGGCGAGGTGCAGCGCAGTCTGGGGTTTTACACCAGCAGCGGCCCCGGTCGCGAGCAGGGCTTCTCCAAGATCATCGCCCTGGGCGGGGGTATGAAGCTCCAAGGCCTGGCCAAGTACCTGCAGCAGACGCTGAATGTGCCGGTGGTGCGTCCCGATTCCTTTGAGCGTCTGAGCCTGGCGCCGGGCGTGTCGCCGGCCAAGTTCCACGAGAACATCGGCGACTTCGGCATCGTCTACGGGGTGGGCGTGCAGATGCTGGCCGAGCCGAAGATTGAAGCGAACCTGCTGCCCCGCCGGCTCGCGCGGAGCATGACGTGGGCCCGAAAGGCCAAGTACTTCACCGTCGCCGCCTGCCTGTTGCTGGGGGTTTCACTGATAAGCCTGGCCAACGTGCTGGCCGCGAAAGCCAAGTATGCCAGCCATGCCAACACGCGACAGCGCAACGCCGCCATCGCGCGCCAGGCCCAGGAGGCCATCAGCGAGCTGAACAAACAGAAACAGCGCGACACGCAACTGGAGGAACGCATCACCAAACAGACGGCCGTCCTGGATTACCGGCAAACCGTCCCCGAACTGAACCGCGAAATCCTGGCGTGTCTGCCCAACGCCGAGAACACCCCTGAACAGGCAGCGCTGTATGAGGCCTTTCTACGCGGCGACGTCAAGGGCATTCTGGCGATTCCGCGGCCGGAGCGGAAGATGCTGTTCGTCACGCGACTGAGCGTGGCCTATGTGCCCAGCGTCAAGGACGCCTCGCTTCAGAAGATCGGGACCGGAGAACAGCGCCGCGCCATTACGCGGCCCGACGACATGATGATGGGACGCGAGGGTTATGAGATGGGTCGGGGGGCGCCCGGCATGCGGGACATGCCGGGTCAGTATCCCATGGACGATCGCTACAGGATGACCATGCCGGGGATGATGCCGGGCATGACCACACCCACCGAGCAGGAGAAGGATGGGCCGGGCTTTGTCGTAATTATAGAGGGGTACAGTCCGTATCAGGGCGGGCCGAATAATGATATTGCGCCGTTGATGGACCCGCCGGGGGTGGCCAAGCAGGACGATCAGTCCAAATGGGGCCTGGTGACGCGTCTGGCCAATCTGGCACAGGTCTTTCCGGACAGCGCGTTCGAGCTTTACGGGAAGGATGACATCAAGCACTTTGAGTTGAAGACGGGCAAGGTGGACTTGGCCGATCGTGAGACCCCGCTGGGGATCGGCCTCCAAAAAGAGGTGACGCGGATTCCGGAGGAATTGTTGCGATCCGCCACGACCGGCGGCGGCCGAGGCGATGAGATGTACTTCCGGGACTCCCTGGGCAGCGGCAGCGCCAAGGCGCTGCGGATGGACAAAGAGACCGTGCTCGTTGACCCCATGACCAACGAGGAGATCAGCATGACGTTTGATCTGTATACCCTCGAAGAGGTCAACGCCAATCCGGACTTGTCGGACAAGGACGTGGGTCGGCGGGAGCTGGATCAATTCGGGCGACCGAAATTCATCGTGCGGGATCACTGGTTCCGCATCAAGGCCAAGTTCTTGTGGAAAAACGCCCCCGAACCGCCCAAGACCGGGCCTGCGGGCGGCATGATGGGTGGCCGATACTACTAGACGAACCGCAGTCGTGTGCTCCGAGGGACGAACCGAATGGGCGTTTCGGTCGACTGAGGCCGGGATTTGAGTAAGGATGAACGAATGGCGTTGAAGGTAAAAATTTCGTTCAATTTGAGTTTCCTGAAGCGGTACACGTCCATCGTCATCCCCGTGGCGATCGTGGTGGTGGCGCTGCTGTTTCTGGGGGTGACCGTCTTGCAGGGGCGCTCGCTGGTGGCGCGCATGGACAAGGAAAGCCTGGCCGTCGGCAAGCAGATCGACCAGGTCATGAGCAAGGCGCCGTCGGCGCGCCAGTGGGAAGAAGAAAAGAAGTATCAGGATGCGCACGCCGAGGACGCGGAAAGGATCGCCCAACTCGGCATCCACAGCTCCCTGCGGGACCTAGTCAGCTACCGGATCTTCCCCGAACCGAAGGACACGTCGCGGCAGGTGTTCGCGAATTTCGGTCAGGCGTTGCGCAGCCGCATCGAGGGCTTGCTTACGCAGATCCGCGGCCGAGGCGCTCCCACGCAGCAGGAGATGCAGTCGCAGATGGGCCTGGACACGTCGCTGTCGGCCGGCGGCAACTGGAACCGGGCCAACCGCAATGACATGACGCAGGCCATGATCGACACTATCTGTCAGAAGCGCGCCGAGGAGATCGGCGTTTACGCCACGCCGGAGGCCTTCGCCTGGTACGACTTCTGGGAGGGATATCAGTTTCCGGGCACGGACAAGGCGGTTGAGCATTGCTGGTACTCGCAGTTGGCCTACTGGATCTATGATGATGTCGTGCAGGCCATCCAGGCCCTCAACGGCAGCTCCACCAGCGTGATCAACTCGCCGGTCAAGCGACTGATCGCCGTGTCGTTTCAAAAAGAAGCCGATTTTCCCGCCAGTACCGGGGGCACGTTTTACGAATCCAGCCGCATCGCGGGCGGGCGGATGAGCGGGGAGGATCGGCCGATGTACCTGCTCCAGACGGGCTATCCTTCCGTGCTTGGCGTCGAGCCCTGGACGGGTCGCGTGTGTAATGAAGAGAACGATGTCGTCCATTTCAGCCTCGGCGTGATCGTGGCGGCCAATGCGGTCGGCGATTTCATGAAGGCGCTCTGTGCCGAGAAGATCACCCTGTTCCGGGCGGGCTTCGATGAGAACGCGCCGCTCGAGGAAGGGATTCACAACAGCATCACGATTCTTGACAGTGCGGTGGCCCCCGTGGAGCGGCAGGACAAAGAGCACGAGCTGTATCGGTACGGGGAGCAGGCGGTGGTGCGACTGACGCTGACGTGCGAATACCTGTTCAACCGAGCCGGCTATAGCCCGATTATGCCCAAGGCGATTCGAGACACCCTGTCGGTCTCGTCCCAAGGCACGGGCCAGACGTCGCCGGGGGGGACGTCGGGAGCCGGGACAGCCCCGCCGGCCAGTCGGCCGGCGCCGAGTGCCCCCACGCCTCGTCGTTCCGGCGGCCGTTCGGTCGGCGGCGACGATTTCTGATGGGTGGCAAGGCCGATACCGGGCAGGAAAAGACAGAAACACGATCTGTTGACAAATGGACGGATAATAGAAGATGGCCAAGAAACGAGCCAACGTGTTTGAGCAGTACGTGGACAAACTGGTCCTGGGCTTGGCTGGCGTGGTCTCCGTGGGGTTGTTGTGGATGTTTATTGTGGCCGGCCCGTACCGTGTTGAATACGGGGGGCAGAAGCTCGGGCCCGGACGCCTGGACAGCACTATCCAGACCAAGGCCCAGCGTCTGCAGGCCCGGCTGGATGAGCCGCCGGTTCCGGCACCGCCCTACGAACCCCAGTTGCCGCGCGTTCTGGCCAAGATACAGGATCCTCTGGGACCGGTCGTGGCGGACTTGATCATCCCATTGCCCGGTATTGGGGAGAAGGCGGTGATCGAGCAGCGGCAGTATCGGCTTCCGGAGATGCCGGCGTTGGCCGCCGTGGACGTGCAAGCCATCCGCACCGTCGCCTACGTGCCGATCGAGCCTCTCGATCAGAGCACGCCCTATGACAAAGCGCCGGTTGATCTTGGCGATGTGGACTATGTGACGGTTCAGGCGTCCCTGGACGTGGCCTCGCTCTACCGAAGTTTCCGTCAGAGCTTCAACTCGCCCATGCTCCGGCACCCCGATCCCGAGTTGGCCCAGCCGATCTTCGCCACTGTGGTTCTCGAGCGTCGACGCCTTCAGGACGATGGGTCGTGGGGGGCGTGGACGCTGGTGCCGCCGCCGCGCAACAACCACTTGGCGCGGTTTCTGACGGTTCCGACCGATCCGGAGAATCCGTTGGAGATCGAGCTGAAGATGCGGCAGTTCCGTCAGTTCGAAAGCATGCAACAGATTCTCCAACCCACGCCTTATGATTTCGCCTCACCCCACGAGGCTTGGCTGGTGCCGACCCTCTATGAGAAATACACGACGCTGCTTCGACGCGAGCGGGAAATGAAGCTGCGCGAGGAGCGCGAACGCGAACTCGAGCAGCTCCGGCGCGACCGGGATACGCGGACATCCACGCGGCCGACGACAACGCGGCCGACCGGGCGCACCACGCGTGGCGTGGACGACAGGCAGAACCTGAGAGATCCTGCGAGAGGTCGGACGGGTCCTGGCGGCCTCACCGGACGCCGCGACGACCCTGCGATGGCGGAGGTATATGGTTATGAGGGACCCGGGGGGATGCCGCGCCCGGGCGTTCCGGTTGGGCGGCAAGAGGAAAAGCCCGATGATGTCCTGGTGGATATGGCCAAGCTGATGCTCCAGCGGAACGAGAATCTGGCCGATCGCAAAGATCCGCTGGTGATCTGGGCCCATGATGATTCCATCGACAAGCCGGGCACCTACCAGTATCGGATGCGTGTGGGGGTGTTCAACCCGATCGTGGGCAAGAATTGGGTCGTGCCTTCACAGTCGGAGCTCGACAAGCAGGTGGTGCTCTACACGCCGTATACCGACCCGACCGAGCCGGTCGAGATTTCGGCGCGGACCTATTTCTTCCCGACGAATGTCGTCGCCGACGCCATGGACGCAGTCCAGGTGGACGTCGCCCGGTACCATCTGGGGCGCTGGCGCACAAACGAATTCACCGTGCATTGCGGCGAGCCGATCGGCCGGGAGGTGGAAGTCCAGCCGGAGCGGCCGACGGCGGGGGGCTTTGAGGGTCGGGACAGGTTGATGGCGGCAGAGTACGCCGGGTACGATCGGTTTGGCGGAACCGGCGGTGTTCCCACAGGGCCCCAGAAAATTGATTTCAGCACGGATGCGGTGCTGGTGGACGTGGTGACCTCGACCACGTGGTTGACCGCCGGAACGGCCCTGAGCCGACGGGAGCTGCGTGAGATACTCTATGCCAGGAACGAAGGCGACATGGATCGTTTCCCCGTCACCAATCGTAACTGGCCCGCCCCTGTGCGGAGTCTCTACGAGGAGATCAAGCAGTCCGAACAGCAAGGGCCCGTCCAGTACGTCGCGAGGACCCACTACCGCAACAAGCTGGACAGTGCACTGCGGCAGCAACGGATGCCCTTGGAGATGGACCCTCGCGGCCGTGAGATGATGCGCGGTGGCGGTTTCCCCGGCCAGTTCTGACGTCTGACCCGCGTCTATGGCGGATGGAGGGTTCGGCGTCTGTCGGCCGAGAGCGTCGGGTCCAGGGCTTCAACAGATGCCCGATGGCTTGGTTCGGACGCCGGAAGACCCAGGGATCGAGACGGCCGTAGCGCACCGTTCCCACATCGGCCGCGTCGTGTCGGCGAACTGCGCCGCCCCAGTCGAAGAGGCGATCCATGATCCGGTCGATCTGACCGTAGCTGAGGCCCTGTCTCTCCCGCAGGTGTTCGAGCCGTTCGATCAGTTGTTCGGCCTGTCGATAGGCCTTGAGCCGCAGGGAATGCCGGATTGTCGTGCGGCCGTCCGCATGTCCAGGTTGCGCTTGCGGGCCCTGGCCTTGCATCACGTTGCCGGGCCCCTATAATCGCAGGCAGAAGCTGCGCCCCGTCGGCGGGGGCGCCCGGGGCCGAGGTCATGGACAGCCACGAACGAATCACGCAGCGATACCAGGGCCAACAAGGCCGCGCCTACCATGAGGTCAAGCGGGGCATTCCCGACGTCGCGTTCCCATGGGTGGCCGCGAGCCGGGCGGCGCAACTGGTCCGTTTTGTGACGCCGCAGGACACGGTGCTCGAATATGGTGTGGGCTCCGGCTGGAATCTGGCGATGCTGCCGTGCGGACGAAAGCTGGGTTACGATCTGCACGAAGATCTGCGCCCCGTCCTTGAGCGGCAGGGTATCGAATTTGTCGAAGACCTGAACACGGTGGCCGACGGCAGCATCGACGTGGTCCTTTGTCGCCACGTGCTCGAACACACGCCCGATCCGCTGGCGGTTCTGTCGCGGATACATCGCGTCTTGCGTGTCGACGGGCGGCTCGTGCTGATCGTGCCCTACGAATTCAGCCGTCGTGGCCGACGTTTCGACCCTGATGAGCCGAACCATCATGTCTATGCCTGGAACGTGCAGACTCTCGGCAACCTGGTTACGGATGCCGGTTTTGGGGTACGGCGGGCCGGTCTTGGCCGTTATGGGTACGATCGCTTCGCCGCGGTCTGGGCCGTGCGTCTGAGGGCAGGTCGCATCGGGTTCAGAGTCATTCGGCGCCTGGGCCAGTGCGCGGTGCCGCTGCGCGAGGTCCGTCTCCTGGCCGTCAAACCGGGGCGAGAGGCGTGAGCATGGCCAGAGCGGCAAGCCGAGCACCAACGAGTCACCACCCCCCGACGCAGGGAGGGGCCGGCGGCGCCGTGCGTCACACGCCTGGTGCCATGCCCCGGTCGCCCCATCTGCAGCGATATGTCGACTGGGCTTTGCTGGCGGTGGTTCTCATTATCCTGGCCATCCGTGCGACCTATGGGGAGAGCCCGCACACCGACACGATTGATCCGCTGCAGCCGTTGACCAACACCGGATTCAGCGTGCTCTTGTCCGGGGTTCTCCTCGTGGCGGTGATGGCGGGTTTCGTGATACGTGTGTTGGACGCCGGGCGCGCCTTTCGACCCACGGGTCTTGGAATCGGCTTGGCGTTCTTCCTGGTCGCCGCGATTGTGAGCTGCTTCGCGGCCTCGGATAAGCGGGCCGCCGTGACGGATGCCCTGACCCTGGCGACGCCCATGCTGGCGGCGATGTTGCTGGTGCGTCTGCTCGATCGTCCGGCTCGTATTCGGTGCGTGCTGGCCATTGTCGTCGCGGGGGGGCTCGTGAACGTCCTGCAGTCCGCCCAGCAGGCGATGGCCAGCAACCGGATGCTTATTGAGCAATACGAGAAAGACCCCCAAGCCTTCCTGGAGCCACTGGGTATCGAGCGGGGCACGTTCAAGGCCCTGCTCTACGAGCACCGCCTGTACGGTAAGGACGTGCGCGGGTTCTTCACCACGGGCAACTCGGCCGGGTCGTTTTTGATTCTGTCGGTGGCGGCGCTGGCGGCGTTGTGGCTTGGCCGGCCTCGCGGAGCCCCGGGGGCGCGGGCCTGGATGCATGCCGTCTTTGTTTTTTGCATGATACGGCTGGTCGCCGGCATGGTCATGGTTCACAGCAAAGGGGCGACCGTCGCGGCAGGGGCTGGTCTGTTCCTGTTTCTCATCGGGGTCCGATTCGGCCCGTGGTTGCGCCGCCATCGGGTCGCCGTGGCGGCAGGGGGGCTCCTTGGGGTCCTGGCGCTGGCCGCGGCCCTGACGGTTTATGGGCGGCGTCACGACACGCTGCCCGGCGGACGAAGTATGCTTATCCGGTGGGAATACTGGACGGCGACGGCACGGATGGTTCAGGATCACCCGTTGACCGGCGTGGGGGGCGGGAACTTCCGGCATTACTATCCCCGGTACAAGGCCGACGCCGCGCTCGAGACGGTCCAGGACCCTCACAACTTCGTCCTGAGCCTCTTGAGCCAGTACGGACCGTTGGGCTTGCTGGGGTTCGTGTTGGCGATTGCCGTCCCCGCCTGGCGGGCGGCTGGGCGAGAGCATGGGCTGGCGGTCGGCGATAGAGAGAATGGCCGAGGCGCCGCCTTCCGGTCGGCCGCGGTAGCGCTGGCAGTTGCCGGGGTGGTGTTCGCGGCTCGTCCGTTCTTCCTGATGGGCCAGGCCACGCAACAGGCCGAGGTGCAATCCGTCACGGTGTTGTATCTTTACATCCTACCCGCTGCCGTGTTGGCGGCGGGCGCGGTGCTGCTGCTTGTGCCCTTTGGTCGACTGGCCGTGGTTGCGGCGGGGGCCTTCGTCTTCTGCGAATTAATCGAATCGGTCTTGTTCGACTTCGACCAGGTACGTCCCGCAACTGTAATGGTCGGCGCGGCTTTGCTTTACGCCGTTCCGCTGTTCTTGCTGGGGGTCTGCTGGTGGCGGGGGTCGGCCGGTCATGGCGATGCGGTCAAACCCGCGTCTTACACGTGGCGTTGGGTGTTGTGGTGTGGTTTGGCGACCGTGCTGCTGGCGGGTCTGGTGGACTTCGCATTGTTCGAGCCGGGGGTGTACACGGCGTTCTGGGTGGTTCTGGCGTGTGCCGTGGCGTCGGGGGCACCACGGTCTAGGGATACGACTTCTGCGTTCGCCTGGACGCCGGGCCCCCGTATGCGCAAAGCCTTGGCGGGTCTGCTGATCGTGGCCACCATCGCGGTCGTGTACGTTGCGGTGGTTCTACCCGTCCAAGCCGGGTACCTGCGGCAGCAGGTCTCACGGGGGCGTGAGGCACCCGCCGTGTTGAACCGGGCCGCGAGCGTGGATCCACTCGATCCATCTGCGCTTCGGGATGCGGCGAAGCTCTACCTGTGGCGGTATGAGCAAACCGGCGAGTCCTCGTGGCTGGCGCCCGCGGTCAAGACCCTTGAGGAGGCCCTGCGGCGCAACCCCGCGAGTTTCAAGGACGATGCGCTTATGGCCCGGACCTACCGCTTTCTGGCACAGTCAGATGAGCATCCTGATGCGTATCCCGAGTTGGCGCTCCGATATGCCGAACAAGCCGTCCGCAAGTATCCCGGCTCAGCGGAATTGCACATGGACCTGGCTGAGATCGCCGAGGCCCTCGGGCGTGCCTCGCTGGCGTTGGAGCATTACAAGCGGGCGGTTGAAATCGAGCGAGCCTTCCAGGAGCACTTCCGCCGCATGTATCCCGGCCGGCCGGTTGTCAGTCGCCTGGGGGCCGAGCGATATGAGCTGGCCCAGCGCAAAGTCCGACAACTCGGAAACGAGTCCTCCTCCGGCCCGACCCCGCCCGGATCCTAATCGCCTCCCTCGTCGTCCTCGACCACGACCGCCGTGCCGTACGCCAGAATCTCCGAAGCGCAGCTCATCACCTCGCTCGTCGAGAATCGCATCTGGACGATGGCGTTGGCCCCGAGCTGCCGGGCATGTTCGATCATGCGGTCGATGGCCTGTTCGCGGCTTTCGGCCATCAGCTTGGTGTAATCGCTGATCTCGCCGCCCACCAGGTTCTTCAGACGCGCCATGATGTCGTTGCCCAGGTGCCGGCAGCGGATCGTGTTACCTCGGACCAGCCCAAGCGTCTTGACGATGCGCTTGCCCTGGATCCGGTCAGTGGTCGTGATCAACATGCCCCTATCTCCTTACATCCTTGTACCGGTCGCGGCTCCAGAAGAACAGCCGCTCACGCAGTACGGATACGAACAGGATCACCAAACCCGTCAGCATAGCCGCCACGCCGACCTTGAGCAAGAGGCTCACCGTGGGGTCCTGGATGAATTCCCGAATGGCGGCGAAGGCCCCGTACAGCAGCAAGGCGATCGCCGCCACGCCGAACAGGACCCACCCGATGCCCCGCTCCATGCGGTTGTACAGGCCCGACCAGTACTGCTCCCAGATCTTGTCCTCGGGCTCCTGCGGGACGACCTCATCGGCGATGGCCACGAGCTTGCGGAAGCCCTCGAGCTCCTTGCGACAGGTCTCGCAGGACTGCAAATGGGCTTCAAGCCTGCGGACCTGCTCATCGTCCAGTTCCCCGTCGAGGTATCCCATCAACAGGTCTTTCCAACCCTCACAGGTCATAATTCAAGACCCCCTTTCTCAAGCAGTTCCTTGAGCTGTCGTCGTGCGTGGTACAGCCGGCTCATCACCGTGCCCTTGTTGCAGAACATCGCCTGGGCGATCTGTTCGTAGGTCAGATTCTGAAAATGTCGTAGGATGATGACCTCCCGGTGCTTGGGTTTGAGCTTTCCGATGGCCCGCCAGACGGCCTGTTTTTGTTCATCCCGTTCGGTCAGCGCGTCCGGGTCGAACCAGTCGCCGTCGGCCCCGGTCACTTCCTGACCCTCGTACATCGGCAGCGGCATCGTGTGCCGCACCCGGCGCCGCCGCAGGAAGCTGAAGCACAGGTTGCGCAGGATCTGATAGAACCAGGGGAAGAAGCGTCGGCCGGGCTCGAGCAGCCGAAGATGCCGCCAGGCCCGATAAAACGCCTCCTGGGAAAGCTCCAGGGCGTCATCGTGGTTACCCACCAGCCCCAGCGCGATGCGATAGGCGTCCTTCATGTAGCGATGCACCACGGCCTCGAAGGCCTCGCGTGAGCCCTGCCGACAGCGCTGCAGGATCGCCGCTTCTTCATCGGCAAATCGCGCGGTGTCCAAGGGCTCACACTCCCATGGTCCCAGACAGCGGCCGGATCCGCGACCCGGCTCCATAAGGATAGACACCCCATCCCCGCCGGATATTCAAAGGCATCGGCCCGATTCGGGGTGTTGGCCGCGCGGTCGCCCGCATGCTTCAGAGCTCGCGGAGGTTCTCCAGTCCGCGGACCTGGTTCTGTTTCTCCTGCACGATGCGGTTGAGAACCGCCCGGGCGGTGGGGTCTTTGACGAAGTTGCGCAGGCCGAAAAGGTAGTGGAGGATCTCCTGCTCCCGATGCAGGATCGTCTGCAGGATGTCCTCCTTGCGATAGAGCCCCTCGAACTCCGTTTCCGGATCGGCCAGCCCGGCAAAGACGTTCAGCGCCGCGATCCCGCGAAACGTACTGTCGTCCAGGATGCGGGGGGGCTTTCGAGTCTGGACAAAGTCTTGCTTCATCTCGGTGAACATAGCACGGCAGACCTGCTCCCGGCGGGCCACTTCAAGAAACAGGTTCGACAGGTGCGGAAATGAAGCCGCCGCCGATTCGTAGAACTCCACGGCATCGGCCTGTACCTGCTCGGCGATCTCGAAGATCTCCAGAGCGCTGAGGCGATCCTCGTTGGTGTCGTCCGCTCTGGGTATGTCCATGTACGTCTCCTGCGCGGCCGTCGGTTGGCCTTCGAGGCCCGCATCACGACGGCCGGTGCGGGCCGGACGATCAGACGGCCACCGTGGCGTCCGTGTGCATCGGGCGCATCCCTGTCGCCCGCCGTCCGCGGGCCCGTCTTTCCAACCCCAGCACACCTATTGTACCGGCGATGGGCCATGCGTATCAAGCCCGCAAGGCACAACTTGCGCGGGTTTTGCGTCTTTTTGCCGTCGCCGGCGGCCTTGGAACGGGGTGTGCCGCCCTGTTTCTAGACCGTGTACGTCGAGGCGGCCGTCGTTCCTCCACGACCCGTCCAATTGGTGTGGAAGGCCTCGCCCCGCGGTCGGTCCACCCGTTCGTAGGTATGCGCACCAAAATAGTCCCGCTGGGCCTGGAGCAGATTCGCCGGCAGCCGCTCGCTGCGGTACCCATCGTAAAACGCCAGGGCCGCGCTTATCGCCGGGATGGGCACGCCCATCTGGATGGCGGCCACCACCACGCGGCGCCACGCCTCCTGCGCCTTTTCCACGGCGTCCTTGAAGAACGGGTCCAGCAACAGGTTGCTCAGGTTCGGGTTCTTGTCGAAGGCCTCCTTGATCTTGCCGAGGAACACCGAGCGGATGATGCATCCACCGCGCCACATCAGGGCGATGCCGCCATAGTTCAGGTCCCAGCCATACTCGGCGGCGGCGGCCCGCATGAGCTGGTAGCCCTGGGCGTAGCTGACGATCTTCGAGGCGTACAGCGCCCGCCGCAGATCGTCGACGAAGGCCTTCTTGTCGCCCTTGAACGCGGGGGTGGGCCCGTTGAGCACCTTGCTGGCCGCGACCCGCTCGTCTTTCAGCGCCGACAGGCACCGGGCGAACACGGCCTCGCCGATCAACGTCAGCGGCTGGCCGACGTCCAGGGCCGCAATCACCGTCCACTTGCCCGTTCCCTTCTGCCCGGCCGTGTCGAGGATCAGGTCCACCACGTATTGGCCCTGCTCATCCCTGTAACCCAGGATGTCCCGCGTGATCTCGATGAGGTAGCTGTCCAGCTCGCCCCGGTTCCACTCGGCGAAGACCTCGTGCATCTGGTCATTACTCATCCCCAGACCGACCTTCATGAGCTGGTAGGTCTCGCAGATCATCTGCATGTCACCATACTCGATGCCGTTGTGGACCATCTTCACGAAGTGGCCCGCGCCGCCCTGGCCGACCCAATCACAGCAGGGCTCGCCCGCCTCGGTTTGGGCGGCAATCTTCTGGAAGATGGGTTTAACGTGCGGCCAGGCCGCCGGCGAGCCGCCCGGCATGATGGAGGGGCCCCGCAGAGCGCCTTCCTCGCCGCCGGAAACACCCGTGCCGATGTACAGCTTGCCTTGGCTCTCAACGGTCTGCGTGCGACGGATCGTGTCGGGGAAATGGCTGTTGCCGCCGTCGATCAGGATATCCCCGTCATCCAGGTGGGGCAGGATCTGCTCGATGAAATCATCGACGGGCTTGCCCGCCTTGACCATGAGCATGATTTTGCGGGGCTTCTTGAGCGCGGCGACCAGCTCCTCGATGGAGCGGCACCCGATGATGTTCTTGCCCTTGGCGCGGCCCTCGATGAAGCGATCCACCTTCTCCACGGTGCGGTTGTAGCAGGCGACCGTAAAGCCTTTGCTCTCCATGTTCAGGATGAGATTCTCACCCATGACGGCCAAACCGACCAGTCCAATATCCGCTTGTGCCATGTCCATAACTCCTCGTTTTGTCGCGGCCCGCGTGGGCCGTTGGTTCATGCTCGTTCGAAACGTTCTCGGGTGGACCACAGGCCCAGGCCGGGATTGGAGACGAAGTACACGCGTTGGCCGTCGACGTCATTCCAGCCGTCGGACAGCCGTGCGGGGTCATACCGCCGCATCATCTCCTCCAGCGGGGCGTAACGGAAGCCCACCGCCTCGATCGCCTCGCGGTCCAGGTGGCCGGGGCAGTAGGTGACGCTGAACCGCCCCTCGCTTGAGCCGTGGATCAGGTGTGCCGCGGCGCTGAGGTTGTCGCGCAGGTCCGCGTTGCGCTCAACGGCCTCCAGGACCTTGGGCGTGCCGCAGTAGCCGTATTTGCGGATCAGCCGGTCGATCTGGGCGTCCTCGCCGAACTGCCGCAAACCCGGCGCCAGAACGATTAGTTCACCCCCGTCGGCCATCGCCATCCGCATCCGGTAAATGCTTTTGTTGCCCAACCAGGTGCTCTTGTATTCCTCCGGGTCCAGCCAGACGACGGCCTTGTCGATAGGGGCATCGAGCATCTGGAAATTGACGCGCAGGCTCAAGCGGGCGGCTTGTTCGAAGCACGTTGCATCGTCGCCGATGAACAGGCCGCGCGTCACCGCCCCCGTCGGAAAGGCCTGCACCACCGTCAGCACGTAGACGATCGGCAGGTGGCCCGCGAAGTGGTCCGATGCGTAGTCGAGCACGCGCCGCACGGGCGTATCCGCCCGCCCCATGATCGTCTCCATATCGCAGACCGCGCCGAGGAAGTGGCTCTTGTTAATGCCCTCGGCGCCACCGGTGCCCACGAAGATGTTCTTGTTGTGGTTGGCCATGCCCGCGACCTCATGCGGCACGACCTGGCCGATGGACAGGATGAGGTCGAATTCGCCTTCGACCAGGAGCCGGTCCACCTGGGCCGGCCACGGGTAATCCACCTTGCCGCCGCTGACCTCGGCCACGAACGCGCCGGGCACCTGCCCCAGGGTCATGATTCCCCGTCGCCAATCGTGCACACGGAACAGCCCCAGGTCCAGGTCGCCGTACATCCGCCGGATTTCCCCCTCGGTCATGGGGGTGTGGGTGCCGATGGCCGGGAGGATGTCGGTGACCGCCGGGCCGTAGTATTCGCAGGCCATTCGCGTCAACAGTCCGGCCTGCGAGTGAAGCCGCGTGATATCCGGCGGCACGATCAAGACCTTCCGTCGCCGTCCCAGGGCCGCCAGGGCCGCATACAGCCCCTCCTGAAGGGCCTGTCGGTCCAACGCGGTGCTCTCGCTACCTGTCGCATAAAACGTCTGATTCACGTTCATTTCGCCTGTGTGCGGTCAACCCCTCTGCGAATCCCGAATCGTACGCGTGCCGTTACCACCTCGCGGCCAAGATTTTGGATTTTGATCTGTCCTTCTGCATTTTGCTTTTTGATCTTCATCATCGGTGGGTCTTGTACGGTATCCGCTTCTCAACCAAAACGGCCGTATCCGTCATTGACGCCCCCGGTTCCTCAGCCGAGCCAAGGCGGGGTCTCCGGCAGGTAGCCATCGAACTCGGCAATCAACGAGGCTTCGTAATCGCCGGCATATTCGCCCGCGAGGAACCGGTCAAACGCCTCATCGTGCAGCCGCTTCCAGGAGGCGTCCTCGTGCCCGGGGTTGATCGGATAGAACAACGCGCCCGCCGCCCGTGCCGCCTTGAGGTCGCCCGGCGCATCGCCGATCATCAGGAGATGGTTGTCGGGGTACTTGCCCCCGGCGGCATACTTCAGGTGTTCGGCCTTGCTGCCCATCTCCTGGCCGGCGATGACCCGGGGATACGTCTCGATGCCGTGCTCCTGCCACTCCCGCACCAATGCCTCGTTCGGCGTCGCCGAGCAACAGATCAGATCGGCCCTGGCCGCCATCTTCTCCAGGCACGGCTGGACGTGCGGGAAGGGGGGAATGCCCTTGACGATCTCGGTGACCATCTCATTGACCCGCAGCGACCAGGTGAGCACGCGCTCGAGCTGGCGCTTGGCATCGGGGTCCTGCGCGGCGCCGATCGCGCGGCGCAGGCCGTCGTTGCTCAGCAGGCTTTTCGGATCGTCCACCCATTGGCAGTAATGCTCGAACGCCGGTACCGTGAAGCCCCGTTCGCGGACCATCGGGTGCGTGGGCAGCAGCTCCCGCAGAATCCGCACGGCCGTCTTGTGCCGGTTGGCGCCGCGGGTCTTGCTGAACAGATCGGCGAACTCCTTGCACTCGCGGGCGGCCAGGGCCACCGGTTGCAGGCCGAAGTAGCCGATGAGCATCGGGCAAAAGCACTCCCGCTGCTTGATCCCCATCGTGTCGAACACGCAACCGTCCGAGTCGATCCCCACGAAGAAGTCCTTCGCGGGTTCGAGCGATTTCAAGGCTTGGGCTGGATCCATGATCTCCTTTCCGTTGTCCGTTGTGCAGAAGACTACACGCCGCTGAACGCGGCGAAGCCGCCATCCACGGGCACGACCACGCCGGTGACGAACCGCGAGGCGTCGCTAATCAACCACAAGAGGGTTCCGAGCAGGTCCTCGGGCTCGCCGAAGCGGCCCATCGGCGTATGGTCAACGATCGTCCGACCCCGCGGCGTCAGCCCGCCCGATTCATCCGTCAGCAGGAACCGATTCTGCTCGGTCAGGAAGAACCCCGGCGCGATGGCATTGACGCGGATGTTCGGGCTGTGGCGCTGGGCCATATACGTCGCCAGCCATTGTGTGAAGTTACTCACCGCGGCCTTGGCCGCCGAATACGCCGCGATGTTCGTCAATGGTCGAAAGGCGTTCATGGATGAGATATTCACGATGACCCCTTCGCCCCGGTCGGCCATATAGCGCCCGAACACCTGGGTGGGGATGATGGTGCCCAGGCAGTTCAAATCGAACACCGCGCGGATCGCCTCATCGGGCAGATCGAAGAACGTGTCGGGCGGCGCGCACGTCGCGTCCTTCTTGTTACCGCCGGCGCCGTTGATGAGAACGTCGATATGCCCAATACTCTCGAGCGCACAGGAAAACGCCCCTTTCACGGTACCGCGGTCCAGCACGTCGATTCGTACGGGCAACGCGAATCCACCGTCGGCCTCGATCTGCCGGCATATCTCGTGGGCTCGCATCTCGTCATAGTCGGCCACGCAGACCTTGGCGCCGCGCGCGGCCAGCTCCCGCGCCATCGTCCCGCACAGAACGCCTGCGCCCCCGGTGATCACGACCGCCTTATCGCGCACGTCAAACAAGTCTTCCATGGCCGGTCTTTCCACCCCTACAGATACTTGGGCAATTTCTTTGCAACGGCTTTACGCTCGAACCGCATGTACACGGGCAACCCGTCGTCCCCAATCGTGATGGGGGCCTGTCCCTGCACCAGCGGCCGCACGTAATCGAGCATCGCCGGTGTCACGCCGTTGCCCGCCTCGTTGACGTATTCGCGAGGTAGCAGGTGCTCGCCGTTGGCCACCTCGCTGAGCGGCGCCAGGCCCGTGGTGCACCGATAAGGGGTGTCCGACTCCCGGACGAGCGTCACCATCTTGCCGTTCTGCCCGCTCAGGGCCGCCTGGACCGCCGCCTGGCCGCACCGGTAGGCCTCATCGACGTCCGTCCGCGAGGCGAAGTGCATCGCGCTGCGCTGGTTTGTGCCCAGCTTGTTGAACCGGGCCTTGATGTGGACCCGTTCCTCCACGACCGCCTTGAGAATCTCCGCGACGCCACCGAGTTGGGCATGGCCGAAGCTGTCCTTGCCGAACTTGCCCGTGTCGGCCGTGATGTACTTGCCATCCGCCCCGCGAAGCCCCTCGCCGGCCACGATGAACACCCGTTTGAATCGTCCCAATACGTCCTTCACGTCCTCCACGAACCGGTCGACGTCAAAGGCGACCTCCGGCAGGTAGATCAGATGCGGTGCATCCTCGTCCACCCGTCGCGCCAGGCCCGTCGCCGCGGCGATCCAGCCGGCGTTGCGGCCCATCACCTCCAGGATGGTGCACGTGTCGGTGGTATAGAGCGCCTCGGTGTCCCGCCCGGCGTTCATGGCGCAGGTCGCCACGTACTTGGCGACGCTGCCGTAGCCGGGGCAGTGGTCCGTGCACGCCAGGTCGTTGTCGATGGTTTTGGGCACGCCGATGCACACCAGATCATAGCCGGTCTCGGCCGCCAGCCTGTTGACCTTGTCGGCGGTGTCCATCGAGTCGTTGCCGCCGATGTAGAAAAAGTAGTGGATGTCGTGCGCCTCGAACACGGCCAGGATCCGCTCGTAGTCGGCCCGCGAGTCCTTGAGGCTCTTGAGCTTGTACCGGCACGACCCGATCGCCGCCGCCGGCGTCCGCTTGAGGGCCTCAATCGTCTCGGGCTTCTCGGCGGTGATGTCGAACAGGTCCTCTTGCAAGACGCCCAGAATCCCATTGGTGGCCCCGAAAACGCGATCGATCTGGCCGGAGGCCATCGCCTCCTGAATCACCCCGCACGCACTGGCGTTAATCACCGCCGTGGGCCCACCCGACTGGGCGACAATCGCATTCCTCTTTCCCGCCATACGGCCTCCTGTCACATTGGAACCACTTGGGCGTGTACCCCGCCACGTCGAGCCCTTACCTTACAGGGGCGGGCCCCGTCGATCAATAGCCCTGTGCGGCAAAAAGCGTGCAAAGCCACGAAAGGCGGGCGCAAAACCGATAAGATGCTTTGCGGATGCGTTGCAGTCCCGGCGGGGAGATCTTCAGAAGCCGCTCGCCCCGGCCAATTGCTGATACTGGGTGATCTGGTCCATAATCTGGTAGACCAGTTGCGTCTTGCCCGTGGCTTGCGCGATCCGCAAGGCCCGCTGGGCGGCTGCGGCGGCCTCCTGGTAGCGTCCCTGGCGGGCATAATTGGCCGCGATCAAGTTGTGGAACGCCGCCGAACAATCCACCGTCGGATCCAGCGCCACGGCCCGATGGTATTCGGCCATCGGCTCGTCGATCTGCCCCGTCGCCGCCAGGGCCGTCGCCAGCCCGTATCGCGCCCGGGCGTGGTCGGGCGAGTGCTCCAGCGCTCGCCGCCAGGCGGCCGCGGCCTTGCCGTACTGCTCGGCCTGCAACAGGGCCAGACCCAGCGTGTAGTTCATGTCCGTGGGGTTGTACTGCTTGTCCCAGCCCCGCGGCAGCAGGCGAACGGCCTCCTCAAGGTGCACGACGGCCTCGGTGGCGCGGCCCTGATGGAGAAGGGCGTGGCCCAAGTCATACTGTGCCGCGCCGTCCCGTGGCTCCAATGCCACCGCCCGGCGAAGATGCTCGAACCCCTCGGCGGGGTGTCCCTGTACGTTGTACAGCAGAAAGCCCAATCGGTGGTGCGCTTTGGCGTTGTTCGGGTTGAGCTCGATGGCCTTGTAGTAGTTGCGGATCGCGGCCTCGGCCTCGCCGGACCGGTAAAACTCGTTGCCGGCCCGGACAAACGAATAGTCGTTGAGGAAATCCTCGTGGATCCGCCGGATCGCCGTGGGCTTGAGGTTCACGAACTCGGGGATGTTCGCCGCGCGGTCCGGGGCCGTGAAATGCTCCAGCAGCACGGGCGGCCGACTGTGCCCGTCGGCGTCGATATACGCCAGGAACAACTGCGTGTACGGCGTAAACGCCTTGGAGGAGAAGACCAGCCAGCGTCCATCGGGTGAGAAGCTGTGCCACGAGTTCATCAAGTCCGTGTTGCATTCGAGTCGGCGGGCGGTGCCACCCTCAGCCGGGATGATATACAACTGGCTGTCGGGCTGCAGAAGCATATAGCTCTCGGCCCGGCAGAACACGATCCATCGCCCATCCGGGCTGAACCGGGCGAAGTAATTGCTCATCCCATTATTCGAAGCCCCCTGGATCGGTTCGGGCGTGCCGCCGCGTCCCTCATTGAACGGCACGCGGTACAGGTCGAAGCGGAACGGCTGGCGGTCCCGCGTGAACTCCAGGCACTCCTCACGCGTGAGGAGCAGCTTGCCCTGGCCGCGGGTATCCCGCAGGTCATACGCCTTGGACCGGGCGAAGACCACGGTCTTGCCGTCCGGGCTCCACGTGGCGTTGCTCTGCACGTACTGCGGGTCGTCCGCGCCCGGCAGGGGGTAAAACTCCTCCGTCGCCCGGTCATACACGACCAGGATGCCCTTGAGCGGAAAGAACAACTGCGAGAACGCCAAGTCATCCTGCGGCACGAAGACGCTTTTGTCCTTGACCGTGCTGATGACGTACCGCCCATCCGGCGAGACCTGGCTGAGCAGGCCGAACGTCTGCTCGCCGTCCTCCTTGCGGTAGTCGTTCCAGGTGATGATGTCACTCGTGGCCAGCACCATCTCCTCGGTCGTTCGCGTGACCACGTAGGAGCCTTTGCTGTTGGCGTAATCCACGTCCATGCCCAGCACGCTGCCGTCGGCGCTGAACGAGTGACAGTTGCCGCAGACGGGCAGATTCTCCAGGACCACCGGCGGCTGCGGTGAGGACACCGCCCCAAACCGCCAGCGGATCCGCGAGGGGTCCTTGACCGCCTCGATGAAGGGCAGGTTCACCTCGCGGTAGAAGATCGGCGCCGCGACCGGCTCGGGGCTGATCTCGAACGAGACGCGGCCGTGGGAGATAATCCGCCGGCCCCGGTCGTCCGCCCCGGCCACGCGGAGCTCGATCGGCCCGCGCCCGGCCGCCGCACGGGCCCGCCGCCAGGCGTCCTCGGGGATGGCCCAGCGGTTTTCCTCGGCCAGGAAGTGCATCGGCTCCTCGTCGCCCGGCGTCTCCAGCGTTACCAGCCAGCACGCGGCGTCCTCGGCCGCGTCCGTCCACCGCACCGTGGGCGGCACGATATCGACGGGGAACAAGGCGTCCTGGAAGGGGTACTCGATGGTCAGGGCGGCGTACTCGGCCGCCGGGTCATAGGCGTCGATGAGGGTGCGAAGACGGCCCCACTGGCTGTGCGACAGCACCCACCAGGCGCCGACCGCGCACAACCCCAGCGCAACACCCCCCAGGGCCAGTCCAATCCTGCTCCTCGACGACCGCATGGTCGCTTCCTCCGACCGGACACCCTGACATATCCGGTCCTCCCCGATGAACGTTACACGCCCACTGTATCAAAACGGCCTGCCGGCGGCAAGCGCCCGAGCCGTTTTTGTGGCCGGGCCGGTTGCCAGGGACCCGGCAGGAGGCTACACTCGGCGGCGACATGGACGATGCGATGGACATCCGAAAGGCGATACGCCAGCACGCCGAGATGGAGCGGTTCTTCACCGGCGATTTTACCGTGCGGGGGGCGGCCCCGGAACAGGCCGCGACGCCTGCCCAGGCGTCAACCGGTGCGGCGGCGGATGACGGCGCCGATCCGGCGGCGGTTCTGGCGGCGGTGGCCGAGGAGGTGGCGCGGTGCACCCTGTGCGAGGAGCTGGCCGCGACCCGCAACCACGTCGTGCCCGGGGAGGGCAACCCGCGGGCCCGGCTGGTATTCGTGGGCGAGGCCCCTGGGGCCGATGAGGACGCCCAGGGCCGGCCCTTCGTCGGCCGTGCGGGCCAACTGCTGACCAAGATCATCACGGCGATGGGGCTGCGGCGGTCGGATGTGTTCATCTGCAACACGCTCAAATGCCGCCCGCCGGGCAACCGCGACCCGCGGCCGGAGGAGAAGGGCAACTGCTGGCCGTTCCTGCGGCGGCAGCTCGAGGCGATCCGGCCGGAGATTATCGTGGCCCTGGGGGCCCACGCCGCCAACAGCCTGTTGGAGGTGAACCTGCCCATCGGCCGGCTCCGTGGGCGGTTCCACGAGTACTACTTCTCGCCCGAACGGCCCCCGGTCAAGCTCATGGCCACCTACCACCCCGCGTACCTCCTGCGCAGCTACTCGCCCGAAAACCGCCGCCGCGTTTGGGAGGATATGCAAATGGTCATGACCGAACTGGGCCTGCCCATCCCGGAACAGAAAAGGTAGCCCGGCACCCGCAGTGGCTTGGGGTTCCGATCGGGCTATACAGCCGTTCATGCCGGCCTAACTGCCACCTGGCGCTCATGCTTCGAAGGATCAAGAGGCTATTCGTCCTGGGGCGTACACCGAGAGGGCTGCCGAGTCTGACAAAGCGTTCAATCAAAGTACGCTCTAAAATCTGAGTGCAAGCGGCGAGTAGCCCTGGCTCGGTGGTTCGACGTTTGGCATTCAAGTAGTCTTCTTGGCCGGCTTTCGGCCAGTACTGCGCCCCCTCCTTCGTCGGGCGCGTGTGTCCTGCGAGGCAAGCCCCTTCCAGAAGTCCACAAAGTCGTCGGGCAGATGCCTCGGCTCCATGGCAGTGCGCAAGGTGCCCTCTCGCAATTCTAAACCGTGACGACTTCTCAGAACTTGTCGGATGATTTTCAGTGTCTCTTTGCCGGGCCAGACCCTCGCCACCGTCCCCCAATCGGTGTCATCAAGCTCATCAAACCAAGCATCTGTCTTTTGCTCCAATTCCCTAGGCTTTATTTTCTTGCTGGGACTAAAATGCCTGTTGACTAGCTTGGCCGTCTCTCGGCATTTCTGACGTGCCTCTTGACGTATTTGCTTCGCTGCTTCTAGGATTGCCCCCTGGACGTCTGCTTCCGTGATGGCATCCTTGAGCGCAGCGCATATAAGCTCAGGATTGATAAGGTAGCTCTCAAGTTCGTGCCGGTCAAGCAAATGTACATCCATGCGTTCACGTTGCATTGACTTCAAAAAGTCTTGTACCATGAAGTCGGGTAGCCCGTCGCGGTCTTGGAGGAACACGAGATCTAAGGGGCTTCCTGAGAAGCTTTCGATAACGTCTGCCAGTACGACATACTGTGGGAAGTTACTACAACCTTTCGCGCTCTTCACATATGCCCCGCTCGCTGAGCCAAAGAGACCTGCGCCAGTAACTCGATCAAGTAGTTTGTAGAGCGAGATGTCTTCATCTTCGATGATAACCATGCGTCGAGAAGCAATAATGCGCGATAGCGATGAGTTCTCCACAATCCCGGCGCCCACAAGGGCACCCACGACATCGGCATTCTCTCCGAGAGCACGAATGTCGTTCTTCTTGGAATCAATGACTATGACTTCCGAGGGATTCGCCGTATCCACCAAGTCCATTGAGTGTGTGCTAAGGAAGACTTGGGCGTTCAGGTCTGTGGCAGCACGCCGGAACAGCGTGCCCAATCGACCCTGCAACTGGCTGTGCAGGTGCGCGTCAGGTTCGTCAATGAGCAGAATTTGAGGGTTTGACAAATACAGATATGTTAGGATTTGTATTACCTGCTGCAAGCCTGAGCCGGACGACACGACGTCGTATTCGGCCGTGCCTTGCTTGTAAAGCACAGTAACATACTCGTCCGTATCAGGGTTGAAAGCAATCTTTGTTACTTCCAGACCAAAGAGGTCGTGAAGCGTAGCGTTCAACTTCCTGAGCAATCCCGCATCCGCATCCGCATCCGCATCCCGCTCTTTCAACTGATGCAGACTGCTTCGGAAAATCTCAGAGTACCGACCTTGCGAAGCCAGCGAATTCCTACGTGCCAGGGTGGCGTACGGCTCTGATACGAGCACCCCAACAAGTCCCGGGATGAAAGCAACGGTCATATCAAGATAGCGCCGGACTTGGGCGACCGATGTCAATGTTGGAAGATTCTCAGTTGAAACATGCACTTGGCCGAACTGTTGTCGAAGCACCACAGAAAACGCCGTCTCATCCGAAAACTCCACTGTGATCTTGCAACCGGACCCCGCCTTTTTGCCGTACCACAGCTCTCGCTGATCTGGTGTCGGTACAACTTCTTCTGCGCTGCTCAAGAACCTTCGATGGTACGTTGGCTTGGGCGGGTTCCCTTCAAAACGAACGTGTCCCTTCATGAGTGAAAAGAACGCCCGAATCCCATGCAGCACAGTTGTTTTTCCTGAATTATTAGGGCCAACGATGACATTATACTCTCCAAAGTGGATGGTAGAGCGCTGAAACTGCCGAAAACGTTCCAGGGTTATACTTTTAATTCTCATAAGAGTCTCCTGCGTATCGGCTATAGGCGCCAGTCGCTCTCCCGAAAAGCAGACTCGGCCAAGCACTATGATCATGTTTTCCAGGAGCAGCAAATTCAAGTGTTTTTGCTGTTTTTTTCAGTCGGCTCTTTTTTCTCTGGCATCTCTGCGACGGGTGCGGTTTGGCGGGACGTGGGGTGGGCGAGGTGGCCGGCCATGGGGTTTGCCACAGAGGGCACCGAGGGCACAGAGCCAACCCGGGTGACCCAAGTCTGTTCTGTGGTCTCTGTGATTCTCTGTGGCTTGTCCTGCCCTTGCGTGCTGTTCATCCTGTCCGTGGTCGTGCGGCGTGCGTCGGGTGGGTGGCATGGCCACGCAAAGCGTGGCCATGGGACGACGAACGCCCCCCTGCATCGCCAGGACATGCCACCCGGCGCGCTGGAGTCCGGGTGGCCCCATCATCGTCATTCCGAGCGAAGCGGTGCGGAGCGTAGCATAGCACCGCGAAGCCGAGGAATCCGTTCTTGAGCATCGCGCAGCGATTCCGCTGATGCAGTTGCGGCAGGGCGTCCGGTGCCTTGTGGAAGGGCTGTTCGAACCGGTCCCTCCACTCCGGGCCTTGGGCCCTCCGGTCGGGATGACGGTCAAAGGGGGGACACAAAATCGTCGGGTGGCAGCCACTGAACCCGAAGGGTGAAGTGGATGGCGCATGCCGGCACCCCTGCAAAAACCCATCCGCTTCGCTGCGCTCAGGGGCTACCACCCCTCGGTACGGGCGGACCGGGTCGGGACAGGCCGTGGGCATGCCGCCCGACTTTGTGGCGGCCACGCGTTGGCTCGCACGGCGGGCTGTGTCCACGCGGCCTTCTATAACTCCCAGCCCTTGCGATAGGTCCGGCGCATCAGGGCGTTGGCCTCATCGGAGTTGGCGAACCGGAAACGCTCGGCGTCCCACGCCAGCTTCTTGTTCACGCGCAGCGCAATGTTGCCCAGGGCGATCGTCTCGCTGAACGCGTAGGCGTTCTGGAAGCTGGCGTCGCTGGGCTGCCCGCCATGGCAGGCGCGAATCCACTGGTCCAGCTCGTCGATGGGCCGCGGCAACGTTTCCGCCGGCGGCTCAAACGCCCGCATCTTCGCCGCCGGAATCAGCCGCGGATTGCCCGCGGTGAAATCGGCCAGGATCCTGCCCTTGTCACCGACGAACAGCATGCCCTCGGCGGGCATCTCCACGCCGTCGACGTCCAGCTCCGGCGGCGTGGGCGGACGCAGCCCGCCATCGTACCAGTACAGCGACACCTCCGGCATCGAGCCGCGGGCGGCGAATCGCCAGTGGATCGTCGAGGCCCGCGGCCAGGAGACGCGGTTGTCCTGCCGGGCCCACGTGAGATCCACGATCTTCCAGTACTGGCTGCGCGACGCCTCCACCGTCAGCGGCGAGCCGAGCCCCAGAATCTCGAAAATCTGATGGAAGCTGTAGTGCCCCATGTCGCCCAGGGCCCCCGATCCGAAGTCGCACCAGCCGCGGAATACCGCGTGCGTGTACGCCGGATGGTAGGGCCGATGCGGTACCGGGCCCAGCCACAGGTCCCAGTCCAGGCCGTCCGGCACGGGGGGCGTCTCGGCGGGTAGCTCGGTCATGCCCTGTGGCCAGAATGGACGCGACGACCAGTTGTGCACCTCCCGCACCGACCCGATCGCCCCGGCCAGGATCCACTCGCGGATTCGCGGGGCCTCGCGATTGCCCGCTGCACAGAACAGGTGCGTCGCCGCACCGGTCGTCTCGGCGGTGTCGCGGGCCAGGCGAATCTCATACAACACGTTCGAGATGGGCTTGTGGGTGATGGCGTGCTTGCCCGCCCGCATCGCCGCGACCGCGATCGTCGTGTGGAGGTGTTCCGGCGTCATGATGTACAGCGCATCAAGACCGGGCTCGTTGGCCAGCATTTCGCGAAAGTCGGCATACACCGTGCACCCCTTGTACGTCCCGGCGGGGCGCTTCTTGCCGTAGTAGGTCTCGACCACGTAGCGGCCCACGTTGCGCCCGCATCGGCACCCGCGGACGCCCTCGCCGTAACGGGGCTCATCTAGGAAACGGCGGATCTTGTCGCGGATCTCGTTGTGACCCCATTCCGGGTAATCGTCGCTCTGCGTGTTCGGATCGCACACCGCGGCGATGTGCAGGGCCTCGCGAGGCAGGGCGTCCATCAGATTCCGCAGGCCTTGCGTGCCGGTGCCCACGTAGCCCACGACGATCTTGTCGCTGGGGCTCACGTGGCCGACGCCGCCCAGGACGTGTCGCGGCACCACGCTGAACGCCGCGAGGGCCGTGGATGATGCAAGGAATTGCCGCCGATCGAGGGACTGCGATGTGCTCATGGCCAGACCTCCTGCAAGGGTTAGTGCTGTCGTACCGGCCACCATCGTAGCGGCGTCAGGAGCCCAAAACAAGCCCGTTCGGGAGCCGCAGGGCCGATTCCGCACCGGCCGGGCATTGATTTCCTCGCGGCAATCGCGATAGTAGAGTCTATGGTCGTCAACGAAGTATTCTACTCGTTGCAGGGCGAGGGCCGCCTGGCGGGCGTGCCCAGCGTGTTCGTGCGGCTGGCCGGTTGTCCCCTGCGGTGTCGCTGGTGCGATACGAAGTACGCCTGGTCGCCCACGGCGGGTACGGCCTACACCCCCGAGCAGTTGCGTCGCGCCGTGGCCGAATACCCCACCGCCCACATCGTGATCACCGGCGGGGAGCCTTTGTTGGCCCAGGACTTCAAGCCGTTCCTTCGCTCGTTCGCGCACCGCCGGATGCACATCACGATTGAGACGGCGGGCCTGCACTTCGAGCCCGGCTTGCCCTGCGACTTGATGAGCATCAGCCCGAAGCTGGCGAACTCCACCCCCATCGATCCGGACCAGGCCGCCGAACACGAGGCCCGTCGCCTGAACACCGACGCCCTGCAACACCTGATCGAGGCGTATGAGTATCAGCTCAAATTCGTGGTTGATGCGCCCGCCGACCTGGGGGAAATCGCCTCCGTGGTCGGTCGGCTCAAGGGTGTTGATCCCGGTCGTATCTGGCTGATGCCCCAGGCCGACGACGCGGCGTCGTTGCACGAGCGGGCGTGCTGGCTGGCCGACTACTGTAAGCAAACCGGGTTCGCTCTGTCGCCGCGGCTGCAGGTGTGGCTCTGGGACAGCCGCCGCGGCAAGTAACCCCCAATGAGGTGTGTCATTATGAGTTCACCCTGTACCCGACGCCGTTTTCTCAAGGTTTGCGGCGGCGCGACGGCGTGGCCGTTTCTGTGTCCGCAGGCCCGCAGCGCCTCCCACGGCAAACCGAACATCGTCTTCGTCCTGATCGACGATATGGGCTGGACGGATGCGGGCTGCTGCGGCAGCCGCTACTTCGACACGCCCAATATCGACCGCCTGGCCCGGCAGGGCATGCGCTTCACCGATGCCTATGCCGCCTGCGCCGTGTGCAGCCCCACGCGCGCGGCGGTCATGACCGGACGTTACCCGGCGCGGCTGGGGATTACCGACTGGATCCGCTCGCGCTTTCAGGGCGGCACGATTCCGGCAGACAAGAAGAACCCCACGGGCTACGACTTCGAGGGGCGACCGGACATTCCCCTGCTCACCCCCACGAACGCCCTTTGGCTGGAGCACGAGGAGATCACGCTGGCCGAGGCCCTCAAACCCGCCGGCTACGTGTCCTGCCACGTCGGCAAATGGCATCTGGGCGCCGATGCCTGGTATCCCGACCGGCAGGGCTTCGACTACAACATCGGCGGTTGCGATTTCGGCCAGCCCCCCAGCTACTATGACCCCTACTATCGTCGTGGCCAGGGGTCCATCCCCACATTGCCGCCACGCAAGGAGGGTGAGTATCTGACCGATCGCGAGGCCGATGAGGCCGTGGCCTTCATCCGCGACCACGCGGACCGGCCATTCTTTCTGTATTTGGCGCACTACGCCGTCCACACGCCGCTCCAGGCCCGGCAGGACCTCTTCGACAAATACAAGACCAAGCCCACCACCCATCAGAAGAACCCCATCTACGGGGCCATGGTCGAAAACGTGGATCAGGCGCTCGGCAAGGTGCTCGACGTGTTGGATGAGCTGCGCCTGAGCGAGAACACGCTGGTGATCTTCACCTCGGACAATGGCGGCCTGCTGGGCCCGACGAGCAACATTCCCCTTCGGGCGGGCAAGGGGTATCCCTACGAAGGCGGCATCCGCGAGCCGCTCATCATCCGCTGGCCGGGTGTCGTCGAGCCCGGCTCGACGTGTTCGGTTCCCGTGTGCAGCGTGGATTTCTTCCCGACGATCTGCCAGGCGGCGGCGGCGCCCTTGCCGGATCGGCCCGTCGACGGCGAGAGCATCCTGCCACTATTGACGCAGAGCGGCTCCCTGCGTCGCGAGGCCCTGTTCTGGCACTTTCCGCACTACCGGGGCCGCGATGTGGTGCCCTACAGCATCATCCGGCAGGGCCGTTGGAAGCTCATCAAGTACTACCAGGGCAAGCCGTTCGAGCTTTTCGACCTGGAGAATGACCTGTCCGAGCGACAGGATCTATCCGGGGAGCATCCGGAGTTAGTCGAGGAGCTTGATGACCGGTTGCGCGCCTGGCTCCGCGAGGTCGGGGCTCGCCTGCCCCGGCCAAATCCGCTGTATGCGGCCCCGGCGGGCGGTTGAGCGGAGTCATCGGGCCGGTTTCGGGACACCACACCTGTGGACGACCGGGCGCAATTACGCGTTGAGTCGGCTGGAATCCTCCGGTGGGGCACTCCATCCGGCCGATAAGGCAACCGGACCGTCGGCCCGCCTGAAAAGAGCATTATAGGACTGTCATGGAGCGGTTTCGTTTCGGAGAACGGCAACGTCTGAACAAGCCCGATCAATTCCGGGCGGTGCTGGCCTGGCGGTGCGGCGCGGGCAACGGCCGTGTGCGGCTTCACGAGGCGCCCAACACGGTGGGGCGGCCGCGCCTCGGTGTGTCGGTGCCGAAGCGGTGCGGCTCGGCCGTCGTGCGCAACCGGCTCAAGCGGCTGGCCCGCGAGGCCTTTCGCCTCGAACAGCACAATCTGCCCGCCGACCGCGACTACGTCTTAATCTTCACGGCCAAATGGTCGAAAAAACCCATGTCCGCTAACTGTCTGCCGCTTGGTGGTTTAGAGTATCACACCGTGCGTCGGTGGTTGCGGCAACTGCACGAGCGCCTGGATGAGCGCTTCTTGCGGCGGACACGTGGCCGGCCTGAAGGTGGGTCGTAACCGAGTTGTTCGAGCAGAGGTATTCGCGCGTGGACGAGGACAAGGGATTGATGCAGATCGGAGCCGCGGCGAAGAAGGCCGGCGTGAGCCGCCAAAGTCTGCAGTATTACCTGATGGTCGGCCTCCTGGAGCCGACGCAGGTGACGCCGACGGGTCGACGGCTGTTTGACGACCAGGCCGTCGCGCGAATCAAGTTGATTCGCAAGTTGAATCAAAGCGGGTACACGTTGCGGGCGATCCGGCAGTTGTTCGTGGAGCCGCGCACGCGAGACAGGGAAAACGACCATGGTTGACTACAACACGGCGCAACGCAGACGCAACATCGTCGTGGGGGCCTTCGTGATCGTGGCCTTCGCGGGCTTTCTCGGCCTGGTGTACCTGTTCGGCGAGCTGCCCGTGGCGGTGGCGCAGATGAGCTCGTTCCAGGTGATCGTTCAGGTGCCCAGTGCCCCGGGCGTTCAGACGAACACCCCCGTGTACTATTGCGGCTACCAAGTGGGCAAGGTCGTGCACATCATGGCCCCGCAGCGGGTGATCAACCGCGAGACGGGCCAGCCGCATCACCAGGTCACCATGACCCTGGCCATCCGCAACGAGTATCGCACGATTCCCTCCAACGCCGAGATCGTGGTGATGAAGCGCTCCATGGGCAGCAGCTACGTGGACCTTCAGGTCGACCCCGAAGAGCCCCTGGTGCAACTGGTGCCGGGGAACCCCAACAGCGTTTACCTGTGCGAGGGTCTGCCGCCGTTGCGTGGGCAGGTCAGCATGAGCAGCGAGTTCTTCCCCAAGGAGACCCGCCTCAAGCTGGAAGACCTGATGGATTCCATCAAGCGGCTCAGTGACAACGCCAACGCCATCGTCGGCGACACCGAGAACCGTCGCAGCGTCAAACAGGCCCTGGCCAACCTCCGCGAGGCCACCGCCCGCGCCAAGGACACGCTGGCGTCGATCCAGGGCTTCTCGGACACCGGCACCGTTGCGGTGGAGGACGTGGCCGAGGACCTGCATGAGACGCTCAAGGACATGCGAGACCTCTTGGCCCGCGCCCGCGAGGGCGACGGCACGGCCGCCCGCGTCCTCAACGATGGCCGGCTTTATGAGAACCTGCTTGACAGCAGCCGCGAGCTGGAGATGGCCCTGGAGCAGTTGAAGATCCTCGCCGCCGAGGCCCGCGAGAAGGGCATCCGCCTGAAGCTGTGACCACCTGTCGAAGAGGGCCCCCGGACCTGCCTGTCCCGTCCTTCCGCGTGCCGGGGTGTCGTGGCTGCCACACGTCGAGGCTCAGTAACTGCTGCCCGGCCGGACCGGGGTTGTACCCATGCGGTCGTCCATTAAGTCAACCGGGTCTGACGGTGCTTGGGAGCGTCCGTGGGCGAGGAGGGCCGGGGCACCTTAACCTCCTCCAGAGACAACAGCCTGCCCAGGTTCTCCACGCAGTCCATGAAGGCGTTGTAGTCCGTGGGCTTGGGGATGTAGAAGCTGCACCCCAACTCGTGGCAACGGCGCACCTCGACCGGATCGTCGGTGGTGGTGAGCATGATGACCGGTATCCGGGCCAGTTCCTCGTCGGCCTTAAGACGCCGCAGCACCTCGACGCCGTCGACCTTGGGCAGGCGGATGTCCAGCAGGATCAGGTAGGAGGCGTCCGACGCCACCCGCGGCTCGGCCTCAGGGTCGAAGAAGAAGTCCAGCAACGCCTGTCCGTCGGGAAAGTGGAGAATCTCGTTTTGCACGGCGGACCGCCACAGGTTCTTCTGCACCAGGGTGAAGTGCCCCGTGTCGTCTTCGGCGATCAGGATGATAACGTGGTGCGTCATTCGCCGGGCTCCTGACCGGTGGGCTCGCCGTCCAGGCGCGGCACGCGCACAATGGACAGAAACATGCCGATTCTTCGGATGGTCTCCACGAAACGGTCGTAGTGAACGGGCTTGGCGATGTACAGGCCGCACCCGGCGCGATAGCTGTGTTCCACCTCCACCGGGTCATCGGTGGTCGTCAGGATGATCACCGGCACGCGGCGAAGGACCGCGTCGGCGCGGAGCCGCCTGAGCACGTCCAGGCCGTCCACCTTGGGCATCCGGATGTCCAGCAGCAGGACGTATGTTTCGCCGTCGCGACGCCGGCGGCCTTCACCCTGGGCCAAGAGGAAGTCAAGAATCTCCTGGCCGTCGGAGAATCGCAAGATCGGTCCCTTCACGCCGGCCCGTTGCAGATTCCGCTGGATGAGCGCGAAGTGCCCTTCGTCGTCCTCCGCCACCAGGATGCCCACCTTTTTGTCCATCGGTACCGGGTCCCGAAGACCTCTCTTCTCGATGGGGGCATTCGGCCATGCCGGCCGTGGACGGATCATCGGCTCCTTTGGCCCACGATCGCGTCGCACGCCTCGCAGCCCGATCCTGCCTCCCTTTTTCCGAGTGCCGCAGCGCCGTGGACCGCTCTTGGGCGATCCCACGACGCTCCGCAATGCGAACCTACGCGGCATTATGTGTGAACTATCGACCATGGCATTGTGTGTGTCAAGGCGATTTTGTGCGACCCGCGGTTTTGAGGAGACCGCATGGGCACAGTCCACCCCGCGTGCCGAGGACCCTTTCGAGGGGGGGTATGGGGGAGAGGATGAAAAATTGAAAAGTTGATAAATTGAAAAAAGGCATTAACACTCTAGCATAATCTTTGATGCTCAAGTCTGGGAGTCTGGGGTCTCTTCACGAACGGACACACCATGCCGGGCGGATGGACCCACTCCCGGTCGCGGGCATCCAGGGGTGTGTCCGTGATCCTGGTTCCGTGCCTGTTGAAAGCCACCTACTTTTCAATTTTTCAACTTTTCACGTTTCCCCCCATACCCCCCCCGGACCCGGGGGGCATGCCCCCGCTCGCCCCGACCAACAGCGCTGGGTGGCATGCCCACGCTCGCCTTGACCCATCGGCGCCGGGTGGCATGGCCACGCTTGCGTGGGCATGTCCTGGCGATGCAGGGGGGCGTTCGTCGTCCCATGGCCACGCTTTGCGTGGCCATGCCACCCACCCGACGCACGCCGCACGACCACGGACCGGATGAACAGCACGCAAGGGAAGGACAAGCCACAGAGAATCACAGAGACCACAGAGCCCCGTTGAGTCACCCGGCTTGTCTCTGTGCCCTCTGTGCCCTCTGTGGCAAACCCCATGGCCCGCGCGGCACAGCCCACCCGGCGCTCCTGTAGGTCCCCCCTTGACCGTCATCCCGACCGGAGGGCCGAAGGCCCGCAGTGGAGGGACCCCTTCGAACAGCCCTTCCACAAGGCACCGGACGCAGAGCCGCAGCATGCTTTCCAACGGGGGGTCAACGTTGATCTCCGGCCACTGAACGCCATGACGCAACAACAAAAGCGGTGTCGCTTCGCGACGCTGAAGAACGGGTTCCTCGATCCGCGGTGCTTCGCTCCGCTTTGCACCGCGTCGCTCGGAATGACGGTGAGAATCGTGGTCTGCACCGCGTCGCTCGGAATGACGATGATGGAGCCGCCCCTTCGCGGGTGATAGGCCGGGTGGCATGCCCACGCTCGCGTGGGCATGTCCTGAAGATGCAGGGGGCGTTCGTCGCCCCATGGCCACGCTTTGCGTGGCCATGCCACCCACCCGACGCACGCCGCACGACCACGGACAGGATGAACAGCACGCAAGGGCAGGACAAGCCACAGAGAATCACAGAGACCACAGAGCCGACTTGGGGCACCCCGGATTGCCTCTGTGCCCTCTGTGTCCTCTGTGGCAAACCCGATGCCCCGCGCGGCACAGCCCACCCGACGGTTTTGCAGGCCCCCCCTTGAGTGTCATCCCGACCGGAGGGCCGAAGGCCCGGAGCGGAGGGACCCGTTCGAGCAGCCCTTCCGCAAGGCACCCGACGCGAAGCCGCAGCATGCTCTCCAACGGGAGTGAACGTTGATCTCCGGCCACTCAACGCGATGACGCAACCCACCAGGCGCTCAACGCCGTGACGTAACCCACCAGCCACGCAACGCCATCCCGCAACCACATCAGCGGTGTCGCTTCGCGACGCTGAAGAACGGGTTCCTCGATCCGCGGTGCTTCGCTCTGCTTCGCACCGCTGCGCTCGGAATGACGGTGATGGGGCCGCCCCTTCGGGGAGTCGGGATGGCATACCCACGCTCGCGTGGGCATGTCCTGGAGATGCAGGGGGGCGTTCGTCGTCCCATGGCCACGCGTTGCGTGGCCATGCCACCCACGCATGGGGTGGCAGCCACTGAGCGCAGCGAAGTGGATGGGTCTTTGCAAGCGTGCCGGCACGGGCCATCCACTTCACCCTTCGGGTTCAGTGGCTGCCACCCGACGCCAAGTCGACCGTCCAGCGGGCTGCCCAACACCTGGGGGTACAGAAGATCCGCTCAAAAGATGATAGCAATCGATTTCTGCGGTCCCTCCGCTTTGACCCCGACGCATCTGATGGATGCGGACGGAGAGATCAGCGTTAATTCTGGCAAGTAAGGCAGGGCTCAGTTTGGTTAATATAGGTATTATGCAAGGAGCAGAAAGGCTTTCTTTGCCGGATGGGGGCTAAGAGGGTTTTAATGAGAAGGTGAGAAGTTGAGAAGGTCCTTGTTTTTGGCCTGAAAACGCAGATTCTGACCCACCAAGCGATGCCAGGTTGAGAACATGCGTTCTTCGCCTGAAAACGCATGTTCTCATGTTCTCAACTTCTCAATTCCCCCCCATACCCCCCTCGGAGTCCGCCTCGTACAACCCTGCCGGGGTTGAGTGACTGCCCGGTATCGTTTCAGGACTGGCGATGCATCGTGTGAATCGCGGGTTGCAATTCGGATGGAATATGGTATAATACCCGGCGGCGTGGGGCAATCCCACGGCGATGGGGGAGCAGGGCTGGGGTGGAGCCGCGCGAAGGCATCCGTGGATTCGGCAATCCATCCGCACACGGCGAAGGAGGAGGCGATCATGTCACGACGTCAAGCGGCACAATCCACGTCTGTCAGCAGCGAAGCGAGGGAGCAACTGCGGTGGGTGGCCCCGCGCACGCGGGCCCAACTGCGGGACTACGTGAGGGTCTTCCTGGGCCTGAGCGTGCCGGACCGGGCCATCTGCGAGGGGCATTCGGCGCCGCTGGACTACCTCTGGCATGCGTGGCGGCAGGATATGCCGGGGCCGCGAGGCGGATGTGCGGGAGGCGAGGGGGATTTGACATGGACGGATCAGGCGCACTGCCGGACGGGGGATGCGGTGGTGTGGGCCAATCGGGGTGGCGGCAAGACCGAGCTGGCGGCCGTGGCGACGCTCTTGGATTGCGTGTTGAAGCCCGGCTGCGAGGTGCGGATCCTGGGCGGCTCGCTGGAGCAGTCGGCCCGCATGTACCGCTATTTGACGGCATTCGTGGCAAGGGGGTACGAGGGGCTTCTCGCCGAGCCGATCCGCAAGGAATCGTGCTCGTTCATCAATGGCTCGTCGGTACAGGTCCTGCCGCAGTCGCACCGGGCGGTCCGCGGGCAGCACGTGCACAAGCTGCGATGCGACGAGGTCGAGCTGTTCGATCCGGAGGTGCTGGCTGCGGCGAAGTTCACCACGCAGAGCACGGGCGGCCTGGTGGGGGCGATGGAGACCATCAGCACGATGCACCGGCCCTACGGGCTCATGCAGGAGGCGGTGAACAACGCCGGGCGGTGGGGCGTGCCGGTCTTCCGATGGTGCGTGTGGGAGGTGATCGAGCCCTGTCGCGGACGGAGTTGCAGCCGTTGCCCGTTGAGCGAGGATTGCCGCGGCCGGGCACGGCGGGGCCGGGGCTACCTGAGCATCGACGATGTGATCGCTCAGATGCGGCGGTCGAGCCGGGCCGGGTTCGAGGCCGAGATGCTCTGCCTGCGGCCCAGCCGGGACAATGCCGTGTTCGCGGATTTCGATCCGGCGGTGCACGTGGCCCCGGTGGCGTATGACCCGATGTTGCCGCTGTATCGGGCGATCGACTTCGGGTTCGTGCATCCGTTCGTGTGTCTGTGGATTCAGGTGGACCGGGACGGGCTCGTGCGGGTGATCGATGAGTACGTGCGGTCGCGGGTGACGGTCGCGGCCCATGCCGAGGCGATTCGCGAGCGGACACCGTGTGCCGAGGAGGAGGTGGCCGCGACGTTTTGCGATCCGGCGGGGGCCGGGCGCAATGACGTGACGGGCACCAGCGCGGCCGCCGAGCTGCGGGCGATGGGCGTGCGCGTGCGGTTTCGACGCAGCGGCATCCTGGAGGGCGTCGAGCGGATCCGCCGGGCCCTGCGAGCGGGGGATGGGACCGCGCACCTGGTGATCGACCCGCGGTGTGTGCGGCTGATCGAGGCCATGCAGGGCTACCACTACCCCGATGCGGCCGCGGGCCCCCAAGCCGAGCTGCCCGTCAAGGACGGCGTCCACGACCATGCCATCGACGCCCTGCGCTACTTCTTCGCCGGATACACCACGAAGAACGCCCGCGCCCGACGCTATTGAAGGTCAAGCCTAAAGGAGCGCCCTCATTCACGGTGAAAGAACAGGTTCGCCGGGCCGCCTTTCACAACACGTGTCACAGGCTCTATCAGTCGAGGTCTTGTGGTTACAGGCGCGAGGTGAGGATCTTTTCGATTTCGGCCGGGCCGATGTCCTGGTGTTCGCCGAGGCGGGTGTCGCGCTCCGCGAAGCGCTGCACGATGCGCTGGATGCCGTCGCGGTCGATGCCGTAGTCGGTCAGCCGCGTGGGCATGCCGACGGCGTGGAAGAACGCCTCGGTCCTCTCGATGGCGGCCCTGGCCTGGGTGTCCTCGTCGCCCTGGGTGTGGTGCCAGATGCGGCGGGCGAGTTGGGCGAGCTTGGCCCTCTTCTTTGCGAACTGATGCGTCCAGACACCCGGCAGCACGACCGCCAGCGACTCGGCATGATCGACGCCGAAGAAGGCGGTCAGCTCGTGACCGATCATGTGCGTGCTCCAGTCCTGCACGACGCCACAGTTGATCCATCCGTTCAGGGCCTGGGTGGTGCACCACATGAACGTCGCGCGGGCGTCGTAGTCGGGCGGCTCGGCGAGGATGGCCTGGGCCTCGGTGACGAGCGTCTTGGCGATGGCCTCGGCCTGGCGGTCTTGCAGCGGGGCCTTCGAATCCACGGTTGCGTACTGCTCCATCACGTGGGCGAACGCATCGACGAGGCCGTTGCGGACGTACTTGCGCGGCAGGGTGTAGGTGACCCGTGGATCGAGGATGCTGAAACGCGGGAAGACCGCCGGACGCAAAAACGCCAGCTTCTCCTGCGTCTGCTCGCGGGAGATCACGGCGGCCATGTTCATCTCCGAGCCGGTGGCCGGCAGGGTGAGCACGGTCCCCAGCGGCACGCCGTCGTTTACGTGCGCCCCGCGGGTCTGGAGGATCTCCCACGGGTCGCCGTGCGTGTAGCGCAAGGCCGCGGCGATGAACTTGGTGCCGTCGATCACCGAGCCGCCGCCGACGGCCAGCAGGACATCGACGCCCTCGGCGTGGGCCTTCTCGACGGCCTTCATGCAGGTCTCGTAGCGCGGATTGGGCTCGATGCCGCCGAACTCCACCCACGTGTGCGAGGCCAGGGCCTCGGCGACCTGTTCATACACGCCGTTGCGTTTGATGGAGCCGCCGCCGTAGGTCACCATGACCTTATGGTCGCGGTCGATGAGGTCGGCGATCCGCGCGATCGAGCCGGCCCCGAACACAATGCGGACCGGATTGCAGTATTCGAAGTTCTCCATTGATCTCCACTCCATGGTTTTCTTTGGTGGCGATTGTAGCAGGCTGCGTGATCGCGTCAACACGCCAGCCGATCATGTGGGAGTCGATCAGTCCACGCCGAGGCGGGTGCGGAGGAGGGCGAGGTTCGTCACGTCCTCGCGGTTGTACAGCAGCAGCAATCTCAGGGCCTCCTGGTTGTCGTGCAAGGCATAATCCCACCACAGCCGCATGGCCATTCGGCCATCGATGCCTTGGGTCTGTCGCTCGATGCCCAGTTGGCGCTCGACGGCCTTGAGACCGCCCTTGAGCCCATATCGCCAGCAGTCGTACATGAGGTCGCGGTGGGGCACGCGGCCGGCCACGTCTACTCCCAGGCCACGGCGAATGACCGGCAGGTCAAAGCGGGCGCCGTTATAGGTGTAAATCCGCCCGGCCTCGTCAAGAACCCTGTGCAGGGCCAGGTCGGTAACGTGATGGCCGACGAGTTGAATGACCTCGATGCCGGTCGGGCCCTCCAGACCCAGGCCGATCACCGTAATCTGGCACGAACCGAAGCCGGTGCCGGCCGTTTCGATATCGAGATAGCATCGTCGTGTGCCCATGGTCTTTGGCCCGTGGGGATTCTACGCGGGCGCGGTGCGTCTGCCAAGATGCACGGTTCGCGCCATCCACTTTTCCTGGACGCCGGCAAAATGGAGAGGAGTCTTCAAGGTCCCCGGCCAACGCCATCCACTTCACCCTTCGGGCTCAGTGGCTGCCACCCGACGATTGTGTGGGCCCCTCACCGCCGTCATCCCGACCGAAGGGCCGAAGGCCCGGAGTGGAGGGATCCGTTCAAACAGTCCTTCCGCAAGGCACCCGACGCCATGTCGCAGCATCCTCTTCGATAAGGGTGAACATTGATCTCTCCACCAGGCGCTCAACGCCACGCCACAGCAGCATCAGCGGTGTCGCGGCGCGACGCTCAATGAACCGATTCCTCGGCTTCGCGGTGCTATGCTACGCTCCGCACCGCTTCGCTCGGAATGACGATGATGGGGTCACCCCCGCTTGGGCGGACCTGCATGGCATGAAGACCGCGTGGGCACAGCCCGTCCTACGCCCGGCTGGGCCGACCTGTCGGGGCTGGTTGTGGTCCGGGTGGCATGGCCACACCGGCCGCGGCTATGTGGACGATGGGAACACGATCTATCGCAAGCCGCTTGACTGCCGCCCCAGCGAAGAGGATAATTAACACTGGCCAGGATTCACGCGATGATGTAAGCGCCGCGATGAGCGACCAGAGAAACCGACGGATCGTGCCGTGGGAGATGACTTTCGCGTTGACAGCAAGCCGAGATCAAGAAATGATTCCTGACACCTTTGATTTTCCCACAATCTCTGGAGCACAGACCACACTTGAGGTTGTGAGTGGAGCGCTTGACGCAGTGGGAGCGGCACAAGAGGGCCATGAAGCAGCACAGATTCTGAAGTCAGGTGAGAAGGAGTGTGATCGTAATTGAATGTGAACACACTGAGTATGTCCCAGGTCCATCTCTAAAAGGTGTCTGTTATGACCACAATAAGTATGTTGTCTATTATACTGGATATTGCTGGTGCGGCTATCGGCTTTTTCTTCGTGGTGTTGTCCCGAATCGGGTCTCTTCGTGACACAAGATCTATGAAGCTGATGGCAGTTGTCGGATGGACTATGCTCATCGGGTGCTTGATCCTGCTTCTCCAAGAAGTCTTGTGACATGAGGGAGCTAGAAATGTCAGGAATCTCTCTTTCTTGGCAGTCACTTGTTTCTCCTATGGTGAATGGTGACTGGGGGAACTGTCTGGTGAGCAGGCGTGATGAAGTTCTTTCAATGAACGCTGATGGAGGGATCAATTACAGGTGTCAGGAACCTTTAATTCCCCTCTTCTTATTCAAAAGCACGAGATGATCACGTTTGCCACAACATCAAATCCAACGGGCGCGGGTGGTCAACTCGTGTATCGCCGAAACGACATGGCGTTTGCTACCGAGCCCGGTTTAGATGGACGTGGAATATCTGTTGTTATCAACGAAGTGGAACTGTTTGTCGATGACAGCGGTCGCGTTATTTCTGTAAGTGGTTACTGCCCCTATCAGGGATGGAGGCATACCTCGTTCTCGCCTCCGAAACATGATCCCGGCGTCCTTACCGTGGTTGGCTTGCATCCCTCGACGGAACCAGACGGAATGGCTTTTGGCTTGAATGATGTGACCAACCGGTGGCCTGTGCATGTCAACGCCGAAGGCTGGGTTTGCATCGGCGATCCGGCTAACAGCGGTGACGAAGCCGTTGAATTTGCGCCAAACAGTGTGGCAGTACTTCGGGAAGATCAGATCGTCGCCCTATGGCTTTGTCCGACTATGATTGGAGGCGATGTTTGAAGTTTCTGCGATGAAATGAAGGGGATCCAAGAAGGTGTGAGATTTCGCACTTTTTCATGATCCCTATGCGGCGGAAGCGAGGGCGTCAATCAGGAACTGGAGTATGTGGACGGGTATCATAGACCGGCTGCTGTACTTCCAAAGAAGAAACTCCCACTTTAATGAGGCTCTGCTATGTCTGACGCACTCTTGACTTTTGAGATAACTGAAGACGATGGGATCGAAGTATTTGGGAATGCGAGCGGATTTCGCTCTCTGATAGAAGTGCTGCAACGTGTGCTGGAATACCATGACCACGAGCACCTGATGACCGAGGATTGGGGTGGACATGAACTGAGTTCTGAGACACAGGGACTAGCGAACAAGCTCGTGCATCATGTCCGGCTTGTACCGGTCCCTGAGTCAGAGGGTTATTAAAGGTGTCAGGAGTGAATGGCGGTTCCTTAAGCGGCTTCTGATGCTCCCATGCTGCATTTGTGGCTCAGAAACGCAGGTTCGACTCTCGCCAAGGCCCCTAAGGAACCGCCATTCGTGTCAGGAATCTTTATTTCCCATACGTGATGAACACCGCGTGGACACAGTCCAGCCTACTCGCGGACGTGTAGCCGCCATAAAGTCGGGTGGCATGCCCACGCTCGCGTGGGCATGACCTGGCGATGCAGGGGGGCGTTCGTCGTCCCATGGCCACGCAAAGCGTGGCCATGCCACCCACCCAACAACTTGTAGACCCCCACCATCGTCATCCCGACCGGAGGGCCGAAGGCCCGGAGTGGAGGGATCCGTTCGAACAGCGCTTCCACAAGGCACCTGGCGCAAAGCCGCAGCATGCTCTCCAATGGGGGGTGAACGTTGATCTCTCTGCCAAGCGCTCGACGCCGCACCGCAACTGCATCAGCGGTGTCGCTTCGCGACGCTGAAGAAGAGATTCCTCGGCTGCGCGGTGCTATGCTACGCTCCGCACCGCGTCGCTCGGAATGACGGTGATGGGGGGCCGTCCCTTCGGGGAGTCGGGTGGCATACCCACGCGATGCACACCGCGTGGACACAGTCCACCCTTGTATCTTGGGGGTTGCATCGTTTGGCCCTCGAACGCTGCCGGCAACCCGATTTTCCCCCGTATCGGCGCAATGGGGCGGCCGCTTGAGTCGAGGGGGCTTGGCCGCCCCGTTCGGCCGTCGGAATTGGCTTGACAGGCCCGCGGGCCGGGGATTAGGATAGGGCGTTCACATCGAGGCTTTTTCGGAGACGCTGAAGTGCACGAACACGGAACCACGTCGGCGGGGATGTTTCTCCTGGCTTTGGCCGGGCTGCTGGTCGGCTGCTCGGACAATCCGAATGATCGGGCTGCAAAGGAGCTGCGCCGACAGGTGGCGGCGGCCAGGGCGCAAGTTCAGGCGGCGCAGCCCGTGGAGGTGGTCGACAAGGAGATTCGTCCGGTCGACCGGGCCTCGGTGTACGCGGCCGCACATGAGCAGGTGGAAAAGGCGATCGGCCAGACCCCTCGGACGGTGGAGGCCCGTGGGGCGGCGTCTCTGGCGGCGGGCAACCTCGCCGCGGGGCAGGCCGAGCACTTGCGGATGAGCCTGAACAGGAATGCCCGCGAGGTGCGGCGGATTCTGGCCGAGATTCTGAGCGAGGCCGGCCGCGCGACGGAGTTGGCGAACCAGATCGACAGCCTGTCCGGTCTGCAACAGGCTCTGCGGAATGAAGAGGCCACGTTGGACAAGCTGCTGGTCGGGGGCGTGGAGGGGCAGCCGGGGCTACGGACGCAATTGCAGCAGGCCGAGGCCCGCCGCGCTGCGCTCCAGGAGCAGAAGGTCCAGTGGATGGCCAAGCACGACGCGGCCCAAGAGAAGATTCAACAGATGCAGGCGGACGGCCAGGCCCGGCTCAAACAGGCCGAGTTGCTGACCGGCGACGAGCAGGCGAAGACGCGTCAGCGAGGCTACGAGTTGTTGGTCGCCCAGAAGCCGTATCTCATCGAGGCGCAAAACGCCAGCGACCAGGCTCAGAGCGTGCAGATGCAACTGGATATCGTTGACCCGCTGATCGAGCAGATCCGCGGCCAGATCGCGGCAACCGAGCAGAAGCTGCAGGCCGTGCGGACCTCGCCCGAGCAGGAGGACCTGGCGACACAGTTGAAGCAGACCCGGGCCGATCACAAACAGCAGGTCGAGCGCGTGGCCTGGCTCAGCGGCGAGTTGAGCTCGGCCTTGGATGCCTACACCGAGATGGCCGACACGATGATCTCGCTCTATGGCCAGGCCGCGGAGGCCTACGGCCGCGCTCCCAGCGGGATGCGACGCGCGGCCGGAGCGCCCGTTGCCGAGGCGCATACGTCCGCCGCTCTTGTGGCTGGGGAGAGGGCCGAGCTTTACCAGACCGTCCAGTGGCAACTCGGGGCGATGGAGTGGCTTGACCAGTCGGGGCTGGCGGCGTCGCTTGAGCCGGTCGTGGCCAAGTGCCGTACCCAGGTTGAGGCGACGGGTAAGGTGGCGATGGAGTTGTTCGACAAG
>Ga0209270_1000806_pt1 | contig 55594 bp, 56 predicted proteins | sample MTBAKSrepl1MetaG_FD_187456 | JGI IMG/M metagenome (GOLD analysis project Ga0209270, IMG submission 187456) | Enrichment culture microbial communities from Arthur Kill intertidal strait, New Jersey, USA, that are MTBE-degrading - MTBE-AKS1... | ecosystem: Environmental > Aquatic > Marine >... | reverse complement strand
GAGAGCTTGAAAAACCTGAAAAAATATACCTCAATAATCCAAATTTAATCTATGCAATATCGAGTCAGACTCCTGTAAACATCGGGAATCTGAGGGAGACCTTTTTTATCAACATGTCAAGTACTTTACATAAGGTAACAATTCCCGCTCAGGGGGACTTTCTTGTAAATGGTAAATATACTTTTGAGATTGGAGGTAAAAACAAAGATTTTACACAGATTAAAGACTTAGAAAATTCTTTTTTGGCTGTGGACAATATTGAGATCGGTGTGGGAAACAAAATACCGTTATGGTTATTTGGATTTCTCTATTAGGAAAATGAAGATCCCTTGGGCAGGTCTTTAAATATTTCTCTATAGCTCACTATTAAGATCTTACCGATTGATTGATTTCAAAAAGTACCTCTCAACAAGTGTTGTTTGAAGTACTCACAGTACTTCTCGCGAGCAAATATCCTGATTAATCTGCGAAGTACAAGCGGAATTGTTACTTTGTTCAGAGCCAAAGCAGAGAAAAACCTGTTTTTATTAACAAAAAATTGTTTACCCCACTATATTAAAAATGGCTTATCGTATCCAAATCTATTTCCATTGGTAGCATCATACGTTCACCTATGCCATCCAAATCTTTTTTTAACTTTCCTAATAAACGCTTTTTTTCGATAGAATCTAGAGTTGAGAAATCGCTGTATTTAGTAACCTTATCATAATATTTATGGATGACTTTCCCTTTCAGATCATGATGACATCTTGTTTTCTTAATTAAATCTCTTATTTCCTTATCAGCTTCAGACAAAATTTTTACCTCAGGGCATGGATAAACAATAACTGACAATTCATGGTCAAATGGAAGTAAATATTTAAGGCCCTTTTTGTTTTTCTCTATTTTCTTTATTTTAGCTATAAAGGTCTTCAAGTCAGTCTCAGAAATCCCATTACCATACTTCTTAACTTCCTCTGACAAGTTTCCATTTATATCCACTATTAAGTCTCTTATTGAGTTCAACATCTCATTTTTTCCTGAAAAATCATTTGGACAAATGATTCGCCACTCGGATTCCGAATAGTATTTATAATTCAAATCCTCTTTTTCGCTCATATGCTTTAAAAAGCTCGCACCAAAATCATTCCTTGATATCAACTCTGAAATCCAGTTTTTGTGCCCGGTGAAGCCTACTTGCTTATTAAAATAAATCATGGGCAGTCCAGCTCGCCTGAATAAAAATGTTCTCTTCACCCCGAACCCTAAACGTCCATATTCATAGGCATGCCGCCGCGCTTCTGATAACTTTAATTCAGTAAAAGAAGTTCTGGCAACAGGGCAAGAGTTTTTACCCCTCCCATCATGTGTACTCCGCGAAGAAGATAACTCTATAGGGTCTCCTGTCAAAGGTTTATCATTAACCATCCACATGCCAAATTTTAGAGTATTCTTCAATCGCTCCAAGTATTTATCTATTATTTTTGGATCATCTATTAAAGAAGGTCTATCAATTGGTCTTAAAGCAAACCTGCGATGATCAAGCTTTAAACAAGACTGCATCTCTTTATCATTTTTATCAATATCATATCCTGTCCAATGCATTAGAATATCTGAATGCTCTATACCCTTAAACTCTTTGCTCATTTAAATATTCTCTACTCCTGTAGAAATCTAAGATGTCGCCTAACACAATTGTTTCATCCATTCCCATTCCTATTGTTGCTCATTTCACTTTATCTCAAATTCAAAAGCATGTCCTATTTTCTAAAGTGTGCCCGGCAGTTTGTGCATATATAAATTGTTTTAATCCATTTGTCTGGAAAACCATGATTCCTTCTAATATATTTATGGGTTCGAATATCTTCGCAATTCCAACAGTAAGCATCAATATATTCATAAGTCGATTTGCTAAATAAAAGATCTGGCTTTATCTCAAATACATTTCCTTTAGAATCCCATACTGTCATGCAATCAATATCCATAATCTGAATTTCATTGTCCAGTGCCAAACATATTTTTTTAAATTTGATGAAGTCAGCGTGAGAATGCCCACATATAATAATTTTTTCGAAATCTTTCCTTTGAACAGAGTTACCCGATATTATAATTTCGTAATAAACTTCTCTCTCGAAATCATAGAAATGACACGGCGGGTTCCCGTAGTGGCTGAAGAAAAATTTGTCATCTTCATAGTGCATACTTGTTTGTTTTAAAAATGCTATATACTTTCGTGGAAATCGTATAATTTTATCAAATGACTTTTTATTATCATCGATGAATTTCTTAATAAACATGTCATAGATTTTCCTATATTCCAATTTCCTCAGATTACTTAACCGTTCTTTCTTCTTTGCATCTGTAACTCTTGCCAACCTGTCTTCAATCCTTTTTAAAGAATCACATGTAACAGAAGATTTCAAATAGTCCTTCTCCAAATAAAATGTTAACGTACTCATCACCAAGTCGGAACTAGCCGACTTAAGATTCCGATTATCAAAATAGAAATAAAAGCCTTCCGGATTCTCTTCTTCAAAAAACCAAGGGTCTATACCACATGTGTTGGTAAAGTAAGCTGTCTTACATAGTATCTCTTCTTCATGATTTCCTCTTAAAAAGATTGCATCGGGTTTATTCTTTTTCAGCTCTAAGAGAAAATCTAAAACATTATATGAGTTCTTTCTATCTTTATCAGAGATGTAGTCGCCCAAGAAAATCAATTTTTCATTTCCTGAATATTCAGCGCAATCCAGAACACGCAATAATTTATCGTATTTACCGTGAATATCCCCAATAACGAGAGTTCTTTTTACTATATCCATATTTTGCACTATTTGGCTATTCCTCATTCAGACATAAGCTCGTTTATATTATATCCGAAGATTATTAGGAAGATAGAGAGGACAACCGGTGACTGGCAGTGAATTGATGTTTGTACCTGCAACCAACATAGTCAACGTGATGTTTGGGGTGCTTGTTATCAGGTGTACATAGCTCAGAATCACTCCTCACAGGACTACGCAGGAAGGTTGATCTTTAAAATGTTTTGTGTTTCTAAAAGAAACTAAGCCCGAAAAAATAGCCTGTCCCGTCTTCTTGCATCCATTTATTGTCTGACGCTCCGGTATTTTTATCCTTTTCAATCTCCATCGCAATGTTATAATTCCACAGGGACACAAATGGAGAAGAAGATTTTAACCAAAGCTAAAGCCATCGAAATCTTGAAAGGGCAGATCAAGGGTATTCGCAAGGTATTGGCTACGGCTCGATTCGGTGCCACGTTTACGGAGTGGCGGCAGGATACTGAAACAGCGATAGAAAGAATATTCGGAGATAAGAAGAAAGTTGAGGCATTTAATCAGATTGACTACGCGTATTCAGCGCCCGTATCAGAAGGGGAGGCTCAGCAAAAATATGAGTATGATTTAGAACATGCCGAAGCCCTCTTACAATCTTTCATTAAAGAAATCGTTACGTATTGGCCTGACGATATATCTGAACAGCCTGATCTCAATCCGTGGGGAGTTATATCATCATTTCTTTTTAACTTATCTATCGATGATGTCATAGATATTGTTTCGTTGGCAGGCCTACAGGTTAACTGGTCCCTAAACGCCCAGGAATCATATTCACATAATACGAGGAAGCGGGCTTATAAACCCCGTGTCAATACAGCTTATTCAAAGCTAAATGACGGTGATAAACTGCGTGTTTCATGGCTTATCGCAAAGGAAATTGTGCGACGTGATCCCGATAGCCAGGCAGCAATATCGGAAAGACTGGGGCCCATAGGGTGGCGAATCGATGCAAACGGTTTACAGCCGGGTAGGCCAGATATAACAGAAATGTTCTTCCCAAAAGGTGTTGTTCACGATGCGTATGTCGAAATTAGGACAATTCTGCGGTCAGCTGCCAAATCACTCGTCATAATAGATCCTTATGTCGATGGTTCTTTGCTTAAACTTTTATCCACATGTTCATCACCTCTAGGTGTGAAGTTGCTCAGTTATAACTTGCCAGCTGATTTCGGATTAGAATTGAAACTATTTCTGAAGCAGTACCCGGGCTTTGCTATTGAAGTCAGAAAAACGAAGGAATTTCATGACCGCTTCATAATAGTAGATGATTCCAAATGTTTCCATATTGGCGCTTCAATAAAAGATGCTGGTCTTAGGGCATTTATGATAAACCAATTGCTTGACGCTGAGAATATTAGATTGCTTTCGGATCAACATCAACGTAGCTGGGCGGACGCGGAAGTCTATTATGAGTGATGATCTCCGGCAAAGACTTGTTCAGTTGGCACTAGAATGGCAGGGGAGATATGGAATAGCCCCGCATATTGTGTCAGCTGTTTCCGAATTGGATGCTGCAAGAATCATAGGAATGCCTGAAGAAGAATATTGTGCATATATGGCCGATAAAACCGCTGTGCAGACAGGGCACGACTTTGTGTACAAGGGTAACCGCTATCAGATAAAGGCTCACCGTCCGAGTGGAAAGCCTGGAAGCACCATTACAAATGCTGGTAAGGCGAAGAACTATAACTGGGACATCCTAATATGGATCCGCTACAACGAGCAATATGAGGTTCTAGAGGCATGGGCGTGGGATCGGGACAAATACAAAGAAACGTTTGACGCTGTTAAGAGAATATCGCCTACCGATATGCGGAAGGGGCGGAGGTTAGCATTACGTTAGCTAACATCACTTCTTCGAGAAATTTACCAAGAAGAAGAGCGAATTCCTTTTAAGTTGTCTTTCTTCTTTCCAGGCATCCATTAATTTAGGAATCGTAGCCGAAGCAGCAAGGCCAGTACTCATTACAAGAATTTCTATAAAACTGAGGCCTGGAATGTAATGAAGACCCAGCAAGGGCGGTAGTATTTTTAACGAAGATAATGAGCCAATCTTGTCGCCGAATAATTTTTCCCAAATCCCTATCTTGGCATCCCTTATCTTTCGCATCTCCGGCAATATTTCCTTTTTCACAATCTTATAATGCTAACTAATGGGGTCAGCCCTTGACATAGGACAAAAAGAAAAGAGACAGTTGTATGAGCCTGGCTGATGCACCAAAAAGGATTTCTGAATGGGAAAAGTAACAATAGACATAACAGCAAACTTCAGACCTCTTGATAATCCTTACGATGCTTGGCGGTCCCAACGGGATTCGAACCCGTGTTTTAGCCTTGAGAGGGCCACGTCCTAGGCCTCTAGACGATGGGACCAAAAAAGGCAGTTATAAGTTAATAGTGAAAAGTTAAAAGTGAAAAGAAAAAAACAACCTTAACCTATAACTTAGAACTTATAAATGTAAATTTAAAATTTATCACTCAACATTTAAAAGTGTTTTTTTTGTGGCTGGGGAGAGAGGATTCGAACCCCTGTAAGCAGATCCAGAGTCTGCCGTCTTGCCCCTAGACGACTCCCCAAAATTCAATGATTTCCACAGGTTAGAACAGTCTCTACTCTACCATAAACTATCAAAAAGTGTCAAAAATGTTTCAAATAATTTTACAGCAGCAAAATATGATATTTGTGTATGAAATGCTGGCAAGGAGAGAGTGTTAGCGTCTTACAAAGGTAGCGTCCGCACTCATGCGGATTCGCAGGGGCGAAATGGATATTTAAGCACTCACTTTTTCCCGGAGTTGTTCCCTGACTTGTTCCCTGACAAGTTTCTTGATCTCGTTAAGGAGTTCTTCTTTGCTGAATGAATCTTTTTTTCTGGAAAGATTGATGAAAGCCTGTTTCGAAGCAGCATGGACGAGTAAGAAATCTTCAAAGGTGAACACTCCATTGTTATGAACGTCTTCTCTTCCATTATTTTGTTTTAACATGTACTTTACCTCTGAATCCATGCACATTAATATAAAGAACCCATCCTTGTATGCTCCACTGAGAGAGAATGACATTGTGTAAGATTATGCTTTTCTTTATAGAGACTTTAACTTTTCCCCAGTTTGTCCCTACAACAGTGAATTAACCTTCTTGCTTTTTGTTTATCAAAAAAAAGAGGGCTTGTCAATTAAAAGTTATTAATTGTTTATAAAGTAGCAAAACTATATGGCAAAATTATATAAGGCAACATAGGGTCCCCTTGACATAAGTATCGATATTCATTAAATTATTCAGATGCGTAGACCATTTATGGCTGCAAACTGGAAGATGAACAAGACTGTTTCTGAGACAGTCGGTTTCATCTCAGCATTTATTACAGAGGTCAGGGATGTTTCTGATGTTGATATCGTTATAGCCCCTCCATTCACCTCTCTTGTAGCGGCTGCGGAGAAATTGAAGAGCACCAATATCCTGCTCGCAGCACAGGATGTCTACTTTGAAGAAAAGGGTGCGTATACCGGTGAAGTATCTCCTGTGATGCTTAAGGATGTCGGGTGTGCCTATGTTATTGTGGGACATTCAGAGAGGAGGCAGTATTTTCACGAAACTGACGGTACCGTTCATAAGAAAATCAAGGCAGCAAGGAAGAACGGTCTTGGTGTTATTTTCTGTATAGGTGAATCTCTCGAGGAGAGAGAAGCTGGTAAGACGTTTGAAATATTGGAAAGGGAGGTATGTAGCGGACTCAATGGGGTAAGCCCTGAAAAGATTGTTGTGGCGTATGAGCCAATCTGGGCCATTGGAACGGGAAAGACTGCTACTCCTGACCAGGCTCAAGAGGCGCATGCATTCGTGAGAGAGAAACTGAAGGCATTGTATGGCAATAAATCTGATGAATTGTGTATACTATACGGCGGCAGTGTGACGCCTGACAATGTTGACACCCTTATGGCCTGTAACGACGTTGACGGCGCGCTTGTCGGAGGTGCAAGCCTCAAGGTAGATAGCTTCAGCAGGATAGTTAACTTTAAGAAGGAACAATGACAACGTTTGTATTGATTATTCACATTCTTGTGTGTTTTTCTCTCATCGCTATAGTCCTTCTCCAGAGCGGAAAGGGTGCGGAGCTTGGTGCGGCTTTTGGTGGCTCAAGCCAGACGCTCTTCGGCAGCCGTGGTGCTGCAACATTCCTTAATAAAATGACGACGGTCATTGCGGTTATTTTTATGATTACCTCGTTAACATTAGCAGTTCTTACCATCAAGGGTGGTTCTGTAGTGGAAAAGACCCCGGTACAAGAAGAGAAGACCATACCTGCAACATCAGGTCCGGTTCAGGAAAAAAATGCGGGACCGGCTCAACCGTCCGGACAGAAGGGTCAGGTACAACCGCAACAGCCGCAACCTCAGCAACAACCAAACCAGCAGGCTCCACAAATACCTCCGAAACAGTAGCCTCTAAAAAGTCCAAAATCCAACTGTCAAAAAATTTTAGCTTGTAGGCTTTTCAGCTGTCCGGCTTGACAGCTTTTGAGCTTGATAGCCTGTTAGCTTGTGAGACGTATAGCTTGTAAAATGCCTCAATCCCTGAATTCCTCAATTTGCAATTAACTCGATAAACTCTATAGACCCAATAAACATTTCACACTTTAAGGTTTACGCTTTAAGATTTACTACGGATAGTTAATCTGGATTCGCTGTATAGCGGTTGATTTCCCTGTCTCTTCATTTATCTCAAAAACAACACCTGAAAAAATGCCTTCACCTTTAGCGGTCTCAAATCGTGCCGGTATGTTTGTAAGAAAGCGCCGGATGACCTGCTCTATTTCAATCCCGATGACGGAATTGGATGGACCTGTCATACCTGCATCGGTAATGTATGCCGTACCCCCGGGCAATATTTTCTCATCGGCAGTCTGGACATGCGTGTGTGTGCCGATCACAGCGCTTACCTTTCCATCCATGAAATATCCGAATGCGATCTTTTCAGAGGTTGCCTCTGCATGGAAATCGATAATGATTGTTTTTGTTATCAGGCGTATCTTTTTAATTTCGTCCTCCGCGATCCTGAAGGGACAGTCCACGGAGGACATAAACACCCTGCCTGAGATATTGACGACTGCAAGCTTTAATCCGTTACCAACAGTTTCTATAATACTCCCGAATCCCGGGACACCCGGGGGATAGTTTAAGGGTCTGAGTACTTTATCAATTTTTGCTATCTGTGAGACGAATTCCTTTTTATCCCATACGTGATTCCCTGTCGTTATGACATGAACGCCTATGCTCAATAGTTCCAAGGCTGTTTTGTCCGTTATTCCAAAGCCACCGGCTACGTTTTCACCATTCGCAATGACGAAATCTATCTTGAAACGGTCGGTAATAGTTGGAAGTAATGCCCTGGTTATGACCCTGCCAACTTTTCCTACGATATCACCAATAAATAGGATCTTCATCAATATTATTTTGCGTATTCAACATATCTCGATTCACGAATAACGGTCACCTTTATCTGTCCAGGGTATGTCATCTCTGATTCTATTTTCTTGGCAAGTTCTCTTGATATCATAAGGGACATGTCATCGCTTACATCCTCCGGCTTTACAATGATCCTTATCTCTCTTCCTGCCTGGATTGCATAGCATTTATCGATACCGTTATAGGAATAGGCCATCTGCTCGAGTTTCTCGAGTCGTTTCAGGTAGTTTTCAATACTTTCACTCCTCACTCCGGGCCGTGCAGCTGATAAGGCATCAGCAGCAGCAACGAGTGCAGCCTCGACTGTAGAAGGGTCTCCTTCTCCATGGTGGACTAAAATAGCATTGATTACCTTTTGGTTCTCGCCGTACTTTTTAGCTAAATTAGCACCTATTTCCTGGTGTGAACCTTCAACCTCGTGATCAACTGCCTTACCGATATCGTGCAGGATGCCGGCCCGCTTTGCAAGCTTGGTGTCTACCCTCAGTTCTCCTGCCATCATACCTGCAAGGTACGCTACTTCCCTCGAGTGCTGGAGGACGTTCTGCCCATATGATGTCCTGTACCGTAATCTCCCGAGGAGTTTAATCAATTCGGGATGAATACCGGAAAGTCCAAAGTCAAAGGCAGCCTTTTCTCCTTCTTCCCTGATAAGTGCTTCAACCTCTTTTTTAACCTTTTCAACAATCTCCTCGATCCTTGTCGGGTGTATCCTTCCGTCTGTTATGAGTCGTTCGAGGGAAAGTCTTGCGATTTCACGCCTGACAGGGTCAAAGGCTGAGAGGGTTACGATCTCAGGGGTATCGTCTACGATAAGGTCAACCCCCGTTGCAGACTCGAGCGCCCGGATATTTCTCCCCTCTCTGCCGATTATCCTTCCTTTCATCTCATCATTCGGAAGGCTTACGGCGGTTACAGTTGCATCTGTAACGAAATCGCTTGCATATCTCTGGATAGAAAACCCTATGATTTCTTTAGCTTTTTTCTCTGCATGTTCTCGTGCCTCGTCTTCAATTTTTTTTATGAGTTTTGCCGTTTCGAAGCGTGTTTCCTCCTCTGTCTTGCTTAAAAGTAACTGTTTTGCCTCTTCTGAAGTCAAGCCGGATATTTTTTCTAGTAATTGTGTCTGATCTTTGATTAATTTGTTGTAATGGGCCTCTTTGTCTTGAATACCACGCTCTTTTGACACCTGTTCTTTTTCCCGTTTTGAGAGGTCATGTTCTCTTTTTTCAATCTGTTCAGATTTTTTTTCGAGTGATTCTTCTTTCTGCCTAAGACGCTTATCGAGATGGTTGATCTCGGAGCGTCTTTCCCGCAGCTCCTTTTCAGCTTCTGCCTTTGTCTGGTAAACCAAATCTTTTGCTTCTATAAGCGCATCCTTTGTGATCCGCTCGGCATCTTTTCTGGCATCTTCAAGAATCTTTACCCTTTCCTGTTCCAGTGCAATTCTTTTATTCTTGAGATTCAACCAGGAAAGAAGAATGAGGACTAAACCAACGGCAATGCCTGCTGCAGCTATGACAAGGTAGACTGTCTGGTTCATGTATAGTAAACCCCCTTATATGGTTATTCCCGTACAAGAGGGTTTACAGCAGAAAAGTTTCTGTTAAGGTGCTTTTTATTGTGGTTGTATTATGACTTCACAAATTTCTTTAAAGATGAGGAAATAACTTGTTTGGGAATTCTGTTCCTTATAGTCTTTATCATCAAACTATGAATAATCTTAAAAGAAAAAAGATATGTCATCTTTGTCCCAACCACATGCAATAACTATAATTAACCCACCCTGCCGTGTACGGGGCTATTAGATCCGCCTAATGTATAGGTGGGTGCCTTGAAGGACTCTTTAGGCTTCCCCGCACCTTGTGAGCGAGGCGTGCACACCAAATCCTTACAGAAGCTCCCTAAAGATCTAATTTGCCGGATCAACATTTTCCCAATAGCACCAACAGGGTAGGCAATTGCTTCACCCTCCTGTAGGTAGTGTGTTTATTATTATGTTTTAGAATAAAATAAAATGCCATGTTATATCAAGAAGAAAATAAAATGTATAGCGAGTGTAATCCCATGGGCTTGTCACGGGACGAGCGAGCGAATAGTAATAGTAAAAAGATTCCTTACATTAAGATCCCCTGCTGTCTTGGAGGCTGTCCGACAATGGTAGCCGCAGGCTTTAGCCTGCATATATGATGCGCAACCTAAAGCGGCTACAATATATTGACGCAATGCGTCATAGATTTATAATTGTCAGACTGCCAGTCTCTTGCCGCAGGGGGTCTTCAATAGTTAAAAATGCACATGGCAATTTATTAGATAACTTCTTGAAAATTAAAGATAAAGTAAATACAGCAGGTGTTAAGGGGGACTTTATGGACAGACACTATTTATTATTTTTTGGGTATTATGAATGTGCAAGAGATGCTGCCTTCTGCCATACATTCTTGACGTTTTACTTCTTTTCCGAGGACTTCCCTGTAGAATTGCAGCTCATGTTTGCAAACCTCCTTATATTCAGAGGCGATCTGGGAGATAGGACAGTTGAATTCTTTTAATATATAAGAATTATCACTCTCGTCTAATTCAGTGATATATCCTTTTGTTTCAAGCATGTTCTTGAGTCCGTAGACCTTTTTATCAAAATCGGTTTTGTCTCCCAGGATATCTTTGGCGTCTTTGATGAGTCTCATCCTGCGCCATTTGAAGATCTCGTCTACTTTTTCTCGTCCCTCGTTGTTTTCGATGTCTTTTAGTGTATCTAAGATAAAAGTATGATATGCTTTAGGGAAAAGGTTGTCTGCGTTTTGAGTAAGTTTGTAGAGGAAAGCAGGTCTTCCGATCCCCTTTTTGGTTGTAACGTAATCTATGAGGCCCTTTCTTTCTAAGGAAAGAAGATGCTGCCGTATGCCCATAGAGGTTATATTAAGCTCTTTACTGAGTTCCTCGATAAGCATAGAACCATTTTTTTTCAGAAGCATGATAATCTTTTCACGCGTAGGATTTTCGTTAGGGGTTACCCACATGATAAAAAATAGCATAAATGGATATGTTTGTAAATATATTTAATAAAACCTTATTAATTTATTATATTTTTTAATTATAAAATTTTTATAAATTATAATTTTGAAGTTATGAATTCATCAATGTCAGTTTTTAAGGGGCATGAAAATAAACCTGCTGTTATATTCATACACGGTCTGGGTATGGATAAGCATATATGGATTGATCCTTTTGAATCACGTATTTTTGCAGGAGAGTTCCCGGTAACAACGCTCCTGGGCAAGAAACCGCAGCCAAGGGATTTCGGTAAAAGTGAGCATAAACCGAAGGGGAAATTTACCAGATTTTCAATCGGGGAACACCCCGATATCCTACAGACACTCTTTTACGACCTGAGGCAAAAAGGGTATACGGTTGTTACATGGAGTCAGAGGAGACCCGCCATGCCTATAGAGTACGTTGTTAACGAGTTAAAAGAAATTGTTAAGGAGATTCGTATATATACAAAGGCCGGCATTATACTCGTCGGTCACAGCAGGGGAGGCCTTGTCGGAAGGAAATATCTTTTGGGGAAAGACCGGTCGATACGGGGTCTTATAACCATTTCTACGCCTCACAAGGGAAGTTCTCTCGCAAGAATAAGTACGTATCTTTCCCCTCTTGCCAAAATACTTGGCCCTTTCTTTTCTGACAAAGAGAAAGGTACGCTTTCTTTTATGATAAAAAAGATATCCGAGTTTCTCAGTAGCCAGGCATTGAATGAACTCCTCCCCGATTCAGCGTTTATGCGATCTTTCAATGATGAGCCATGTACATGGGTATCGTACGTCACCACTGGCGGTACGAACCCGACACTCTTCAGTCTGTACCGGTGGAAATGGGATACGGTGAGAGAAGGTGGTTATCAGAGGTGGTTTCTGAAGCCGGAAGAATTGTTTTCTGTCCCTGACATCTTCGAGAAGGTTGTCCCCTTAAAACTCTACCCTGAGGAGATGCAGGAGGAGAAGGGGGACGGGTTGGTGTCTGCTGAGAGCTCACAGCTTCCATGGTGCAGTGAGCACCACGTATTTTATCTTAATCATGCCGAGATATTGTTTGATAAAGGTGCCAGGGCGACGCTTGTAGATGCGATAGAGAAGATGACGTGAAAGGAAGGATTCAAGGGGCAAAGGATCCCTGGGTTCAAGTGAAGAATACTTTTTTATTGTAGCATCTGAATCCTCGAACCTTAGAATCCTCGAACCCTTTTGTTATTTTTTCAAAATTCCATTGAAACTCCGGCAAGGAAATTTATCCTGGGTGAAGGATAGAATGCACGCTCAATGGGATAACCTCCGATAACGCCATATTCTGAGTAATCATTATCCGTTAGATTGTTTATGTCCAAAAATACTTTCAGAGATTTCCATTGGTACTGTATTTTAGTATTGAGGACTACATAGCTGTCCTGGCTACCGAATTCATGAGAGAAATCACTTATAAAGGGACGTTCTCCGACATAGATGCCGTTGAATGATAGAGTAAATCCTTTTCCCCATGAAGTTACTACAGAAAGGTCTGCTTTATGTTTGGGAACATTCGGAATTTCGTTCCCTTTGAACCTGCCTTCTTTTATCTCTGTATGTAAATAGGTATAACCGCCTTTCAACGTCAGCCAGTCGATGGGTTTAGCAGACAATGAAATCTCGATACCATCACGCCGCGTCGTTCCGTCCAGGTTTTCATTAATATAGGTTACAGGATTGAAGATGATTTCGCGGTCCGTATCGATTCGGAAAAGATTGATATGGGCATAGATGTCATCGTTAAAGTAATATCTTATTCCGATCTCAAAATTGTCTGTTGTTTGAGGTTTTAGGTCTGTATTGACTGTATTTGTGAAAAAGCTGTAAAGTTCGTCAAGAAGAGGATATCTAAAACTCCTTGAAAAACTGCAATAGATGTATGACTGCCTGTAGAAGATGTAATTGATGCCTGCTGTATATGCATCTTCGCTCATATCTGTTTTCTCAGGAGTGCCCGGGCTGAAAGTGAAATCTGCCTTGTCATGCCTGTATCCCCCGGACAGATAGAATCTCTCTGCTATGTTAATTTCATCATGCAGGTAGAATCCGATGTTTTCCTTTTCGAGATCGAATATCCCGATCGATGATTCACCGAAGAAGAGTGATTCATTAACAATGTCGTTGTCAGATTTCACATAATCTATACCGAGGGTGAGAGTATTTTTTGCATTACGTATAGACTGTTTTAAAAGGATCTGTGGGGATAGGATTACGGTATTAATATCGCTGTCCCCTGAAAAATTCCCATAGTCACCGGAAGAAAAAGATAAGAATGCTCTTTTTCTAAAAGAAGTGTCTATTTTAAAAATATTATCGTTAAGAAAGAAGACTTCCGGAACAAACTTAAAATAATAATCTTCGACGCCTGCATAGTCATCAGGATTTGTTGTATCGGTTCTCGAAGCACCTGAAGCAAAATCGCTTTCTTTCAATGCACCCGGTAGTCCCGTATTATCCTTATGATAACCGGCACTGAAATGCAACTGTAGAAAGTCTCTTACTTGATAGCTTGCGTTCAAACCGACATCTTTCGCATCGGTGTCACTATTATCCCTGTAGCCATCTGAAGTCAGGTATTTTCCCGTGAGAGATAGAGAAAGATCGTCATAACGAGCGTCTACAAATGCACTTCCTCTGAAGGTGTCATAGCTTCCGGTAGCCAGCTCCCCGCCGAATTTCAACTGAGATCCTTGCCTTGTAATGATATTAATCACACCACCAGAGGCATTATCACCGTAAAGGACGCTTCCGATTCCTCCCCGTATAATTTCAATGCGCTCTACCCGCTCAAGGGGTATTTCAGTCCAATCAACTCCGCTCAAATCAGCCTGATTGATGCGTCTCCCATCCACTAATACAAGGGTATTAGAAGAAGCTGTTTCGCCAAAGCCACGCAAGTCAACGATATAATTCCGATGGTTTCCTGTTATATCGTTCACCTGGATGCCGGTCTCGGTTCTCAGGATCTCAGGGATGTTCTGTGCGGAAGAATTTTTAATATCTTTTTCAGTTATAATTGTCATATTTGCTGGAACTTGAGATGGTTTTTCCTCATATCTTGTTGCAGTGACGACTACTTCTTCCAACTTTATTTCATCCTCTGCAAATGATAAAGTGAAAAGTAAAAAATAAAATGTGAAAAATAATAAAATCCAAATAATAGATTTTAAAAACCGATGACTGATGACGGATGACTGATAACTTGTTTTCATTTTTTCCTCCCTCGAGAAATATTAACAGTTGGCTTTTGGTCCGGACAGGTCTTCCGGCTTAGGGCATCCTACTTGCCTGCCTTCCCATCCCGGTTTGTATAGGGACAGTGGCTCATTCAGGCTTTCGTTCCCTTCACGGCTGCGGGGCAGCTGAGGATTTTCACCCCTCTTCCCCGACATCCAGCCAGCAATAAATTTAAATCCTGAAAATCCGGAATTTTAAATCCTTTCTCATCTGTTTCTCATCTGTTTCGCTGTGTCTTAATTAAATAAAAAGTCGTGACCATACAATTGCCATGAATAAAAAGATTATCTCTGTCATTTCACTGATCGCACCGAGCGTATCTCCGGTAAGGCCGCCGAATTTTTTATTGGAGAAATCGACCCATAATTCACAGAAAAAATACGTCGTTACCAGTAAAACTGCATAAAAGACATACTGTCTATTCAGTATATGAATACTGAAAAGTATCTGCGGTAATGTTAATAAAATGAGAAGTATCAGGGTGGATACAGCAATCTCTTTAATGTCTATTCTGTTTAAAAAAATTCTTCCAAGCCCGTCCTCTCTTGCCGGCTTTCCACGGAATATCGATAAGACCATCGCCCATTTTGATAGCACCGGCATAAGAAAGAGTGAAAAATAAAAAGTAAAAGGTGAAAGGTAAGATAAATTATTTAAGGAAAGAAATTTCAGCAGGAGTACAAAAAATACGGCAATTACGCCGATCGGACCGATTGTACCGGCCTTCATAATTGAAAGTTTTTTCTCTTTATCTCCTCTTGCAGCAATGGCATCAAAGGTGTCTGCAAGTCCATCGAGATGGAAGCCTCCGTTAGTGATTATCAAAGTCAAAATGACCAGCCCGCTTACGATTTCTGAAGGGAATAATCTCGCTGAGAGTAAGGCAACACATACAGCCAGTAAGCCTTGAAATGCACCTACGATCGGGAAAAAGGCAGATGACCGTGATATATCTTTCCCGGAGATATCAACTTTAACACGTAGAGGAATGATTGTAAGGAACTGAAATGCAAGAATTAACTGTTTCATCCTTCTAACTTTAAATTCCGGACTCTAAATTTTTTTGATATACATGCCTCACCAAAGGTTGCCATTTCTTTATAAATCTTAAGTCCTGCCTCTATCATGAGCATTGCAAGTGCGGATCCTGTACCTTCACCGAGCCTTAAGTCAAGGTCAAGTATTGGCCTTAATCCTATTTTTTCAAGCATTGCCTTATGTCCTATTTCCATTGAATTATGAGCCGCAAACATATAATCTTTTGTTTTTGGTTCAAGAAAATAGGCTACTAAAGCACCTGCAGTTGATATAAAGCCGTCGATAATAACAGGAAGCCTTTTTTCAGCGGCACCGATGATTAATCCTGCAATACCTCCGACCTCGGCACCACCAACTTTTGCAAGGACATCTAATGGGGCTGAAGGATCAGGTCTGTTAAGGGAAATTGCTTCTTCGATCACCCTGATTTTATTCTTTAGGGCTTCATCACTTATACCCGTACCTCTGCCTGTTAACTCTGACACGGGTTTACCTGTTAGAACTGCTGCTATTGCAGACGACGATGTTGTGTTAGCAATTCCCATTTCTCCTGTACCAAAAATCTTGTAATCCTTCTTTACATACTCATCAGCAAGCTCAATCCCGACTTCAATGCATCTTATAGCTTCATGTCGCGTCATGGCAGGTCCTTTTCTCATATTCTTTGTGCCCCTGACGATCTTTCTTGAAACAAATAGTCCTCCTATTTCCACCTTAGCCCCACCGTTAGTCAGGGGAGATGCATGGTAAAAATCAAAATCCACTCCTATGTCAACGACAACAACCTCAGCGTCTGCATAACGCGCAAGTACGTTTATTCCGGCACCGCCGTTTAGGAAATTTATTACCATCTGCCTTGTAACTTCTTTTGGATAGGCTGAAACACCTTCCTCTGCAACACCGTGGTCTCCCGCAAATGTGAATATGACTTTTTTATCAATTACAGGCATCATATTCTCTGTAATTGCTACAAGCCTTTTAGCAAACTCCTCAAGCCTTCCGAGGCTTCCCGGGGGTTTTGTCAGGTCGTCGAGATGTTTCTGTGCCCTTTCAGCCAACTCAGTTTTAACAGACCTTATCTTTTTAATTGTCTCCTGTAACATATTACCCTTTTATACTTACGGGTATCCCTGCTATGACTATGTATGCTTCATCTGAAGCATCAGCCACTTTCTGATTGAGCAGACCTGCCATATCCCGAAATCTCCTTGACATCTTATTCTCCGGAACTATTCCCATTCCCACTTCATTCGAGACTATGTAGAAGCGTGGTACAGGATTCTTAGTACTTAATGTGGTAATGAGGTTTTCAATTTCTTTGTTGATATCCAATTTGCTGTATATCAAATTAGATAACCACAATGTAAGACAATCAATGATTATTGCGCTGTATTTGCCTTTTATCCTGTTAATTACATCTGCAATCTTCAGCGGCTCTTCATATGTGATCCACTCATTACCCCTCCCGCGTTTATGAGCTTCTATCCTTTGCTGCATTTCTTCATCAAGTGCTTCTGCTGTTGCAATGAATGCCTTATTACCTGAAATCCCGGATGCCTCTTTAAATGCAAAGGTACTTTTGCCGCTTTTTGCGCCACCTGTGATAAATATTATCTTCTTGTTCATCTAATAACCCAATCCTGCAATGCCTTATAAATTTCAAAGCAACTGTCCTTGCCTCTGCTTTATGACGAAATATACACTGCTATCCTCTCTTATGGGCGTCTGCGTCAAACACTTTTAAACTGGATATTCCCTGTAGCAAGCTACAGGGTCACCTTTTTCCGTCATTCTGGCTTGTCCGGAATCCTTCTTTAAGATTCCGAACAAGTCGGAAGGATTCATGAAAAACGGGAATGACAATGGAAAACAAAAATTCAACTTCATGAGACCCCGCAGTTCGCTGCACGGTGGTTCATTACCTTCTGTTATGTCGGAAGAATGCAAAAGAAAGGTAATAATTGAAAAACAAAACATGAAGAGTCTTGACGGTATGACAGATGAAGATGTTTGAAGTTTTTTAGATCGTTTCATCTTCTTCCTCCCTCGAGAAGTTTAGATATTTGTAATGTGTTGGCTTGGACAGGTTTTCCGGCTTAGGGCATCCTACTTGCCTGCCTTCCCATCCCGGTTTGTATAGGGACAGTGGCTCATTCAGGCTTTCGTTCCCTTCACGGCTGCGGGGCAGCGGAAGATTGATTGATAATGTTCACTTCTCTTCCCTGACTTCCAGCCAGCAGGTAATCTCAAAACTCAGGTTCGGTCATTTTATATCATAATCGGTTCCCTTTTTTCAATACTAAAAATTGTGCCTGACAGCAATTGCATTTTTCGGGTCAATCGCGTTTCCGGGTTAAAAGGAAGCGATTTCTAAACGGCGGCGGGATGATTTAAGGATATTAAAACGTTATCCGATAAATTTATCTATTACCTTGCCCTCGTATTCCGGAAAGTCCTCGAATTGTAGCGGCTTCTTTCGAGTAAGATTGAGCTTGAGCAATTTGAAGTTGAGTTCTCTGAGTTTCTTCATCCTCTCCTTGTCGTCGTCAATAGTATTCATCAAAGAGCAAAGATTTATCACTTCTTTCCTGAACTCGAGCTCAGGAGGAGTGCAGTTGGCATTCTTTAAGATGCGGTAAGCAATCCGCAGGTCTTCGGGGATCCACATATCATCATCCAGGTTGAGTGGTTTTCCAGCTCCTTCGAGATTGTCAAACTCCCCGTTCTCAAGAGCCTCGATAATTCGCCGTTCTGCTATTCTGTGCAAAAATTCCATAATAAAAATATCCCTTACAGTATTCCGAGCATTCGGTCGAGAGCCTTTTTAGCAGATTTTCTTATATCATTTTGTACTTTAACAACATACGTGTTTTCTTTCAATGCCCTCTCAATACTCCTGAGTGTTGTCAGCTTCATGGAAGGGCAGATCATGTCTTCACGTAGTGGATAGAATACCTTATCGGGATTCTCTTTCCTCAGTCGGTACATAAGACCTAACTCTGTCCCAACGATGAACTCTTTGCCGGAGGATTTTTTTGCAAATCTCAGCATGCCAGCGGTACTTGTTACATGGTCTGCTATCTCAAGGACATCGAGTCTGCATTCCGGGTGGGCCATGAAAAGGGCATTAGGATGCTGTCTCCGTGCCTTTTCCACATCTTCAGGATGTGCCCTTTCATGTACATGGCAATATCCGTCCCAGGCGATCACCTGCTTTTTGGTATTCCGTTGAGCCCACATGGAGAGATTTCTATCAGGTATGCATATAACCTTTTCTTCAGGCAGGGATTCAACAACCTTAACAACATTTGCAGAGGTGCAACAGATGTAGCTTTCTGCTTTAACATCAGCAGTTGTATTGACATATGCTACAACAGGTACGCCAGGATTCTCCGCTTTTATATCCAGCAGCGAGAATTCACGGGGAAAGATATAGGGAGGCGGATTCTTAAAACCCGGGAAACTGGTTATTTCACCCCTTGGGGCATGGACACGGATCATATCAGCCATCGGGCATCCTGCATCAATTTCGGGAAGGAGGACAGTTTTATCAGGACAGAGGACGGAAGCGCTCTCGGCCATAAACTGAACTCCTGCAAAGACAATGACGTCGCAGTTAATGGAAGAGGCTGTTCTTGAGAGTTCGAGGGAATCTCCTACAAAATCTGCAATCTCTTGAACCTCATCCCTCTGGTAGTTATGAGAAAGGATGATGGCACGGCGCTTCTCTTTTAACTTCAGAATTTCATCCTGAAGATAGTTTCCCTGAAAGAGCATTTAAAACCTGGAGCGATTTTTTGATAGATGGGAAGAATTTGTGAAGAGCACAGAACCGTCCTCTAAAATAACCTTGAAGATTTTGTCGCGTTTATTTGCATGATGGTCGGTTCCATTCCCGTTGTAAAGAGAGAGGACTTTATTTACATATTGACGTGTTTCAGTGTAAGGCGGGATATAACCATATTTCTCAACGGCTTTTGGCCCGGCATTATAAGCGGCAAGAGCAAGAGTGAGATCACCTTTAAAACGTTCGATAAGATATCTCAGGTACCTCGTTCCGCCCTCGATGTTTTCTTCCGGATTAAAAGGGTTGCTAACATCCATGTCGCTTGCAGTGGAAGGCATGAGCTGCATAAGACCCATTGCACCTTTTCTGGAAATAGCCATGGAATTCCAGTTTGATTCTGTTTCGATAACAGCCTTTATGAGAGACGGATCTATATCATATGTTTCTGCCTTTGCGTGTATTATACTTTGATAGTCTGCTGAATCTTTAGATTTTTCTTGAGCAATATCAGTGGAAGTATTTGATTTATCTTTATAAACTCTGTCTGCCTTTTTATCGATGGGACTGTCCGTGTAGCACATAACCCCGTTGTCATCGACATACTTATAGATATCGGCAACGGAGGATGAAGCGAAGAAAAAGAGAAAACAGAACGATACTATGCATACGGTTCTCATGAAAAGATATTATCACTTAAGATATGAACTGTCAATATATTGTTCTGTCAGACAGTTATCCTAAACTCCTTCAACTATCCCTTTTACTATGCCCTCTGGCGTAGAATCAATTTTTTTTACAGGAATACCGAGTGCCTCTTCCATATCAGAGAGCGTTATGTCATCGAGAAATTTATTGTCTTCATTTAGGACTACATCAGGCACTAGGATCATATCGTGACCCTCTACATTATCAAATAGAGCCTTCATGACATCTCTTCCGGTCAGCAACCCCGAAACGGTTACGGAAGTACCAAAAAAATTGTTTTCAACGGGGATAACATCAAGAGTATTTATATTTTCCCTTCCAAAGAGCTGGACGGTATATTTTTTTAAAAAAGGATAAAAGGACATACCGGTAAAAGTAAGAAATTTCTTTTTATGCTTAAGTACCTTAGGGAGTTTCAATTTTTTTGCCTTATTCAGAAAGAGAGGTACCATACCGACACCGTTTTCTAATTGATGGAGGTTACCATATTCTTTCAGAGGAGGGAACTGAACACCTGCCTTCAGATAGAGCTCGTCTGACCCGTATGCAACGAGCGTACCGTACTTCTTCTTGAACCTCTTCTGATAAAACTCTATGATCTCTAAAGCCCTTTTGGCATCTGTCTTCTCCATGGGTCTGATGCTGTGCCTTTTATACCTGGTCATACCAATGGGAACAACTGCGATCGACAGGGCATACGGATAGAACCGGTAAAGATCACTGAGTGTCCGCTTGAGCTTTGCTCCGTCGTTGTAATCAGGACAGAGGACAATCTGTATGTTGAAGCGTATTTTATTCTCGCTGAGAAATTTGAGTTCTTTCATAATATCAGGTGCCTTGGGATTTCCGAGGAGGTTATTCCTGATTTCATTATTCGTTGCATGAACTGAAATATAGAGAGGACTCAATCGTTGCTCAATAATACGTTTTTTGTCTTCCTTTGTGAGGTTAGACAGCGTGATATAGTTTCCGTAGAGGAATGAGAGGCGGTAGTCTTCATCTTTTATGTAGAGTGTTTTCCTCATGCCTTTGGGAAGCTGTTTGACAAAACAGAATATGCAATTATTTTTACATATCATTACCTTGAACGGTTTCAACAAGAGACCAAAATCACCGGATCCTGTTCGTTTTGCGTGGATTGTTATTTTTTTCCCTCCTCGTTTTATGTCACAGTCGAGTTTTTCATGTGTGGCGAAAAACATGAAATCGATAGGGTCACGGAGTTTGTGTGAATTTATTGACAGGAGGGTATCACCGGGGAGAAAACCAGATTTTTCAGCAAGACTGTCCGGAACAACGGAGGAGATACAAACACCTTTTTCAGTCGGCATATGAGATATTCAGCCCCCTGTAAAGATAAACAAAGCCCGACAGTATCGTGATACCTGCAGTTAACCAGAGCAGTACAGGAGGGTTGTCAGGAAGGAAATGCATATTGATATCCACGAGGATATAAGCAATGAAGAGACTTTGAACCCATATGGTGATCTTTCCGAGTAGTGAAGGTTCGACACGTGATATGTCGCTCACAAGGTAAAGAAGAAACCAGCCGACTATAATAATAAGATCCCTGCTGATTACGATTATGGTAAGCCATTTCGGTATTAATTCATAAACTGACATAACGATAAATGTCGTAACAAGCAAAAATTTGTCGGCGAGCGGGTCCAGGAATGTTCCGAGGGCAGTCTTCTGGTTTGTAAGACGTGCAAAGAGTCCGTCGAATACATCAGTGAGTGCGGCAATTATGAAGAGATAGAGTGCGTGATTATAATGTTTATATATTATTGAAGTGATAAATAACGGGATGATTACTATGCGTGTAATGGTCAATGTATTGGGTATGTTAAAAACACCCATATTAAGCCTCCAGAATAACATGAAATGAAGAAATTATCGCAAAAGGCAAGGGTCTTTACGGGATATTCAACGGTAATCCTCGACCCCGGAGTTTTAAGCTAAGCCTATTATAACATCTCGTGCCTCTTTTTCCAGGTAATACGCCCTTACCACCCTCACTCGCCCCCTTGCTAAAGGGGAGGTGGGAGGGTGATAGATTATTGTACTTCATGTAAGACAGGAGTGTTTGTGCGTGACATGCTTCGACGCGGAATCCGTGTTTCATTGCCTCAGTCAATGAAACTTCAAAATAGTTCTGAGCACGGGCAAACCTGCCGGCTATAAGAGCGAGCTGTCCGAGACCGAGACGACAGTAAATGATTCCGCGCGGGTCCTTTGTTTTCTGAAAGAGTTTTTTTGATTGGATGAAATATTCATAGGCACTTCTGTCATTTCCGATAAGGGAATTCGTCATCCCTATGCCCCAGAGAGTGTATGCATAACTTACCTTGTCCCCTATTTTCCTGTAGAAAGTTGTTGCCTTCGTGAAATTCCTGAGTGCATTCTTATAATCATCGAGCATCCTGTAAGCATTTCCAATGCCACAAAAGGAGTAGGCTTTACCAAACGTATCCTTCTGTTCAGAAAACAATTTGTTTGCTGTTTCGTAGTATTTTTTTGAATCCCTGTAAAATCCTGCAACGCGGGATGTACCGCCAAGCCCGCAGAGAGCATACCCGACCCCGTTGGGGTCTTTTAGCGATTTGAACATGGCACGGCATGCTTTAAATATCCTGATAGCTCTTGCAATGTCACCCTTGATTCGAAGTGCCCCTGCTTCGGCCCATAGACTAAATGCAATGCCCTCTCTGTCATCAAGTTTCCTGTAGGTTGCCTTTGATTCACGGATGAATTTTAGAGCATCGTCCCATTTCCCCTGAGCTCTCAGCGAGAGGGCTAACCCAACTTTTGCGTCAGAGACATAACGAGGGTCACGGATGATTTTTGCATGTTCTATCGCATACATATAATGTTTTGCAGCAAGGTCAAAAGCGCCCGTCATCCTGTAGGTGTCACCGAGTGAAAGCGTACAATGTAAGATGCCGGGTGTATTGCGTACGCTCTTGTAATTGCGGAGGGCCTTTTTGAAAAGCCTGAGGGACTGAGGATAGAGAGACTGTCCCCTGAGTTTTTCGGCCTGCTGAAATATCCTATCTGTCTTTGATGATTTCCCTGAACTGTTTGATGAATGACCCATAGTCTTGAGAGTGATAAAAGGCAGAGCCCATTACGAGTATATCTGCTCCTGCATGAATAATGTCTAATGCATTCACGAGTTTTACTCCTCCGTCTACCTCAATGAGCGTTGAAAGACCTTTCTCACGTAAGATACGTTTTAACATGTTAATTTTCCCGATGGCCTCTGGAATAAAGTTCTGACCACCGAACCCTGGATTGACAGACATCAAGAGCACCATATCAATATCCGGGAGAATGTGCTCAAGGCTCCAAATTGGTGTAGCAGGATTAAGTGAGACACCTGCTTTCACGTCGTGTTCCTTAATCTGCTGTATCGTCCTGTGCAAGTGAACAGAAACCTCGTAGTGGACGGTCAGAAAGTCGGCACCTGCCCTGATAAAATCCCGTATATAGGTATCGGGATTTTCAATCATGAGGTGGATATCAAGGGGGAGGGAAGTGATGCTCCGTATTGATTCTACTATAAAAGGCCCAATAGTGATATTAGGAACAAAATGACCATCCATGATATCAATGTGGAGCATATCTGCTCCTGCTTTTTCAGTTGCCCGGATCTCTTCCTCTAATTTCAGGAAATCGGCAGAGAGTATTGATGGCGCTATCTTAGCCATGCTCTTTTATAAATAGAAATTTTCCTTATGAAATGATTCTAACGGGGGTGTTTTCATGTCAGGTAGTAACCCCTCTGCTGGTACCTCTTCATATAACTTTAAATAAACCGTATCCCCGCTCTTTATTTCTGAATACGGGCGTGGTTTTTGCGATTCGACCTTGTCTCCGGTGCCATGAACAGAAACAGTAAGGTTGAGCTGTGCTGCGAGTGCCTGAGCACGGTCGAGATACATGTCCCTGAAATCAGGACAAAAATATATTTTATCATACGGGCCTAGACTCACGAGAACGGTGATATAATCACTCACCCTTTCATGAGGGTCGGGTTTTTGAGCAATAATACGATGCTTTTCGACAGTGTTTGAATGTAGCTGTATTATCTTGGAAATCTTTAATCCCTTTCCGAGCAAAAGAGATTCAGATTCGAGCAATGTCTTACCGACAAGTAACGGAATTGACCTTATCCGTAGCCCTTTACTGATAACGACCTTTATCGCTCTCCTTTCTTTGACCTTGTGTCCTGCCGGGATACCCTGTCTGATAATGTGTCCTGTCGGTATTGTGGAATCATAGTCTTCACCTTCAATCTTAAGATAGAGTCCGCGGTCTGTAAGAAGCTTATTGGCTTCAAGAACACTTTTTCCGGACAATTCGGGAACCTCAACTGTCCTGCTGAAGCTGAGTACATTGAACGTCATGTACCCGAAAATGAGGCCAAGAAGAATGAATGCGAGCATGTAAAGAGGAAATTTCAGTAAATAACGGACCTCTTCAGGTTCAAACGATTTATGCTTATTTATCGTCATTGAAGGGGACTTCTCTGGTGCGAATTTTCCCCGAAGGATGCGATCGCATCTTTTACTTTTTCTAAATCAACAATTGTGTTCATACACGGCCCACAGGGACGTTCATTGGGGATACCAAGTACCGGGAGCGGATACGAATCGGCTATGCCGCTGCTGAGGTCGTTCTCACACGCAACGGCAACAACGGCATCTGGTTGTATATCGCTGATGATACGTCTCGCAAGAGAACCGCCGGTTGCGATAGATAGTTTGAGACTGTTTTCATCGGCAATATGAATTAAGTCTTTTATCTCGCATCTGCCGCACCGTTCACAATTATAGATGTTATAGGTAAGTCTGATGTCGCATTCGCTCATCTGGAGGCAATGTGGTAAGAGCAACAGTATTTTTTTTGTCTTTAGTTTTTCTCGTTTCACAAGTTTATTGTTGAGGTTGATAACAAATCTCTGGTAAGCCTCTTTTTTGCTTTTCTTAAAAGACGCAGCAAACATACAGAGGGGGTAGAGAATTTTAAGTGTAACGCCTCTCATCCATCTCGGGTTCATCAAAAAATGTACCCTCTTTGAGCCTCCTCCCATGGAGAAAGGCCTTTGCAGACATAATCTTTTTTCCTTCCGGTTGCATCTCGAGAATTGCAATAAGACCTTTGCCGGTTCCGATAATGAGTTCATCCCCGGCGTGCTCAATCCGACGAGGCACCCCAGAACCTTCAAGAACCTTTGCCTTGGTAATTTTAATCCTTTCTTCGTTTAAATAACAATAGGCGCACGGCCACGGATACATACCGCGGATAAAGTTATGCAATACCTGTGCTGTTTGTGACCAGTCAATAACACCATCTTCTTTTCTTAAAGGCGGAGCAAAGCTTGGTGTCCCGGTCTGTGGTGAAGGCGAAACCGTTCCATGTTTTAGACCATCGAGCGTTTTCAGTAATACCGTGGCACTGAGTTCAGAGAGTCTTCTGCCGAGAGATTCCGATGTATCATCGGCATATATGTCAGTTTTCTCCTGTAATAAGATATCACCTGTGTCAAGTCCTTCATCCATCAGCATTGTCGTTATTCCTGTTTTCACTTCTCCCTTTATTATTGCCCACTGTATGGGAGCTGCTCCTCTGTATTTCGGCAAGAGAGAGGCATGTACGTTGATACATCCGTATGCAGGCAGCGTGAGAATCGGTGCTCGCAACATTTTTCCGTAGGCAACAACGACAATGATGTCCGGCTTAAAGAGAAAAAGCTTGCGCACGAAGGCACTGTCGGTTGTTGTTATGGGCTGTAGCACCTCTATTCCTTTTTCAACGGCATATTCCTTCACAGGGGGGGAAGAGTATGTATGGCCCCGTCCCTGTTTCTTGTCAGGTTGTGTGACAACAGTCAGAATGTCTTCCCGTGCATTCAAGAGACCGGTGAGTGAAGGGAGGGCAAATGCAGGTGTTCCAAAAAATACTATCCGCATCTTATGCCGGGCAGCAAGTCCAAAAACAGGACTCTTTACTGTGGACGCCGGAGCTCTTTACCCGGTTTCCACAGTAGTCGTTTGTTACAAAGAAAAGCTGTTTAACAGAACAGCCATGTAATCCAAGTTGACTCTGGGTAGCCATCGTGTAGAGCGAAGTACTTGTTTGTATGTCCATGATTTAAATCGTAAAGAGAATGTGGTTATTTCTTGCTTGCTGATGTTTGTTGAAGCTTTTTATACCGCCTCTTGAAAAACTCCCTTTTAATCGGACTCATCCTGTCAAAAAGGAGAAATCCGTCAAGATGGTCTATTTCATGCTGTAGCACCCGTGCAAGGAGTCCTGTCCCCTCTATGTTGATTTGTTTCCCTTCCCTGTTGAGCCCGCTCACATATACCTTTTCAGACCTCTTTATTGATGTCGAACAACCGGGAATACTAAGACATCCTTCTGTGCCCTCTATGAAACCCTCTTGTTCAATAATCATAGGGTTTATGAGGACTATGATCGAGCCTTTTTCTCTTTCAAGGCTGGTGTCAATCACACATAATCTTTTTGAAATACCTACCTGATTTGCCGCAAGTCCCAGTCCCCGTGCAGTGTACATGGTTTCGAGCATATTGTCTATGAACCTCTGGGTAGCGTCATCGATAGTATCCAATGGGGAGGTTTTCTGTTTTAAGATTTTCTCCGGATATCGTTTTATTTCAAGTAACGCCATTGTTAATTATAAAACATTTTGGGAAGATATGTTTACAGGAGAGAATGAATTCCCTTGACGTTGCATGTATGTTCAATGTAGAATTGAATCCCTCTCCGGACACTGTGCCGCAATGGGGTGATATTTTTTGAAATACGAGCATAAAATTAATATAATATATCTTTATTTATGGGGTTACGTAAAACACCAGTATCGATATTTCGGGAGGTTTTTGGATTAAGGATATAGCGTTTCATTCAAAAGAAGAGAGGGAGATTTACAGACACAGCGTATCCCATATCATGGCCCATGCTGTAAAAGAACTCTTCCCACATGCAAAGCTTGCCATCGGTCCTGCGACGGAAGAAGGGTTTTATTACGATTTTGACTTGGACAGGCCCTTCACGCCCGAGGACCTTTCTTTGATCGAGCAGAGGATGTCACAGATCATAAAGAGGAACAACCTTTTTAAACGCATAGTTGTATCAAAAAGAGAAGCAATCGAGCTTTTTAGAACAAAGGATGAGGATTACAAAGTAGAACTCCTTGAAGAGATACCGGATGAAGTAGTCTCCCTGTATGAAGAAGGCGGTTTCGTTGATCTCTGCCGGGGACCTCATATCGAAACGACCGGTCAGGTTACTGCATTCAAGTTATTGCATGTCGCAGGTGCGTACTGGCGTGGTAATGAGAAGAACAAGATGCTCCAGCGAATTTACGGGACGGCATTTATGGATGAAGAAGATTTAAAGAAGTATCTCGAATTTCTTGAGGAAGTAAAAAAACGTGATCACCGCAAGCTCGGCAAAGATCTCGACCTGTTCAGCATGAGTGAAGACATAGGGGCCGGACTGATCATATGGCATCCCAATGGTGCAATCATAAGAAGGATAATCGAGGATTTCTGGCTGGAGGAACATTACAAGGCAGGGTATCAGCTTCTCTATACCCCGCACATTGCCAAACTCAATCTATGGCAAAAGAGCGGCCACCTGGACTTCTACAGGGAGAACATGTATTCTCCGATGGAAATCGAAGGGATCGATTACGAGATAAAGCCCATGAATTGTCCTTTCCATATTCATGTCTATAAGACTTCTTTGCGGAGTTATAAGAATCTTCCCCTGCGTTACGCAGAACTCGGCACGGTGTATCGGTACGAACGTTCCGGTGTTTTGCACGGGCTTCTCCGTGTAAGAGGGTTTACCCAGGATGATGCACACATATTCTGCAGGGAAGATCAGATAGAAGATGAAATACTGGCCGTCCTCGAATTTACCCTTTTTTTATTACGGGTTTTTGGGTTCGAACACTATACAATCTACCTTTCGACACGACCGGAAAAATATGTCGGGAGTCCTGATAACTGGGAACGGGCGACTAATGCCCTGAAGCGGGCACTTGAGATTAAAGGGCTTTCTTACGAAATAGATCCGGGAGAGGGAGTTTTCTATGGCCCTAAAATTGACATTAAGGTCAAAGATTCTCTGAACAGACCATGGCAGTGCAGTACGATACAGGTTGATTTTAACAATCCTGAACGTTTCGAAATGACCTACCGGGGGAGCGACGGCAAAGAGCACAGGCCGATCATGATACACAGGGCATTGATGGGATCCCTCGAGAGATTTTTTGGAATTTTAATTGAGCATTATGCGGGATCATTTCCTTTATGGCTTGCTCCGGTGCAGGTTGAACTCCTTACCATTGCAGACAGACACGCACCGTATGCAATAGAGGCGGCGGAAACGTTGCGATCAGAAGGAATAAGAACGGCAGTCAATGCTGATAACGAGAAAATAGGGTATAAAATCCGCAACGCCACTATAAGAAAAGTCCCCTATTTGGTTATAATAGGCGACAGGGAAATGACAGAAAAAACAGTTACCGTAAGAAAACGCACTGGAGAAAACATTGGCCCGTTTATCCTTGACGAATTTATCAGGTTTTTACTGCATAAGGTAAAGGATAAGGAGCCGGACATTTAGTTTTGGATTTTTCTATGAACTCGATGTATAATTTTTGTTGCCGGATTTATTGTTCATGAGGTTGTATGGCGAACAGGTATCCATCTCATCACAGTTTCAGGGGGTGGGAGAATAAGCAAAAAGATCAGGGTTAACAAACATATAAAGGCTAAAGAAGTCCGGCTCATAGATGTCGATGGGAAACAGCTCGGTGTCATGCCATTCCATGAGGCTTTACATGCAGCCGGGGAACGGGGACTTGATCTTGTTGAGGTAGCATCTAATGTAACACCTCCTGTTTGCAAAATCCTGGATTTTGGCAAGTACAGGTACCGGTTAAGCAAGAAACAGGCTCAACGAAAGACCATGGATGTCAAGGAGATTAAGATCAGGCCTCAAATAACCGATTATGATCTCAGTTTAAAGGTGAAAAATATTAGACGGTTCCTTGATCGTGGAAACAAGGCGAAGATAACGATGTTTTTTAGAGGGAGAGAGATAGTGAGGCCTGAACTCGGAATGAAGGTATTCGGAAAGTTAACCGGGTTGTTGACAGGAAAGTTCAGTATCGAACAGGCACCAAAATTTGAAGGGAACCACATCACCATGGTTATTGCCCCCGGAAAGTAAGAGCTCAGGGGCACTGTAAACAGTTTTTATCCATATGGAATAAAGGAGGATATAATGCCGAAGATTAAAACGCATAGAGGAGCAGCAAAGAGATTCAAGATAACAGGGACGGGAAAAATAAAGAGGAGCAGGGCATATAAGAGTCATCTCCTCACAGGAAAATCTGCGAAGAGGATGAAAAGGTTACGGACACCTGCTTTAGTTTCCGATAGCGAATATGTTACTATTAAAAGGCTTTTGCCATATTTATAAGTGCATGCGGATTTTCTATTTTTTTCGAGGTCTGATGGTTAGGAGGAAGAGATGCCAAGGGTAAAGGGCGGATATAAGACGAGGAGAAGAAGAAAGAAGATATTGCAAAGGGCAAAGGGTTACTACGGAGCCAAGAGCAGGCTTTACCGGGTAGCTACTGAAGCCGTTGATAAGGCGCTCAGTTATGCATACAGGGACCGCAGGGCGAAGAAGCGTGAATTCAGGTCCCTCTGGATTATAAGGATCAATGCTGCTGCACGCCAGGGCGGACTTAGTTACAGCCAGTTTATGTCGAGGCTCAGAAAGTCAGACAGTGCATTAAATCGCAAGGCACTTGCCAATCTTGCATACAATGATCCAGCCGCGTTTGGTCAACTCGTAGACAGCATAAAACAGTGACGTAAGACGTGGAGGATATCCTTTCTCTCAAAGAATCGTTCATTGACGAATTGCAATCGGTCAAAACTGTCGCTGAACTCCAGCAGCTACGGGTAAAGTACCTGGGTAAAAAGGGGATTGTTACCGCAAAACTCAAGACCCTCTCTTCTATCTCTCCGGATCTCAGGCCGGCATTCGGAAAGGCAGTCAATGAAGTGAAATTCTCTATTGAGGAGGCGGTGAAGAAGACCGAATCTCTTATCAAGGAGAGAGAACAGAAAGAGCGTATTTTATCAGCGTCAATTGACATAACCCTACCCGGAAAAGTTACGCCTTACGGCAGAAATCATCCTATTCATCAGGTGCTTGCCGATATAACAGGGATATTTGTCTCGATGGGGTTTGAGGTCGAGGAAGGGCCTGAGGTAGAAAGCGATTATTATAATTTTGAGGCATTGAATATCCCGAAGGATCATTCTGCACGGGACATGCAGGACACATTCTATATCTATGACGATGTCGTCCTGAGGACACACACATCTCCTGTCCAGGTGAGGGTCATGGAAAAAAGGACACCTCCCCTGAAGATTGTCGCTCCCGGGAAAGTCTACCGGTGCGATGCGGATATATCTCATACACCGATGTTCCACCAGGTGGAAGGGTTTATAGTTGATACCGATATCTCATTCAGCCATCTGAAAGGGGTACTTGAATCATTCATCCACAGTTATTTTTCAACCAAGACACCTGTACGATTCAGACCGAGTTATTTCCCTTTTACAGAGCCGAGCGCAGAAGTTGATATCGGGTGCCACCTCTGTTCCGGTAAAGGTTGCAGGGTATGCAAGAACACGGGCTGGATTGAGATATTGGGTGCAGGTGTCATAAACCCGAAGGTCTTTGAACTGGTGGGTTACGATCCGGAGGTATATTCAGGATTCGCTTTTGGCATGGGAGTAGAGAGGATCACCATGCTCAAATATGCGATCGATGATATCAGGCTCTTCTTTGAGAATGATCTGCGGTTTCTAAGACAGTTCTAATACCTTATCAGAGTGCCACGGGCTTGCCCGTGGGTATCTACTTTTTTTTTCGATCCTTCAATTTGTTTATCGTGAAGTTTTCTCCGGCATCCGGCCATTTTTGAAAATATTTTGGACAGCAATGATTTCTATTGTAAAAATGGATTCCTTGCTTTATAATTGAGTGAGCGCTCACTCAGTATTAATAGTTAATGAAGGCATGGCGTCATGGTGGGAGGTATAAAGAAATCACCTGGACACTTTCCTACCTGGCTGTCCGGAATCCCTGAATAATGGAAAAGGATCTGGACCCTCATCCGGACTTGGTGGAGAAAAAAGGTGCTCTATAATGACCTGAGAGAATTCATCGGTTTTCTTGAAAAAAAGAAAGAACTTGTTTGCATTAAGACAGAGGTTGACCCGTTCCTTGAAGTGACCGAAATTGCTGACCGGTTGTCGAAAAGAAACGGCCCGGCGCTCATGTTCGAGAACGTTAAAGGTTCACGGGTGCCTTTGGTTATGAATATATTCGGCTCGTATCAACGGATGAGCTGGGCGCTCGGCGTTGAAGACTTCAGTGCTATAAGTCATAGATTTGCTTCGCTATTAAAAACTGAATACGATCTGAAGTTACGCCAGAAATTAGAGGTTCTTAAAGAGCTATACAAACTGGGTACTGCCAAGCCCAGGGAAGTTAAAAAGGCACCCTGTCAGGAGGAAGTAAAAGAAAGCACTTTCTCTCTCTTTGATTACCCGATCCTTCACTGCTGGCCTGAGGACGGCGGCCGGTTTATTACCCTCCCTCTTGTTATTACGAAGGATCCGGAAAGCAGCAAGCAGAACATGGGTATGTACCGCATGCAGGTTTTTGACGAAAAGACAACAGGCATGCACTGGCATACCCATCATGACGGAGCTTTAAATTACCGGAAAACAACAAAATTAGGCAAGAGAATGGATATTGCAGTTGCCCTCGGCGGAGACCCGATTACCATCTTTTCTGCAACTGCACCGCTGCCCTATGGCATTGAAGAGCTGTTTTTTGCCGGTTTCTTAAGAAAGAAGCCTGTTGAAGTTGTGAAGGCAAAAACCGTTGATCTCCTTGTTCCTGCACATGCAGAGATTATTCTTGAGGGTTATGTGGAAAGAGGGGAGGAAAGAAGAGAAGGGCCTTTTGGTGACCATACTGGATATTACTCTGTTGCTGCAAACTATCCTGTTTTTCATGTAACCTGCATAACCCAGAGGAAGAACCCGCTCTACCCTGCAACCATTGTCGGCAGGCCTCCGATGGAGGATTGTTATATGGGAAAAGCTACGGAAAGGATGTTCCTGCCGTTTATCAAGATGCAGCTCCCTGAGGTCGTTGATATCAATCTCCCGATTGAAGGGGTATTTCATAACTGTGCATTGATATCCATTAAAAAGTCCTTTCCGATGCATGCAAGAAAAGTGATGAATGCGATCTGGGGACTTGGACAGATGATGTTTACTAAATTTGTTATCGTTTTCGATGAAGATGTCAATATACAGAATACCTCGGAAGCAGCATGGAAGGCATTTAACAATGTCGATCCTGCACGGGATGTTATGGTGGTTGAAGGTCCCCTCGATGTCCTGGATCATTCCGCCGACATGCCTGTTTACGGCGCAAAGATGGGGATCGATGCAACCAAGAAATGGGCTGAGGAAGGATACCAGCGGGAATGGCCCGAGGAAATACGGATGTCCGGGGAGATAAAGGGACTTGTGGATAGACGATGGAAGGAATACGGGCTTGAATAAAATAAGAGTATATCTCGATATGATCAAATTTCAGCATAGCATCTTCGCTCTCCCGTTTGCCTATTTCGGTGCCTTTCTTTCACAGATGCGAATCCCTGATTTGAAAGCCCTTCTATGGATAACCCTGGCAATGGTCGGAGCCCGGAGTTTTGCCATGGCATTAAACCGTTTAATCGACATGGAAATAGACCGCCGAAATCCACGAACCGCTGAACGTGCTTTGCCAAAAGGTCTTCTTTCTGTAGCAAATGTAATGTCCTTTGCTCTCTTCAGCCTTGGTCTCTTTTTACTATCAGTCTATAATCTGGCACCCATATGCCGTTATCTCTGGCCTTTTGTGATTATCCCTTTTGTCATTTATCCCTATACCAAGAGGGTTACCTGGCTTTCTCACTTTATTCTTGGCCTGTGTCTCGGCATGGCTCCGATTGGAGCATGGATGGCAATTACCAATACATTCAGTTTTGTACCGTTTCTTATCGGAGGAGCAGTTGTACTCTGGGTATCCGGCTTCGATATCTTCTATGCCATTCAGGATATGGATTTTGACCGTCAGCAAGGGCTTTTCTCGATACCTGCCAGATTCGGCATAAGGACATCACTTGTTCTGACAAAGATGCTCCATATGGCTTCAATTCCTATATTAATCTGGGTTGGTATCCGTCTCGATTTAGGATTGTTCTACTATATCGGAGTTACTGTAACAGCTATCCTTTTAATATACGAGAACAGCATTATCAAGCCGAATGATTTATCACGGCTTAACCTTGCATTCTTTGCCATGAATGGAATTATCAGTGTGATACTGTTCTTTTTTGTAGCTTTTGAAGTAATTGTAGGAGTGAAGCGTGGCTGATTTCGTGATCGGCATTACCGGAGCAAGCGGCAGTATTTACGGTGTCAGGCTGATTCAAGAACTCGCCGGGGCAGGGCACACTGTTCATGTAGTCGTAACCACTGCCGGTAAAAGCGTTATGAAGGAGGAACTCGGGGTATCAGGTTTTTATCACACGGATCATTTGGGTCAGGCTGAAACAAGAAGCAGGGTAAAAATCTGGGAAAATGACAGGTTTGATGCACCGTTCATAAGCGGTTCAAGTGCCCCTGACGGAGTTGTTCTTATTCCATGCAGTGTCGGAATGCTGGCAGCAGTTGCAAATGGTATTTCAGGCAATATGCTCGAACGAATCGCAGACGTTGCTCTCAAGGAGGGGAAGAAACTGATTCTGGTTGTGCGGGAAACTCCCCTTAACCTGATTCATCTGGAGAATATGGTGAAGGCTGCAAGGGCTGGAGCGCTCATTTTACCGGCAATGCCTGCCTTTTATCATCACCCTACGACTGTTGATGATATTGTCAATTTCATAGTCGGAAAGGTTTTAAATCTTATGGGCATTAAGCATGAGTTATTTAAAGGATGGAGGCAGGAATAGGAGTGAGTGCAATTCAAGAATTGCATCACAGCATAAACAAGGTGTTGCTGCAAAAGACTTTTCAGTTAACCTTGCCCCTGATAAATGCAGTTTTTGAATTAATGAATTTACCGGAGATATAGCCATATGTCAGAAAATTTGTACGCAATTGAAGAAAAACTTGAAAACGGGATAAGGCTTTCAAGGAATGATGGCCTGATGCTAATAAACTCAAATGACATCATTTATCTCGGGCAGCTTGCCTCAAAGGTCAAAGAACATAAAACGGGTAATTACGCCTACTTTAATGTGAACCGTCATATAAATCTCACGAATATTTGTGTATCTCGATGCAAGTTTTGCGCTTTCAGTCGTGATAAGGGTGATCCTGACGCATATACCATGACTGTCGAGCAGGTACTTGAAGCAGCGCTGTCTGCACGGTATCTCGGCATAACAGAGCTCCATATCGTGAGCGGGCTTCATCCGGACTTGCCATTTGACTTCTATCTTGAGGTTATCGCCCGCATCAGGGAACATATGCCCGACATTCATATTCAGGCATTCACTGCCGTTGAGATAAGCTATTTTTCCAAAATCTCAAACCTTACCGTTCGTGAAGTATTAGTGCGACTAAAGGAGGCTGGTTTAGGGTCACTTCCCGGCGGAGGTGCTGAGATATTGAATCATCGGATACGGGAATCAGTTTGTCCTGGGAAAGCCTCTGCTGAAGAATGGCTTGAGGTAATGAGGACAGCCCACAGGATCGGCCTTAAGTCGAATGCAACCATGCTGTATGGACATATTGAAACATCTGAGGAACGAATCAATCACCTGCTGACTTTGAGGTCACTGCAGGATGAAACAGGTGGATTTCAGTCCTTTATCCCCCTTCCGTTCCACCCGCAAAATACACGGCTTCCCGATCTTAAAAAGCAGACCGCTTTTGAGAATCTCAAGATGCTGGCTATATCGCGATTAATCCTTGACAATTTTCCTCATATCAAGGCGTTCTGGATAATGCTGGGATTAAAAGTAGCACAACTTTCTCTTCTCTTTGGTGTTGATGATCTTGACGGGACAGTGGTAGAGGAGAAGATAACCCATGCAGCAGGTGCAGAGACCGACCAATCGATTTCCAGAGGAGACCTATTAGACATAATTTTTTCAACAGGCAGGGTGCCTGTTGAACGGGACACCTTATATGACGTTATCAAAGTATACACGAAAAAAGATTACGATGTACTCACCAAGACCTAAGGTAGGACACATACAATTTTTAAACTGTCTCCCCCTTTATTACGGGCTGGTTAAAAATCATGCTCTGCTCGATATCGAACTTATAAAGGGAACGCCGACAGAACTGAATGATCTTCTTATAAAGGGGGAGCTTGACATTTCGCCGATCTCATCTATCGAATATGCACGTCATTATAACTCTCTGGTACTGTTCCCTGATTTTACGGTGAGTTCGGACGGTGAAGTGAAAAGCATTCTTTTAATCAGTCGATTCCCGATAGAAGAGTTATCCGGGAAAAAAGTTGCTCTTACAAGCACCTCTGCTACATCCCATGTGCTGCTTAAGCTCATTGTCAGTCGCGGATATAGGGTTGAACCTGAATATTGTATCGCTCATCCTGATTTGAATAAAATGCTTGCTGATGCAGATGCAGCCTTGCTGATTGGTGACATAGCTCTGAACCACTCTGTTGATACAGAAGACTATTTTCTCTACGATTTAGGCATCGAATGGAAAAAATTGACCGGTGAAAAGATGGTCTATGCAGTATGGGCAGTCAACAGAAGATTCGCTGAGACACAGAGCGCATTAAGCAGGTACGTATTCGAGATTTTCAAAAGATCCATGGACTATTCAACGGAGCATCTCAATGAAATAGCTGAATATGCTGCACGGTGGGAACCGTTCGGTCCTGCTTTTCTCAAGGAGTATTTCAAGTCTCTCCGGTTTGACTTTGGGAGGGATTATCAGGAAGGCCTTCTGCTTTTCTACAAGATGGCAACAGAGGACGGGTCACTTCAGACAGTCCCGAAATTGGAGTTTATGCCTTTACTTTCAGGAGTAACCGTTCAGTGACCCGGGAGATTCTTAATAACGTTCTGGAAGGTCAGAGGTTAGGCTTTGAGGAAGGGGTCTTTCTTTTGAAAGAAGGTGGTGTGCTGGAGCTTGCAGCAGCAGCACATGCTGCTTGCCGGAAGATACATTCTGACGGGTTTGCTACCTTCCAGATAGACCGAAATATAAATTACACGAATATCTGCCGGAATCAGTGTTCTTTCTGTGCTTTCTACAGACCAAAAGGACATCCAGAGGCTTATGTTTTAAGCCAGGAACAAATAGAAGAGAAAGTAGCCGAGACAATTGAACTGTCCGGTACCCAGGTTATGCTTCAAGGAGGAATAAACCCTGATCTGAAAATCGATTACTATACAACAATGTTTGCCGGGATAAAAAAGAAATTTAAAGTGAGAATTCACAGCCTCTCCCCTCCTGAGATTGTCTATATTGCGGAATCGGCAGGCATATCTATTTCGGAAGCCTTGAGAGAACTTAACATGGCCGGCCTTGATTCCCTTCCCGGAGGAGGAGCAGAAATACTGGTTGACAGGGTAAGGCAAAGGGTAAGCCCTCGAAAGATTTCCTCATCGCTGTGGTTAGAGGTTATGGAAGCGGCCCATAATTTTGGACTTATGACAACAGCAACCATGATGATCGGAACGGTTGAGACTATTGAGGATAGGGTAACACATCTTCAAAAGGTGCGAGACCTTCAGGATAGAACAGGCGGGTTCGTTTCTTTTATCCCGTGGACGTTTCAACCGGGCAATACCTCATTGGGGGGTAACCCGATATCCTCCATTGAATATCTGAAAACGCTTTCTGTAAGTCGTTTGTTCCTGGATAATTTTATGAATGTTCAGGGTTCATGGGTTACTCAGGGCAAGGACATCGGGCAAATCTGCCTTTCATTCGGTGCAAATGATCTCGGCAGTATCATGATCGAGGAGAATGTTGTTCGTGCTGCTGGTGTTTCTCACCGGATGACCATTGATGAGATGGTTGATCTCATAAGAAAGGCAGGCAAAATCCCTGCCCAGAGGGATACGGAATTTAATATACTGAAGGTTTATTAGAGAAGGATTCCGGTGGCTTTATATAAAGGGATTCATACACTTTAATGAGTGAAAGAAACATACCAAAAACAAAGCTTGCCTTTATTGGTGGGTCAAGTACCTTTGCAATCAATTTTCCTGAAGATTTAAGAATTCCCGGGGTAAGAACGATAGAGAAAAAGACCTTCACAACTCCATTTGGTGAAAGTCCGGAGTTTACAGTCTTTGAGATTTCTGGTGATATGGTTCTGACCGTAAAAATGCACGGCTGGAGGCCTGGAGTAAAACGTGCTGAAGCATCAAGACAGGTTTTTTGGGTCTTTGAGCAGGCTGGTGTCAAGAACATTCTTGCCGAGGGTGGTGTCGGCACTGTTCAGAAGGATTTTAAGCTGCGTGATTTTATAGTTCCGGATGACTATATTGATTTTTCCATGAGAAAAGACATAAGCCTTTCTGATAAATATTTGCTGATTATGCGTAATCCGATATGTCCTGAACTTGCCAAATCCCTTATGCAAACAAGTAGAAGAATGCTTCCTGAAAAACGGGTAAATCGCGGAGTGTATGTTACAACTGATGGCGGGCATTTTGAAAGCAGAGCGGAAGTAAAAATGATAGAAAAACTCGGGGGTAATGTGATCGGGCAGAGTCTTTGCCCAGAAGTCTACCTTGCGCGGGAAATCGGTGCCTGCTATGCAGGAATCTATCTTATAGTAAATCGTGCAGAGGGGGTTGAACCGATTTGGAGTCATCAGGAACTAAAGGATATTTTCTATCATGAAGCAGGTCTTGTTGGAAAGATAATAGTAGCGAGTTTGGAAAAGGTACGGATGATAAATAAAAAAAATTGTAAGTGCATAAGCTTACGAAAAGAGACGCTCTTAAACCTGAAAAATGCAATTAATAGTTGAACCGTAGGCAAAGTCGCCTTCAAACTCTTTTAATTTCAATCCCGACTTTTGTCGGGACAAAAGACTTTTCAGACAACATTGCCTCCGATAATTGCAGTTTTGGGTTAAAATGATTTAACCTGTATTATTCACAAATTTCCCGATCAATCAGAGCAGATGCTGTATCGGAGCGGCTTTACAGAGTGTTCGGCGCCTTAAGGCGAAGAACACTCTGTACTCGGAGGTTCGCAAAAGCGGACCGAGAATGAGTCCCGAATGCTTTCTAGACATCTGCTCTGTTATTTCACGCTTCATGAATTATCCGGGTTAACCTTTAGACTTTATTTTTTCCTGCCATACTCTCGCTTTCGAAAGTATCTCTTCTTCATCAGCAGTGCATAATTTCCCCTCATTGACAACCATCTTTCCGTTGATCATTACTGTTTCAACATCTGATGCCATTGCAGCATATACAATGTGCGAATAAACATTATACACCGGTGTCAGATGAGGCTTCCGGAGATTAAGGGTTATCATATCAGCATGCTTTCCCTTTTCAAGGCTGCCGATTTTCTCACCAAGACCCAGCACGTCTGCTCCCCATCGGGTTGCCATAAGGAGGGTTGTTTTGGCATCAAGGACAGTAGGATTGTTCGAGAGGGCCTTATGAACCTTTGCAGTGGTCGACATCTCGCTCAAGATACTTAAATCATTGTTGCTGGCAGCTCCGTCAGTCCCGAATGTTACCTTGACGCCCTCATTGAGCATGGTAACAACAGGTGCGAAACCCGATGCGAGTTTCATGTTACTTTCCATACAGTGTGAAACGCCGACTTTTCTTTTAGCGAGCAGTTCAATCTCATTGTCTTCGATCCATACACAATGTGCTGCCACAACACTCTCATCCAGGAAACCCAATGATTCAAGGTATTCAATCGGTTTCATTTTGTATCTTGCCATAACGTCATTTACTTCCCATTGTGTCTCCGAGAGATGGATGTGAACAGGAACATGTAATTTTTCTGCCAATCTCTTTGATTTTTTCAATGTCTCAGGGCTGCAGGTGTAGATAGCATGAGGGGCAATGCAAGGCGTTATGAGTTCATCCCCTTGCCAGTCACGTGCAAACTCTACGGCTTTGTCGAGGTATTCATCGGCGTTCTTTGCAAAAGCGGTTTGAAAATCGAGTATGCCTGTGCCGAGGACACCTCTCATTCCTATTTTTTTTGTAGCCTCTCCCACAGCATCCTCATAAAAATACATATCATGATAAGCTGTTATTCCCCCCCTGACCATCTCGAGACATGCAAGTTCAGTCGCATCGGCAATGAATTCAGGGCTGAACCACCTGTTTTCAGCCGGCCATATATGTTCATTAAGCCATTCCTGTAAAGGGAGATCATCGGCCATACCCCTGAAATAGACCATGGCAGCGTGTGTGTGGGTATTTATCAAGCCAGGCAATAGAACCCTGCCGTCTCCGGGGATAACATGCTTTGCAGTATAGTTTCCGGAAATATCATCGCGTGTTCCGATATCGAAGATTTTGTTGCCTTTTACAGCAACAGCACCGTGCTCGATAACAGTGAATTTCTTATCCATTGGGAGGATATAGTCGGCGTGTATGGTATAGTCAACGTTCTTCATGAGCGAGCAAAGAGATAACCACTAATCCGGGAAAAATCTAATCTGTTGTGGTTAAGAGATTTCAACGAGTTTTTCTGCTATTTGCACTGCATTGAGTGCTGCGCCTTTCCTCAGATTATCTGCAACGATCCACATATTGATGCCATTTTCTATGGACTCGTCTTCTCTGATTCTTCCCACAAATGTCTCGTCTTTGCCTGCAACATTGATTGGTATCGGATAGATATTTTTATCAGGCACATCAAAAACAACAATGCCCGGAAATGCAGAAAGAATTGCCCTGACGTCATTTGCAGTGAGCTTCTTCTCCGTTTCAATATTCAAGCTCTCAGAGTGGCTCCTGAAGACAGGCACACGCACAGTCGTAGCTGTAATTCTTATTGAATCATCACCTAATATTTTTTTTGTTTCGTGTACCATTTTCATCTCTTCTTTTGTATACCCGTTTTCCAGAAATGTATCAATATGGGGGAGAACATTAAATGCTATCTGATAAGGGTAAACCTTACATTGTGCTTCTTTAAAGTTCAGTAAATCGGTTGTCTGTTGCATAAGTTCGTCGATGGCCTTCTGCCCTGTCCCGGATACAGATTGAAAGGTTGTTACAACGACCCGTCTTATCCGTGCTGCATCATGCAAGGGCTTCAATGCAACGACCATCTGTATCGTCGAACAGTTGGGATTTGCAATGATACCCTTATGCCATGCGAGATCGTGTGCGTTGACCTCCGGGACGACGAGAGGGACATGGGGATCCATCCTCCATTGGCTCGAGTTATCTATAATGACACAGCCTGACTGAGCAGCTATGGGTGCCCATTTTTTTGATCGTTCGGCACCTGCCGAAAAGAGCGCGATATCAATTCCTTCAAAGGATTTATCGTTTAAGACCTCTACTGGAATTTCTGTATCCTTGAATTCTTTAATCATTCCTTCAGAACGCTCTGACGCAAAAAGCCTGAGGTTTGCAACAGGGAAATCACGTTCCTCAAGCGTGAAAATCATTTCATTGCCAACCGCTCCTGTTGCTCCAACGACTGCAACGGTATATCTGTCTTGTTTCCTCAGCACGGATAAATGACCTCCTTTTTTTGAATAACTTATAAATTTATCATAATCTCCCGGAAAATTCCATGCTGCATACAACCTTATCCCAAATCCAGCGATAATAAATGTCATTGCGAGGAACGAAGTGACAAAGCAATCTCTAAGATTCCTCGCCCGCCTTGGCAAAATCGGAATGGACTCCCAATCCCGTCTCTCGCAGTGAGATTGCCACGCACCTCTCAGGTGCTCGCAATGACACAATAGAGAAGGTTTCTATTATCTTATCGCTATATTTGAGATGTATTCCGTGAAAATCATGGTGTTGATAAATTCTCACAAAAAAATTAAACTGTCATCTGTACAGGCAATACGCTTTTTTTGAACATAATATTAAGGGTCTCATAATAGAATAGACATGGATTTGACCCCCTCACCCTAACCCTCCAGGGAAGAGGGTACCTGATAAAATGTTCATGCAATTTTGAGACTGTTAATAAATACAGTATCCAGCGCTAAATTCCGTAAGGATACGAACACATCAAAGAAAGGGCGATTCGTTAAGGGGGAACAATGGGTTTTTTCGACAGACTTAAGGAAGGTTTAGCAAAAACCAGAAAAGGATTTATTGAAAAGATTGAGACTGTTTTTACCGGTCGCAAGATCGATGAGAGTACCATAGAAGAACTCGAGGAGGTACTTATTATTTCTGACGTTGGTGCCCGTGCTACAGAAGAGATAATAAATTCTTTAAAAGAGCAGGTGAAAAGCGGTGAGGCGAAGGATGTTGATTCAGTAAAAGAGTTGTTGAAGCGTGAAATGATTGCCATGCTTGACCATGCTTATCCTCTTGTCACACAAGGAAATAAGCCTGTAGTTATTCTCGCCGTTGGTGTGAACGGCGTAGGAAAGACTACCACCATAGGAAAACTGGCAAGCAGATTCCGGTCTCAAGGTCTTTCCGTCATGCTTGCAGCAGCTGATACGTTCAGGGCTGCAGGAATCGAACAGCTTGAAATATGGGCACAAAGGGCTGATTCCCAGATAGTGAAACACCAGAAGGGATCTGATCCTGCTGCGGTTGCCTTCGATGCTGTAGAAGCAGCAAAGAGTAGAAATATAGATATTGTAATTGTCGATACTGCCGGACGACTTCACACAAAAAGTGGTCTCATGGAGGAATTAAAGAAGGTAAAGAGAATTATCCAAAAAGCAATGCCGGAAGCACCACAGGAGGTTCTCCTCGTTGTTGACGCAACGACAGGACAGAATGCCCTGAGACAGGCAGCATTGTTTAATGAGACTGTGGGTATTACGGGTGTTGCCCTGACCAAGCTTGACGGTACGGCAAAAGGGGGGATTGTTTTTGCAATAAAGAAGGAACTGGGTATCCCTGTTAAGCTCATAGGGATTGGTGAAGGACTTGAGGACCTCAGGGATTTTGACCCGAGAGAGTTTGTTGAGGCACTTTTTTCATGAACTCAATCCAGATGGGAAGCGCGGCCCGTGCGCCTGTTTCACGCGGCCCGATCGGTGTGTGGTCATCCCTCCCGACCCAGACACCTACAACAAGCCTTTCATCGAACCCTATGAACCATGCGTCCCGATAGTCATTTGTTGTCCCGGTCTTTCCAAAGACCGGACGGTTTATTTCTTTTGCCTTCCATGCAGTGCCTTCTTCGACAACAGCCCGGAGAAGGATTTTCATCTGTTCCACAACCTCTTTAGATAACAAATCCTTTGTTACAGGCTTTTTTTCTTCGATGATGATCCCGTCTCGATTGAGGGTACGCTCGTAAAATATGGGTTCTACTCTGCACCCCGATGAAAATGTTGCATATGCAGAAACAAGATCGATGAGAGTAACAGTCGATGAACCGATAGCAACAGGGAGATAGGGCTGAAAGGTGCTCTTAAGGCCGAGACGCTGAGCAGTTTTTATGACGTTTTTAATACCAAGATGAGATGCAAGACGAACTGTTGCTGCATTAAGTGATTTTGCGAGAGCGGTTTTAAGCGTTACGCTTCCGTGATATGTGCCGTCGTAATTCTGGGGGTTCCACCTGCGCCCCGGTGTTGAACCCGGGAACGATATCGGCAAATCATGTATGAAATCCACTGGAGTCATGCCTTGCTCAAGCGCGGTGATATAGACGAACGGCTTAAATGAAGAGCCCGGTTGTCTTAAAGCCTGAGTTGCTCTGTTAAACTGGTTTTGCCAAAAATTTGCCCCACCTACCATTGCCTTGACATGTCCGGTTCTCATATCAATTGCCAGCAGAGATGCCTCTACACCGGAGCCGGCTCTCTTTTCTATAGCAGCGATGCCGCCCCTGATAGATTCTTCAGCGATATGTTGCATCTGTGAATCCAGGGTTGAATATATCTTATATCCAGAGGCATACAGGTTGTTTTTATATTTTTTCTCGAGATCCTGCCTGAGGGTTTCTATAAAATACGGTGCATCGTAAGTTCTGAAATGAGGAGCGACAGGAAGCGCTGACGTCTCCGCCTCCTCAAGTTGAGCCTGGGTAATGAAATTATATTTCAACATCTTGTTGAGAACGAGCGTTCTTCTCTCGCGAGCTCTTTCCGGATCCTTGAAGGGAGAATAACGAGACGGAGCCTTTGGCAGGGTAGCAAGAAGAGCGGCCTCTGCTATGGTAAGATCTTTTGATGATTTACCAAAATATGTCTGAGCTGCTGCTTCGATCCCATAGGCCCTTGTTCCAAAATATGTTTGGTTGAGATACATGCCCAGTATCTCATCTTTTGTATATCGACGTTCGATCTGTATGGAAAGTGCTGCTTCTTTAATCTTTCTCTTTATGCTCTTGTCAGGTTGAAGGAAAAGCATCCGGGCGAGCTGTTGTGTTATGGTACTTCCGCCCTCAACAATTTCACCGGCCTTGATATCATGCCACAATGCCCTCATGATCCCGACAAAGTCAACTCCGGGATGATGGTAAAACCTGATATCCTCGACAACAATAAAAGCCTGTTTTACATGGTCCGGGATCTCATAATATGGTATGTATGTCCTTCGTTCGACATAAAGCTCTGCTATGAGTTTTCCGTCACATGAATAAACTCTTGATGACTCCAGAGGCGTATATTCTTCAAGGAGTGTAATATTCGGGAGATCAGAGGTGGTCCAGTAAATGAAGCCTCCCAAAATGCCTGTCAATGAAGAGAGAACGATGCAAACAAGGAAGATTTTTTTGAAAAGCAATCGTTTCCCCGTTATTTTTTCTGTAGTTGGATTGACCTGTTCTGTCATCGTACTATGCTCTGCCCAGGGCACATGCACGTATATTAATAGTGTAATGCGTCCAACAATTCATTACAATAAGAACCTTCATTAAGAACTTTCATTCCTGCGAAACTTGTCCCTGAGGTGGTAAGCTTGGAGCAGTATCCGGAAAGGCAAGAATACCGGATTCCGGGTACCTCCAAAAGAACGGCGGGCAAGCAATCCAGGAATACAACCAAAGTGAAAAAGACTTATGATGCACTACACTGTATTAATACCATGTATTATGTCGAGGAGGTTTATTAAAACCGATTTATTTATCGGATGTTACTTTGAGTTCATCCAGAATTAACTTGATAATTCTCGGGATATTCTCCCTGATTTCCGGAGATAATTCCATGCCCATTTCTATAGATTTAGGCTCAATGCCGATTACTGTTGTCCGGGGGGTTTTACCTATCAACCCTGACACTTTTATGACTTCTAAAATGCCGATCTGGTGGACAGAGGTTTTGAACACGGAAGGGCAGTTTTTTACCTCATTTATATTAAATCTGTAGATCGAGCCAGGGGCTGCTCCTCCCTTAATGGCATCAACAACAATCAGACGATCGGCATGAGTAATAACATTGAGTAGCCGGAAGCCGTCTGTCCCGCCCTCTACCACCGAGACTCCTTTGGGGAGGTCTATTCCCATAAGCTTATTGGCGACATGTACGCCTACTCCTTCATCAGAAAGCAACATATTGCCAATGCCGAGAATTACAATATCTGGGGGGGAGATTTTGTCTCCCCCCTTTCTATGTGATGCAGAAAGTAACTTTTGTTTCTTCATTCAATAAGAAACTTCTTGATCTTGTTCGTCTGCGGATCTATAAGGTGAACAGCACAAGCGAGGCAAGGATCAAAGGAACGTATTACCCTTACAATGTTAATCGGATTGTCCGGGTCAGGTACGGGAACACCAATGAGTGATTCTTCATATTGACCACGGGTACCATTTTCACAACGTGGTGAAGCATTCCAGGTCGAAGGAACAACAGCCTGATAGTTTTCTATTTTCTTATTCTTTACCTTGACCCAGTGTCCCAATGCACCACGGGGTGCTTCATGGAAACCTGCCCCCATTCCGATTTCCGGCGGATTCCAGTGCTCGGTGTCGTGGATTTTGAATCCGGGTTTTGTCATCTCGGTGAGAAGCTCGTCAAGCCATCCGTAACAGGCGTCAACTATGAGCTTTGTTTCGATAGCACGGGCTGCATGACGTGCTACTGCCCCTGGTTTTGCGCCTTTCTTGATCAGATCAATAAGTGCTGGATTTTTTGAAACGAGCATCCTGGCAAGCGGCCCAACCTCCAATGGTATGCCGTTATAGCGAGGAGCCTTCACAAAACTGTATGCGTCCTTTTTGTCCAGATCAAATAACTGTTCTCCATTATATGGATGCACCGGGTTATTTTCTCTGTACCATGAAAATTTTACTGACTCGGTAATCTTGTCAGTATCTACAGAATTGACTTTAATGTTTGAAGGATCCAGGCCTATGATAACACCGGAAGGGAAGACAAGGTCTCTGCCTCCCTCATCTCTTTGGAAGTCCCCGTATGAGAGGTAGTTGTAATGCCCGCCGCCAAAACCCAATTCAGCGAGTTTCCATAAAGGTCCTGTTCCAAAGGCAAGTACATCGGGAATATATACCTCTTCAACAAACTTTTTCTGTTCATCGAGCATGTTACGGAAACGGGCCACCTGGTTGACATCAGGATATGATGTAACGCCTCCAACTACGATATTCTGGTAGTGAGGTGTACGGCCACCCCATATGGCCCCCATATTTCTCGCCTTCGCATTCATTTTCAGTCCATCGATATAATGTTTCACTGCCATGGTAACGATTTCAGGGTCATTGACGCTAAACTCATCCGGCTTATATCGGGGTGTTAATGGAAAGGTGTCTTTTACATCAACTAAACCGACGATTTTATCTTTTACAGCCAAAAGGTCTTTGTCGTTTCCTTTATAGTTTGCAATGGCCATGATGTCGATATAGTCCAGGACGCTTAACTGATAGAAGTGGATCAAGTGGTCGTAAATGTATTCGGCGCCCATGACGAGATTTCTTATGAGGTCTCCTCCCCATGGAACCTTGGCTCCAAAAGCATCGTCGAGAGCACGGGCTGAGGCCAACTGATGGACACTGTAACAGACCCCGCAAAAACGGCTGGTTACATAAGATGCGTCACGCGGGTCTTTCCCCGTGAGCAGGGCTTCAAAACCACGTGCCATAGTTCCACTGCTCCAGGCATTCGTGACCTTGCCGTTTTCGACTTCTACTTCGATTTTTAAATGTCCTTCGATTCTTGTTATCGGATCTATCGTGATTTTTTTCGCCATATATCCTTACATCCCTTTAGCTATTGTCTTTCTTGAAAAGACCATCTTCTCTCATTGCCCATATTTTCTTAGAAATCTCACTCTCAGCAGTGTAAAGAGGGGTAACCTGGTCGTAAAAACTCGGTTCGCCACATGCCTGGCAGAGACCACCGCAATCGAGGCAAAAGTTAATGCCGTGATTCCATCTCCTTATCGGGCAATCAATGAAAGAGACAGGCCCTTTGCATCCCTTTTCAAATAGACACCAGTCTTTTTGTACGGGGTCATTCCAGTCTTTCAGGAATTCTCCTGCATCAAAATGTGCACGTCTCCTGCAATTATCATGTATTGACCTTTCACCGAAATACATTGCAGGACGTCCTTTCGAATCAAGTTCAGGTGCTTTTCCTGTAACGAGGACATATAGAATTGTTCCAACCAGGTGATCGGTATGAACCGGGCAGGTGGAAATGTTAATAACAGGTTTTTTTATCTTTGCAGGTCTCAGGACCTCACTGACCGCCATCCCTTTTGTAGAGGTAGCCCTTGGAATGCCACCGTAAGTACTGCAGGCACCCACAGCGATTATGGCTGATGCATTCTTTGCCGATTCTTCCAATCGTTTTCTGAAAGGTATACCTCCTTCTATGCAGAAACGGTCATCAGCAGCAGGTGTTGCCCCTTCTACAAGTAATATGTAATCCCCCCTTTTAACAGTATCATGGTAGACCTGTTCAGCAATATCTCCTGCAGCTGCCATAATTGTATGGTGGTATCTTACCGATATACTATCCAGGATGATAGAAGAGGCAGGAGGATACAGAGATTGGCTAAACGAGATAGTACACCCTGCACATGCCTGTCCTTCTATCCACAGTACCGCGGGCTTTCCGGAAGTGCTCTCAGCAGCATGGGCAACCTTTGTTACAAATTCAATCTCAGGCAAATTCAGAAAAGCCGCTGTTGCAGCACAGTATTTAAGGAAGTCTCTTCTGCTTATTCCATGGATGTGTAATTCATTAAGGAGTCTTTTTCCTAAAACGTCCCCGCTTTTCATATTTTGCATCTTCCTTAGTTGAAAATGCCTTTTATATTGAGAGAACTTAGATGAATTTTAACAATATATATCATAAATTAGTAATTATCATATAGTTTATTTATTGTCAAGGGAATGTATAACTCTGAATATCTGTGTTTAAAAATTTAAAGGGAAAGAAGAAGATGATAAATATTATTTAAATTTCAATGCATTACGCATTACTTCAGGGGATGGCTTTTTCCCTGTCCAGAGCTCAAATGCCAGCATCCCCTGCCAGAGGAGCATACCGGAGCCGTCAATGACCTTACAGCCTTTCCGGGAGGCTTCTTTAAGAAGTCGTGTTTTCTTATATATGAGGTCGCAGACGATGTGAGTTCTCTTGAGCATGGATGTATCAAACGGAGCCGGGTCTTCTTTCTTAAGCCCCACGGATGTTGCATTGATGATTATGTGGAATTCTTCGATATGAGAAAAACTGTCCTGAAGCGATACATTTTTATAAAGTTTCTTAAGGTCTCTCACGAGCCTTTCCGCCCTCTTGCGCGTTCTGTTGTATATCTTAACGGTTTTTGATTTCTGGCAGAGATAATAACTTATAGCCCTTGAAGCTCCGCCTGCACCGATTATCAGGATATCCTTGTCCGAAGGGGAAATGCCGTTTTCCGACAGCGACCGTATGAATCCCCTGCCATCAGTGTTGTAACCTGTCAGTTTCCCGTCCGTATTTACGATTGTATTCACTGCACCGATAAAAGATGCTTCTTCATGTATTTCGTCAAGAAGGGGGATGACCTTTTCCTTGTGTGGTACAGTGACATTAACGCCACGGAGATTAAGTGCCCTTATGGCTTTTACCGCATCGTGTAAATGCTCAGGACGAACAGGGAAAGGCACATAACAGTAATCAAGGCCGAGAGACTTAAATGCAGCGTTATGCATTGCCGGTGACATGGAGTGATCGACCGGGTATCCAAAGAGACCTGTGATTTTAGTCTTTCCAGTGATTTTTACCTGCAAAAAAAGTCCTTTCCCTCAATGGTAACATGATTCTAAAGAATAGATTCCCTTATGTCAAGAATGTTCGGCCATGGATAAAACGAGCAACTCGTATGATAGAGAAAAATCTTGCTTTGCCTGAGATGAGAGTTTATCATTATGGAAAAGGTCGGATTCTCAAAGAGCGTTATATATGATCTATGGGATCGGGATAGATATCGTTAAAATTGAACGTATGAAAGACGTTGTGAGAAAATGGGGTGAGCGTTTTCTGAAAAGGGTATTTACCACAAGTGAAATTTCCTATTGTTTTAAAAAGAGAGAACCGTATCTTTCTCTCGCAGTGCGTTTTGCAGCGAAAGAGGCCATTGTAAAAGCAGTAGGTTCAGCGTTCACTGTATCTCTTAAAGACATTGAAGTAATGAATATGGAAGGCGGGAAACCGTGTATAAAAGTTCATGGAAAACTCAGGGAATTTTTCAATGTAAAATCAATAAATAAGGCTCATCTCAGCCTTAGCCATGAACACGACTATGGAGTTGCCTGCGTAATACTGGAATGCTATGAAAGAGTTCGGGAGGAATGATGAAGGTAGCTACTGCTGAAGAAATGCGCACTATCGACAGTGAAACAATAATCAACTACGGCATCCCCGGTGTTGTGCTCATGGAAAGGGCAGGGCTTGCTGTTGCCGCCAGAGTAAGGGAGATGGTCGGCAGGGGGAAGGTTGTTATTGTTTCGGGAAGAGGTAATAACGGCGGTGATGGGTTCGTAGTCGCCCGGGACCTCCACAACGACGGTTGGAAAGTGAAGGTCTTCCTTGCAGCAAGACCTGAGGATTTAAAAGGAGATGCCCTCGTGCAATATAAAACTGCCGAAAAGTTTGGTGTAGAAATAAAACCTGTGCAAGACCTCCTTAGCCAAGCCCCCTTGATACTTGCAGGCCATTCCATCGTTGTTGACGCCCTTTTAGGAACCGGGTTGAGCAAGGATGTAACAGGAGTGTTAGCAAGCGTCATTGATACAGTTAATGCATCGGGGAGACCTGTTTTTTCAGTTGACATCCCTTCAGGTATTTCGTCTGATACCGGTCAGATTATGGGCAGGGCTGTAAAAGCTGCCTGTACTATTACCTTCGGGTTACCGAAACGCGGCCATCTTATGCATCCCGGTGCTGAATACTCCGGAAAACTTTTTGTAGAAGATATCGGATTTCCAAAACCATTACTGTATTCAGAAAAGCTCAACGTTGAGCTCATCGAGAAAAAGAACGTTTATTCAGTCATCCCGGAAAGGCGAAGTTATTCACATAAGGGAACTTACGGTCATGTACTCATCGTAGCAGGTTCAAGAGGTAAGACAGGTGCAGCCTTCATGGCAGCACAGGCGTGTCTCAAGGCCGGTGCAGGACTTGTTACACTTGGTGTGCCTGAGTCTCTGGCAGATGTATTCCAGTCACGCGTTACAGAGGAGATGACCCTTTTTCTCCCCTGTAAGGGAGATGGTACATTATCACGAAAGGCATCCGGCATTATACTTGATTTTCTTAAAAAGACAACCCGTCTGCTTGCAATCGGTCCCGGCATAGGGGTCAGCACTGAAACAAGACTGATAATGAAAGACCTCATAAAGAATGCTTCATCTCCGATCCTCATTGACGCAGATGGAATAAATTCGCTTCAGGGAGAAAGGGGGATTTTTTCGAAAGCGGGCGTCCCGGTCATCCTTACTCCTCATCCTGGTGAAATGGCAAGACTCCTCCATGATAACAGGAAAAAAGGAACAGCAAGGAAGGATTTATACGTTAAAGATCCGGATACGGGAATGAAGAGGAGCATAGAACAGGACAGCATTAATACTGCGCTTTCATTTGCGCGTGACACAAAGACGTATCTCGTCCTAAAATGTGTCCCTGCCGTTATAGCGACACCGGATGTCAAGGCTTTTATAAACACTACCGGCAATCCCGGTATGGCCACAGGCGGGACGGGAGATGTGCTTACGGGAATGATTGCCGGTTTTTTAAGCCAGACGATGGATCCTCTCATTTCGTGCATTCTTGGAGTCTTTATGCACGGCCTGGCGGGTGACATTGCAGCATTGGAAAAAGGCATGCATCCACTGATAGCGACAGATATCATAGAAAACATACCTGGTGCGTACTCTGCCCTCACAGAAGATGGAAGAACTGATTTGTCCTGACATATTCCATGGGCATATAAAGGCCTTTTTTACAACGAGAGTGCTTGGTGCTGATATACGGAAAATCTGTAGTTTTTTGTCGATAAAAAAAGAGGATATTTTCCTCCCCGTCCAGAGACATACGAGCAAGGTTTTTGTTTTAAAAACAGACATGGAACCGGCTGTTGCAGATGCCGTGATTACAAACAGAAAGGGAATTCTTATTGGTGTCCAGGTTGCTGATTGTGTGCCCATACTCCTTTATGACCGCAGAAAATCCGTCATAGGTGCTGTCCATGCGGGATGGCGGGGAACAGCAGATCAGATCATAAAAAAAACTATAAATAAAATGGGTGAGAGCTTTTTCTCTTTACCGGAAAATATAACACTTGCTCTTGGACCGAGTATAAGGTGGAACTGTTATGTCGTCGATAAAGAGGTAAAAGATACTGTCTGCGATGCGACAGGAGATGGAACATACTTCAGAAAGCACTCGAATGGAAAATACCGGATAGACCTTGCGTCAGCAAATGTACAGCAGGCATTGTCAACCGGAGTACTCAAAGAGCACATATGGATGTCAAACGATTGCACATACTGTAACCCTCATGCATACTATTCCTACAGATACGAAAAAAACTCATGTGGAAGGCAATGCGGGTTTATTGGTATATTGTAATGCGCTATTGACATGACATTCACGAGTAATAGTGCTGATGATACAAAGGCGATTGGATATCGCCTGGGGAAGCTTTTGAGACCGGGGAGTGTGGTTGGCCTGTACGGTGAACTGGGCTCCGGGAAGACAATCTTCGTGAAAGGTATTGCACGTGCATTTGGTATTCATGAAAGAGATATCATGAGTGCCAGTTTTACAATTATTGCTGAATACAATACCGTGCCACAGTTCAACCATATCGATCTCTACAGGATAGAAAAGGAATCAGAACTCGAAGAACTTGGTTTACGGGATCACCTTGGAGATGATACTGTTTCAGTCATAGAGTGGGCAGAGAAGGTTGAGCATGAATTGCCGGACGATACCATTACAGTACGGTTAAGACCGATAGGAGAAAATATTCGGGAGATAACCATTGAGGGAAACGATGAAAAATATTGGAATAATCTGTAAAACAGGGATCCCTGAGTCGGTTGAAATTTTACGAAAGCTTTTGCCATGGCTCAAGCAAAGGGGATTCGAAACGGTTGTTGACAGCGATATTGCATCTGTTCTCAATATTACCGGATGCCCGCGCCCGCAGATACCGGCACGGTCTGACATGATCATCGTACTCGGTGGAGACGGAACAATGCTCAGCGTATGCAGACTCGTTGGTGAGCAGGAGACACCCATACTGGGGGTGAATATCGGTGGACTCGGTTTTCTTACAGAGGTCCGGAAAGAAGAGATCTATGATGTTCTCGGAAAGGTACTCGAAGGGGGGTGTCCGGTCGAGGAAAGAATAATGCTTGAGGCTCACGTCTTCAGAAATAACAAGAGCGTTGCTGATTATGTTGCCATGAATGATGTTGTGGTCAATAAAGGAGCACTTGCCAGGATCATAGACCTTGAGACTTATATAGACCGTGATTATGTTACGACCTTTAAGGCTGATGGCCTCATTGTCTCTACCCCTACAGGTTCTACCGCTTATGCGCTTTCTGCCGGAGGGCCCATTCTTTACCCGACGTTGAAAAGTATCATACTCGCACCAATATGTCCTCATATGCTTACGAACAGACCAATCGTATTGCCCGACAATGTATTGATTGAGATGGTTCTCAGGTCATCGGCTGAGGATGTATTTCTTACCGTTGACGGACAGGTCGGTTTTTCTCTCAATCTCAGTGACATCATTGAAGTTAAAAAATCTCCGTTCAAGACAAAGCTTCTGACCCCATGCGGTAAAAATTACTTCCAGATACTGAGAGCAAAATTGAAGTGGGGTGAACGATAGGAACATGACGAGGCATACATCTACATCAAAGAGCAATAAGGACCTCTTAAAAGATATGATCAGCGTGCTTGAGTACTATAAGGCACTCGGCTTTGAACGTCTGCCTATAATAGTGAAGAAAAGCCCGTCAATTATGAAAATGCCTTCAAAACGGGCACATGCCCGGTCAGGAACAATGAAAGCACAAGAATTGAAGGCGTTAAGAGAAGAGATCGGCGACTGCAAACAGTGCAAACTTGCCAGCAAGAGAACTCATATTGTCTTTGGTGAGGGAGCTCCTCATGCAAAGCTTATGTTTATAGGTGAGGCTCCGGGACGGGAAGAGGATATACAGGGGAAGCCTTTTGTCGGAGATGCGGGTATGCTTCTGACAAGGCTCATAGAGAAGATGGGGTTAACGAGGGAAGATGTCTATATTGCGAATATCGTCAAGTGCAGGCCCCCGATGAACCGCGACCCGGAATTGGATGAAATCCAAACCTGCAAGGGGTTTTTAGAAAAACAGATCGAGATTATAGAGCCTGAGGTCATTATGACCTTAGGTCGCATAGCTGCGCAAACGCTTATGGGCAACGCCAGGGCAAGAATAACTTCAATACGAGGCAAATTTTTTTATTACAAGGGTATTCCCGTAATGCCCACGTTTCATCCAGCTTATCTCATAAGGAATCCCAAAGAAAAATGGCTCACGTGGGATGATGCACAGCAAGTCGTTGAGCGATTAAAGTATACGGAATAACCTCAGTGTGTGGTAATGATCCTGCCGGAACTGTAAGAGTATAGTTTGTATAACATGTCTATCAGAACAGTGATTGCCAGCAAAGCCATTATGACTATCAGAAGCATATCGAGTTTATACGTGAATGACTCGGAAGGAAGCACTGCGGAGTTTGCTTGATCTCCGAATATCAGGAAGAGTTTCCATGAAGCCGTGAGCGTGGTAGCAAACATGAAAATCATTGGTATGAAGGTAACCCAGGCATATTTGAGCTTCCCTGATTTTACAATGACTGTTGTTCCTATCCCAAGCGCAATGGCTGCAAGGAGCTGATTTGCTACGCCGAACATCGGCCAGATAGTCGATATGCTTCCTGAGTAGATAAGATAGCCCCAGGCACAAACAACGAGAAAACTGGCACATATGTTGCCCGGTAACCACGAGGTCTTCGACAAAGGCTTATACACGATGCTCCCAAGCTCCTGGAGAATGAAACGTGCAACCCTTGTCCCGGCATCAACCGTGGTAAGGATGAAGAGCGCTTCGAACATCAGGGCAAAGTTATACCAGTAGGGCATAAGTCCTTTCATGCCGGGAAGATTTGAAAAAATTGACGCCATTCCTACTGCCAGAGAGACAGCACCCCCAGGCCTTCCTGTGACATCGGTCCCAACTACCTTTGAAAGTTCTTCTACTCTATCTACCGGAAACCCGAGTGCTGCAATTGCATCGAAAGGGAGTGTTGTGTTTATTGCAAAATAGTCTCCGGGGATCAATATGGTTGCTGCAATGAGCGCCATTACGGCCACGAATCCTTCAACAAGCATGGCACCGAAGCCTATGAAGGGAATATCTTGTTCACTGATGAGCATCTTGGGAGTTGTACCTGATGAAATAAGGCCATGGAACCCTGAAATAGCACCGCAGGCTATGGTGATGAACATGAATGGAAATAATTTCCCCGGTATGATAGGACCTCCTCCATGAGCAAATTTTGTTATTGCCGGCATCTGAAGGCTAGGAGCCATAATAATGACACCAAAAGCGAGAAGAAATATTGTACCAATCTTCATATAGGTCGACAGGTAGTCCCTGGGGGCGAGGAGCATCCAGACAGGAAGGACGGAAGCAACAAACCCGTATATTATAATCGAGAGTACGAGTGAATTTCTCGGGAGATTGAAAATCGGATCAAAGAATGAACCTGGAATATAGTGACCTGAAAATACAGCTAAGACAAGGAGCGAGACGCCGATGACACTCACTTCAACGATTTTCCCGGGTCTCAGGCGGTAGAGATATATCCCCATAAAGAACGCAATAGGTATCGTGAGGGCAATGGTAAACGTGCCCCATGGACTTTTTGAGAGGGCGTTTACCACTGCAAGCCCGAGACCGGCAAGTGCTACGGTAATAATAAAGAGTATCGCAAGAGCGGCAGCAAATCCGCCTATAGGCCCGATCTCGTCTCTTGCTATCTGAGCAAGAGAGCGGCCGTTTCTCCTTACAGATGCGAAAAGGATAACCATGTCATGCACAGCACCTCCCATTGCTGCACCGATAAGAATCCATAAAAAACCCGGCAGATAGCCGAACTGAGCCGCAAGCATGGGACCGATGAGAGGCCCGGCTCCTGCTATTGCAGCAAAATGATGCCCGAAGAGAACCCACCTGTTTGTAGGATGATAGTCTATGCCGTCCGAGAGTCTTTGAGCCGGTGTAGGACGGTTTTTATCTATTGAGAGTACCTTTGCCGCAAGAAAGGATGCATAGAATCTGTAAGTGATTGCATAAAAGCATCCTGCGGCAACAACGAGCCAAAGGCCATTAATTTTTTCTGATGGATTGATAATCCCTACAACAACAGAGAGTGCGAATGCGGCGATAAGTGATAGTGCTATCCAGATAACCTTATTAAGCATACGATCGGCTATTTTAACATATACCTGAAAGCTTCATGAGAGCAGGATTCAAGGAGTTTTCAGTTGGTAGCGTAAAATCTTCTGTGTAAAAATCTTGAGGTAAAAAATAAAAGGGTGTATTCTCCATTGTTCTGACAGGAACAAGAAAGGAGGGATACACCCATGTCAGTAAAGGAACTGACGAAGATAA
>Ga0209270_1000805_pt1 | contig 55634 bp, 51 predicted proteins | sample MTBAKSrepl1MetaG_FD_187456 | JGI IMG/M metagenome (GOLD analysis project Ga0209270, IMG submission 187456) | Enrichment culture microbial communities from Arthur Kill intertidal strait, New Jersey, USA, that are MTBE-degrading - MTBE-AKS1... | ecosystem: Environmental > Aquatic > Marine >... | reverse complement strand
CGTCCCCCTGGGGTTCTTCTCTGGGGGTGCACCCCCAGAGAAGAACCCCAGGGGGACGGCGAACCCTGAGTTCCAAACCATCTCAGCAGTGGGATACTAAAAGTGCGAAAAACTCTGGACACTACCGGTTTTCAACGATGCCCGTCATTTGTGGCTTTTTAAATTTAAAGGGTCGCTTTTTGAGTACCAAAAGGGTTCGGTTTTGAGTGCGTATAAGGGTCCGGTTTTGAGTGCGAGATTTAATTCTTGTACCCACTCACCACCCCCAAAAATCTACCTTGCCACCCACGATGTACATCGCGTTGCCTCTGCCGGAAGACCTTGCCCTTGGTCCACCGAAGATAGTCTTCAATCAAAGCATAGACCGTCATGTCATGTTCACCAGCGCCGCCGGCGTGTTTTATTTCCACGAACCCCTTTGCAAGAAGCTCATCCAGCGCCCTTGGGATGCTCTGCCTTGGAATTCCATAAACCGCTTGCAGTTTGGTATAAGGCATCGTGATCTTGTCCAGGTCGATGAAACGATCAGCCCGAAATCCTTTCTGCACGAATTTTTTGAAGGCGGGGTTGGTCTGTCTTGCATCCAGCAGCGCAAGTAAGAGCATTCGTGCATTTTTTGAAAGTGCTTGGTATGCTGCTGAATAGAACATCTTTCTATCAATGTAGACTCCACCTGCTGGCTCATTTACATCTTGCTTCATGGTAGCCCCTTGGTATTGAGTGGCCGGTGCCCCTCGGGGCCTTGAGGAGCATCTTTTCACCGGTGCCCATACCAGCGCCGACCATTTCAATGCTTTTAAACGAATATACGAAGTTCAACCTCAATACAGGCTCAATTTTTTCACCATTTGCTGTCCACACCAGACTGCCTATCGTTGACGATTCCTAATTTCACTTGCTTCTGAAGGTCAGAAGGCCACCCACTCTGACGATGGCGCCACACGCAATGCATCTACCAATCTCTTGTTCAATTTTTGGGCGGCATGTTCCAAATCCCATAGCGCGTCACTAAGATCATGAAGTGCCGGACCGGAGCCAGCAATAGGCGCATCGGTATATTCAGAAATTTCATTTAAGAGATCCTCCACTCGCTGAGTCATGGATTTCCAGGCTTGGTGCTGTGTTTCATGGCCGAGTTCATTATGTCCGTTGGAATGCAGATTGATTACTTGTGAGTATTTTCCGAGCCTGTCTTCATTTTTCATGGTCGCCTCCTTGTTTTTTGCTTAAATTCCCTTCAATGCATACGGTGGTATGGGTTGAAATTTTTCCGCCCATGGTTGCCGATATCAGATGGCCTAATGCTGTTGCCGAGAGCTTCTTTCACTCGCTGAAGATAGAATGGATAATAGATACGGTTTACTATACAAAAGATAAAGCCAGAGCCGATGTAATGGATTGCATCGAAATGTTTTACAACAACCATCGGCTTCACTCATCTATCGATTAGAAGAATCCAAACGAGTATGAAATGCAGATCACTATTTCAAAAGCGGCTTAACGGAGTGTACTTTTTTGTTTGACCACATCATTCAGCCCAATCAAATGGATACATTTTTAATCCACCGACCACCACCGTCCGACCGTTGATAGTGACTGAGGGGTTTGATTGTCGTTCGAAATTGTAATACCAGGGGGAAGACATTTTTTACTGGGGCATCGATGGGCCAATTGCAACCGTCGACATACATGCTTGGTTGTAAGTTCTCGGTGCCCCATCGATAGCGCTGTTCGAGCGGAAGTTCGGTCAAATCATTTAGGTTGGTTGTTAAACCCGACGCACCTCACTTCGGTTCTACTGAATGGTTACCGAGGAGGCCTTAGGGATGAGCACTGTTCGGAAGGAACTCAGTGGGCATCACCTGATAAGGTTCCTGCGGGAGGGAGGAGGGGCCTGAGTGAGGTTCGTTCTGGATCGGTCGCCCTGGAGCCTCTGCGGGTAGCAAGTTGCGCCAGGTTGTGTGAGAGGGGGAGACCGGGATGTCCTCCCCTATAATCGGTTGGCAATTCAAATACTTGCAGTTCAAACTGCTATTTTTTCATTTTTCGTCGCACACCAATCATGCCCAGCAAACCGGCCCCCAGCAACAGCATGGTTGCGGGTTCAGGAACCGGGGCCGAAGCCTCGCCAAAACGCGTCACGTGGCTGATCGTAAAACCGGTTGTACCAAGATTCATTACGGAAGGAAAATCATCAGCATCGAAAACACCCCAATTAAAAAATGCTTCATTATCAACCAGTGCCACATAATTAGCGTTCTTAATGAGGTAATATTCCGGAGCAAGGCCTATGAATTGAAATGCATAAGTCGAAGAGGTCATGCCTGTGCCATCCGAATTCACATACACTTGTTGGTAGGCCACGCCCTCATTTTTGATTGTCCACTCCGTATCAGGATCGAGTATAGAATTAACCCAAAGCTCTTCGCTACTTGGGCTCCCCAGTGTGGTAGTATAATTTCCTGTGTAATAATCAACTCCACCAACGTCGGTTCCATCAATTAGGTATAGGCACCAACCGTTGCTGGCAAATAACAGCACACCAAAAAATATCAAAACCTGCGTAATTCTCTTTTTCATAGCGCCTCTCTGCCCCTTAGAATCATGTCAACCCAATCTCACTGATCACCGGAAATACAAGCAATTTTCATACCATAGAAATAATATGCCGATTATAAAGCGAAAAATTAATGAATGAAGAGATTAAATCAGCGAAGCTGTAAGAAATTTCGACAGTCTTTATTGAATGCCAAAGGAGAGGCAAAGGGAGGGAAATACTAAGAGGCTGTTATTCAATAAAATTTTGTTTTCAGCCAATCTCACGAGCGCGGCCCTTTTTTCTACAGGCCTATGGGGGTGTCGGAATAGTTTACATTTTTTCAGTTCGGGCTGCTGTCCAATTGCCCAAGGAAGTCCGAGTCTCCGGAACGAGCAAATAATACCCTACGAATCCAGAGGGTTTTTATTATCGCAGATTCATTACACACAGAACCATCAGCAAAATCTACCATTGCCGTGCTGATTGGATTTCCGTTATGCGTCCAGTTCAAGGTTATGGTATCGGGTTGACGTTGCTACCATTTTGCAACCATAAACAAAAATAACAACATAAATAATGGTGCAATCAGGTGTAATGTGGTATTCGCTAACCTTTTAAAAATATAGAGCCAAATTAAAAATCCTTAACCTACGAAAAACACCATGAAATATATCTTAACGGACTCTGACTCCGTCTGCCGAGGTTCGAATCCTCGTCCCCCAGCCAAGCCGACGACAAGGAGCGCTCAAAGGCAACGGGCGCTCCTTTTTTCTTTTAAAGGCGCAGCATCGAGGCTAAAATCGACAAAACCGCCTCGATGTCATATTTTGGAGAATTATCACTTAAACCCCGCTAGGCGGGTCCGGGAGAACGCCGATATGGCCGATACAGAATCCAAAGCCCCTTCCAACTTCATTCAAACCATCATCGAAGAGGACTTGAAAGCCGGCAAAAATGACGGCCGGGTGGCCACCCGCTTTCCGCCGGAGCCCAATGGCTACCTGCACATCGGCCATGCCAAATCCATATGTCTGAACTTCGGCCTGGCGCAAACCTACAACGGCACGTGCAATCTGCGTTTCGACGACACCAATCCCACCAAGGAAGAGGTCGAATATGTCGATGCCATCAAGGAGGATGTGCGCTGGCTGGGTTTCGACTGGCAGGATCGGGAATACTACGCCTCGGACTATTTTGACCGGCTGTACGACCTGGCCGTCCGCCTGATCAAGGACGGCAAAGCCTATGTGGACAGCTTGAGCGCCGATGAGATCCGCCAATACCGGGGCACGTTGACCGAACCGGGCAAAGACAGCCCGCATCGCAACCGGTCGGTCGAGGAAAACCTCGATCTGTTCGAACGCATGCGCAACGGCGAGTTCGAGGACGGCCGGCATGTGTTGCGGGCCAAGATCGACATGGCCCATCCCAACATGCTCATGCGCGACCCGACCCTGTACCGCATCCGCAAGGCCGCCCATCATCGCACCGGCGACCGGTGGTGCATCTATCCCATGTACGACTTCACGCACTGCCTCTCCGACGCCATCGAATGCATCACCCACTCGATCTGCACCCTGGAGTTCGAAAACAACCGGGCCCTTTACGACTGGGTTCTGGATCAGCTGGCCATGCCCTGCCGGCCGCGCCAATACGAATTCGCCCGGCTGAATCTGACCTATACCGTGTTGAGCAAGCGCAAACTGATCCAACTTGTCCAGGAGGGCTGCGTGAGCGGCTGGGACGACCCGCGCATGCCTACCATTTCGGGCATCCGCCGCAGGGGCTACACGCCCGAAAGCATTCGCACCTTCTGCGAACGCATCGGTGTGGCCAAGGCCAACAGCATCGTGGACGTGGCCCTGCTCGAACACACGATCCGTGAAGACCTTAACCGCCGGGCACCGCGCATGATGGCGGTGCTGCGCCCCCTCAAGGTGACCATCGAAAACTACCCGGAGGGGCAGACGGAAATGCTGATGGCCGTCAACAATCCTGAGGATGCGGCCATGGGCACCCGCCAGGTGCCCTTTTCACGTACGCTCTATATCGAACGGGAAGACTTCATGGAGGATCCGCCCAAGAAGTACTTCCGTCTGGCGCCCGGCCGGGAGGTGCGCCTGCGCTATGCCTACTTCATCACCTGCACGCAAGTGATCAAGGATCCCCGCAGTGGTGACATCCTCGAGCTGCGCTGCACCTACGATCCGGCCACCCGAGGCGGCGACGCGCCCGACGGCCGCAAGGTCAAGGCAACCTTGCACTGGGTTTCGGCCGAGCACGCCGTGCCGGGACAGGTGCGCCTCTACGACCGGCTCTTTGTCAAACCGGATCCGGATGAACGCGAAGAAGGCAAGACTTTCATCGACTTCCTCAATCCCGATTCACTGGAAGTACTGGACGACTGCCGACTCGAACCCGAATTGGCCGAAGCCAAACCCGGTGCGATCTACCAGTTCGAACGACTCGGTTACTTCTGCGCCGACATCAAGATGTCGTCCCGCGACCACCTGGTCTTCAACCGCACGGTGACCTTGCGGGACGCCTGGGCGAAAATCGCCGGCAACAAATAAGGACCTGGCGGCCGGAACAGAGAGCCAACTATGCCTGACAGCAGCCCCGAAGAACGCTCGGCCCTGTTCGTGGCCACCTTGACCTCGTTCATGGCACCGTTCATGCTGTCGGCCGTCAACGTGGCCCTGCCGGCGATCCAGGCCGAACTCGATGTGGACGCCGTAGCATTGAGCTGGATTCCGACTGCCTATCTGCTGGCTACCGCCGTCCTGCTGGTGCCCATCGGCAAGGTGGCGGACCGTTATGGGCGGCGGAAGATCTTTACCGCGGGCCTGGTTTTCTACACTCTCTCTTCCACGCTCATCGCCTGGGTCCCCACGGCCGCCTGGTTGATCGGGATGCGCATCGTCCAGGGGTTCGGGGCCGCCATGTTCATCACCACCGGCATGGCTATATTGAGCGCCGTTTTTGCACCCGAACGGCGCGGCCGCGCCATCGGCATCTATGTGGCGGCCGTCTATATCGGCCTCTCCTTAGGGCCGTTTGCCGGTGGGCTTTTGAGCCAGCACGTGGGGTGGCGAAGCATTTTTCTCCTGATGCTGCCCCTGGGGAGCGCATCGATTTGGGTCACCCTGCATTTTCTCAAAAGAGAGCGGGTCGAAGCCCGCAATGTGCCGTTCGATCTGATCGGCAGCCTCGTCTATGCGATTTCCATCTTTGCCCTGGTCTATGGCGCCATCGGCTTGCCAACCCCTGGCGCCTGGGCCTTGGTTTCGTTGGGGGTGGCGGGCATCGGATTGTTCGTATGGCGCGAAAAAAGAGCCGCCGATCCGATCTTCGATATCGCTCTTTTCCAATATAATCGAACGTTCGCCCTCTCCAGCCTGGCGGCCTTGATCAACTACGCGGCCACATATGGCGTCACCTTCCTGCTCAGCCTCTTTTTGCAGTACATCAAGGGCCTCTCTTCCCAGACCGCCGGCATCGTACTGGTGGCGCAGCCCGTCGTGATGGCGTTGTTTTCGCCGCTGGCCGGCCGGCTGGCCGACCGCATCGAACCCCGATGGATCGCCACTCTGGGCATGCTGATCACCGCCATCGGCTTGGCCGGATTGATCCCCCTGAATCCAGATACGCGCATCATTTATATTATCTGCGATCTCGTGTTACTCGGCTTCGGCTTCGCCCTTTTCTCTTCGCCCAATATGAGCGCCATCATGGGATCCGTGGCGCCGCGCCACTATGGCATTGCCTCGGGAACAGTGGCCTCCATGCGCCTGCTGGGCCAAATGGTCAGCATGGCCACCGCTGCAATCGTGCTGGCACATTTCATCGGCAGAGCTCAAATCGGACCTGACAATTACCCGCTTTTCATCGAAAGCACCCAGATGATTTTCCTGATATTTTTGTTAATTTGCATACCAGGGATCTACTTTTCATTTTCGCGCGGCGCCTTGCGAAAGCAGGTGCCGGGAGCAGAATAGGAGTCCATCATGAAATTCATCGGCGCTCACGTCAGCACCAGCGGCGGTGTGGAAAACGCCCCCCTCAATGCCCACGCGATCGGGGCCACCGCATTCGCCCTTTTCACCAAAAACCAACGCCAGTGGCATGCCAAACCCCTGGACCCGAAGAGCATCGACGCATTTCAACACAACTGCAGTGAATTCGGCTATACACCCGAGCGGATATTGCCCCACGACAGCTACCTGATCAATTTGGGCCACCCCGAGAAGGAGGGATTGGAAAAATCCCGCAAGGCTTTTATGGACGAGTTCCAGCGCTGTGAACAGCTGGGATTGATCTACCTGAACTTTCATCCCGGCAGCCATCTGAACAAGATCAGCGAGTCGGAATGCCTCGCGCGGATCGCCGAATCGATCAACCTGGCCATCGAGGGCACTCGCCATGTCGTGGCCGTAATCGAGAATACGGCCGGCCAAGGCACCAATGTGGGCTTTCAGTTCGAACACCTGGCCGAGATCATCGATCGGATCGAAGATCAATCACGGGTCGGGGTGTGCCTGGACACCTGCCATGCTTACGCCTCGGGGTATGATATCAAAAGCGAGGCCGGTTACGCGGATACCTTTGAAAAATTCGACCGCATCGTCGGTTTTTCTTATTTAAAGGGCATGCATTTGAACGATTCCAAGAAGGACATCACCAGCCGGGTGGACCGACACGAAAGTATCGGCAAGGGGACATTGGGTCTGGAAACCTTCCGCAGGATCCTGCAGGACGACCGTTTCGACGGAATTCCGCTGATCCTGGAGACGCCCAACGACGCCCTGTGGCCAGATGAAATCAGGTTATTGAAGGGTTTTGCAGAAGGTGGGGTGTGAAGTAATGTCTGCGCGATGATGATCCCTGCCGGTGAACCATCGAAAAGATGAAACAATAGAGGGGCAGGCGCGCTCGGCGGATGCCCCTTTTCAATCGGTGTCGGGAAAGGTTAAACCACGGTCACATTGACCGCAGCCGGTCCCTTTTGACCCTGCTCCACGGTAAAGGTCACGCGATCGCCTTCATGGAGTGTCCGAAAACCTTTGGCGTTGATACCCGAATGATGAACGAACACATCGGGTCCGTCTTCCTGCTCAATGAAACCGTAGCCTTTTTTCTCGTTAAACCATTTAACGGTGCCGTTGGCCATAGTGGCGTCCTCCTTTCATAAAATTCTCTTGGTCCCAAACTTCAGGTCGCCACGTGGCATGTCACACCTTCAGCTTAAAACCGGCCTCGAATAGACGGCAGGCCTTTAAAAGATTGAAAATATTTTATTCGATGGCCGGTCGTTGTCAAGAGTTTTGAAGTGTTTCGTGTTGACAATGTCAGGGGCATGAGGATAGGTGTGCCTAACTTTAACGCGATGAGGTAGCGCTCATTGCAGGTTGGATGAAACACACAATCCAGGAGGCCGCCAATGAGCGATTTCGTCAATCCGAACGCCCTTGATTTCAAGGTCGACACCCGAAACCTTTACCGGGAAGAATCCATCACCGATTTGAAAGTGGCCGCCATCCGGCGCATGACACCCATCAACCCCGATGGCAGCGACGACCCCACCCGCAGCCCCATCTTCGTCGCCAGCACCCAATTGATGACGCCCGAAGGTCCGCTTCCGCTCCAGGCGCGCCTGCAAGCCAACAACCTTAAAGAAGCATATGAAGAGTTTCCAAAAGCCATGAAAATGGCGTTGAACGAAGTCATGGCTCAGGTCGAAGAGTTACAGCGACAACAGGCCGCACAAAAAAGGGATGACTCCCGCATCATCGTTCCGGGGAGATAACCGCTCCATTTAACCATGACAGAGCGAAAGACGGCTTAACCGGGAGATCCATCCTGCCCCCCCAGATCGACCGTGGATCCGGCGGGTGCGGTCGTGAGGACCGAAGGGCCGGGGCTGGTGCAGAGTTGCTCCACTCGTGCGGATATGAGGGCCACCTGCTCCGTTGTCAGGGGCCTGGGCCGGACATACTGAAATAGCGCTTCAAACTGCATCGGGTGGATGACCGATATGCCTTCGGCCGAGGTTCGTTTGACCCGCCACCCGGGGAGGGCGACGATGGCCCTTGCGGCCAGCGGCATGTCCAACGCTTCGGAGAGCCAATCGGAGAGCTTTTCCGCCTCCTCACAGGCCCGTGAGACCGTCTCGTGATCTTCCTTGCCGGGGAAAAAAAGTGCCCGCCCGTCATAGGTGGCCGTGCCATGGGTATTCAAGTCGGCCTGAAAGGCACTCAACCCCACGGCGGTTTGCACGGTGAACACCCCCTTGGGACCGACGAGAATGTGATCGATCGCCCTGTCACCCAGGCGGCAATCGTTAAACACCATGAATCCGCGCGGCTTCAACTCGGAGACGCGGTCGGCCACCATGGCCTTGGCATCATGGAGCCAGCGAACCCGGCTCAGGTCGCGGCCCGCTGCCCGCCACTTTAAAACCGCGCATGCCCACATGATCAACCCCAGGGTCCCCGCCATGGCCACTCCCTCCGCCGCCAGCGGTGTGGACTGAAAGAGCACAAAGACCCCATAGGCAACGGCAAATATCAGCGGTGTCCCCATGGCCGCTACGAGGGCCATATTCAACCCCATCCGGCCCTTTTCGATCTGCGCCTTCAAACCTGCCAAAGATGCGGCCCGCTCTCCTTGGGCCGGGAATGCCACATGATGCAATCGTTTGACACGCACCTTGAAAAAAAGGAACAGGATTCCCCAGAGCACCAGGGAGGCCCCTACAGCACAGGCAGGTCCTTTCAGCCAGGATAATAACGCGGTATGCATCGGTCTATCGGCCCATTCTATTTGGCAGCCCATTTTATTTGACGGCCAGGTCGATTTGGAAAAACAGGGACGTTTATAACTGATCGGAATGCGAGACACCAGTTAAATTGCGTCCGGCCTTTTCCGATCGCTGACCGGCTGTGCCACCTGCCGGGGCTTGACTTGGATCGCCGACATGGTACTTTAGCCGGCAACTTTCATCGAGGGAAACCCGCTTCAATGGCCGACCAACCCACCTTCTGCGAACGTGTGACCCAACGCTGCGGGGACGATTTCAAACGTTGTTCACAATGCGTCAATTGCAGCACCCAATGCCCATTCGCAGCAGCCATGCGCCATGGCCCCAATGGCATCATCCGCCTCATTCAATACAATCTGGAGCTGGAGGTGCTGGAGAGCCCGGATATCTGGCCCTGCATTCACTGCCGGGGGTGCGCCATCGTCTGCCCCATGGCCATCGACATTCCGGCCCTCATGGCGGCCCTCAGGGAGATGGCCATCGAAGAGGGCGTTGGTATCGATGAAAAGGCCATCGCCAGATTCCACCGCCTGGCCGCCAACCTCAAACCCTCCGATGGCACGGGCGATTGAGACTGCAATTCAGGGACTCGTTTCGATCGCCCCTCAAAAACGTGCGCCGATGATCAGGGTGACCTGAGCCTTTCCACCACGTCAAGCAAATCCGCCAGAGGACCCGTGAAATCAGCGCCATAGGTTTGCCCCGGGCGAACGTTGCGCCCCCGGGTCACGGCACTGTAATCGACGGCGCCGGCTTCGTTGGTCAAATAGGTGGTCATGCCTGCACTGCCCGCCACCATGTCGTTGACCGCATCGTTGCCCACCATGATGCACGCCTGGGGCGGCCTACCGATCGCGTCGCTGATCTGGTGGTAATACTCGACCCGCGGCTTCACATAGGTCGAATTGTCCAGGTGGGTGATCAATCGGAAGCGACGTCGATCCAGTCCGACCCACTGCATTCTCTTCTCCTGGGCGATCTGCGGGAAAAGGGGATTGGTGGCCACCACCAGCTCCATGCCCCAGCCATCCAGTTGATCGAGGACCCGATCCAGGCCGGCAGGGGTCGCCGCCTCCACCGGCACCTTTTCATACTCTTCTTCGTAAAACCGCATGAAACGTTCCCAGACCGCCTGCCGTAACGCCCCATCCCCGTCACAGAAGGTGTCCAGAAAAAATTCCCGGTTACTCACCTCCCCGTTGTTACGGAGCAACCCGCGGATCCCCCTCAACAACCGGTCCCGAAACTGATCTTCGGGAATCAAATCGGCAAAAAAGGGGATGATCCGCTCCATGTATCGCAGGTAAAAAGCGGTTTCATCGAACAGGATCATCGTATTGTCCAGGTCCAGCAGAACGGCCTTGATCTTCATCGTAACGGGTATCCTTTCCAACAATGGCTAACGCGATGGCGGCTGCCGGCGGACCGGCCAGGCGGTCAGGGCGATGCCGCTGAATATCATTATCATTCCGAGCAGGTGATGCAACTGGAGCCGTTCGCCCAGAAATGCGGCCGCCATGACGATCGAAAAGACCGGCATGAGATGGAAAAACACCCCGGCCCGATTGGCGCCGATCATGTCCACCCCGCGATTCCAGAAAATGTAAGCCAGCACCGATGGAAAGACGCAGACATAGGCGATGGCGGCCAGGCTGGGGGCGGAGAGGGCAAATCCGCCCTCCACCGATAGCTCCCAGATGTAAAAAGGTAGCAGGAAGAGAAGCCCGAAGGCCATCAGGGCGGTCAAGAACACCAGGGGATCCATCTGCATCGGCCTCAGCCGCAGCATGACCGAATAGATGGCCCACGACACACCGGCACCCAGGGTCCACAAATCTCCACTGGAAAAGGCCAGGTTCTGTATGACGCGCCAGTCGCCCCGGGTGATCAGAAAAACCAGCCCGCCCATGGATATCAACACCCCGAAGACCTGCCGGCGCGCCATGCGCACGCGGAAGAAGAGCCATGCGGCCAGGGCGATGAAGATGGGGACCATGGCATTGAGCAGCACCGTGTTGGTGGTGGTGGCCGATTGCAGGGCCCGGTATATGAAAGCGTTGAATATGGTGATCGATGGAATGCTCATCAGCGCCAGCAGGGGCCAATGGCGTCGGACCAGGGGCCACTGCCGGATGGTCCGCGACCACGTGAACGGCAACAGCACGGCAAAGGCACCGGCCCAGCGCCAGAAATTGAGGCTGACAGGCGGGATCAATTCGCGGATCCCCCTGCCGAGCACGAAGTTGCCCGACCAGAACAGCACGGTCAGGGTCAACAGCAGGTAGGGCATCCAGGCCGCGGCTCTGTGTTGCGCCATTGTCGTTCTTTCTTCATCGTTTCATAGGTCTCATCGTTGCACGGGCGTCTATCTAATTCCGGGTCAAATCCAAACCGCCACTCGCGGTTAAAAAAATGTACCATCATCCCACGCGATGGACAAGGACTCCGACAAAGCCCCCGACAGAGCGCCCCCCAGGGCTTCTCATGCATCGTGCGGTAAAACCAGTTTCAATCTCGCCCCGTATTTGATAATCACAGCCCATGATCATCAAATCTGCCGAATTTGTCACCAGTGCGGTCAAGCCCGAGCAGTATCCCGCTCCCGACCAGCCCGAAATCGCCTTTGCGGGACGATCCAACGTGGGCAAATCGTCACTGATCAATCGATTGATCCAGCGCAAGCGTCTCGTCAAGACCTCATCGACGCCCGGACGCACCCAACTGATCAATTTTTTCATCATCAACGCCGATTTGATGCTGGTGGATCTGCCCGGGTACGGCTACGCCAAGGTGCCCGAGGCCGTGAAGAAGAAGTGGGGCCCCATGGTCGAAACCTACCTGTCTCGGCGGGACAACCTGAAAGCCGTCGTCGTGCTCATGGACCTGCGACGCACGCCGGGTGTGGAAGAACACCACCTCTTCGACTGGCTGCGCCATTACGGGATCACGGCCATCCCGGTGTTGACCAAGTGCGACAAACTTTCAAAAACCCAACAGAAAAAACAACGCGACGCTGCGGCCCGCACACTGGATCTACCGAGCGACCAACTGACCCTCTTTTCGGCCAAAACCGGCCTGGGCCGGGAGGATCTCTGGCGCCGCATCGAAGCGTCTCTTCAGGAAAAGCCATGAACCCAACCACTTCCCCTGATACTTACGACAACTTCAAGTCCGGCTTTGTGGCCATTGTCGGTGCTCCCAACGCCGGCAAATCGACCTTGCTCAATCGCATGCTCGGGCAGAAAATCGCCATCACCAGCAAAAAGCCGCAAACCACCCGCAACCGTATCCTGGGGGTCCTGGATCGACCCCAGGCCCAACTGATCTTTCTCGACACCCCGGGCATCCACCGGGCCGAAAAACTGCTCAATGTGCGCATCGTGGACGTGGCCCTGGCTGCCCTTGCGGACGCCGATGTGGCGCTGGTCATGCTGGATGTCGCCACGCCCAACAGCGATGCCGAAACCTATCTCATCGAGAAACTCGGCACGGTGGCCACTCCCACCGTGCTGGCCCTGAACAAAATCGATCTGATCGCCAAACCCGAACTGCTCGCCATGATCGACCATTGGTCGAAGAGCCATACCTTTCAGGCCATCGTTCCCATCTCGGCCGAAAAGGGCGACCAGGTGGACGCTTTGATCGACACCCTCGTCCGGCTGATGCCCGCCGGTCCACCGTTCTATCCGCCCGGCAGTCTGACCGACATGTCCGAACGCTTCATCGCCGCGGAGATGATTAGGGAAAAAGCCTTTCGCCTGACGGGCGAAGAGGTCCCCTATGCCGTGGCCGTCACCATCGAGGCCTTCAAGGAGGAAAAAAACGGACGTCTGATCGCCATCGATGCGACCCTGCATGTGGAGCGCGACTCCCAGAAAGGCATCCTGATCGGCAAGGGCGGACGCAAACTCAAGGAGATCGGCGAGGCGGCGCGCAAGGAGATCGAACGCATGGTGGGCACGCAAGTCTTCTTGAAACTGTTCGTCCGGGTGCAGAAAAATTGGAGCCGGGACGCCAAGGCACTCGAACGATTCGGTTATTGACATGTGATGATTCTATCGTTTCACCCCATCATCGAAGCGGACGAGAACCGGATCTGCGCCGGACGCGATCCGGGGGACGAGGAATTGGCGGCCATCCGGAGGGCCGATGCGGTCATCCTGCCCCAGGGATGCCGGGAATCTCTCTACCGCATGGCCCGCGCCAATTGCGCGCACATCTTTCCCAATCTGGATGTGCGATTCGATTACCCCGGCAAAAGGGGGCAGATCCGCCTGTTCCGCGAATATGGCGTCGCCCATCCACAGACGGCCCTGTATGACACGCTGGCCGACTACCACGGCCGCGCGCCCGAAATCGAATTGCCGGCCGTGGTCAAGCTCGACTGGGGCGGCCAGGGCGACACCATCTTCCGGGCCACGGACCGGAAAGAGATGCAGGCGGTCCTGGCCCGTGTGCAGGCCTGCGAAAAGACCGGTCAGACCGGGTTTCTCGTCCAGGCGTGCATCCCGACCCGGCAGCGCTCTTTGCGGGTGACCGTCATCGGCCACCGCCTGATCGCCTACTGGCGCATCATGCCCGCCGAAGATCGTTTCGGCAGCAGCGTGGCGGCCGGCGCTCGCATCGATTACGAGACCGATCCGGCGCTCATCGCCGCGGCACAGAAGGTCGTGATTGATTTTTGCAGCCGCAGCGGCCTCCAATTGGCCGGATTCGATTTCATTTTCGACACGCGCCGCCTGGCCGTCGGACGGATCGAACCCCTCATGCTTGAGATCAACTATTTTTTCGGCCGCACCGGTCTGGGTGGATCGGAGGCCTACTACCAGATCCTCACCCGGGCCGTCGGTGCCTGGCGGTCGACCTTAACGTTGCAGAAGGCTTGATTTTTCTGCGTATTTGGATAAACTCGTTTCTTTGCCGCAGAAACATCCGGCTCCTTTACGGAAAACGACGCCCATGGCCAAGATCAAACTCCCCAGCCCCTATGCATTCGACCAGGACGTCTCGGAAATCAACGCCGAGAGAAACAAGGCGCGTGAGCTGCGGGCCTCCCAATGGTGGAAGCGTCGTTGCGCCAAGGGGCAATGTTACTGGTGCCGGCAACCCGTGCCGGCCCGGGAGCTGACCATGGACCACATCGTGCCGCTGGCCCGGGGCGGCAAGACCACCAAAGGCAATATCGTGCCGGCTTGCAAGACGTGCAACACCAAGAAGAAGCAGCTGCTGCCCATGGAATGGGAAGCCTATCTGATCTCGATCCGCCAATCTGTCGATGGAGAGAGCGATGCCTGACACGCAACCGCCGGTCGGTGTTCTGGTCGTTGATGACGAACCGAGAATCCGCGACGCGTTGACGCGTGTGCTGGGCTCCATGGGATTCAAAACCGAGAGCGCCGGGCGGGGAAAGGAGGCGCTCGACATCCTGTCCCGCAAGGCGATCGATATCGTGCTGCTCGACCTCAAACTGCCGGACATCAATGGCATGGCGGTGCTGGGCACGATCCGTGAACGTCATCCGCATATCGTGGTAATCATCATCACCGGCTTCGGAACGGTCCAGACCGCGGCCGAGGCCATGCGCAACGGCGCCTACGACCTGCTGCCCAAGCCCTTTGAACCCGACCAGTTGCGCATCGCCATCAACCGGGCCATGGAAAAGATGCGCCTGGAGCGCGCGGCGCTTCAGCTCGAACAGGAACGGTTGCGCACGCTTTCGGATCTTTCCCTGGAGAAGAGCCGCGTCCACACCATCATCAATGCCCTGCCCATCGGCGTCATGGTCACCGATACCCAAGGCGAGGTGGTGCTGATCAACCCCTCTTTTACCCAATATATGGAACTGCCCGCCGACACCAGCGCGGGCCGGCCGCTGACCGCCTATGTTCACGACGAAGGGCTGCGCCGCCTGATCATGGCGTTTTCCCAGGGATGCCATGTCGATACGGAAGACAGCCCCACTTACGAATTCAGCGTAGGCGAGGAAAGATACCTCTTTGCCCGCGGAAAACCGGTCCTGGGGGCCCAGGGACAGTGCCTGGGGGCCGTGGTCACCATCGTGGATATCACCGCCATGAAAGCCCTCGATCGCCTCAAGCGGGAGTTCGTGGCCAAGGTATCGCATGAGCTGCGGTCGCCCCTGTCCACCATCCACGAACAGCTGGCCATGGTGCTCACCGACCTGGTGGGGCAGCTTTCCGCCGCGGATGCCCATTTGTTGGCCCGCGCCAAGGAAAAGACCCAGGGACTGATCTCCCTGATCGGCGATCTGCTGGACCTCTCCCGCATCGAATCCGGCGTGGTGAGCGAGGCGCCGGCACGGGTGCAACCGGAAGAGATCATCGAAAATATCGTCTCGTTTCTCAATACCAAAGCCGCCGGCAAACAGCAGACCATCTCGCTGCACCGACCCAGGGGCGCCCTTCCGACCCTCCTGGCCGACCCGCTGGCCCTGGAGAGTATTTTCGGCAACCTGATCACCAATGCCATCAACTACACGCCCGAGAAAGGCGCCATCGATATCTTCCTGGAGGAGAACGGTGGCTTTATCGAAGTGCGGATCCAGGACAACGGCTTCGGCATGGAGGCGCGCCACCTGGAGAAGATCTTCGAGCGTTTCTATCGCGTCAAAACCGAAAAGACGCGCTACATCACCGGCACCGGCCTGGGGCTGCCCATCGCCAAAGGCCTGGTGGATGCCATGGGCGGCCGGATCCGGGTGCATAGCTCGCCGGACCAGGGCAGCACTTTTACCGTCCTTTTGCCGATCCGCCCGGATAAATAGTCAATGGGTGGGCCGTTCGCGCTCTTCGGCCTCCGGCGCATGGCCCAGCAAGGCCGAGATCCGCCGGGAACCCCATTTGACATCTTCCAGAATCATATAGATCGACGGCACCAGGGCCAGGGTGATCGCGGTGGCGAACACGACACCGAAACCCAGGGAGATGGCCATGGGGATGAGAAAGCGCGCCTGGCGGGAGGTTTCGAAAATCATGGGGGCCAACCCGCCGAAGGTGGTCAGGGTGGTCAACATGATGGGGCGGAAACGCATCTGCCCGGCCTGAAGGATGGCTTCATAGGCGGTCATCTCGCGGATGCGGTTGCGATTGGCCATGTCGATGAGCACCAGCGAATCGTTGATCACCACACCGGTCAGGGCCACCACGCCGAACATGCTCATCAGACTCAGACTGTAGCCCATGATCAGGTGGCCGAAAACGGCGCCCACGATGCCGAAGGGAATGGAGATCATGATGATGATGGGCTGGATGTAGCTGTTGAGGGGGATGGCCAGGACGGCGAAAATCACCAGCAAAATGCCCAACTCGCCCTTGAGCAGGGCCTGTATGCTCTTACGCCGGTCGGCATGCTGCCCCTCCAGGCTGTAGTTCAACCCGGCATACTTGCGCTGCAGTTCGGGCAGCACGTTTCGGATCACGTCGTTGAGCACCAGATCGGCCTGGCTGCGCGGCTCGACGTCGGCCGTAACGGTGACGATGCGGCGCCCTTCGCGCCGATTGATGTCGGTGTAAGCCCGGCCCCTATTAAGGTTCACGGCGGCCACGAGCGGCAGCTCGCCGCCGCCGGGCGTACGCAGTACCATCTCTTCGAGATAATATTCGGAGATGCGCTCGGACCGGGGCAGCCGCACCATCACCTTCACCTCGTTGCGCCCACGCTGCTGGCGCACTGACTCTGCGCCGTAAAAGGCGTGCCGCAGCTGAGCGGCGATGTCGCTGGCCTGCAGCCCCAGACTGCGCGCTTCGGGGCGCACCTGGAAATCGATCTGCTGCTTGCCCGGTGAAAAGCCGTCGTCCACATCCACCACGTTGGGGTAAAAGGACATGGCCGCGGCCAGTTCGGCGCCTGCCCTTTCTATCGTGCGGATATCCTGGTGACTCAGTTCCAGGGATATGGCCGAACCTCTGCCGGGGCCGCCGGCATCGGATTCGAACCGGATGGATTCGAGCCCCGGCAGGGCGCCCACCCGTTCCCGCCAGAGTCGGGTGAAGACGGTGGTGGAGATGGGGCGCCGTTCCGGCGGCGTCAGAAAGACCCGCACTTCGGCGACATTGCCCAGGATGTAAGCGTAAATGCCCTCGACCAGATCCTCTCCGCCATTTTCTGCGGTGATCGCATCGGCCGCCTCCACCAGTCGGCGCTCCACGGCATCGGTGCGCTCGAAAGCGCTGCCGAAGGGCAGTGTGGCGGTCACGATGGCGTAATCGGATTCGATCTTGGGAAAAAGCTCGAAGCCCATGCGGCCACTGCGCACATAACCGATGGAGACGAGCAGCACGGCCACACCGATCCCCAGAGAAACGTAACGCCAACGCACCACCAGTGCCAGAAACGGACCGTAGACGCGGCCCACGAAGCGCACGAAAGCGTCGCTGAACCGTTTTTGCAGGGCCACCGGTTTCTGAAACATCCGCGGAGTGCGGCGTTCCTTGTGATGCCCGAGGTGGGCCGGCAGAATGAACAGGCTCTCCACCAGGGAGATGGCGAATACGGAGATGACCACGATGGGCATCTGACGGAAGATTTTGCCCATGAACCCCGGTACGAACAACATGGGCACGAACGCCACCATGTTGGTCAACACGCTGAACCCGATGGGCATGGCGATGTCCCGGGCGCCGTTGACGGCGGCTTCGAACCAGGACTGGCCCTGCTGGCGAAGGGTGTAGACATTTTCGCCCACCACGATGGCATCGTCCACCACGATGCCCAGGGTGACGATAAAGGCGAACATGGAGATCATGTTGATGCTTACATCGCCGATGGGCAGCAGCAGCAGGGACCCGAGAAAGGAGACGGGGATGCCCAGGCTGACCCAGAAGGCCAGGCGCGGTTCCAGGAAGAGGGCCAGCAGGATGAACACCAGCCCCAGTCCCATGTAGCCGTTCTTCATCAGCAGCCCCAAACGCTGGCTGTAGATGTCCGAGCGGTCGTTGTGCAGATCCACATAGAGTCCGGGCGGCAGCGTCTGCTTCAGTTCGGCCACCACGGACTTGACCGCATCGGAAACCGTGATGGGCGTCTGGTCGCCCACCCGGTAGATCTCGAGCATCAGAGCCGGCCGGCCGTTGTACGTCGTCTTGAAATCGGTCTCTTCGAAGCCGTCCTTTATGGTCGCGATCTCCTCGAGCAGGATCTGGGTGCCGTCCTCGGCCGTAACGATGGGAATGCGACCGAACTCGCTGCCCAGATCGCGCTGCTCTTTCATTCGCAGGAGCACATCGCCCGAGGCCGCTTTGATGGCGCCGCCGGGAAGATCCACACTGGCGGAACGAATGCGCTGGGCCACTTCGCCCAGGCTGAGGTGATACGTGCGCAGGTTCCTTTGGGAAATTTCGATGGCTATCTCGAAGGCACGCTCGGAGGCGAGATCCACCTGGGTGATCTCGGGATGCTGCAGCAATCGGTCGCGGATGTACTCGGCATAGGTCCGCAATGTGCGTTCGTCCTGATCGCCGTAAAGCGCCATGGAGACCACCGAACGCCGGGTGGCCCGGATGGTCACCGACGGATCCTCGGCCTCCTCGGGAAACGAGGTGATGCGATCGACCTCGGCCTTGATCTCCTGGGACAGGCGCTGGATGTCTTCTCCTTCGCGCATCTCGACCGTCACGGTGCCGACGCCTTCCCGGGCCGTGGCGGTCACTTTTTCGATGCCTTCCAGGCCGTTCACCGCCTCCTCGATGGCCAGCAGAATGCCGCGTTCCACCTCCTCAGGGCTGGCGCCCGGATAGGCCACGGTGACCGTGACGATGTCCAGATCGAATTCAGGGAACACCTCTTGTTTGATCTGGAAGCTGAAGATCAATCCGCCGATCAGCAGGACGGCCATGAGGAGATTGGCGGCCACGGAATGGCCGGCCATCCAGCGGATGGGTCCCTTGGGAAGCGTTGCGGTTTTGGGGTCGGAATGGTCCATGGTTCAGGTCCCGCTCTCTTTGCCGTCGTCGGGCGCGTCCACGCCGAGTTCCATACCGTCAACGGGTGCGGGCAGATCCGATACGATCAGACGGTCGCCGGCCTTGAGTTGATCCCGGATCAGGACCGTTTCGTTGTCACGCCACACCGGATTGACGCTGCGGATCTCGAGTTTCTGATCGTCGCCCAACAGCCAGAGGGTGTCCTCGTCCCGCAGCACGCTGCGCGACACGGCAAAGACCTGGTCCAGGTGGCAGCCTTGGATTTCCACTCGCACATACTCGCCGATGAGCAAGGGCGGATTGGACCGGTCGGCCGACGTGAGCCCCAGAGGATCCCGCACCTCGATCAACACCCGGGCCATGCGGCCCATGTCGGTCAGATCCCCCAGAAGCCGCACCACGCGGCCCGTCACCATGTGTTGGCCGTTGTACCGAATGCGCACCTCGGCGCCTTTCCGTCCCGCCTGCCGGGGTATATCGAACCAATCCAGGCGATCCACCGGCAAGGTGGCTTCGACCCAATAAGCGTCGGTTCCCACCAGCTCGGCCAGGGTCTGCTGCGTGGCCACCTGGGAACCCACCTCCACGGCCCGGCTGCGTACGATGGCATTGAAAGGGGCGGCAATCCGAGTCCGTTCCATGTCCAAGGCCGCCTGGCGCAACGCGGCTTCGGCTGCCGTTACATCGGCCCGGGCCTTTTCCAGGTGGGGCTTCCGCAGGGCCAGGTCGGACTCCTCCTCGGCAGATCCTTTCAGAAGTTCCCACTCCCGCCGGGCCACCTGCTGGCGGCCTTCTTCGAGGGCGAGCTGATATCGGGCATTGACCAGATCGCTCTCGCGCTGGACCAGCGCCAGCCGGTAGTCGTCGTCTTCGAGCTGCACGAGCAGATCCCCCTGGCGCACGAAGCCGCCATCGGTGAACTCGGGGTGAAGACGCACCACCTGCCCGCCCACCCGGGGCTGGAGTTGGACGCTGCGCGCTGGAATCACGGTGCCCATGGCCCGGACCACCACCTGGTGCCGCTCGGGAGCAACCGTCTTGACCTCCACCAGGGGTATCCACTTGGCCGGGGGCCGTTTTTCGGTGGTGGGGGCCGTATGTTTCAGATAGGCGCTGACGGCCGCTCCCGCAACGATGATGGAGATGGCGATCCCGATGCGGATCGCCCGTTTCCACCACCGCACCGAAGGCGACTTGTCGGCTTCGTAGAATTCCCGTTGGACCTCGTTATTCATTCAACACATTTCCTGCATGGATCTTATCGATCCTGTCGGTTTCGGGCATGCTTAACGCGTTGGGCCAGTTACCGCCCAAAGCGCGCATCAGGCCCACCCGGGCCGTCAGCAGATTGGCTTGCTTGCGAATCAGGTCGCGTTCCAAGTTTTGTACTGCCAGCAGTTGCGTCAAGACCGGCAGATAGTCGTTGAGCCCCTTGCGATAGCGCACGCCGGCCTCTTGCAGGGCCTTCCGGGCGGTATCGGCGGCCTGTCGCAAGCGCGCAATGTGCTCCTGCTGTTTGGCCTCCTGCACGAGCGCGTCTTCCACCTCCTTGACGGCGGTGAAGACAGCTTCCCGATAATCCGCCAGCCGCTCATCGGCCACGGCCCGGGTACGATCCACCTCGGCCCGGCGTTGTCCGCCGTCGATCAGGGGAAGGGTCAGATTGGCCGCCAGACTCAAGATCCAATTGTCGAAAAGCGCCTCCAGCTCGCCGTCGCCGTAGCGTGCTCGGCCGGTCAGGCTCACGGCCGGCAGACGGTTGGCCCGCGCCTCGGCGATCTGCCAGTCGGCGGCGCGCAGTCGCAGTCCGGCAGCCACCACATCCGGCCGAACCGCCAGCAGATCGGCGGGCACGCCGGTTGCGGGCAGGGCGGCCAGTTCGGGCAACCGGCGACCGGTGATGCCGAGCTCGGCGCGTGGGGGGTTGCCCGTCAGCAGGGCCAGTTGATGCAGAAGCAGTTGCTCTTCCTGTTCGACCAGCGGTATCTCGGCCAGCACCGTCTCGACGACCTGCTTTTGCTGATACACGTCAAGCACCGATGCCAGGGCATTGCGAAAACGCAGCTCAACGAGCTCGAGCAGAATCCGGTTGGTGCGCAGCTGCTCCTGCAACAATGCAAGCTGCATGCGCTGGGACAGAATCCCCACCCACCGCAGCGCCACCTCGGCCGCGAGGGTTACGGCCGCGGCATTGAAATCCTGGCGTGAGGCCCCCGCCGCCAACTGCGCCGAACGGTGTTGGGCTTGCACCCGGCCCCACAGATCGATCTCATACCGGCTGACCAGGCCCCCGCCGGCGCTCTCCAGACGACTCTGGACGCCGCTGGCCGAACGCTGACGCCCCTTTAAATAATCGGCGCCGCCGGTCAGGTCCGGAAAACGCCCGGCCCCCGCCTGCACGGCCACGGCCTGGGCTTGCTGAAGGCGTGCCCAAACTTTGCGGACATCAAAATTCTGTGTCAGGGCGCTATCCACCAGCCGGTTCAGTTCCGGGTCCCCAAAACGCTCCCACCAACGGGAATCAACATCGACCGCCCCGGAATAGAGGGCAAATTGATCCGGCACCCCCTGGTCCAGCGAACGCGGCTGGGGCCTGAACGGCTGGCACCCGGCGAGCAGAAGAACGCTCACCACCAAAAAGGATAAGGGCATCAGCCAAAGGCAATGCATGGCACGGAAACAACAAAAGGCCCTGGGCATGTTATGAATCTTCCGTTCGAATCGGGTTTTGGTCTTTTTTGTACAAAATAAATACAACCACCTCCGGCGGCCACCCGGGATTTTCACTGTAATCATCTTTGCGCCATATCAAAGCGCGGATCGAGATCGTGATGCCCCCTCGGCGGTCGTGTCGCCACTGCACCCCCTGCCGAAGGCCCCGCCCATGCCGATGTCCGAACGGTTGGATGGTATCCCGATTCAGTGGAATTATCAAACGGCAATGCAGGGCCCGAGGCAACGCCCAAGGCATAGCCCAAGGCAAAGATCGATTGGGAATTCTGATCGCCCTATTCGCCTTTTCCTTGGATATTGAATGTGGTACAAGCGGCCCAGAACTTCACCCACCCAAAAGGGAGCCGTTCGCCATGAGCCTTCACCCGCTAAAAAAATGCGGCCTATGCCTTTCTGCCATTATCTTTTTACTCTCATTGTTTTGCGATTCGGGGATAGCCGCCACGATGGACTTTCCCGGCGGACAGACCGTGGACCTTACCACCGCACAGTTCAATCAGCTCAAACGGCAGCCGGGGATTTTTTATGTGAGATACCCATCCCAGACCCTCATCCCCGCCAAAACCACGGAAAGGGTTGTGGTGGAAGTCCCAGAATCGCTGGGAGGCGGTTTCCTGATCGCCTTCTCCAGGGATTACCAAAAAGGGTTGGCGGCCATAGCGGCCATCCCGGTCGACGGCCTCCTGCCTGCCCAAACAGATTTGGAACCTAACTCCAAGCCGGAAGGCGACCGCACAGTCCAGACGGAATTCACCTTGGACGGCGCCTACCGGGTCGACCGCTTGAAATGGAACATCGCCGGCGACAACTCCGGCCACAACCCCAACATCCTGTCGGAACTGACCTGGGAGGATCTGCGCATTTTCCAGTTGCGGCTGAGCAACACGACCCTTGTCAAGGAACGGGTCTACCTGCGCGGATACGCGTCCTACGGCTGGATCCAGTCCGGCGACAACCGGGACTCGGACTATCTCGCCGACAACCGCACGCTGGAGTGGTCGCGGTCGGACAATGCCACCGATGACGACGATGTGCTCGACGGTTCACTGGGTATCGGCTACCGATTCGCGTTGGCCGACGACCGCATCGTATTGATTCCCCTGATCGGCTACTCCTACCATGAACAGAACCTCCGCATCACCGACGGCTACCAGACCATCCCGCCGACCGGCAGTTTTGCCGGATTGGACAGCACCTACGAGACCCGATGGCACGGTCCCTGGCTGGGCATCGATTTCAAGGCCCAGACGCCGCCCACGGATGCCTTTGTCCAGCGCTGGGTCTTTTTCACGACCCTGGAACTGCACTATGCCGATTACTACGCCGAGGCGGATTGGAACCTGCGCCCCGACTTCGCCCATCCCAAGAGTTTCGAACACGATGCGGATGGATTCGGGGTGTTGTTCAAAATCGGCACTCAGCTTTTCTTCACGAAGCACTGGGCCCTGAATATCGCCTATGACTATGCCTACTGGAAGGTGGAAGACGGCACCGACCGGGTCTTTTTCGCCGACGGCACCCGCGCGACCACGCGGTTGAACGAGGTGGTCTGGCGGTCTCATGTCTTTTCTCTGGGCACCACCTATCAATTTTAACGACGCCTCAAGGACGACGATTTTTCGCGCGACTTGATCTTGAACTTCTTGCGGCGCCGTCCGGCAAACACTTTTCACGAATCCATCAATTCTGATCTGCTTGCTGAATCTCCTCAGGCAGCACCAGGCCGTCCGCCAGATAGGCTTCGATGGTCCATAGTGGCGGCGCTGCCTGTACTTCCTTCGCCGTCCAGGGCCAGCCTACGGGCATGGGCGTCTCGAAGCACATCCCCTCGTGGCGGGTCGGGTGAGAAAAACAGAGGCGGTGGGCCAGCAGGCCGATACAGCCATGGGGCAGGGTATGTCTGGCGCCGTACCGGCGGTCGCCGAGGATGGGGCAGCCGATGGCGGCCAGTTGAAGGCGAATCTGATGCCGGCGGCCGGTCTCCAGACGAACGGAGAGCAGGCTCGTATCGCCTTGGGTGGCGAGAAGTCGATAGGATAGCCCGGCCGTCTGAGTGCCCGCCGCCGCGTCCGAAGCGACCGCGCTGGACCGCCCTCGGCGCATCAGGTGATGCACCAAATCGTCGCTTTCCCGAGGCGGGTTGCCCTCGACCACGGCCAGATAGCGCTTCTCGACCCTTCCTTCGCGAAACTGGGCGCTGAGCCGGGCGGCCGCCTTGGAGGTACGTGCCACCACCACCACCCCGGCCACCGGTGCGTCGAGTCGGTGCACGATCCCGGCAAAGACCCGCCCAGGCTTGTCATAACGCGCCTTGAGCCATGCCTTGGCCAGCTCATCCATCGTTGGCCGGCCCGGTATGTCGCGTTGCATAATCACACCGGCTGGTTTATAAGGCACCAGCAGGTGATTATCCTCATAAAAGACGGGCCAGCGCGGATGAAAAAAGATCATGGCACAACATCTCCTCCCAACAAAAAGAACCGGCGCGGGCCGATCCGGTCCCGGCCGACGCAACGGGGAGAAACCGAACCCGGCCCCCAGGCCCTGGCCGCCATCTTTGAGTCCTGCGGCATCGCCCTGACCCAGCGGCAGATCGACCAGCTCTGGCTCTACCACACCCTGCTGCGCCGCCACAACACCGAGCTGAACCTGACCCGGATCCACAACTTCACCAACATGGTGCTCAAGCTCTACGTGGATTCGGTCCTGCCCGCCCAGCTGACCCGGCTGCCGTCGCCCCTCATGGACCTGGGCACCGGCCCGGGCATGCCCGGCATCCCGCTCAAAATTCTCCACCCGGAGCTGATCCTCCGCCTGGCCGAAGGGCGCGGCAAACGGGTCGCCTTCCTGCACGAAGTCCTCGCCAGCCTGGACCTGGAGGGGCTCGATATCATCGAAAGGGCCATCACGCCGACCTTCGACGAACCGGTCAACGGTATCATCACCCGCGCCGTGGAGACCATGGACCAGACCCTCGGCCGCATCGAAAATTGTCTCTCCGAAAAGGGCCGCGTCATCTTCATGAAAGGGCCGGGCTGCGACCCGGAGATCGCCGAAGCGCTTCAACGCTTCGACCGCCGCTACGCATTGATCGAAGACCGCGCCTACCGCATCGGCGATACCCGCCACGAACGCCGTCTGGTGGTCTTCGAACGGCTCGATGCGCCGCCCAGGGCCATTGCCGCGACGGCCGCCCGGCGCCATCCCGTGCAGACCGTCACCAGCGAGCAGAACAGCCGCTTCAAAGGCCTGAAAAAACTCCTGACCGGCCGCGGCGTCAAAAAGGCGGGCCAGGCCCTTCTGGCAGGCGCCCGTCCGGTCGCGGAGATGATCACCGCCTTTCCCGAACGATGCCTGGCGTGGATCAGCAGCGGCAGCCAGGACCCGCCGCATGAGAACACCCCCGTAACCATGCACTGGTTGCAACTGGCCGAGCCCCTGTTCCAGACGCTGGATATTTTCGGGACGCACGCCCCCCTGCTGCTGATCGAGATTGCGGACATGGCGCCCTGGTCGCCGGAAGAGGAATTTCCCGAGGGTTGTTCGTTGCTCGTGCCCTTTCAGGACCCTGAAAACATCGGCGCAATCATCCGTTCGGCCGCGGCCTTCGACGTCAATCAAGTCATCCTGCTCGCCGAGAGCGCCCACCCTTACCACCCCAAGGCGCTGCGGGCGGCCGGCGGCGTGACCCCAAAAGTCCGACTGCGCCAGGGGCCTTCCATCAAGAATCTTCCCGATCACCTGCCGATCGTCGCCCTCTCCGCTGAGGGGCGAAACATCGATACGGCCAGCCTTCCAAAACGATTCGGTTTGCTGGCCGGCCTGGAGGGCGAGGGGTTGCCGGCCCGATGGCGGGAACGATCGGTGTGCATTCCCATCTCGAAGAAGGTCGAATCGCTGAATGCGGCCACGGCCACGGCCATAGCCCTGTATGAGTGGCACCGGCGGCAATCCGCTGCTTAGTGCCCACCCACAAATGGCCAATTTGCCCGATATCTGCGTTCTGCTCAAAATTTTATCCTCGGAATATCAACTATATGCCTGCGGTAAAATTTTTCGCACGCCTTGATCTCAACCAAATTTGCCTATTTGTGGACGGACACTACTTAGTGCCCGCCCACAGCCGTCGAATCTCTTCGACCCGCCTGCGGTTCACGCCAAAGTCCGAATATCCGGTTCGTGCCGCCGAACGGACATGAATCACCCCGGCCTCCGGGACGAAGTAAAACTCCAAGTCATCGACAAAACGGAAGATTCGTGAGCGGCACTCGGCGTGAATATACTTCTCCTGGACGGTGACGACCCGCGTGCGCGTCATCTCAGCCAGCAATCGGACCAGACGGTCACGGGCCGCCGTCCAGTCGCCCGCATATCGGAAGGGTTCCACGGCGTGCTTTTCGCGCGGGTCCATGGAAGAGACGCAATTGGGAGAGTCTGGGCAGGCGTTCAGGGGCCCGGGCGCCAATCCGGTTGGATTGCCGCCGCAGCACATCAGCAATGGTAGTACACAACCAAGGGCATAGCGGACCACAAAATCACTTCTCATCTGAACCTCCCCAACACACTGCCGATAAACGCGCGGCTTGACAACCCAAGTAAATCAGAGTAGCGATTTCTTTGTCAATGCTTGAATTCAGGCCAATCCAAAGGACATGCAGATGCGCATTTATCGGCGGGTATTCTTATTTTGGTGTTTGATGGCGAGCGTCACGGCGTTTGCGTCGGCCTGGGCCGAAAGCGAAAAATCGGGCCGGACATCTTCGCAAGCGACCATTAGACAAGCGGCGGTGGCGACCTTTCTCGTGGGGCCCCGCCAGCCCGAAATCGACGAGTCGATGGATCAAACCCTGAGCTGCCCCATCGGAGAAATCTGCATGGACGATCCCTCGATCCTGCCCCATGCCGGCGCCACCTTGACCCGCCTGGTGGACCGTTATCTCAGGGGCCGTTTCGGACAGCAGATCGTCCCCCGCACGGTGACTCAAAACGCCGAAACGGAGATCCAGCTCAACCAGGAGACGGACACGCCGCGCACCCTGGCGGAGCGCCTGGGGCGCCTGCTGCAGGTGGATGTGGTGGTGATCGGCACCGTTTGGCGCTACCGGGATCGCGGCGGCATCGAAGGGATTCCGGACAGTCCGGCTTCTGTCGCCTTTGCGGTCTACTTCATCGATGCCAGCAATGGCCACATGCTTTGGCGGGGGTTGTATGACGGAACCCAGCAAACCGTCTCCAAGGACCTCCTGCATGCCGGGAAGCAACTCAAGATGGGGCTCAAATGGCTGACGGCGGACGAATTGGCCGCCCATGGGGTGCGCGAATGCTTCAACGCCTTGCCGCCGACCCTGCTCTCCCTGGCCGACTTGAATCCACCGAATTAGATAATCCCGTATACCATCGCCGGCGGCCCCGCACCCTACGATGGCCTCGGGAGACCCGGCGCCAATCGGACGTCAATCGATTTTGGCGCGATAGAGACGCAGGCTGTTGGACACTACCGAAATGCTGCTCATGGCCATGGCCAGCGCCGCCAGAATCGGATGCAGCTGGCGCAGGAACACGGGCAGGTCCGATAGGGGCGCCAGGACGCCGGCCGCCACCGGAATCAGGATCACATTGTAGATAAAGGCCAGGATGAGGTTCTGGCGAACCGTGGCCATGGTGCCGCGGCTGATGGCGATGGCCCGCGGTATGCCGCTCAAACGTCCGCTGGACAAAATCACATCGGCCGTCTCGATGGCCACGTCCGTACCGGTGCCGATGGCCATGCCCACTTCGGCCTGGGCCAGGGCCGGCGCATCGTTGATGCCGTCGCCCACCATGCCGACCTTGTATCCCTGGGATTGAATCTCCTTGACCTTGGCGGATTTTTCCTCCGGCCGCACCTCGGAAAAGACCTCGTCGATACCCACCTGCGCGGCGATGGCCCGGGCGGTCTCGGCGTTGTCGCCGGTGAGCATGACGACCTTCATCTTCTGGCGATGCAGGGCCGCGATGGCCTCTTTGGAATCGGCCTTGAGGGTGTCGGCCACGGCGATCAGACCGGCGACGCGTTCATCCACGGCGAGCACCATCACCGTATGACCCTCGGCCTGCCGTCGGGTGACGGCCTCCTGGGCCCCAGCATACCCCTCGACCGAACCACCGTCGAACCACTTGGGCTTGCCTACCCGCACCCGGCGTCCGTCCACATCCGCCGTGACGCCGTATCCGCCCTGGGCCTCGAAATTCTTGGGGTCCTGTAAATCGATCCGCTGCTCCCTGGCCGCCTTCACGATGGCCTTGCCCAAGGGATGCTCGGACCCCAACTCAGCCGATGCGGCCCATTTGAGCACCTCTTCGGAAGTATTCAGCACGCCGTCGAGATGGACCACATCCACCACCGCGGGCTTGCCCTCGGTGATGGTGCCGGTTTTATCCAGCACCACCGCGTCGAGCCGGGTGGCGCTCTCCAGGGCTTCGGCCTTTTTGAACAGCACCCCGTTCTCCGCCCCCTTGCCGGTGCCGGCCATGATAGCCGTGGGCGTGGCCAACCCCAGGGCGCACGGGCAGGCGATCACCAGCACCGCCACCAGCCGGATCATGGAAGCGACAAAGTCACCGGTCACCGCCCACCAGATGGCAAAGGTGACCACCCCGATGAGGATCACGCCCGGCACGAAGACGGCCGCCACCCGGTCGGCCAGGGCCTGTATGGGCGCCTTGCTGCCCTGGGCCTCCTGCACCAGGCGGATGATCTGGGCCAGGGCCGTCTCCCGGCCCACACGGGTGGCTTTGAATTTGAGCAGCCCCTGGCCGTTGATGGTGCCGGCGGCCACACCGTCCCCTTCTCGCTTGTCCACCGGGATCGGTTCGCCGCTGAGCATCGACTCGTCTACGGCCGAAACCCCCTCGATGACCACCCCGTCCACCGGAATCCGCTCGCCGGGACGCACCACCACCATGGCGTCGCGCTGCACACGGGTAAGGGGCACTTCACGTTCCTGGCCATCCTCGATGATATATGCGGTTTTTGGCTGCAGGCCGATCAGGTTGCGAATGGCGCTGCCGGTCTTGCCTTTGGTGCGCGCCTCGAGCAATTTACCCAGCTTGATAAGGGTGATGATCACGGCCGAGGTCTCGAAATAGACATGATGGCCCAGAGCCGACGCCAGCAGCACGCCCACGGAGTAGAAATAGGCCACCGAGGACCCCAGCGCCACGAGCACGTCCATGTTGGCGCTGCGGTTGCGCAGGCTTTTGAATCCGCCGACGTAATAGTCCCAACCGGTGTAAAACTGCACCGGCGTGGCTAACGCCCAGAAAAGCCAGTTGACCCAGATCGCGTGGCTCCAGGTACCCAGGAGGCCGAAATCGCGCGACATGCTCAGCACAAAAAGGGGCAGGGCAAAAACGACGCCGGCTATGAACTTGCGGGTCTGGTCACGAATCTCGGCGCTGCGCGCCGCCTGTTCGGCATCCTCGCCGGCCATCCCCTCCTCAGGCGCAATGGCACGGTAGCCAGCCTTTCCAACGGCCGCCACGATCTCTTCGATGGTCACGGCGCCCGGCAGATAATCGATGGAAGCGCGCTCCGACGCGAAATTGACCGCCGCGCCGATGACGCCGGTCACCTTCTTGTTCAAGGTCCGTTCGACATTGGCCGCACAGTTGGCGCACGTCATGCCGGTGATCGGCAGATCCACGTGGGCGGCCGGCACATCGAACCCGCTCTTTTTCACCTGGGCCACGATCTCTTGGAGTTTCAACTGCGATGGATCGAAGGCAATCTCCGCCTTTTCACTGGCAAAATTGACGTTGGCGGATTGGACGCCGGCCAGCTTGTTCAGACCGCGTTCGATATTGGCCGCACAGTTGGCGCACGTCATGCCGGTGAGGGGAAGCGATATGGACTGCTGGGCCATACAACACTCTCCTGTCTGAAGAGCACCCGTCCACCATTGGCCTGTTTGTGAACGGGCACCATGCAACATCAACTCAATACTAACCACGCCGGTTCGAATTTCAACGCACGGCATTGACCCAATGCGGGACAATAGAAAACGGCTGCCTTCCCCTGCGGCTCGCTTAAGCCGGTCGTCATTGCTGCTCAATGGCCGCACGTGGGTGGTTTGCCTCCGGTGGCCTTATGGAGCCGCTCCAGATAGCGGCGCCAGAATCCCTTGCGTTCGCTAACCACAAAATCCTGAGGGGCCGCTTCGAATCGACGGCGGCAGCTCTCGGCACAAAAGTAGAGCTCGATGCCATTGTAGCAAGTTGTGGCGGCGGCTGTGGATGGATCCACTTCCATACCGCAAACCGGGTCTATATAACGCGTTGCATTTCTCATGAGAGACCTCCTGTGCGCCGGGCCTCGAAGCCATTCGCCGGATCTGGCCAAAGCCATCGCTTCAACGGGTCAGTTCGCGCCGCATGGCCTCGTATTCGGCCCGGTCGATGTCGCCCTTGGCATAACGGCGCTTGAGTATTTCCAATGCGTCCGCCGCATCGGGAAGCGTATCGGCAGTCGTCCGCCGGACGGTCCAAACGCCCGAAATCAGCAGCACCAGGGCCGCTATCACAACAATCCAAAAGAGAATCATGACAAACCCCATGGGGCCGCCCATCATCATGTCGTGCGGCATCCAGTCGCCACGGCTGAATCGATACAGACCGTGCCGGCTGGCCATAAACCAGATACCCAGAGCGATCAAAGCCGCAGACAACCCGATGCTGACCAGGAAAGCGGAAATTCGTTTCATGGGCACTACCTCCCGTGATCGATGGCAGGATACCGGACGGAACGGTCGTGATGTATGACGGTAATCGGTAGGCTTCGAAAAAGGGGGGCGGTGAATACTGCCCCGCCCCTGATTCGGCTCGATCGGTATGTCCCTGGAAAGAGAACACCCGGACGCGTGCTCGCCATTCTATCTATCGCCAACAGTAACCGCCCCCGTAGCCCCGGCCAAAGCCGCGTCGCGCATCTTCGGGCAACAGTTTGCGCATTTCAAGTTGGTGAAGAACGGCCTGTTGATCGAATTCACTTTCCAGCTGCGACAGCTCCTTACGCAACGTGGTCACTTTGTCGGTGTCCGGATTGTCCTTTCTCATCTCGGTCCCCAAGGCGTAACGCTTGTCCTCGATCTGGTCTCTGAGCTTTTCGGTTTGCTCGAAAAACTTTTCCCTGGCCTGATCGAGCTTGGCCTGCTGCTCCTCGGTCAGATCTGCGCCATAACCGCGCCCGTAGGATCCGTGGCCGGGACCATACCCCATCCCCTTGCCGTGCCCAGGACCCCATCCGTTGCCGTGGCCATATCCCATCATGTGACCGCCATAGCCCGGTCCCCAATCCATCATATGGCCGCCGTAACCGCCTCTGCCATAACCTCCCTGTGCGAAAACAATCGCCGCGCCCGCGAACAATAGTACTGCGCTGATGATCAAAGTTTTTTGGGTGATTCTGTATTTCATGGTGTTTCTCCTTTCTTGGATTGTGACATTTTCACACAACGTGTTTGTTTCACACGATAGAAAAGCAAGCGGTGTGCCAGTCGTCCAAACACAACGATCAAAATCCATCATAATAGACTGTTATGATGATGTTTTAAATCAGTTAAAATTAAACTGGAGAGAGGAACGGGTGAGGTTGATCCCTATCTGTCGGCCGGCAAAATGGTTATTTTTGATACAGTTCGCTCTGCGGTCCTCGCCTGGATAGGGTAATAACGATACAGGACAATGGCGCTCGATGCCCCTGGCGAGTGTTCGGGCCGACATCCGTTGATGACAGCCGACGAGGAAATCGCTGGGAAGGCCAAGGGTAGGGAAAAAAGTCAGGAGGAAATTTGCCCGACGCTATACAATATTCAAGTACTGCAGGATCAGCAGACATACGATTGCTGCCAGAACTCGTCTCAACCAGCGCCGATAGCGCTCTATATCGATACGATTCCGAAAATACATTCCCGCCCCCAAGGCCAGCAAGGCGACGCCGACAATCGGGATCACCGTGATCACATATGCGAGATCCAAGTAGCCGTGGCTTGCCAGGACGGCACCCTGGCTCAGCTTCCCGAAAAAGAAACAGAAATTGAAGACCTGGACGGTGATGAGCGGCGTCAGGTTCATTTCCAGGGCAAAGATGATCAGTGCCGGCACCATGACATTGACCGTTCCGGCCAGCAGGCCGCCGATCAGTCCGAAGAGGGCGCTGGCATAAACCGGATGGTGCCGGACCCAATCCAGTCGGATGCCGAAACGATGGATGTTCAGATAGATCATGATCATGGCCGCCAGGAGCAGCTTATACGGTGCCGGATCGGTGAGGACGAGCAATTGGGTTCCCAGAAGGCTTCCAATGGCCCCGAAAATCGCCAAGGGCCAGAAACGTCCGATGCTGTCGCGCCAGTGCCCCCCATGAATTACATTGACCAAATTGATGGCCAGGGTAGGGAACAGCAGCAGGACGATGGCAGTACGGACATCGCTGAGCAACGCCAGGAGCGGTGTTGCCAGCATGGGGAAGCCCAATCCCAGCAGGCCGTGTACCAGCGCCGAAACAATGATAATCAAATAGGTTGCAATATCAGTCATCATCCACCCTGCTTCCCCCATGCCAAATGAATAACGCAACCGGAAAAAATCGAAAACGGAAAAGATGAAAAGCATCGTTTCACCCCGGCATGAATCGACGGCAGCGCCCCCTGGCAGGACAGCAATTCTAAATGAATATGATTCAGCTTGAAGGGCATGCATTACAGAAGTTGTTTTATAAAAAAAATTCACATGGCAACGCAGATGGCAGGTGTGGGTGGAGCAGGTGGCCAGGGCCACGTGCGCCTGCGGTCTCAGAGCCAGTTAAATGCAAACGGCGGATAAGCGGCCCAGACTGTTTGAGCGCAGCGAGTTTCTGGGCCGCCCGCCGTGCATTTTAGCAGCACTTGACCGCTTGGCGTGTGCCATCGGCCACATGTTCCATCCACGCCGGGTTTAATGAATGGCATTCAGGTAAAATAGCTGCTGGCAGGATTATGCAGTTGACAACCACAAGATGAGTAAGTATTACTCACTCATCTTTTCAACTCATCCTCGACCAGGATCCGGGCATGCGACATGAAACATAAAGGCCACACCAATCCACCAGGCCGCCAGAAGATCATCGAAGCCCTGACCCAACTCATGCGGACCCGGGATTTTCATTCGGTGACCACTGCGGAAATCGCCCAACGGGCGGGTGTCACCGAAGGGTTGATCTACAAGTATTTCAACAGCAAGAAAGACCTGCTGTACCAGGTGCTCGACGATCTCTTCGCCCGGTTCAACGAAGCCGTCCTGGAGCGCATCGCCGGCACGTCATCCGCCATACAGCAGCTGGACATCATCATCGCCTCGAGCATCGAATACTATACCGCCAACCGCGTTTTTGCCCGGATTCTGCTGCTGGAGGTAAGAAACTCACAGGACTATTTCGCCTCCGAAGCCTATGAGCGGGTCAAGACCTATGCCCGCCGAATTCGGGATATCATCGACCAGGGTATCGCCAAAGGTGAAATCAAATCCGACATCGATCCGCAAATCTTTAGAAACATCATCCTGGGGGCCATCGAACACGCCTGCCTGGGGGAGATCATTTTTTCCAGGAAGCTCGATGCGCAGGTGGTCACCCAAACCATTTCAACGATCCTATTCAATGGGGCCAAAGCATGAACAAAGAATTCAACGTCCAGAAGCTCATTGCCGCCAGCATCGCCAGCGGTGCCCAAGTCATTTGCGAAGACGACGCCAAAGCCATTTTGGACAATTTCGGAGTACCGGTGGTCGCGGAGATCCGGGTGCCCGATCCCCAAGCGGCCGGGGAAGCGGCCGAGAAGACAGGCTTCCCGATGGTTCTCAAGGCGGTGGGAGCGAAAATCCTGCACAAAACAGAATCGGGCCTGGTGCGCGTGGGGTTGAACAGCCCGGCTGAAGTGGTGGCCGCCGCCGCCCGCATGGCGACCGAAAGTCCGCTGCCCATCGAGGCGTTCCTGGTGCAGCCGCAGATCCATGGAAAGAGGGAATTTGTGGCCGGCATGTTCCGCGATCCGCTCTTCGGGCCGGTGATCATGTTCGGATTGGGCGGCATTTTCACAGAGGCCCTCGACGATGCCGTTTTCAAGGTAGCGCCCCTGACACAGGCGGACATCGAGGCCATGTTCGCGGAATTGCGTTCCAGTAAACTGCTGCTGCCCTTCCGGGGGGAGGAGGCGGTCGACAAAACCGCCCTTGGCGCCATCCTGAAGGGGTTGTCCGACCTGGCCACGCAATTTCCCCAGATCAAGGAAATCGATATCAACCCGCTGATCGTCCAGCCCGATGGAACGCCGGTGGCCGTGGATGCCCTGATGATCACCGCCGAACACCGCCCGGCGCCCGCAATCAAAAGAGGCGAAGTCAACCGTGAAACCCTGGGATCGTGCTATTACCCGTCGTCCGTGGTCTTCGTAGGCGCTTCGGGCACCATCTCCAAGTGGGGGCACATGCTTCCCACCAACATCCTCAACCGCAATTACCAGGGCCGCGTCTACCTGGTCAATCCCAAGGGCGGACAGATCGCCGGGCAGGATGTCTACCGCTCGGTGAGCGAGATCGAGGACGACGTCGACCTGGCGGTGGTGACCCTTCCGGCCGCCAAGGTCAAGGAACAGATTCCTCTCCTGCAGGCCAAAAAGGTCAAGGCCATGCTGCTGATCTCCTCCGGTTTCAGGGAGACGGGCGAGGCCGGACGCCGGCTGGAGGACGATGTCGTCAAGGCGGCCCGTGAAGCCGGGATCCTCATCTTCGGGCCCAACACCATGGGCATCTGCAATCCGCACATCGATTTCTTCTGCTGCGGGGTGCACGTTTATCCGTTGCCCGGTTCGACCGCCCTGGTGTGCCAGTCGGGCAACATGGGCACTCAGCTGCTGGCCTTCGCCGAGCAGCAGGACATCGGCATCCGCGCCTTTTCGGGTTCCGGCAACGAGGCCATGGTGACCCTGGAAGATTACATGGAGGCCTTCGAAGCCGATGAGCTGACCCGCACGGTGGTGCTCTATATCGAAAGCGTGAAAGACGGCGTCCGCTTCTTCAAGAGCGCCCGCCGGGTCTCCAGGAAAAAACCCGTGGTGGTCCTCAAAGGCGGCCGCACCTCGGAAGGCGGCATGGCCGCGTCGAGCCATACCGGTGCGCTGGCCTCCGACCACCGCATCTTCGACGCCGCCTGCCGCCAGGCCGGCATCATCCAGGTCAAACAACCCATCGACCTGCTCGACCTGTCGGCGGTCTTCTCTTCGCTTCCCCTTCCCCGGGGCAACCGGGTGGCCATCATGACCCTGGGCGGCGGCTGGGGCGTCGTCACCACCGATCTGTGCATCGAGCACGGCCTGACCCTGCCGCCGCTCTCCGAGGCCATCGTGAACCGGCTCGATCAAATCCTGCCCGATTATTGGAGCCGGGGCAATCCGGCCGACATCGTGGGAGAACACGATCCGGCCATCCCCATGACGGCCATGGAAGCGTTGATGAAGTGGGACGGCTGCGATGCGGTGATCCACCTGGGCATCCACGGTCGGCGCATCCTGGCGGCCAAGATGCTCAAATCCATCGCCAACACCGATCCCGCCTATTCGGCCGAAGAGCTGAACCAAATCGCAAGTCTGGCCGGTGAATTTGAAAAAGAGTACATCCGGCATGTCGCCCAACTGACCGAAAAATATGACAAACCGGTGTTGGGCGTGAGCCTGTTGACCGATGAGGACTCCAAAACCCTCTATCGGATCGGGGGCTGCAAGTACAAAGGGGTTTTCTTCCCGTCACCGGAACGGGCGGTCAAAGCGCTGGCCGGCATGTGCCGCTACCGGCAGTGGCTGGAAGCCCATGCATAATGGCGAGAAAACCTCGCTTCCCGGCGCTGCAAACCAGCCGTTTGATCGTCCTCAACCGGGTGAGCTGATAGTAAAGGGAGTGGGTAGCCTGTTTGCAACTGTGCTTTGCACATTGTTTTAAGCCTTGTGTTCGCCATCGGAGGTACGCTATTTTGTTTTTCGGGTTTGAAGGACGTGGTTGAAAACCAAGTCGCAACATGCAGGCACCATCTTCCGCCATGAATCGTTGGGAAAAGCACCCTATCACCGTTCGATATTTTTTATTATCAACCGCTTAGAGGGAGAAAAGCGCATGGCAATTGCAGCTCGTTCCATGACCGATGAGGAAAAGGCCCGGTTCAACACGCTCAACAAAGAGAACCTGGCATTTCTCATGGATCGCTACAACCGGGTCAACCGGTGGGTGATCGCAGACATGATCCGACGCACGGCCTATCACTATCCCGACAAGACGGCCCTCGTCTTCGGCGATCACCGTCTGACCTACGCGGAGCTGGAAGCGGCCGCCAACCGCACGGCCAACGCATTGGCCGGGCTGGGCGTGGCCAAGTACGACCGGGTGGCCATTCTGGCCCACAACACCCTCCACCACGTGCTGACCTGGCTGGGGTGCTGCAAGATCGGCGCAGTCTACCTGGCCATCAACTATCTGCTTCGCGGGCCGGATGTGAGCTTCTGCATCAATCACTCGGAAAGCAAGGTCTTCATCGTCGAAGACGCCCTCTATCCCATAGTGGAGACGGTGCTCGGCGAGATGCCAAAGGTCCAGACTCTGATCTGGTCCGATCAAGGCGCCGGGCAGCAGCCGGTGGACGACCGTTTCCTGGTCTTCGACGCCTGGATGAAGGATGCCGACGCCAGCGAACCGGACGTGATTCTGCATATCGAAGATCCCTGCCAGATGACCTACACCAGCGGCACCGAATCCCTGCCCAAGGGGGTGATTATCAGCAACCAGGCCCTCATGGCCCAGTACATGGGAGCGATCGTCGACGGTGGCTACGAAAGCACGGACATTAACGTAAACGCCCTGCCCATCTATCATTGCGCCCAGCGGGACGTGTTCATGAACCCTGTCTTCTGGGCGGGCGGCACCAACATCCTCATGGCCCCGGACATCGGCGCGATCCTCAAGACCATTGACCAGTATCGCGCCAACATGTTCTTCGCCCCGCCCACGGTGTGGATCGGCATCCTGCGCCATCCGGATTTCGACCGCTACGATCTCTCCTGCCTGACCAAGTGCTATTACGGCGCATCGATCATGCCGGTGGAGGTGCTCAAGGAGCTCATGGCACGCCTGCCCGGATGCAAAGTCTACAACTACTACGGCCAGACCGAACTGGCCCCCTACCACACCATCCTCAAGGCTCAGGACGCTCTCACCAAACTGGGATCGGCCGGCATGGGCGGGTTGAACATGGAGACCCGCCTGGAAGATGAAAATTTCGAACCGATCACGACCCCCGACGTGCCCGGCGAAATCTGCGGCAAGGGGCCGCACGCCATGATCATGTACTTCAAGGAGCCCGAGAAGACCGAAGCGGCCATGCGCGGCGGCTGGTTCCATTCCGGCGACATCGGCATCCTGGACCCGGACCGCTACATCACGGTGGTGGATCGCAAGAAGGACATGATCAAGACCGGCGGCGAGAATGTCTCGACCCGCGAAGTGGAGGAGGCCATCTACCTGGACAAGCGGGTGGAAGAGGTGGCCGTCATCGGCACCCCCCATCCCAAATGGGTGGAGGCAGTCACGGCCGTCGTGGTGCCGCGCAAAGGAGAGACCATCACCGAAGATGAGATCATCGCGTTGTGCAGAAAGGAGCTGGCCGGGTTCAAGGTGCCGAAATCGGTGGTGTTCGTCGAAGCACTGCCCAAGACGCCCACGGGCAAGATCCTCAAACGCGAAATGCGCAAAACCTACAGCGACCTCAAACGGTAGAGAGGATCATGAAGATCATCGATGCGGCCGTCATCGCCGAAAGCAAGTTCGTCAAACTCTTCGAAGTGTCCTACCTGGACCGCAAAGGCCATCGTCGGCGCTGGCATGTGGTCAGCCGGGACGCCCGACCCAAATGCATCACCGGCGCCCAGTCGCGGCCCGACGCGGCCATCATCGTGCCCTACCATCGGCGGAAAAACAAACTTGTAGTGATCAAGGAGTACCGCGTTCCCATCGGCGACTACCAGTATGGATTTCCGGCCGGCCTCCTGGACCCCGGCGAGGCGCTGGCCGTAACGGCCGGCCGCGAGCTGAAAGAGGAGACCGGGCTGGATCTGGTGCAGATCTACCGCCACAGCCCAGCCATCTTCTCCTCGGCAGGCATCACGGACGAATCCATCGCCATGGTCTTTGCCGAGGTGGAGGGCAGCCCCAGCCTGCACCACAACGGGGATTCGGAGGAAATCGAAGTCTTTTTAATGGACCGGCAGGAGGTGCGCGATCTGCTCCAGCGCAGCGACCTCTTTTTCGGCGCGCGCGCCTGGCTGGCCATGGATGCCTTCGCCCGCATGGGCGAAGCCTATTTGAAAGATTAAATCTAAGGAAGGAGTATCCAATGAAAAAGCAGGTCATCGCCGTTTTGATCTTGTCGCTGGTTCTTTTTTCCGTGAATGCCCTCGCCAACAAAACCTCGGTCACCATCGAGGGGCCGGAGAGTGCGGCAAAGGGATCCGAAATCACGATCAAGATCAACGTGAAGCACAACGGCAACAACTTTTTCCACCACACCAAAGAAGTTTTTGTAAAGGCCAACGGCAAGGAGATCGCCCGCTGGGATTTTTCGGCGACCAACCTGCCCGAAAAAGAGGTGTTTTCCGAAGAGGTGAAACTCACCATCACCGAAACGACCGAAATCATGGCCGAGGGCGTCTGCAACATTCACGGCAGTGACGGACCGGCCGTTTTGAAAATCCGCGTCGAATAGCCCGCAAAGGAGACGCCATGACCATCGGCGGAGTATCCATCATTCTCATTCTGGGCATCTGCAACCTGCTGCTGATCCTCTTCCAGCTGCTATCGGGGCTGCGGGTGATCAAGGTCAAATTCGGCGTTCACAAGAAAACCGGTATTGCCTTGGTGGTGTTCGCCACGGTCCACGGACTGCTGGGGTTCATTGCCACCTGAAAGGCACGCGCGCAACAGGCTACTCGATCTCCCGGGTTTTCTGGAAAACCACCTCGGGCCACTGTTCGGCCACATGGTTGAGCCACCACAGGCTGGCCGCCAGGTAGACCAGGTGCCCTTCGGCGTCCACGGCCAGATTGCCCTGATTGGCCTTCTCGAAGGCGGCCAGGCGCTGCCGGTCGCTGCAATGCACCCAACGGGCCGTGGCGTAATCCACGTTTTCGTATACGGCATCGACGCCGTACTCGTCCCTGAGGCGCGCCATGGTCACATCGAACTGCAACAGCCCCACGGCGCCGAGAATATATTCACTGCCCAGCACCGGCCGGAACAGCTGCACGGCTCCCTCCTCGGCCAGCTGCACCAACCCCTTGTGGAGTTGTTTGGCCTTGAGGGGCGACTTTAGGCGCACCCGCCGGAAGTGGTCCGGGGCGAAGTTGGGAATGCCGATGAACTTGAGCGGCTCTTTTTCCGAAAAGGTGTCGCCGATCTTGATGGTGCCGTGGTTGTGAATGCCGATGATGTCCCCTGGCCAGGCCTCCTCGGCCAGAGTGCGATCCTGGGCCATGAAGATGATCGGATTGGCCACGACGATCTCCTTGCCCAGACGGTGGTGGCGCAGCCGCATGCCGCGCTGGAAGCGGCCCGAGCAGACGCGCAGGAAGGCGATGCGGTCGCGGTGGGCCGGGTCCATGTTGGCCTGGATTTTGAAGACGAAACCGGAGAAGGACGCCTCCTGTGGGTCGACCATGCGGGTGGCGGTCGCCCGCGGCTGGGGCGCCGGTGCAATCTCCACGAAGGCGTCGAGCATCTCGCCCACCCCGAAGTTGTTGACCGCACTACCGAAAAAGACCGGGGTCTGGCTGCCCTTCAGGTAATCGTCCAGGTCGAAGGGATTGGCCGCCCCCTCCAGGAGAGCCACATCCTCGCGCAGTTCGTCGGCCTGGCTTCCCAGCAACTCGTCGAGTCGGGGATCGGCCAAATCGTCAATGGTGAACACCGCACCGGCCAGGCGCTCCTGCCCGGGCGTAAAGAGTTTCAGGGTCTTGCGATAGAGATTGTAGGTGCCCTTGAAACGCTTGCCCATGCCAATGGGCCAGGAGAGCGGCGCGCACTCGATCTGCAGATTATCCTCAATATCGGCCAGGATATCCAGGGGCGCCATGCCCTCGCGGTCGAGCTTGTTGATAAAGGTCAGGATGGGGGTGTTGCGCATGCGGCAGACGGTCATCAGCTTGCGCGTCTGGGCCTCGACCCCCTTGACGCTGTCGATCACCATCACCGCGCTGTCCACGGCCGTCAGCACGCGGTAGGTGTCCTCGGAAAAATCATCGTGGCCCGGGGTATCGAGCAGGTTGATGTCATAGCCGTTATAGTGGAACTTCATCACCGAACTGGTCACCGAAATGCCCCGTTCGCGTTCGATGGCCATCCAGTCGCTGGTGGCATGGCGGGCGGCATGGCGCGCCTTGACCGCGCCGGCCATCTGGATGGCGCCGCCGAACAGCAGGAGCTTTTCCGTCAGGGTGGTTTTGCCGGCATCCGGATGGCTGATGATCCCGAAGGTGCGGCGTCGCTCGATTTCATCCGGTTGCCAGCCGGGTTTTGTTAAGGCTTGTGTCGTTGTCATGGGTGTTTTCGTCTCGAATTTATATTTGGTCCCTCGTTGACGCGTCGCGCGGTCCGAGGGGATGGCATGCCATGCACAGCCCCTTGTTGTTCAATCGCAAGATAAAATGGGATATATAGAGGATCGAACGCCTCGGGCAGATTTAGGAAGAAAACCCGATAGAAGGTTTTGAAACCACTGGGATGCCGCTGATCAAGGCGGCGCCGGGCAGGCTTTATTCTTATAGATATTCATGGCGGCGACTTTTAATCTCTTTCCCAACAGAATGTCAACCCCGAATGAGCAAACGCATCATTTCAAACGCATTGTCACCATCTTCTCGCAAGCGCGGCATGGATAGTGCGGTGCCGGGAGCGGCCGCCGGCATCGCGGCATTCGGCATCTGGGCTCTCTTTCCGATTTATTTCAACCAGTTCGGACGGGAGGTGTCCCCCTGGGAAATTCTGCTGCACCGCATGATCTGGTCCGGGGTGATACTGCTGGGATTCGTGTTGGCGGCCGGACGGCGCAACCGGGTCCTGGAACTGCTCAGGCGGCCCGGAGCCATGGGGGCCCTGGCCGGCAGCGCCCTGGCCATGGCTGCCAACTGGGCCGTATTCATCTGGGCAGTGACCCACGGCCAGATCCTGCAGAGCAGCCTGGGTTACTATATCAATCCGCTGTTCAACGTCTTTCTGGGCTACTGCTTCCTGGGTGAGCGGCTGCAACCGCTCCAGCGCCTTTCCGTGGCCATTGCCGCCGCCGGCGTCCTCTTTGCACTGATCGGGTATGGCCGAGTTCCCTGGCTGGCTCTGTTGATGGCCACCTGTTTCGGCATCTACGGGCTGATCCGCAAACAGGTCGAGGTTGACAGCGTCACCGGCTTGATGCTGGAAACCCTGCTCATGTTTCCTGTGGCCGCTGGATGGCTGATTGCCATGCACCTGGGCGGCGAAACCGTCTTCCTGCAGGCCGGCCTGCGCAACGATCTTCTGTTGATCGGTACCGGATTCATTACCCTGCTGCCGCTGCTGTTTTTTGCGGTCGCCGCCCGACGGTTGCGGCTGGCCACGCTGGGGCTGGTACAATACATCGCGCCCACCGGCCATTTTCTGATCAGCGTCTTTCTTTACGGAGAGCCCTTCACCACGGCAGACGCCGTCACGTTCGGTTGCATCTGGGTCGGACTGGCGCTCTATACCGCCGACATGTGGCGCCATCATCGCCTGATGGGGCGAATAGTGAAATAGCTTCCGTGGATAAAAAAGGGTTCATCAAAGTTGGTGGATTCGTAGGCCGTCGTTGAGGGACGGCGCCGCAAACCGTTGAGGATCAAGGCGCGCGAAATTCCGTGTCCTGAGGCGCACTTGTCGTACGCCGCAAGAACCACGGGATGAGCGCAACGAAGATATTGAACGGTTTACGCCGTCGTCGAGGTTGTATTCAAGCTCCGCTTGGACTACACCGGGACTCGAACGATCGGCACGGCACTTTTGACAAAAAGGAGGATTTGAGACAATGGCCGTTATCACCCGATATATCATCGTCCGGCATGGCATCGAACTCGACCAGGTGTTTGAAGATAAAAAACTGGCCGAAGCGTACGATAACATGCTCGATGCCGCCGAAAACCTGGCGGCCTTCATCAAACAGAGCGATCTCGGGGTCGCAATCGAAGCCGAGACCATCGATGCGATCGCCATTCACCTGGCCAAAAACGCTCCCGAAGTGAACCGGATTTTAAAAGGCATCAAACCGATCAAACCGGCTGCCGGTGGGACCGCCAAACCTGAACCCCACGCAGCGCCGCCAACCGACGAGGACAAAAAAAGACCCGGCCGAAAACCCGGCCCAAAACCCGGCGAAAAATAAATAGTCGGTGCCAATGCCGTCGATTACCAAACAGCAAGCCGACGCATACGATCAGATGATCGATGCCGCCGCCGAACTCGCCGATCTCATCGAAACGGGCGGGATCGCTCTGGACGAGTACGTCCTGGAAGAACTGACGATTTTTATGGCCGAAAATGCTCAAGAAATCAGGCAAATATTCAAAAAGCTGGCCCATCGATTCCCTTGAGCGTGATCGTACACCGACCCAAATTGAAGGATTGAAATCCGGCAGCCCTTGATGATAGAAACCCGGCATGCATATCCAGATGATTTTTGGCGAAACAACACCACCGGGGATGGCGGCATGAGATCGGCGGAACGATACAAACAGCTTGCCGTCAATTATCTCGACCTTATCCAAGCCCTCCCCTATCCCGTCGCCCTGTTCCGCGCGACCGATCGTCGGATGGTGCTGGCGAACAGCCGCTTTTACAATGACTTCGAAATCCCTGAAAAATCAGGAAGCAACGACGAAGATGGCTGTCGCCGCGATTCGTCCACGGAGCTGAACGACCACCCATCCCTCCGTATTCGTATCATAGACGACCGGACCATCTGCCTCGAAACCACCAAGGGCCGGCAGGTTTGCATAGCCGCCCAGGCTCGGCCTTTCCAATACGACGGCGAGGCGTGCTGGCTGGTGACCTCCGTGCCGGTGACGGCGCAGGAGATGCCTGCAACCCCAACTGCAAAGCAGGAAGAGAACTATCGCGCGCTGGTGGAGAACTTAAACGATATCGTTTACACCACCGATGTCCATGCCGTGGTGACCTATGTCAGCCCCAATATCCAACAAGTGTCGGGATTTGAACCGCGTGAAGTGATCGGCAGAAACTTTATCGAGTTCGTGCATCCCGACGATCTGCCGGGCAGAATGGAGCAGTTTTTAAAAATACTGGCCGGCGGACAACAGGCCACGGAATACCGGATGATCACCAAAACGGGCGACATCAAATGGGCTCGAACCAGCGCTCGTCCCATCGTGCGCAGCGGCGCCGTCGTGGGTGTTCAGGGCATCCTCGTGGATATTACGGACCGCAAGGAGATCGAAAAGGCGCTTCGGCATTCCGAAGAAAAGTACCGGATACTGGTTCAAAACTCCAAGGATGCCATCTTCGTCATCCAGGGCGACTATATCAAGTTCATGAACCCCAGCGCGTCGGATATCCTGGGATATGATTGCGAGGGCATCGCCGAGATCCCGTTCTGGGAATTCATCCACCCGGACGACCGGCCGATGATCGAACATCGTTTGGAACTGCGCCTGCGCGGCGAGGGACTCCCCGACCGCGCCGCCTTCCGAATCTTGAACAGAGAAGGGGCGGTGAGGGACGTGGATCTGAATTCCGTGTTGATCAACTGGGAAGAAAAACCGGCGGTGCTCAATTTTCTGAGAGATGTCACCGTTCAAAAGTTGATGGAGGAGCAACTGCGCAACGCTCAGAAGATGGAGGCCATCGGCACCCTGTCCGGAGGGATCGCGCACAATTTCAACAACCTGCTCATGGGCATCCACGGCAGCGCATCCCTGTCATTGAAAGAGCTGCCCCCGTCGACAAACGCATCTCGACACCTGGAAAAAATCGTCAGTCTGGTCCAAAGCGGCGCCAAACTGACCCATCAACTGCTGGATTACGCCCGGGGCGGGAAGCCCAAAATGAGCACCGTGAATTTGAATCAACTGGTCAGGGAGGCCGCCGACACCCTCTCGGCCACCAAAAAGCACATCCAGATCCATCAGCGTCTGTCAAAAGACATTCCGGCCATAAAAGCGGATCAGGGGCAAATTGAGCAGGTCTTGTTGAATCTGTTGTTGAATGCCGCCGATGCCATGCCCAACGGCGGCCATGTCCATATCCACACATGCTGCCTCAAAGGCTTTGAAATCCAGGGCAAACCCGCGCTGCCCAAAGACTCGACCTATGTCCGGATACGAGTGTCCGACACCGGCACGGGCATCCCCGAAGAGATTCAAGATCGCATTTTCGAACCTTTTTTTACCACCAAGGGATTGGGGCAGGGCACCGGTTTGGGGCTCTCCACCGTGTATGGCATCGTGAAAAATCATAAAGGAGAGATCCACCTCGAATCCGAAATCGATCGTGGGGCGACGTTTTCCATTTACCTGCCGGCTCAACCGCCCCCTGCGGCGTGCCCTGTTTCAAAAGACCCGCCGCAACAGGTTATGGGAAGAGGGACCCTATTGCTGGTCGATGATGAGCCGTCGGTTCTTGAACCCAGTGCCGCCTTGCTGACGCAGATGGGCTACAAGGTCTTGAAGGCGTCCGACGGGTCCACCGCCATCACCCTGTTCGAACAGCACTGGAAAACCATCGACCTGGTCGTGTTGGATCTTGTGATGCCCAATATCAGCGGCCGGGATCTTTACTACCAGTTCAAAGAAATCAATCCACAGGTCAATGTCGTGCTCTCCAGCGGTTTCGGTCCGTCTGACCAAACCGAGGAATTGCTCAGGAACGGGTGTCTCGAACTCCTGCACAAACCCTATGATGTAGCGATGCTTTCCACGACCATGAGAGAGCTTTTGGCCCGCGGCGCAACAGCATAGAAGGCCCTTCATATTTGATGGATTCGTAAACAAATGAATGTTGGATCCCAGCATGTAGGCAAGCGCTTGAAGAGCTATCAAATGACGGTTTTTCAGCGCGATACGATGAATTTCGCCGCCTGCATCGCGGACGGAAATCCGCTCTATTTCAACGATGAAAGCAAGACGGGGATCGTCGCCCACCCCATGTACAGCGTCGCCGTGACCTGGCCAATACTTGAACAGATAGATACGTATATGGATTGGGAAGCGTTCCCCCGTGAAATTCTGGCGACCCAGGTCCATTACAGCGAGCATCTTGTCCTGCATCGATTGATGGTGCCCGGCGATCGATTGACGATCAAAGGGGACATTGCGGCCATCCTCCCCCACCGGGCCGGCACGCACATGATCACGCGCCTGTCGGCTTGCGACGCCCATGACAAGCCCGTCTTTACGGAATATATTGGCGCGTTGATGCGCGGCGTCACCTGTACCGATCCGGGCAGGGGGGCGGACGGGGTCCCGTCGACACCGGCGGCAAAGGCCGAGCCGCCCTTTTCATGGGAAGCGTCCATTCCCATAGACCCTTTATTGCCCTATCTGTACGACGGCTGCACCCGAATCCATTTTCCGATTCATACCTCCCGGTATTTTGCCCGGCAGGTCGGCCTGCCCAGTATCATTCTCCAGGGGACCGCGACACTGGCGCTTTGCGTAAAAGAGATCGTGAACCGAGAAGCGGCGGCCGATCCGCATCGGCTCGCATCGGTTTCATGCCGCTTCACCGGAATGGTTCTGCCGGGTGACACGATCCTCCTGCAGGCAGACCGCGACCGGAATTCCCATGTGTTCTTCCAGGTGCTGAACAGCCAGGGCCGGCGTGCGATCAGCCATGGCCACATCCAACTCCATCGATAGGAGAGTCCCGTGAACGCAATGCAGAGGCTTCCGCTGTTGAACGCCTACATCGACTACTGGTCCGAAAACCGGCCGGACCAGGCCGCCATGATCCAGCATGAGGACGGCAAAACGGTCTCGTATAAAAAATTCCGAAGCCTCATCGATTTTTTTGCGCTTCGACTGCTGGACATGGGCATCGGGAAAGGCGACCGGGTGGCCACCCAACTGGTGCTGGTACCCGAACACGTCATGTTGATGTATGCCTGTTTCAAAATCGGTGCGATGATCGCCCCGTTGGACTTGAGGTTGAAAAAGGAGGAGGTTGTCCGCGACATCAACAAAATCGCGCCAAAGGCCTTCTTTTTATTAGGGAACACGCCGGTCACCGATTTTCGTGACATCGGCCGAGCGGTGAAGGCCGCCTGCCCCGGCGTCGAGCATCTGGTGCAATTCACACCCGACCCGAAACCCGGCGAGATCATCGATGGGGCCATCAGCATCACCGACATGATGAAGAAGGGGCGGCTCGTCCGGCTGAAGCTTGCCGATCTGTTCCTCAAGCGTTTAAAGAGGGCCTACGCGCAAATCGATACCCATACCCCGGCCCTGATCATTTATACCACCGGCACAACGGGCGAGCCCAAACCGGCGATGCTTTGTCACGAAAACATCATCGTTCAAAACCAGATTCTGGAGAGGGGCATCGGTCTGCCCGAAACCGGCAACGGTCCGGCGTATGTCACGCTGGTGAATCTTCCCCCCAGCCATGTCGGCTGTGTGACCGAAACGATGATGACGACCTTCTTTAAAGGCGGAACGGCGGTCTTGTTGCGGATATTCGACGTGGAGGCGACCCTGGCCGCGATTCAGAAACACAAGGTGACCCTGCTGGGCCAGATTCCCACCCAGTTCCGCATGCTGTGGAACCACCCGAACTATGCCGCCTACGATCTTTCCAGTTTGCAGTATGTGGCCTATGCCGGAGCGGCCGGGGATACGCCATTTTTAACGAAGCTCGCCGCCATGGCGCCCCGCTTCGGAACCGGCATCGGGATGACGGAAAATGCCGGGTTTGCCACCTTCACGCCGCCGAACATCTCCGTGGAGGAGATGGCCGGACAGGTGGGCCGGGCCTTTCCCGATCTGGCGGAAGTCACCATCCGCCGCCCCATGACCGAGGACGGTCGTGCCGGCGAGGAGGTGCCCATCGGTGAAACTGGCGAGATCTGTTACCACCCGCCGATCGTGTTCCAGGGATACTTCAATCAGCCGGAAGAGACTGCAAAGGCGATTTCCAAGGAGGGGATTCTCTACACCGGTGACCTCGGCTATTTCAAGGAGATGGGAAGCTACAAAGCATTGTATCTATCCGGCCGGCGCAAGTTCGTGATCAAGCAGAAGGGGTACAATGTCTTTCCCAACGAGGTGGAGGCGCACATCGCCGGACTCGATGGGGTGGACATGGTGGATGTGATCGGCGTGAAGCATGCCGTTTTCGACGAGGGGATCCTCGCTTTTGTGCGCCTGCAGGAAGGGTCGCAGCTGACGGCCGACCAGATTATGGCCCATTGCAGATCCATCGCCGCCTACAAGCGCCCGCAGCATATCGAAATCTGGCCCCACGACAAGGCGTTCCCCCTGACCCGCAGCGCCAAGGTCGATAAGCTGAAGTTGGCCGCAATGGCCGATGATATCATCGGTCGCCTGAGACGCGAGGGGAGGTGGGACGCCTGACATTATTTTGACCATCCTCGATGAAAAATCGATGTGAAGGCGCCCCTTTTTTACATTACCCAACGGGCCTGACCGAACGAATTTTCACTGTTGACAACCCTTCGCAGAGGGTGCTACGCGCCTGACCGAAACGGGGAAAAGCATGGTTCCCCCATTCCGGGGCGGCCGGATCCCATCACAACTTCCGCCGTGTGTCGCCACCCAAAGCCGGTTTTTGTTCATCGGCAAGACCGCTTTAGGGGTTAACATCAGTCCCGATGAGACTGCGAGAGGCAGCTATGCCCGATCACGTTGCCGTCATGCCATCCACCCGCCTTCGCGGTGTCAACCTCGGCGGCTGGCTGGTGCTGGAAAAATGGATGACGCCGAGCCTGTTCCAAGGGCTCGCCGCCACGGACGAAACCACCTGGTGCGCCGAACTCGGCCGCGAAGCACCCGCGAGGCTCCGCCATCACTGGGAAAACTTCATCACGCGCGACGATTTCGCCTGGCTGGCCGACGCCGGCATCAACGCGGTGCGCATCCCTTTAGGGCATTGGATCTTCGGCCCTCCGTACCCATATCACCCCAAGTATGGCACCGATCCCCATCCCTTCGTTCAAGGCGGCATCGATGTGCTGGACCGCGCCATGGTCTGGGCCGAGCAATTCGGCCTTTGGGTGATTCTGGATCTCCATGCGGCCCCCGGCTGCCAGAACGGTTTTGACAACGGCGGCATCCTGAACGTCTGCGATTGGCACACCCGCGAGGACTACCTGGCCCACTCGGTCGAGGTGCTCGGGCGGTTGGCCGAACGGTACCGCGATGCGGCCGCCCTATACGGGATCCAGATGCTCAACGAGCCGCGCTGGGATGTACCGACGCAGCTGCTCATGGATTACTACCGGCTCGCCTATGATGCGATCCGGGCGCACTACCCGCCGGAGCGGGGGGCGGTCGTCTTCCACGACGGCTTCCGCACCCACCGCGAGTACCTGGGCTTCATGCAGCCGCCCAGGCACGAGAACGTCATCTACGACGTGCACCGCTACCAGTGCTTTCAGCGCGAGGACCTGGACATGGACATCCACGGCCATCTCGACAAGGCGGGCAATCTGTGGCGCCGGGAGGGCGAGGAGATCCAAACCGAATTGGGGCTGCCGGCCATCGTGGGCGAGTGGAGCCTGGGGCTCAATCTCGAGGTGGTCTCTCTCTGGGCCGAAGGGCCGTACAACCACGCCCTCGAGCACCTGGACCCGTTCCAGACGGATGTGGCCTATCGCGCCTACGCCGCCGCGCAGCTGCTGGCTTTCGAACAGTTCCACGGCTGGTTCTTCTGGAGCTATCGCACCGAAACCACGCCCGAGTGGTGTTTTCGTGAGTGCGTGGAACGGGGATGGCTGCCGGCACACTTCGATTGAGCAGGGCATACCATGACATCATTAGACCCGGCGGACCCGGGAGGAGGCATGCATGCACAGGGAGTCGATACCGCACCGGGGCGCCTCCGGCGCTGGCTCGATGAGCTGCCGGTGGGCCTGGCGCCCCTGCTCATTGCCGGCATGGGCCTGCTCGCAGGACTCTATCTGCTCGTCAAACCTGTGCCCGTCCAACAGACCGACCTGACCATGTGGGTCTTTGGCGCCCTTCATGCCGATGCCTACCAGGCGGCGGCCGAGAGCTTTGCGGCCGATACAGACCGGACGGTGGATGTGCAGCTGATCAACTACAATGCGGTCAACCAGAAGCTGCGCTCGGCCCTCTGGGCCGCGGTGAACGTGCCCGATCTGGTAGAGATCGAAAAGAGCGCGGCCGGCGGCTTTTTTCGCGGGCCGCTGGAGAAGGTCGGCTTTCTCGATCTCAGACCCTACCTGGAGCGGGACGCCATCCTCGACCGGGTGCCGGCCCATGCCCTGGCCGCCTACACCGACCGGGGTGCCGTTTTCGGCGTGCCCCACGACATTCACCCGGTCCTGCTGGCCTATCGCGCCGACATCATCGATCCCTACCTGGCCCGGCGCGGCCTGCGCATGGAAGACCTGGCCACCTGGGACGATTACTTCCGCGAACTGCGCGGCCTGCTCGTTCCCGACGAGCGCTACCTGCTGCAGATCGAGTACGGCGACGCCTGGGCCTTCCAAATCTTCCTGATGCAGCGCGGCGGCGGCATCTTCGGCCCAGACGGCCGGCTGCGCATGGACGACGACATCGCGGTGGCCACCATGACCTGGATGATTCCCCTGGTTGCCGAATCGGACGACCGCAAGGTGGCGGAGTCGCTGGGCAACTGGGACCCTTCCTTTTACCGCGGTTTCATCGAAGGTTACTACATCGCCGCGCTCTGCCCCGACTGGCGATCGTCGCAGATTCAGACGTTTGCCAAAGAGCTGCACAGCAAGCTGCGGGTGGCGCCCCTGCCCGCGCCCGTACCGGGCGGCCTGCGCACCAGCCAGATGGGCGGCACCATGCTCGGGATCGCCCGCTCGGCCAAAGACCCCGAGCTGGCCTGGCGGTTCGCCAGAGCGATCTATTACGGTTCGCCCGAACAGCACGGACGATTGTTTCGCACCACCAACATCCTCACGCCGGATCGTCGGGCCTGGAGCGACCCGGCCTATCACGAACCGCGGCCCTACTGGAGCGGCCAGGCCCTGGGCGAACAGTTCATCGCCGTGGCCGACGAAGTGCCACCCTTTTACTCCAGCGGATTCCTGCCCTCGGCCCAGGCCAAGCTCAACGAGGCCATCGTCTCCTGCTACAACCGCTACCGCTCCCATGGGGCCGACGGCTTCGAGGCCTATGTCCGTCAACGCCTGACGTCGGCCGCGGACTACGTGCGCCGACAGATGGCCCGGGAACCCGATTGGGACGCCGAGGAGTGACCATGCCGCTGCGCACCGCCCGCACCGCGCCCTATCTCTTCCTGGCGCCCTTCGTCCTCAGCTTCCTGATCTTCGGGGCCTATCCCATCGTCCGCAGCGTGATGCTCTCCTTCTATATCACCTCGGGCCCCGAGGCCCAGCATTTCGTCGGCCTGGACAACTACCTGCATCTTCTGCAGGACCCCGATTTCTGGACTGCTGTCCGGAACACCGCCACCTTCGCCCTGGGCAGCGTCCTCCTGCAGCTGCCCCTCAGCCTGGGTCTGGCCCTGCTTCTCAACCGCGCCGACATCCATGGCCGCAACGTCTTCCGCTTCATCTTCTTCTCGCCCAACCTGATGGGTCTGGTCTTCTCAGCCCTGCTCTTCATGCTCATTCTGGCCCCCAGGTTCGGCCTGCTCAACGCCGCCCTGCACGCCCTGTTCGGCCTGCCGTCGACCACTCGCTGGCTCTCCACGCCGGCACTGGTCATGCCGGCCCTCATCATGGTGGCCCTGTGGCTCTACACCGGCTTCAACATGGTCTATTTCCTGGCCGCCCTGCAGGCGGTGGACGGCGAACTCTACGAGGCCGCCACCATCGACGGGGCAGGCCGCTGGGCCCAGTTCCGGCACGTCACCCTGCCCGGCATCCGGCCGGTGTTGATCTTCGTCGTGGTGCTGTCGACCATCGGTTCGTTCCAGCTCTTCGAACTCGCTTTTTTACTGCTCGGCAACAGCTCGGGACCCGATCAGGCCGGCCTGACCATCGTCATGTATCTCTACCAGAATGGGTTTCTGGGCGGCGATTTAGGTTATGCGGCCGCCATCGGCTGGACCCTGGCGCTCATGGTGCTGCTCCTGGCGCTGGTGCAGCTGCGCATCACCGGAACCGGAAAGGAGGCGCGCTGACATGCGGCGGGTGGTGGTGTACATGCTGCTCGTGATCTTCGCCATGCTGTGCCTGGTGCCCATCGCCTGGCTCGTGGCCTCGGCTTTCAAGGCCAACGCCGATTTTCACGTCTACCCGGTCGTGCCGCCGGTGGAGCGTCTTACCCTGGCCAACTTCACCAGTCTCTTCACCCAGATGCCGTTCCTGCGCTTCATGATGAACAGCTTCTTCGTCGCCGGCGCGACGGTCATCCTTCAGCTCTTCTTCTCTTCCCTTGGGGGATTCGCCCTGGCCAAGTACGACTTCGCCGGCAAGAAGGCCGTCATGGGCGTCATGCTGGCCACCATGATGATTCCCGGCCCCGTGCTGCTGGCGCCCATGTACGAGCTGATCTACCACATGGGTCTCATCGACAGCCACCTCGGGCTGATCGTGCCGGGCATGGTCAATGTCTTCGGCATGTTCCTCTTCCGCCAATCCATGCTGTCCGTGCCCGACGAAATGCTCCAGGCCGCCCGCATCGACGGCTGCAACGAATTCCAGATCTTCTGGCACGTGGTGATGCCGGTCAGCCGGCCCATCGTGGGCGCCTTCTGCCTGATCGCCTTCATGGGGACCTGGAACAGCTTTCTCTGGCCCCAGATCATCCTGCAAAGCAGCGATCGCTTCACCCTGCCCATCGGCTTGAACCAGATGATCGGCGTGTACGAGGCCGACTACGGGGCCATGATGGCCGGCACCCTGCTGGCCGTGCTGCCCGTGGTCGTGCTCTTCTTCCTCCTGCAGAAGGAGTTCATCGCCGGATTGACCAAAGGCGCAGTGAAAGGATAACCCATGGCGGAGATCGCATTTCGCGGCGTGAACAAAATCTACCCCAACGGCTTCCAGGCCGTGCACCGGCTCGACCTGTCCATCGCGGACGGGGAATTTCTGGTCATGGTCGGCCCGTCGGGCTGCGGCAAGTCCACCACCCTGCGCATGCTGGCCGGCCTGGAGACGATCAGCAGCGGCGACCTGCTCATCGCCGGCCAACGGGTCAACGACCTGCACCCGCGGGCGCGCAACATCGCCATGGTCTTCCAGAGCTACGCCCTCTACCCGCACAAGACCGTGCAGGGCAACATCGAATTTCCCCTGCGCATGGCCAAACTGCCGGCCGCCGAGGTGAAGACGCGCGCCCTCGAGGTGGCCCGCATGCTCGAACTGGAACCCCTGCTGCAGCGCAAGCCGGGCCTCTTGTCGGGCGGGCAGCGGCAGCGGGTGGCCATGGCGCGCGCGCTGGTGCGCGACCCGGTGGCTTTTCTCATGGACGAGCCGCTCTCCAACCTGGACGCCAAGCTGCGGGTGCAGATGCGCGCCGAGATCGCCGCCCTCCAGCGGCGCACCGGCACCACCACGGTCTATGTCACCCACGACCAGGTCGAGGCCATGACCATGGGCGATCGCGTGGCGGTCTTCAAGGACGGACGCCTGCAGCAGGTCGACACGCCCCAACAGCTCTTCGAACGGCCGGTCAACACCTTCGTGGCCGGCTTCATCGGCTCGCCGAGCATGAATTTAATTGCGGCCCGCATGGAACCCGCCGGCGGCGGACCGGGTCTGACCGTGGCCGGGGAACGCATTGCACTGGGGCGCGAGCGCGAAACACGCTTCGACCTGACCGCCGACGAGGCCGAAGGGGTTGCCTGCATCGGCCTGCGCCCGGAAGACGTGGTCGATCCGCAACTGGTGGAAGAAGATCGCCGCCTGCACGGCCGGGTCGCGCTCACCGAACTGCTCGGCCGAGAACAGATGGTGTATCTCGATCTGCGCGACGGCACGCGGCTGGTGGCCCGCCTGCACGCCGACCGCCGCCTGAAGGCCGGCGACGAGATCGCCGTGGGCATCGACCCGGCACGGCTCTACCTGTTCCAGGCCGACGGGCGCGCCCTTGCCTATCGTTGAGGATGACAGCCTACCATCATGAATAGCGCCATGACCGCATCGACACCCCATCCAGCGCCCACAGCCGTCCCCGAAGCCCCATCCGGGAAACGCCGACATTTTCTCCGGCAGGTGTTCCGCCTGGCCGGCCCCTATTGGAAATGCGAGCGGCGCGCGAAAATCCGAGCCGCCACCCTGGCGCTCTTTCTGCTGACCGTGGCCCAGGTCGGGCTCACCGTGTGGGGCAACTACTGGAACCGGGCGCTGTTCGACGCCCTGGAGCAGCGCTCGGTGCACGGCGTGCTGGTCCAAGTGGCGGTTTTCGCGTTGATTTTCACCATTTCCATCGTGGTGACCGGGGCGCATCTGCTCGTCAAGCGCTGGCTTCAACTCGACTGGCGCGCCTGGCTGACCGACCAGCTCATGGGACGCTGGATGGAAGACGGGCGCCACTACCGGCTGCTGTTTACGGCAGGGGAGCATGACAACCCCGATCAGCGCATCGCCGAGGACATCCGCATCGCCACAGAAAGCGCCATCGCGCTCGGCCACACCCTGATCTTCTCGTTCTTGATCCTGGGACTGTTCGCCGACATCCTCTGGTCGGTCTCGGGGACGATGGCCGTTCCGGGAACCGCGGTCGAGGTGCCGGGCTACATGGTGCCCCTGGCCTTCGTCTACGCGGCACTGGGCAGCGGCTTGGGGTGGATGCTCGGCCGGCCGCTGGTACGCTCCACCAACGCGTTGCAGACGGCCGAGGCCACCTTCCGCTTCGGCCTGTCGCGGGCCCGGGAGAATACGGAGGCCATCGCGCTGATGCGTGGCGAGCCCATGGAGCGCAACGGTTCGGCGGTGCGCTTCGGCCAAGTGGTACGCGAATGGCACCGGCAATCTTTCGCCTACCTGGGTTTGGTGTCGTTTGGAACGGCCTACGGAGCGTTGCTGCCGGTATTCCCGATCCTGATCGCCGCCCCGCAGTACATTACCGGCGCCATGTCCCTCGGTGTGCTGATGCAGGCCGCCCAGGCGTTTCAGCGCCTGACCGGCGCTCTCTCCTGGCCGGTGGACAACATCGGCGAGATTGCTCGCTGCCGCGCCTCGGCCGAGCGCGTATTGTCGCTCGACGAAGCCATCGGCCGCCTGGATGCCGGCGCCCGGGAGCCGGGCGGACCGCGCATTGTCGTCGAGCGGTCGGATCGTCCGATGATGGCCATCGACGATCTTTGCATCGCCGATCCTTCAGGGGAGATCCTGCTCGATCGCTTCAGCACCGAAATTCACCGCGGCGAAAGGGTGCTGATCACCGGCCATCCCGTGGTGACGGGAAGCCTGTTCAAAGCGATCGGCGGGCTCTGGCCCCTGGGCAGCGGCCGGGTGACCCTGCCGGGCGACGGCGGCCTGCTGTTTCTTCCCCAGCACCCCTTTTTGCCCGAAGGCGCCCTGCGGGCGGTGCTCTGCTACCCATATCCCCCTGAAGATTTCACCGATACCGACATCCGCCAGGCCATGACGCACGCGGGCATCGCCTGGCTCGTCCCGCGCCTCGACGAGCGGGACGACTGGGAACAGGTCTTGTCCCGGCGCGCCCAGCAGCGGGTCGGCTTCGCCCGCGTCCTGCTCCAGCGACCGGCCTGGATCTTCATGGAAGAGGCCACCGACGCTTTCGACCCCATGGGGCAGCGCCTCATCCTCGAAATGCTTCGGCGCGAACTGCCCGACGCCACCTTGGTCACCATCACCTTCCGTTCCCATCCGGACCTGGAAGCGCTGCACGACCGAACGATCGTGCTGGACAGGGGGCGCAAGCCGGCAACGAGCTTTGGGAAATAGTGGGGAAACAGGAAATAGGGGACGTAGGAAATAGTGAAATAGGGGACGTGAAATAGGGGACGTACATTAATTTAGTCGATCTTGAAAAAGCCCGTATTCAATACGCGGGCATTAACAACGGCGTTCTTTGACAACCAAATAGCCAGTAATAAATAAGGCGCAAAAGGGCGTTTGCCCATTTGAGCAGCTTGGTAAAGTTCATCCCAGCGGCGCTCAGGATGGCGTTGATCCGATCCCCTATCGTGCCTTTCAACCGGTTACGGTCCATGCGATGTTCCCGCTTGAGATGACCGATCCCAGGTTCTATGGCGGCCCTTCGCTTCATCCAATGCCATAGGCTTTTGGCAACTCTTCCCCTTCGCCGTTTATCGACGTGAACATCGACATCACCTTCGTAACCATGTCCGCGGTAGCCCA